>Ga0182237_100180_pt1 | contig 20945 bp, 36 predicted proteins | sample hydfratesGB_TF_B_FD_132457 | JGI IMG/M metagenome (GOLD analysis project Ga0182237, IMG submission 132457) | Subsurface microbial communities from deep shales in Ohio, USA - hydraulic fracturing test GB_TF_B | ecosystem: Environmental > Aquatic > Deep subsurface > Shale gas/oil reservoir >... | reverse complement strand
TTTTCTGGACCAACATTTTTCTTCATTTGTTTTATCTTTTTTTGTATGTCTTTAGAACCTACAAGTTCAATCTTCATACTCCATCGCTCCAATTATTAAATCATTTAGATATGTCCTCTCTATTTTCTCTATTTCTGATACTATTCCACCTTTACTATAGCTTTCTTGCATATCCCCTGATATTTTAGTTTGAGCTGCATTCCAATCTCTTAGCAAGCTTCTTAAAGCATCTCTAACTGAAAGCATTAATTTAGGCTTGTTTTCTAATACATATTCATCATTTTTATTTAGAGAATTATCTATTAAAAAAGATTCTAACTCAGTATCATTAAATATAGTTCCATTTTGATCTCTCAATTCTATTTTCATTTTTTCTAGATTTGTCATTTTAAATCACTTCGCTTATTTTTTTGATTATCTCCTCTTTAGTATCTTTTGCCTTTAATTCAACTTTCTTTTTTTCAGCTATTTCTTTTAATTCTGGAACTGTATTTTCTTCTAACTGTTCAACAGTCAACTTATTTTCATCAGAGTTTTCATTTTTTTTTATTTCTTCCAAAACTCCTCTTTTAACTAATGTATCTCTTACTTCATTTTTGTCTAATTCAATTATTCCTTCATTTACAACTTTCCCTTTATAAGTAACTGGCTTTAATACCTTATATTTCATGTTTTTTCCTCCTCTAAAAAATTAACCGCCCATTAAGGGCGGCATTATTTATATTACAGTTGCTGAAACTTGTTGTTCTGCATAAGGCATGGTTACTATTTGAGCACCTGCTGCCTTTGTCCATAAATCAACTGGATCATTAGTTTCCCATTGAGTTACTGTAATACCTTTCAATGTTTTAACTTTTTTCATTGTTGTTGATAATGATTCAGCTGTAGGAGCTACTAATGTTTTACCAGCTTGCCCATTTCCAGGAAGTATAACAAATTTGTCTTCGTCAAAGAACCTTTTTACATTTCCATCTAAATCTCTGGCTCGTAAATCATATGTAGTAACTTGAGGATAACCTTTTGAACCAAAATAAGCGTTTAAATCTTTCTGAGTCAATAATCTATCTGAATTAACTCCTAAAATAGCTTTTCTTAGGTTTGCGTTGTTCAATATGTGATTTAATACTTTTGTTGAAGTTATAGCTTTTGTAGGTGTTAATCCGCCATTTTCTTTTATCATAGTCATCCATGTGAAAATATCTGCTTCTGGATTTGAATTTGTTTCATCACTCCATAATGTAGATACAGTTGGTTTGTTTTCAGTTGGCATTAAATAATCAACGGTGATCTGATAACCATCATTAGTATAGTCAAGAATACCTTTACAAAGAGCTTGCATTCTTAAGTATTCTATTTTGTTTTCTACACCGTCATATGTGTAAATTACATCATCAAAATATTTCTTTATTACTGATTGAGGTATATTGCTACCAGAATTTCTTGATTCGAATAATTTGATCATATTTTCCTCACCAAGATTCATTTTTAATTTGATAGCGTTGATTTTACCAGAGATAGTTGCCATATTATCTCTACCTCTTATAGGAGCTTCTTTACCCCACGCTATTACATTACCCATTACTGGGTTAGCATTAGCACCTTTTAGATATTCAAATCTTAATGAATCAGTTGGTTCAGAAGGAAATATTGCTGCTCCCAAATAATTTCTTTGTGGTCTGTTCATTACATGATCCACAAATTTCTTTGAATCTAATAAATTATAGATATTCTTCATAAGTCTTCACCTCTTATACGAAAATTATGTGTGGTAAATCGGTTTTAGCTGCTTCATCATAACTTGTCAATTTACTTTCTATTACTGCACCATGAACCATATATGTAACCATAACATCTTCCTCTGCTACTACTGGTTCCATTAATATTCCCACAGCTGTTTCTCTCCCATCTGTTTGAGTATCGTCATAAACAGCTAATTTACCCGTAGCTGTCACTTTTCCTAAAACAGTTCCTGCTTCTAGATACTTATCTGTTGTTGTAATTAACGAAGAATCAATAGTACCACCCAAAACAATCTTATGTTCACTTGCCAAAAAATTTGCTACTGATCCATAATCAGTTTGATTTAACATATAATTTCACCTCCGAATTATTTCCAAAAATCATCTAAGTTTGAAGAATCTCCAATTCCACCCAACGCCATTTCAACTTCTTTATCAATTTGATCTTTTGATAAATCTGAATTACCTTGAATTCCTTTACCTTTTTTTAAGTCATCAATTTTCTTTTGAGCTGACTTTTCAATGATTGTTTTAAGAGTTTTAATATTTTCTGTTATCTTTTCAGCATCATCAGTCATAACAATTGGTAAAAGTGAATCCATGTGATCTGAAAGTCCTTCTTTAACTAATGTTTTCTCAGCCATATTTTCAAGGTCTTTCATTTTAACTTCATTTTTAAGTTTTTCTAACTCTTTCTCAACATCTGATTTTTCTTTATTATCTTTTTTCTTAGATTCATCTTTCTTCTCTTCCTTTTTAGGAGTAAGATTTTCTAACATCTTAGACATTTTTTCTAACCTTTCTTCTAACTTTGTAATTTTTTCTTCTTTTTTGTTATCATCTACGTTATTTTTGTTACTGTCCTGGTTATTTTGGTTGTTTTTACTACCTTCATTGTTATCTTGATTGCTTGAATCGTTATTTTCTTGAGTATTCCCTCCATCTTCTGCAAAAAGTTGAAGATCGATATTCATTCCTTCTTTTTCTTCTAACATATACATTACCTCCTATAATATTGATTGATATTGAGTTTTAAACTCTTTGTATTTGCTTTTATATAAATCTTTTTAAAATTCTGTGATTAATTACCCTCTAACATTAAAGAAAGCCCCTATAAAAGGGGCTAACAAGGAGGGCAATGGCATCGATTCAAAGAAACTCATTCTATATCTTCTATTTTTTGTATTACTTCATCATTAAAAATCTCAGAATCATAACATTTACACCGAGGGTGAGCAGGAGCTGGTGGGTAATATTTTGGAGGATAAACTCCTTTTCCCATTTTAAAATTATTAGCTGTTGAATTATCTTCACATACGCAGTCATATTCACCATACTTATGTTTTGAGGATAAATTCCACTTCAATCCTTTTATCCATTCTTTCTCTTCAACAAGTTTTTGATTAGTAGTTCTGTAAGCTCTTTCAATTTCAGATTCAACTAATCTTCTTGTCATATAATTTGTTTTTTTAACTGTATAAAGATCCACAGTCTTTTGAATTTGCTTATCTCCCATTAAATCAAATTGTTCTCTTAAATACTTTGGTATTTCAACATTAGGAGTATTTTTTAATTCCATCATTGTGTCCCAAACAGATTCACCAGCAAGGATATTTTTTTGTAAAGTGTTTATTAGATTATCTCTTATTTGTTTTGAATGACCCCACAGTCTATCAGATATATTCAACCCATCTTGAGCTTTATAAGAAATAAGATAATCCATAATATTTTTATTCCATTTTACGTTATCTGTTAAAGAATCAAGAGAAAAGTTTTTATATATAGATTTCGTGTCATCTAAAGCGTTTATACTTGCTCTTTTTAATAGTTCTTCGTGCTTTATATTCCATTCTTTGTTGAATTTTCTTATCTCTTCATCGATATCCTTTTTCATTTTTGTGAGATGTAATGATCTATAGTTATTATTATCATCTTTATATTTAGATATTTTTTGAGTTATATTGTAGTTTAATTCTTTAAAAAGCTTTTCATATTCTTTATTGTATTTCTTTTCAAGTGTATTTATAGATGTGTTTAAAAAATCTCTTCTTTGTTGGTTAAACCTTTTATAAAATTCTTCTTTTGTCATCTAATCACCAACCCATAGGGTTTGCTTGAACTTCTTTTTTTTGCTTTTTGAGTTCGTCGTCTGCTGAATTTATTATTCCTTTATCTTCTAATCTGTTTAACTGCCATTCTTTTGATAACAATCCAGTAGCTTTTGAAACTTCTTGTATTAAATCATCAAAAGATTTTGGAATTACATCTTCAAATTCTATTTGTGTTTTAGTTCTGTTGTTATTTACCAACCAACCGATAAGCTCGTTTAATTCTTCTAAAGCGTTTTTTATTTCACCTCGAGCATAGTTGATACTTGTAGTTATTTCTATCAATTTCTTGTCTAAACCAACACCAGTTACATTCCCAGAACTTTGAAGCATTTCCATTAAAACTATTTCTGGATATAACCTTTTGACTTTATCCCATATTTTGTCTTGCTGATCTTGTATTCTTTGTGCCATTGCTCCATTACTCTCAAGCATACTTGCACCTTTTGAGTCTTTTGGATAATGGAGAAACTTCCTAATTTTTGTCTTATCTTTACTAATTTTTATAGAAGTCTCTTTTTTCAACTCTTTTGCCCTAAAAGCTTCGCCCAAGTCATCAAATAGTATAGGGTCAGAGTGTAAATCAAAAAGAGCATCTAAATATCCCTCATATCTATTTTCTGTATCTTGTAGTCTTATAAGGCTTTTTATTCTATAGTTTGAATTTTCAATATGAATAAAAGGAATCGAATCATATAAATTGTCTTTTACTTCTGGATTTTCTTCCCCTCTTTGTATTGAGATATTGTCTTTTGTCATAACCTTTTTTACATTAACAGTTTTTCCCTCTTCGTTTAGTTCTTTTGAGTTGATAGTTACCTTTATTATTTGATCGCCAAGTTTTTCAACTTTCACACTTTCTGGATCATGAAGGATAATTTTCGTTCCCAGTATTTTATCTTCATCTTCCCAAACAGCTTCAAGATTTACTTCTTTAAATAAAAAATAATGCAAAGCTATTTTATACTTAAGCATTTGCATATTGTTGTTATCCCATATTTTCCAAATATTTTCAATTTGATTATCATTTTCTTTTTCACCGATTAGATTTAATTTTTTTTGCATTGTAAGAGCTATCGATAAGAGAATAAACTTAGGAATATAATTATAAACAAGAGAAATATTACTCCCTTCAGCATATTCAAAATCATCTTTATAAAGCTCTAATAGTAGCTTATTATCTATCTCATCATGATATCTCATTTAATCACCTCACCATTCAATTTCCTCTTCTGAATACATAGCTACATTCGTTCTACCCCATTCCGCTAAAGCAAGAGAAATAACACAGTCATCATGATATCCTGCTGGAGCGTTCATTTTTAAATTTCTTGACGGGGTTAATTCATATGCATATATTTCTAGTTCATTAATTAAAACAGGTATATCTTCATAATGTATCTTATTCTGCTCTATAGATAATGAAAGATTGTTTATTAAGTCTGTTTTACTGCTGTTATTAAACTTAAAAGAATCTATATTAATGCTTTCATTTCTCAAGTCTTCATAAATTGGATCTCCAACGCCTGTAGAATCTATAGTTATTTTTCCAGGATATTGCTTATATACACTTTTAATTCTTTGTTTTTGCAAACTCCAATCAACTTGATTGAATCTATCAAAGTAAACAAGATTACCAAACTCATCAAGAACAGTTATTACCGTGAAATCCATATACTTAGCCAAATCGACTCCAATAAAAAAATGTTCGCCTGGTTTAGGTTCCCTCAACGTTTTTCTTATATTCTTTCTAACTCCTCTGAAAACTCCACCAGTATCATCTAAAAATGCAGCTTCGTATTCTTGCTGAAATATCCTTTCTGGTAATGTTTTTCTTGCCTCTTCAATTTCTTCAGGATCAATAAAAGGGTTATGCCAAGTTGGATGTTTCCAACTTACATAATTTTCAAACAGCTGATCTTGACCTCTTGTATATAAATGAAAAAACCAATTCTTACCTTTAGGGGTAGAGATTATAATAGCTCTACCTTTTTTATCTGTAAGAGTTGGTCTTAAATATTCAGTCCATATTTTTTCTGGAATCATTGCAGCCTCATCAATTATTAAAAGATCAACCCCTTCACCAACAAGTGATTTAGGGTTATCTGCTGATTTACCTACAAATTGAGTGCCTGTATTAGTTTCAATAAACAGTTCACTCTTTGACATAGTACAACGACCTTTGTCTTTCCATATAAATTCTCTGGGGTTAATGTAGTTATATATTTCTCTAAAAACCTTTTTTGTTAGTTCATAAGTAGGAGCTACAATCCAAACCATTTTATTTTTCATGAAAGCATAAGGTATAGCTTCTATTGAAGCGTATAAAGATTTTCCCCAACGTCTGCCATTATCAAGCACTTTAAACCTTGCTTCTGAAAAGAACGCGTCTATTTGTCCACCTTTATGCAAATTAGCTCCTATATCTTTTAAATATTGTTTCTTGCCTTCAAGTGTCATTTATCTAATCCCCACTTAGATCTAATCTTATCTAAAACATCATCTACAGTGTTTTCTTCTGCCCCAGAATGTTTTAATTTTAGTTCTATACCTTTTAGTAAGGAATTATATACTTGAAGCCTTCTAGACTTTTTAAGTTCTTCATCATTGAACCACTCTAAGAGTTTATTATTCATATTATCTAAGTTCTGTAAATCATTAGGAATACTTTTTTGAATATGCTCTTGTATTTGTCTTTTTGATGTTTCTGCCCTCTCTTCTCTTGTCTCTTGTAAAAATTTATTTATAGCAACATAAGAAATGTTTTTCTTTTCTTCTTTTTTTATAACCTTTTCAATGTCTCTTGATGACATACCTTGTGAAGCTAAACTTAACACCTTGTTCTCAAGCTCGTATTGTACTATTTTAGATACTCTTGGCATGCCATCACCTCCTATTTTTTATCGTTATGGTATGTTATATTTAACAGCGTTAAGGAATAACTTAACAGTTTCTTACCAACCATTATCTTGCTGATCTTCAACGATTTCTATCTTAACCTTGAGTATTTTTCCTCTTCCAAAAGCACTTAACTTATGATAAGCTGCACTTTCACTTTCGGGTATATCTAACTTTATTCTTGCTCCATCAAGTCCTATAGTTATACCTGTTTGAATCGGAGCTATAATAGCAGAAAACTCTATATTATTTTTATCCATATCGCACCTCCCTCTCAGAGGCTCATATTTGCATTGTATTTTTATTCAGTATAATTTATCGTAAAAGACTAAAAAACATCACACGCTTTAACTATTTAGCTAATTTGCTTTTGTTTTTCTCTAAGCAGTCGTGTAATTTCTCTGGTGTCTTAACCCACTTAGCTCTTTGTCTTGAAACTTTGATTTCTTTCACTTTATCGTAAACAATATTTCCGTTATGAACTCGATAATGATGTTTTGAGCATAAAAGAATCAAATTGTCTGGGTGATTGTTGCTGATTGTCATAGGTATTTTTAAATGTGCAGGAATTTGAGAATACCTGGAATATATATGATGAACGTGTTCACCCTCTAATCCACAAAAACGGCAACGACCACCATCTCTTTGCCAAACATAATCATGTATTGGTTTTGGTATTGGTTTCATATCTATCCCCCCTAATAAAAAAACCTCGGATCCATCCCCATGAATAATCATGGTACCACTTTTTCAAGTGATGGCCGAGGTTTGTTACCATTAAAAAAGAGCCGATTTTTTAGTCGGCTCTCCACATACTGTATGCATCTTATCAAATTATACCATATTTTGTCCAAATCAGTCAAATTATAGACCTAATTCTTTGATTGCTTGTTTTTTAGTTATCTTTTCTAATTTTTCGGTAAAAAAATGTTCGGTAAAAGCATGATTAAATAACTTTACTTCCCATTGTCTTCCGCTTTTATGCTTCCCTACTATTCTACCAATTTCTGTATTATAATCATCTTGAAAACTTATGCATCGCACTAAATCACCTAGCTTTAACTTTTGTTCTTCCATAATTATTCCTCCTAAGCGTTGTATATCTCTATCTTCTTGATTGCTTCTCTTTCGTAATTCTCCACAGAAGATTTAGAGATATTCATTTTTTGTGCTGTTTCCCTTAAAGATAAACATTTATATCTCTTACCTTTTATTTCAAAATCATGATTAATATATCGGTGAAACAAAACTTCTCTTTCATGACTTTTAAGTATCTTCATCCACTCTTCTACGAGTGAGTAAATAGCAATAGAGTCAACTAATTCCTTGCTATATCCTTCTTTAAGCATTGACTCAAAATCTTTTGGTTTCCCTGTTGTTGGTTTATCTATCCCACCAGGAATAAAGCTTTCTATTTGTATCTCATGATTTGCCATATACAAATTAAGTGGCCTTTGCATGATCTTTTGAAGGCTCGGTTTATATCTTTGAAGCATTTGTTCAATTTCTCTTTTTTCAAAGTATAATAAAACTGGCATGGCTTAACCTCCTGTGATATAATTTATTAGCTTAAGTTTTTCTTTTTCCTCCCTGTGGCTAGCAGGGAGGATTTTTTATAAATGTTTGTTAATTTCTTCTGGATAATAGTAATTTTTTTTGCCTGTTAAAGTATCTTTTATATCCTTGATGTCATTAGTCATCATTAAAAATACAAAACTAAAAAATATAACAAGAAATGTAACGAATAATATTAAACCCATAGCCATCTCACACCTCCTTGATTGTCAAATCTGGATACTTCTTCTCAAACAACTTCTTTTTCAGCTTATAGACATTTGTTTTAGTTCCTTTTACGTCTACTATCTCGACTGAGCCGTCTGCGTAAGTTATTCTAAAATCTGCTATATAGTTTATTGCTCTGTGTCTTTCACCATTTTTGGTAAATCCTTCTTGAAGCAGAAATCTTGGCTGTAACTCTATTTTTTTAACTATTCCTTTAGATTTTAAGATCTTTAACTCTGCATAGTATTGTGCTTCTTTCTGACTGTCAAATTTATGCCCATCGAGAGTTACTATCTTATTTCTGTACTTTCTTTTTTTGTTTGATATCAATTTTCTGTATTCTTTTGAGCTAATTCTATCTTCCTGTACTGCCAAATCCATTCGCCCCCCTTAAAGTGTCTTGAGGTGCTTTACCGATTAGGTCGTTATAATCTGGATTGAACTCTATAAGAATCATTTGAGCTATTCTATCTCCTTTGTTTATCTCAAAATCTTCATCAGTAAGATTATGTAAAACAACTCTTATTTCTCCACGATACTCAGGGTCAATAGTTCCTTGAAGTGTCATTATTCCTTTAGCATTCAGAGAAGATCTACCTGTTATATATCCGAAATGGTTTTCATCAATCACGCTTGATACGCCAGTTTTAATCATTTTTGTTTGCCCTGGTTTAATTACTACATCTTCTTTACTTGGTATATCAATTCCTGCGTCTTGGTATTTTTTCTCTGTTCTAAGCTCTTTATTTTCAAAATATATTGTTATTTTAACCACTCCCTTATTTTAGATTCAATTTTTTCTTTTTCTGAAATTGGATAAAAGTTTGTTCCCCCTATTTTCTCTGTTTTATGAGCGTTCCTTATCTGGAATTGTCTATAAGAAGTTACATCGTCATATCCTACGATTTCGTGTTGAGTGATATGAGTATCTGCGTATTCTTTCGCTTCGTTAAGTTCTTTATACCTTAGTAAAACTCTTAAATAAGGCTTTTCTTTTATAAAAAATATTAGCTTTTTGACTTCATTATCCGTTAGCTTATAAAAGAACTGATCGTTCATGAATTCCTTTCTTAAAGCATTTTTATAAGTAAGTAAAAACCTTACTACATCATATCTGTGCATGTTGGTTTCTTTTTGAATTGCCTTTATTATCCTTTCGTTTTGCCTAGATAATCTATTTTTCTTTTTCATTAATTCTCTTTGTTGTTGTCTTTTTGAATATCTTCCATAATTTAAAACTCTAAAATTGTCGTCCATGTATAACCCAGGTTTTCCGAACTCTTCTACAATCATTCCTTTGTTCGCTGCAAGGATAGAGAGTTCTTCCCTATCCATTGCATTTACACTGTCTTCTTGAACATCAACGAATATCATCTTTCATCACCTCATAAGCTTTAATAGTTTCTGGAAAATACTCTCTTATAAGCGTATAAACTATACTTGCGTATTGTCTTATTTCCCATTGAGCGTGTGGATCTTTTCTTAGCTTAATAAAATGTAGCCACGCTCTTAAATTCCCCGAGATAAAAACTTCTGAATAAGTCGCTACTGGTAGAACTGCTCTTGCTTTTTCTTTCTTAACTCCTTTTTCTAAAAGTGTTTTGTAAGTATCAAAAGCTTTGTTGTAGCTTTGTTGATAAGTTATCTTGATATCTTCATCTTCATTTGGTAAATAAAACTCTTGATCTAACTTTGTATATCTTCCACTTCGTTCGTTATATGATAAATGCCTCTGTCGCATCCATTGTCTAAGGACGAATATTGGAGCTTTGACTCTTACGCTTAAACCTGCATGTTCAAAAGGTGTACCAAAACCAGGGTGTTTTATTATTTGTGAAATAACTTTTTCGATATCTGGGTTTTCATTTTTAAAAGAGATCCCTGCTGTCTTTGCTATCTTTAGCTCGTTTCCCCAAACATCTACTAATTTCACGAATCCTTTATCTAAAACTTTCAAATCATTCACCCCTTGTTATACTATTGCTATCAGAAGTCAAATCATTTTCTATATCTCCAAAAGGATCTTCATCAAAACCACCTATTCCATTATTATCTTCCTGATAGTTTTGCTCTGCTGGTTGTTTTAGCTGTGATTTCTTTGTTTCCATAAATGCCATTCTATTAGCCCATACCTCAGCTGTTTCTCTTTTAACATCATTTCTATCTGTCCATTTATTTATTCTTAATTGACCTTCAACAAGAATAAGCTTTCCTTTTTCAAGATAGTTGCTTGCAAAATCAGCAGTCTTGTTAAAAGCTACAATGTTTATAAAATCAACATCATTGTTATTCTTAGACTGCCTATCAACCGCCAATGAAAAGTTAGCAACGCTTGAACCACTAACAGTTGATCTCACTTCTGGATCTCTTGTCAATCTACCAATAAGAATTATTTTGTTATATGCTATGCTCATATTATCTTCCTTCCATTTGATTATGTTGAGTCATCGTATTTATGGTTTCTACATGCGAAACCAAATCACATTTCATTTCCTTTAAATCAATCAATTCATCGAGTGTAAGTCCTTCTTGTTTTTTAAAATCTTTAATTATATTGTCTAATTCTTCTAAAACTTTCTCAATTTTTTCCGTTTTCATTATTTTCCCTCCTCATCAATCAATTCTTCAGTTACAAATATGGTTGTTCCATCTAAACGATATTTTAATCCTTCAGTGAATCCAATAGCATTTTTATATTCAGGGTCATATTCTTCGTTTAAAACATATTTTCCTTCTAACATTACTTTAAGATTGACTCCAAAATCACCATCCCAATCGTCTACATCAGAAACGTGTACTACTCCATCTTTATCAGCTTGTTTTTTAAAATATTCTCTACCTTTTTGATTTAATTTATAAACATTTTTCATAAATTACCTCCTAAAATCCCCGCCCAGCTACGGGGATAAATGCGTATATATAAAAAGAGGGATATTCACCTCACTTTTATTAGATTTTGCTGGGGATTAATTAACTGATTGTCTTGTTGGTAAAGTTCTACGTCTTAAATATGTTCTTATTACTTCTTCTTTTTGAGCTATTCTTTTAGCTGCTGTTTCTGCTATTGCGTAGTGAGTATAAGGTTTAGTGAAGCCTGTTTTTCCATTAGAATAAACTATTTCAACTATCCACATTATTTTCACCCTCCAATAGCTCTGGATTTTCATAAATATTTCCAACAACATCAGAATCTTTTATAATATCTATAAAATCACTATTCGAAGAATTATGCATTTCTTCTTCAACATAAGTATCTTCTATTAAGAATTTTTTGAATTCGTACCTACCTTTATTAAATTCTAATTCCGCTCTATTGTAAAAATCTCTTCCTTTGTTATCAGTATCTTCAAAATCTAAAATATCGCCTTCATAAATTTCTTTGCCTTTTCTATCCTTTAATCCAGTATATTGCATAATTTCAAAGTTTTTGTTCCACATTGGTATAAACCAATACTCTTGTGTAGTACTATCAAATATTTTTAATAAGTTCTTATTATTTTTATCCCATGCTCTAAATTTAATATCTCTCATTTTTCTCGCCTCACATATCCGTTTTGAAGAAATTCAAAATGTTGATCTATTCTTTTCTCTTTTTCTCTCTGCTTTTCATTTAAAAACTGAATTTGATATTCATCTTCCATAAATCTTTCTTGGTCGCTCATTTGTCCTACAAATTGCATGAATCTAAAAGCTATGAAATATAATATCCCTAACCCTATTAAGATAAACCATGTCATCAAACCACCTCATTTGTGATATAATCTAATTGTTGTTTGCTCTTGATTGCCTCCTGGCTTTCGAGAGTTTTTTTATTAAACAGCGTCAATTGTTCTTCTGCTATTCCTTTGTGTTTCTTCCCTAACTTCTTATAACATTCTGGTCCATATCCTCGTTCTTGACTTTCTGGATCAGTTAATTTCCTACCACAGCGTTGACATCTTCTAAAACAATTTCATCAGCCTCCCCTATTCTTTGATTTAATTTCCATAATCTCTCATATTTGTTTTTTAATTTATTGACTGCATCAACCGTTATTTCGTCATCTGGTAAATTCTTTTTGTATATTCCACTATTGATTTCGTTGATATGTTGGCTTGTTTGTCTCGCATAAAAAGATATTGCTTCTTTTAATAATCTTCGTTCATCTCTACTTATTTTCATGATCCACCTCACAAACTCTCGATTAAATTCTTTCTTTTTTGTCTATAACTTTCTTTTGCTTTTAAGGTTAAAATTTCTGTTCTTTCTGATAATCTATCCCATATCCTTGGACCAAACTCATTTTTCAATACGTTTATATTCAAGTTAGTCGTTATCACAGTGCCTTTTTCTGCTTCGTACCTATAATTAATCAAATTAAAAAATTCTTGCGATATGAAGCTATTATCAAGCTCTCCTGCAACATCATCTATAATTAATAAATTTACTTTCTTAAGTTTGTTGAATTTTTCTCTTACTTCTTTAAATTCGCCTGTTAGCTGTGGGGCGGTAATAAAAATAACGCTTTCTCCTGTTTTTACTGCTTCTCTTGTTATAGATGCAGCAAGATGTGTCTTACCTCTGCCATAACTCCCTAAAAGAAATAGATTTATACCTTTATTCCATAGATTTTTGTTAGTGTATTTTTCGCATATTTCTCTTGATTTTTTGATTGATTCGTTATAAGTATCAAAGTTCTCAAATCTTTTACTCCAAAATTGTTTTGGCAGAGTTAATTGAAGTTTCTTGATAAGTTTTTGATTTTGTTTCCATTTAAAATATTTTTTACATTCTCTAACTTTTCCGTCTGGTTGCATAATATACCCGTTCATAGGACAAGCAGAAGGATCTTCGCAGTTACATATAGTTTGCTGGGTCTTTGATTTTTCTGAGTCTGTCTTCTTTTGAATTTCTTTTGTATCTTTGCTCAATCTTTCCAACCTCCTCATTAAGATATCCTTCAAATTTCGTTGAAAAAAGTGTTTCTGGTCTTAAATATCTGTTCATTTTAGAGTCATTTTTCCACTGCTTGCATTTCTTATCTATAACTGTTTTAAAATCTTCTACAGTAAATCCTTCTTTCGTTCTTGCTCTTATAAAACTTCTTGTTTTTTCTGTTGTGGACTTATAATTCTTTCCTGTTTTTTCATTAAGATAATCAATTATTTTTTTGTACTCGACAATATCTTTATCTTTGTTAGTATTTAGTTTGTCAGTACTTTGTTTGTTAGTATTTAGTAGTTGCTGATTATCCGCTACGGTTTTTCCGCTACGGTTTATCCGCTGCGGATAATCGGTCACGGTTGGAACCTCGAATACATGGTAACTATAGACAAACTTGCCTTTTTCTCTTTTCTTTTCTCTTACTATATAACCTGCTTGAAGTAACTCTTTAAACGCTGAATTCACTGCTGACTTACCATTTTTAAAATGTTTACTTAATTCTGTTTTATATAAGACCCAATCATCTGGCAAAGTCAATATATAAGTAAGTAGCCCTTTTGCTTGCATTGATAGATCTTTTCTTTTCAAAAATTTATTATTTATTGCAGTATAATTTTTGTTTTTGTGGGTTCTGATAATACTGTTCACTTCTAAATCCTCCTTATGTATAGAAATTCTCGGGGGTGGATTAGTCCCCCGAGAGACTTTCAAAGGGGTGTTACTTCACTCTACTGGGGGTAAAATGATTTCCATGTTCGAATCCGCTACGTACGTGGTTATAAAAGTCGATTCTTGTATTCTTTTTTGAAATTCTTTAGCGTTGCTGTTTCCATCACTAAGATGAAGCAAAACAATCTCTTTTACTTGAGACAAATCTGAATTCATTAAAAACTCTTTCAAATTATCTATTTCAAAATGACTTTTTCGGACTCTTTTTGCTACGACTTGAGGTATCTTTCCTTCAATAATGTTGTCTGCTAAGATTTGTTTGTCATAGTTTGCTTCAATAAGGATATGATTAAGTCCTTGGAAATCGTAATCAATATAATACGTGTCTGTTGCAAATAAAAGAGTTCCTAATCCTTTATGTCTTACTAAAAATCCTACCGATCCATCACAGTCGTGTTTTGTTGGAAAAGCTATCACCTCAAAGTTTCCTACGTTGAATATCTCTTCTGTTTTTATATTGTGTACTCTGTGGTGCTTGAGTTTCAGTTTCTTGCTTGTTTCTGGTGTCATATAACAATCTATTCCGTATTTCAAATAATCTTTTGTGTATTTAGAATGATCTCCATGGCTATGTGTAATTAAACAACCGACAATGTTTTCTATTTCATAGTTCATGTTTTCCTGGATTTCTGAAAACCTCATTCCTGCTTCAAGAACAAGGGTTTCGCTATCCCCTTTGAGAAGATAGCAATTCCCTCGGGAGGTAGATCCTATGACAGAAAGTTTAAAATGGTGCATCTTCAAGACTCGGTTGTTTTTTGTCGGATTGTGTTTTTGTTTGTTGTTTTTCTTCTTTTATTTCTTCTTTAGGTGCTTTTTGTACTTTAGGTTTCTGTTCGAATCCTATTTTCTTTTTTGGAGCTTCTTTTATTTCTTCCTTAATTTCTTCATCTTCGTCGTACTCTTTATATTCGTTCTCTGTTGTGTTGTTGAATGCTTCGACAAGCAAATCTGAATCATCTGATGTGTTTACAAACATCTTACAAGCTCTGTTTATAACCGTTTTTTTTGCCATTTGGTCTGTAAAATTTTGGTGAGCTTTTGAATTTCCGTTCATCATTCCTTGACCCCATGCTTGTTTTATCTGTGCCATACTCATAATTTCTACATAATTTGGTGAATCATCAGAGGTTACTACTACTGCGTAAGCTCCTTTGATTTTCTTTATGTCAATGTTTTCAAGAGATTGCTCATGTTCTAATATTTCGTGTACTCCTGTTTCTGGATTTATTCCAAACTTGAACTTGTCGCCCTCATAAACTATGTTTGCGTAAACATGCTCTACATTACTCATTCTCTTAACTGCTGCAACAGTACCAAAATAACTTCTTTGTAGTTGTAATTCTTTTCCGTAAGGGATGAAATAACATTGATTTTTCGCTGGACTTAGTCCTTGGATTGTCATGTCCATTAGAGCGTTCACAATCGATTTGTTATCGCAAACCTTTAAAACAGGTTGCTTATCCTTTGTTTTTGCTGTCATGAGCTTGTAGTACGCTGATTTCACTGCGTTTGCTACTGAATAGTTAGCTGGAACACTAAAACCTTCTTTTTTTTCTAATTCTGTTATTTTAGAAGTAACAGCTTCAACCCAAGTTTTATGATCTCCACTTTCCATTTCTGCATTTTTCTTTGCTTCTATTTGACTCATTATTTAACCTCCTCAAGTTCTTTATTTTCTATTTTTAATTTTCTGTCTGTTGATACAATAAGGTTTATAACTTGATTTTCTGTTTCTGGTATTTCGTTCACTGACTCTCTGTTGTCTATAAAGATTGGTGCTTCTACTTCATAGTATTTTGATAAAACATTTATGATATCTATTCCTGACTGTATCTTTGCAGCGTTGTTTGCGTCTTCGAATGGCACACCGTTTATTAGTGTTGAACATGTTTCTTTTATTCCACCGTTTATCTGTCTTTCAAAGAGTTTAAAACGAGTATTTTTAAATCTTGAATTTATCTTTTGCTCTAAAATATTTACCTTAGTGGTTATGAATTCATCTGTTAGATTCTCGTATTTTTCTAAATTTGAATATTCTTTGTTTAGTTTTTCCTCTTGTTCTCTAAGTTCTTTTATTCTTTCTTGGATCTTTTCTTGTTGTTTTTTGAATCCTAACTTCTCTTTCAATTCGTCTTGTTCTCTGATTAATTCTTTTTTCTGTTCTTGTAGTTTTGATGTATCTGCTTCTTGAGTGTTTTCTATTTTTTCATCTATTTCTTGAATTTGTTTTTTGAGTTTCTTTTCTTCTGCTGTTTCATCTGTAGAAGGTTTGAATTCTTCTATATGTTTTTCGAGTTTTCTTTTTTCTTCTAAGAGTTGATCTAATTTTTCATTTAGTTTTGGTAGTTCTTGAGTGTCTGTTTCTTCTACATTTTCTAATTTCTGTATCTGCTCTCTTTTTGCTTCTATCTTTTTGTTGTTTGAAATTCCTTTTTGTTTAATTTTTTGAAGTTTGTTTTCTTTATCTGTATTAAAATTAATCTTCATGTCTTGAATCTTTTCTTCTTTCTGATTTTCTGGTAATGATTGTCCACAAGTCGGGCATTTGAATTCATTTTCATCTATACTAAATTCTGATTCTGTAATTTCTCTGTATTCTTCTCTAAGTTTTTGATTTTCCTCTTCCAACTCTTTTATTTCATCGTTTAAAGATTTGACTGTTTCTTGGTTGAGTTTTCTGTTCTGCTCTTCTCTTTCCAAAGATGATTGAATGTTTTTAATATCTTGCTTTATATCTTTTATTTCATATTCTTTGTTTCTAAGATGTTCTTGAAGTTCTCTCAATGGCTCATTTGATTTCATTTCCTTAGTGTGTTTTATCTCATTCAATTCAGCTTCAAGTTTGTATTTCTTTGACTTAAGTTCGCTTATTTCTTTATCTTTTTGACTTTCATCATTAATCTGTTTTTCGATTGCTTCAATTTCTTTTTCTTTGCTTTTAATTTGTTTTTCAACTGCTTCAAAATCAATGTCGTATTCTTCAAGACTTTTCATTGCTTCATCTATACGAATTGGAATCTTATCTAATTCATCATTTATCATTTTCTTTTTGTGGTTCAAACTTTTCTGCAAATCTTCAATGTTCTTTTTTTCTAAAAGCTTCTCTAAAGGTTTTAGCTTTGCTTTTGAATTTAGAATATCTTCTGTGCTTACGTCACCAGATATTTCTAAGAGAAGATCTCTTCTTTCTTTCCAGTGCATATTTTGGTTGAAATACAAAGGGTTGGTAACGAGTTTAAATATGTTCTCATCTATGATTTGATTGACTGTATCGTTGTATTCCTTCATCTTCACTGGAACATCATCTCTGAAATAGTCCGTAGTATGCCCTGTAAGCTCTTCATTTTCTTCACCCCGTTTCTTTGTCCATTTCTCCTTATAAACTTTCCTCAGGCTCAAAATTTCACCGTCTACGGCAAGCTCACATTCAACTGAGTGTTCTAATCCATGGATTTCGTTATTGTTTGAATCTAATGTTTTTATTCCAAAAGATTTTCTGTCTGTTGAGTCTTTATCGAAAAGCAACCATGTAAAAGCGTCAAAGATAGTTGTTTTACCTGTTGCGTTAGCTCCACTAATGTCTGTTCTATTTGAAAAATCTATCTCAAGTTTTTTAATTCCTTTAAAGTTTTCTAATGTCATTCTTTTTAATTCAATCCTCATTTTGCACCTCCATAGTATTTGTAAAGTTTTTTAAATATTTCTTTAGGATCTTTTGTGTTATAATCTTTATTGTTAGAAGCGTTAATTGCTTCGCATAGCAAAGCTGCTTTTAACGTTTCTCTAAATTGTTTGAAACTATCGTCCACTGTTACCGCAGTGGGCTTTTCTTTTACTGTCATACTCCTCAACCTCCTCATAAAGCAATAATTGGTGTCGTGTCGGTTTTTCATAAATCTCTGCATGATCTTTGTAATTTCCCTTAACGTCGTATTTCTTAAGTAACCCGTTGCTATCTTTGTTTATTCTTCCAATATATAAACTCAAATTAAGTACAGAAGTAATGAGTTCATCTTGTTTCTTATCTATAAAAATTAACTGGTCGTACATATATTTGATTTCTCTTTTTATTTTGTCTCTGGATAATTTATTGAATTCTGTTAGCAAATGATGTATAAACTTTTTTAACTCGTTTTCACTTTCTTCAAGAAGTTGAAATTTTTCGAGATTCTTTCTCTGCATGAAACTGCTTGCTATGCTGTTGCAGTTTTCTTCTACGAGATAAACAATCGGTACTTTTACTTGTATTCCTTTCATTTTCAACCCTCCTTTTATTCTGTTCAATCATTTCAAGAGTTTTTCCTGTGTTTATCAAAAATGCTGATATCACATCTGATTTATTTTCAATCATTTAACTCCCTCCATTTCATATAAGAATTTTTTTACAAAATAGTTTTGACCTTTTCCAGTGACAAGTGGCGTTTTCTTTATTAAAGTATCTCCGTTAGATCTATTAATTGTATTCTCTGTAAACCTGAATAACCCCATATCAATTGCTCTTTGTGTTGGAGAGTTGTAATCTCTTCCTTTTCTTTTTATTAAGTATCCATTTTCTCTAAGCCACTTAAACAATCTTTTTTCTCCTGTATCAATACCGTTCTGATTTAGTATTTTTGCTAAATCTCTTACAAGGATTGTGCTTTTTGAGTTTGCAACACTATCTGCAAATAATGCCTTTGGTCTTGTTTCTTCTAACTCTGCTTCTGCTTTTCTTCTTTTTTCTTGTTCTTCTTTTAAATTTGAAGCTAACTGAATAATAAAATCTGGATCTGTTAATGTCTTTTCTATCGTTTCTGGTGTCATGTAAGCTCCATGTTGTCTTATTGTTGGAAGTACTTCTGAAGTTACCCACCTTTTAAATTGTTTTGCTTTTGGTAATTGAGAACTAAAAATAGCTTGATATAAACCAGACTCATTTATTATTGTCATTCTTCTAACGTTTGGGTTTTTCTCTAAAATGTTGCTCCCTCCATTTTGGGGGAATCCCTTAAAAATAGGGTTTTGAGGGTCTATCATTTGTTTATCTGATTCATCAACGACTCTATACATTGCATCTGTTTTTGTATAACCCAATATATTTGCTATATCTCTTCCCACAAACCAAATTTGGTTATCTTTTTCTAATGTCCTGATTTCTCCAAATTCTCTGTTAGTAAATTTTTGTAAATTCATGTTTCCGCCTCCTTATTTTTGATATAATTCATAAAGAACGGTCGGGAAGGAGTGATTTATGTTAACCATTGTTTATGAATTATCTGAACATAATATTGATTGTTATAAATCTATTAATGAATCATTTGAAAAACAAAATAAACTTAATGAATACCCTTTTAATGTTATAGTTTTTGACTATGATAATTTTGATCACTTCATATTCGATATATTTTTAAGTAAATTTAAAAGCCACCTAAAATATTTCAACTAAAAAAACAAAACTAAAATTTCTTTAAAAAAATTACTGGTTGAAAAAGTTCCAAAAATTAATTATATTTCTGAAGATCCTTTTGATGACATTGAAGATGAAATAAGAAAAGCAAATAGACTCACTTATCCACAAAAAGATTAAAATTATTTTCTATCGCTTGAAACAACTTTCTTGTATCAATGTTTTCGGTATTTTCAACGTTTAATTCTAAATTTACTCGACCGTTCTTTTTTATTATTTTGTAATTAGTCTGTTCACTTCTAAATTGAATTCCTTCTGTTTTTCTTTCTTTATTGTTTTCTTTTATATCCATGTTTCTGCCTCCTTTTTTTCTGTTATTATTTTGTTAGTTCTTGAAATTCAAATAAATCATTTATTTCCACTTTTAAAGCTTTTGCTAATTTATTAACAGTTGAGATCTTAGGAGTCATGATATTAGATTCAATTCTCCAAACAGTAGAAGGGTTAAGCCCTGTCATTTCAGCAAGTTTTTCAAGGCTGATTTTTTTCTTTTTCCTTATTTTTCTTAAATGATTTTTCATAACAAAACCTCCTTTCATTTACGCAATATTTTTTATTTCGCAACTGCTTATTCGCAAGTTCATTTTTATATTACTACTTTTACGCAAGTTTGTCAATTACAATTATGTAAACTTTTTGAATAAATTATTGATTTTTTGCTTTTTCGCAAGTTTTTTGGTATAATTAGAATGCTTAAAGTTATTAATAGGGGTGTGGATATGAAGAATGAAGATTTTTCTATTGGAAAAAATTTAAAAAAGATTAGAGAAAACAAAGGTTTATCTATGGAAAAACTTTCAAAAATTATAGATGTAAGCCACACAACTATATATAGGATTGAAGCTGGAGTTCACAAGCCAAAGGCAGATATATTAAAAAAACTTGCTCAAGCTCTAGGTGTTTCGACAGATTATATTTTGGGGTTAAGGACGGATAAAGAAATAAAAGAAGATGAAGATATAAAACCTGGAGATATTAGAAAGAATTTAAAAATGATACCAGTTGTTGGAGAAATATCAGCTGGTAACGGAATAGACCCAATTGAAGATATAATAGATATGATTAGTATTCCAAATGAAAAGCAAGTTGATTTTGCCTTGTTTGTAAAAGGTGATTCTATGAAACCAAAGTTTGAAGAAGGAGATTTAGCTCTTGTTATTAAAACTCCTGTACTTGAAAATGGTGAAATAGGAGTGATTGCAATTAATGGACATAAAGCAGTTCTTAAAAAGTTTTATCAATATGAAAGTATGGTTCAGCTCATTTCACTTAACCCTGAGTATGAGCCGATAATTATAAAAGATGATGATTTAAAAG
>Ga0182237_100178_pt1 | contig 21289 bp, 20 predicted proteins | sample hydfratesGB_TF_B_FD_132457 | JGI IMG/M metagenome (GOLD analysis project Ga0182237, IMG submission 132457) | Subsurface microbial communities from deep shales in Ohio, USA - hydraulic fracturing test GB_TF_B | ecosystem: Environmental > Aquatic > Deep subsurface > Shale gas/oil reservoir >... | reverse complement strand
CAAGCTACAAGAGAGTCTTTGGCAACATCAATACCGACAATCATTTTATTAATATGAATCACCTCCTTTGGTTTGGGAGTCTAAAAAAGATAACCAGATTTAGTCCCTGAAAAACTGAGAGATGGGCAGCCTCGCCATTAGTGTTCACCAGTAAGTTTTGAGTACAGAGGCAGCTGCCTGCTAAAGCAGCAGAAAACAGATGGGACACAACATACGGGTTAGGAGTTCATGTCAGCCTCAGGGGATCAAACTATTTAAGTAGTCATGTAAATACATGCTACAGGAGTGATTTAAATCTATCCTGGATATCTTTAAATATCATTATATCAGGGACTAAATCTAAAATTAATGGAAACAATCAAAGTTTTATTTAAATGGTGATATATTTCAATATCACTAAGTATATTATACGAGGAATGATTAAAGTGCAACTAAAAGTTCATGAGCTGGTGAAGATAATAAAGAAATTAAAAGAAGAAGTAAAGTCTAAACTTAAAATTGATGAAAATAAAAGATCTGAAGTGAAGAGAAGAAAAAGTAAACTTACTGAAGTAGAGTGGAAACTGAGAAATATGAGAGCTACAGCAGTAAAAATAAGAGATGAAGAACTAACAGCTGAAGAGGAAAAAGAACTGCAGGAGTATTTTAACCATCTTAAAACTGAGGTAAAAAAATGTGAAGTTTTAGGTTAAGCTAATTATAAAATTTTATAATATTTGATAGATAGAGACAACCCCATTTTTTCAGTGTGCTTGCTGAGAGAATGGGGATTTTCTTTGTCATGAAAGCTTTGAATGCTGGCATTCGGGGGACAAAAAATATCACTCAACTACCTACAGATTCTAATTCTGAATCTTTTTCTTCGATCCCAACCTCAATCAGCTAGAATTCCAATTCAAAATAACTTTCCAGTTTAAACACATAATTTTTTAACCAACTTTAACAATTAAATTCTTTCTCCTAGCAAAATAATAAAGTAAACGTAGACGTATACTTTATACCCTAATTTGTTATTATTAATTTAGAAAGTAATTATTATCAATACAGAAGAAAAATACCTAATAATATCACTCTAGAAAGAAGTCACGATTTAGGTTATATCTATCTTAATTCATTTACTGACAAGTTTTAGAGAGTCTACAGTTGGCAGATTAGGATTAGAAGATATCATTTAAAAGAGCTCGATAATTTCTATTTACAGCTTAATAAGCTTAACTGGTCTGAATATAATTATCATGAAGCAAAAACTAAATGGTGATTTTTTTGAAGAGTATATGTATGATCCTGGCCATTCTGGCTACTTATATGGTGTAGAGCGTAGTTTCAGCCGTAAAGAGGTCCAAAGTATTGAAAGGTATTATAACATCATAAAATTTGAACTTAACGGAGAGGATTATTACACAGCTAGTTTAAATAAAATAGAAAAAATTTCAACAATCAACATTATATTTATCACTATAATAAAGGGCTTTATCTTGTAATTTCTTTAAATGATTGCCGGGGAGCAGAATAACCTGTAGCCTCTTTTCCAGATGAAAGCAAAACTACTAAAATTAATGGTAATTCCAGGTTAAAAGCAATCATTTTCCCTGCAGACTCACATTATGAAGGAGATGGTTATCAAAAAAATATCCTGAATGTAAAGGTAAAAGTTATAGTGCATCCAAGAAAAAATGGATTTGTCCATATTGCTGAAAGAATTTAAATGAAGTTAAAGCTAAAAATGAAACTGGTTAGTGGTCAAAGTATAAAAAATTAGAATTTGATTAAAAAAATAAAGGTAAAAATTAACTTTTGCCGAAATTATATATTAAGGAAAATAAAGTTATTATTTCTATATTATTCTACAAAACTAAACATTGTTCGACAAACTAATATTGTGAAAGGAGAAGATTGAAATTAAGAAAAAAATCACTTTAATATTAATCTTATCAATTTTACTATTTATGCTTACAGGTTGTTATGATTCAGAAACTTCTTTTAAAATTAATGAAGAAGGACAGACAAATATTAAATTTGTAGTTCAAGCTGATAAGATAATGGCTGGTGATGAAATGAAAGTTGCTATGTGGGGTTTAATTAATAGTTTTCCAGAAATACAGCGAAATTATAGCATTGAAGAAAAACAGGTAACTAAAAATTATTCTGACTATATAATCTATGAGTTTGAAAGCAAAGGCAACTATAATGTTAATGAAATGGAAAATATAGAATTTACTAATGAAGATGAGATTTATAATTTTGAAATGACAATACCATCTTTGGTAAGTGATTATAATCAGGATAATATCAATAACGTAATGTTTACAATTCATGTAGAGTTACCTAAAAAAATTGATATGGCAAATACAAGTAGCCTCTTCGCTATTTAGTGTGGCTTTTTATTGTTCTTTTATTTAATATAGCTGAATTAATTCATTTTCATATCCAATTATGGTATACTTTACCTATACTATAACAGGAGATGATTTTAGTGTATAAAAATATAGATTTATTCACTCAGGCTTTAGGAATAGAAGAACCATGGAAACTTGATAAGATAGATTTTAATAAAGATGATGGTCGACTTGATATATATATTTCTCATAAAAGAGGCAGTAAATTTCCCTGTCCTGAATGCGGTAAAAAATCACCTATCCATGATACTAAAGAAAGAACCTGGAGACATCTTAATTTCTTTCAGTATAGAGCCTATATCCATGCTAAAATGCCGAGAACCAAATGCAAGGACCATGGAGTGCTGCAGGTTAAAGCACCATGGGCTGAACCAGGTTCAGGCTTTACAATGCTTTTTGAAGCGTTCATTATGCAGCTAGCTACAGCTATGACTGTCAATGAGATAGCTGAATTAGTTGGCGAACATGACACAAGACTCTGGAGAATACTGAACCGTTATGTAGATGAAGCCCGTGCTGAAGAAGATTACAGCAGTACTGATAAAATCGGTATTGATGAAACTTCAAGTAAGAAGGGACATAACTACATAACAATATTTGTGGATCTTGATAAATCAAAGATAATCTATATTACCGAAGGTAAAGATGCTTCAACTGTTGATTCTTTTGCTTTGGATTTAAAATCACATAATGGTGATCCTAAAAATATTAAAAAAATCTGCTGTGATATGTCACCAGCCTTTATTAAAGGTACTGCTGATAACTTCTCTCAGGCTAAGGTTACCTTTGATAAATTTCATGTAATGAAAGCTGTTAATAAAGCTGTAGACCAGGTCAGACGCAATGAACAATCCGATAACAAAGAACTTAAAAAAACAAGATATATCTGGCTTAAAAACAAGAATAATCTAACCAAAAAGCAGAAAGAAAAACTAAAATCGCTATCTGAAATGAATCTAAAAACAATGAGAGCCTATAATCTTAGATTATCCCTGCAGGAATTCTGGAATATAGAAGATCTTACAACAGCAGCAAGCTACCTGCAGAAATGGTATCTCTGGGCAATTCACAGCCAGCTGGAACCAATGGTTAAGATAGGTCAATTTATTAACAGACACTGGCAGGGCATAATGAATTATATTAAAAGCCGAATTAATAATGGTATTTTAGAGGGCTTAAACAGTATTGTTCAGACCATAAAAAGAAAAGCCAGAGGTTTCAGGAATTTAAATAATTTTATGACAGCTATATATCTACAGTGTGGAAAGCTTGAATTTGATTTACCTAAAGCATTTATTTAAAATTTCAAACTGCATTCATGCTAATTTTTAATTTTGCATTACCATTAATGTTAATATATGCTATTTGTATTACCCACACTAAATAGCGAAGAGCCTACAAGTACTTATGATGGAAATAAAGTGACTTGGAAAGTAACAAGAGAGAATTTAGTGGAAGGTTTCAGGCTTAGAGCATTTACTGTAAAATAAAGTTAAAAAGTATAAAAATAGAATAGAATAAAATATTTAAATTGGAGGTATTAATCTTATGGGGTTGTTTGGTGGTAATAATGATGGAGGAAAAAATGGAGACCTACTAGGTTCAGACGATGTAGATAAGAAGAAAAGTAGTGGAGGTATTTTTAGTAGTACCAAAAAGTGTAAAGGATGTGGCACTAAATTCGGAAAAGATAATATTATGAAAATTGATGGTAAAAATTATTGTAAAAATTGTGCATTAGATTATATGGAGCAAGAGTATGATATGTCAAAATTAAACAAAAGAAAAATTTTATTTAATATGTTAAGAAAAGGTAATAAGTATTCTAAAGCATTTGAAAAAGGAGAAGTATCTTCGTTCAATATTTTAGGCGGTGATTGGAATACATATGCACAGAATGTATTGAATATGGTTATGGTTGATACTATGCTTAACTTAGAAGAAAAATTAGATAAAATTATTGAATTAAATAAATTAGATAAATAATTTTGAAATTAAAAATAAAAAATTTATTAGTTTTTTAATTTAAAGAGGGAGAGGTTTATATTGAAAAAAATAATAATATTAACAATTATTATTATATTTATCAGTTTAAATGCAGGGGCAGCAACTTATTATGTGACCTCTGATAAAACAGTATCTGATGGCCAGCTTCATATTAGCAAAATTGAGTTTAATAATAAGAAGAAATTTACTAGAATTCATTTTCTTTTTATTAATGATGATGGTCAGGAAGGTAAATTTTATATCTTTAAACCTGGAGAAAAAAATGAATTTGAAATAGAAATGGGATATAATGGAATCTTGAAAAAATCTCTTTTAAATGTAAATATTCAAGATGGTATAGAAAAAGAAAAGTTTTACGAAATTAATTACAAACCATTTGAATTAATCGAGTTTTCATTAGACTTTGATTATGCTAATCCTGATAGATACTCATTTTTACATTTATATGAAAAAGGAAATCATGAAGAACAAACTCTTTGGGATTTTGGTGCTCTTTCATATGAAAAAGGCACAGATTTTTCTAAAGAAACTTATTTCAAATATGCAGTTTTGTACCAAGATACATCTTTTATCAATAAAATTCTAAGAGATGATATTTCAGATGTTAATACACGATTTACTTATTATAAAAATTATACACCTTTAATATTAGCTTCAAAATATATTGATAATATGAAATTTATTAATTATTTATTAGATAAAGGTGCCAGTAGATCAAGAAGTTCAACTATAAATTTTACTCCTATCATGGCAGCCGTTATGAATAATAATTTGGAATTAGTAAAATTATTTTATAGAGATCATTCAAATATTAATGAAAAAACAAATTATGGAGATACAGCGATGCTTTATGCTGCAAAATTCGGAGATGTAGAATTGATTCATTTTTTAATTGATAAGGGAGCTAAAGTTATTGATAAAGATGATGATAATATTACAACATTAATGCATGCCTCTCGATATAACAATTATGAAGTTGTAAAAACTATAATAGATAAAGATGCTCGGGTTAATAAAAGAGATTCATCAGGTCGAAATGCAATTTACTATGCAGCAACATATAATACGGATTCTAAAATCATTAATTTATTAGTTGAAAATGGTGCTGATGTTAATTCTAAAAATAAAAAAGGACTTACTCCATTAATGCGAGCATCTGCTTTTAATAATTATGAAGTAGTAAAAGCTTTAATTGACCATGGAGCTGATATAAATTCTAAAACTGAATCTGGTTTTACACCTATATTGTATGCTGCTAAATATAGTAATAATCCAGAAGTTATCGATATTTTAGTAGAAAATGGAGCAGAAATTAAAGGTGGTTTATTTAGCGATGTACCAAATCCTTTATATCAATCTGCAAAATATAATAATAATTCTGAAATTACAAAAAAACTAATAAAATTAGGTGCAAATCCAAATGATGATTATGATAATTCTCCTTTAATAGAAGCAGCTGAATACAATAATGCAGAGGTAGTTAAAGCAATACTTGAGTCAGGAGTAGATGTTAACTATCAAAATAGTAAGGGAAATACAGCTTTGCATAGAGCTGCATATAAAGCTGAAGATCCTAGAATAATTGAATTATTATTAGAGTATGGGGCGGATGGAACTATAGAAAATGAAGCTGATAGAAAAGCAATAGAATATATTGATGGTTTTGAAATGGGGTTTGGAGTTGTATCCGAAAATGAATATTTAATTGAAACAGATGCTTATTGGAATTTGAATGATGCAAGTTATTAATAATAACTGAATAGATTATACTAAAAAGCTGGCAGTGCAATCTATGCTGGCTTTTTTCTATGCCAATATAGCTTTGAATGTCAGCTTTCTGGGTACAAAAAATATCTCTCATAACTTCAGATTCTACTCCTGCTACTCAATCACCTAAGAAATCCAATCTAAACATTACTTTCCAGCTCAAACACATAACTTTCCAATCCACTCCACCAATCAATTTCTTTCTCCTAACAAAATAATAAAGTAAACGTAGACGTAAACAGTAGATGTATACAGTCTACGTAGGGAGAGGAGGAGTAATAATGCCTATAAAAATAATAACAACTAAAGCTGAAAGTAAACTCAGTTCAAAAGTAATAAGTATCTCTAACAGGAAGGGTGGAGTTGGGAAAACCACTCTGACCACAGTGATGGCAGAGGAACTGGCCAATGCAGGCTACTCAGTAGTAATGCTGGATCTTGATTCACAGACTGATCTGACTGACATTAACCTCAGTCAGAATGAGAATAGTAACCTTTTCGATCTACTCACAGGGCAGAAAGCATTGGAAGATGTAATAGTTGAGCTGCCCGGTTCAGGAGACAAGAAAATCATACCCGGGTCAGCTAGAGTAGATGAAATACAGACTGGTGTCAGCAACACTCTGGCAGAAATAATAGAGAAGCTGAAGGAGATCTATGATTTTGTTCTCTTGGACCATCCACCGAGTCTGACTGAGCTTTCCAGAGCTGGCTACATTGTCAGTGATGAGTTGCTAATCATTGCAGAAGCACAGCAGCTTTCACTAAAGAACCTAGTCAACTTCCTGCTGGAAATCAAACAATTACAGCTGGAGACAGAAACTAAGTTAGAAGTTCTGGGAATTGTGGCTAATAAGGTGGATTTGAGAAGGAAGTTGACTGAGAGGATGCTTGCAGAGTACAAAAGAACCTACCCGAATCTCTTCTTTGAGAACTACATCGGAGTAGATACAGCCATTCCCAATGCTCAGTTCAATCAAGAAACAATGCGAGAACTGCCATGGAGAGCCAGAACATTGAGTCAGTTTGAAAGAGTAATTGAAGAGATGATCCAGAGGCTGCAGTAGGTAAAACTAAAATTCTAAGGGGGATTTATGATGCCTAAAAAAGTAACGGTAAAAAATTCTAAGTCGAAGAAGAAACCTAAAGCAAAGGACAAAGAGAAAGAGCTGGATTTGAAGGAGAAGCTAAAAAAGCGTAGAAATAAAAAAAGTTTTGATGAGGTACACACTAGAGTAACTACCTACCTTGAAAAATCAGTAAGGGAGAAAATGGAGTTGCTAAAAGATAAAGGTGTGATTGACAGCTATACTCAACTCATCAATCTCTCAATAAAGCACTACATTGCAAAACATCTGGACTAAGACTAATGACCTATGCCTTTTGATGAGGGCATGGGTCTTTTTTGTGTTTAGAAAAGAAGAGGCTAGAATGCTAGCTAAGCCAAAAAGGCGACCAAAATATAGTGAACTTTTGTCAGGATTTCGCAAGTGCTACGACTCTGGGAAGAAAAAAGGTGACTTTTGAAATGATTCAGAGATATACTTGTATTTCTAATTATTTACATATAAAATAAATATAACATCAATAAATAATTTAAAGGGAGTGAATATTATGACTGAAGCTGTTACCAATGAGTTAGAATTGACTGATATTTTACCAAGTTTATTAAATCGAGAGCTATTTACTGAGCGAAAGATAGAAGAGATGAATGAGAAAGAAAAAAACTTGATTAATAAAATTGAAATGGAAGTCAAATTGGATAAGGGTAATTTCTATCAATTACTTGAAGGAAACATTTTTGAAGGGAAGATTTATTTTGATGATTTCAATAACTTTCTTTATGGTAATAATGATGAGTTTTATGAAAAGCTAGCCGGCTATTATAAGCAAGATAATTTATTAGGAATAGATTTAATTTTACTAAAAAGACAAATAGATATTTTTGAGAAAATTGACCAAAGCTTAGATTATTTTTGGAATATAGCCTACAATGTTTTACCTAAAGAAATATCTGGAGATAAACTTTCAGGGGATGAGTGGTATTTTCTTAAAAATATCAGAAAAAAATACAGCAAAATTTATAAATATAAATCAAAAGTTGATACAATAACTTTATATTATAATTTAAGGAAATTATCCAGCATAGATGGTTTAAAAATAAATGTTGATGACTATTATTATCGTGAATTAATTGATAGTATAAAAAATAAAATAAGGAATCTGCTAGATAACGAAAAAGATTTATTGAAAATTAAGAATGGTAAATTAGACTATTTTATTGAAAACACAGTAGTAAATCTACTTAAAGAAAATAAAACAGTTGAGGAAATTGCAGAATTAACTGATTACCCAGAGGTTCTGATTGAAATTGAAAAAGATAAATTAAATGATGAGTAAAATTAAATACTAAATATATAAATTATAAATATTTTACTAATGACCTATGCCTTTTGATGAGGGCATAGGTCTTTTTTTGTGTTCAGAAAAAGAAGCCCTAAAATGCAAGCTAAGCCAAAAAGGCAGCCAAAATACAGTTCAATTTTTGCCGGGATGCTGCAAGTGCTGCGACTCTAAGAGCAAAAAATATTAATCCAAAATGCCTCTACTCAAAAATCGAATATATATATCATTAAAGTGAAGGATACTCTCTGGGTGGGTTATCTTCTTTATGTAGGATTGAAATATTATTGGTTATAAATAATTTATGAACAAAACTACTGATTAGACTATGTTCAGCACCTACAGTGGTAACAATGTTGGATTTTTAGTGGTTGCAATTTAAAATATAACTTTGTAATAAAAAGGGTTTAGTAGATATTTAAAGAATTATATTATTGGTAGACTAAAAATAAAAATTCTAAGGACGGTGTTATTTATGAGTTTAAATTATAGAGTGGGTAATTATTATAAAGCTAAAAATTATTTAGTGAGCGGATTCAATTTTCCAGAGGGAAAATACAAACTAAAAATCATAAGAGAAGGATTCCCGGAAGATCTTGTTAATGATGAAGATGAGTTGATTATAGCAGAAGAACAGTGGTTGGAAGGTCTAGAGGGTAGTGATCAATACAAAACTGATTTAGAGGGCAACTGGTACTATTTTGAGTTTCCAATTAATGATGAGGGAATTGAGTATATGTGGGTTCCTGAGTCAGTGGTAGTGGAGGTTTTTGTGTAGAAATTAAAGTAGAATGATATACAGGTGGCACTCGTATATGTTATTATTATAAATAGATGACATAATATCAATAAAAGAGGTGGTATTAGTGAATGATTATCAGAAAAGCTTAATTAATGAATTACATGAAATTTTATTAAAAATTGATAAAGAAGGATTGAAAGATGATGATTTTTATAATTGGTTAAGCAGTAATTATTTTTTTGAAGATGATCTTGAAGAGATTATAATAAAGATCAAGGATGCAAAAAATAATGTAAATATAAAAAAAAAATAATAAATATGGATAAATTTTTCGGAATTGATGTTGGTATTTAGTCATTGTAATAAGAAATAATATAAAGAAGGTTAGTTTAATTTTAGGAATAATATTTTTTAAGAGTTTAAATTAATAATGTTAAGTATTTACTTTAAAAGGGGAGAATAATATGGTTGTTAATGATATTTTAAAGCCTAGAAAAGAAGTAATAGATTCAAAAATTAATTTTCAATATGCATTAAAAGCATACAAAGTAAATTCTACTGAAGAAGACAGACTTGAATCTAATCCTGAAAGATTTTTTGAAACTACATATCCGTCAAATGCAATTAGAAACATGTTATCAGTAGTTAATGACAAATTAGTTGGGGAAGATCATCAAGGTGGGATAGTTCTATCAGGTTCTTATGGTTCTGGTAAAACTCATGCTCTTGTAACAATTTATAATTTATTTAAACATCCTATATTAGCAGAAGAATGGATAAAGTACCATAATATAAAATTTAATACCGAAAGTCTAAAAAATGATAATAATGTATGCATGCTTTCCACTAGTGAAATTGATCCTGATTATTTGTGGAAACCAATTTTCTCTAAATTAGGTTTTTCTGGTTTGTCATCAAAAGTTAGAAGATACCCTACTATCAGTACGATTGAAAAGATTATTGGAAATGGGAAAACAGCTATTTTTATAGATGAATTAGAGAGATGGTATGGCTCTATTGATAGTGATAATGATCAAGAACTATTAGAAGCAAATAAAATGTTTTTACAAAATTTATTAGAAGTTGCTTCAGAGAATGAAAACTTATTTGTATTTATTGGATTTTTAGAAGAAAATAAAGACTTAAAAGAAATCATAAATAGAATAAATCCCCGGAAAGAAGATATGGCTTCTACAGGGGATAGAGAAAAAATTATTATACATCGTTTATTTGAAACTGCAAAAGAAGATGTAGAAACTATAAAAATATCTAATGTTGTTAATGAATATATTGATGAATATAATAAAACAGATATTCACTTCGAAAATATAGAAAAATATAAAAAAACAATGATAAGATATTATCCTTTTCACCCCCAATTAATAGATATATTAGATGATATTTATGACTCAGCATCAGAATCTCAAAGTGTTAGAGGGGAAATGCAAATATTAGCTGATCTTGTTAAAAAGAATTACTTAGATAAAGATTTATTTTTGATTTCTGATTTAGATGTTAGAGCTTTACAATCTATTGATTATTTAATAACTAATAGATACACCTCTGACAAAACTAGATGTGAAAAGAATAATTTAAGTTATAGCAAAGAAGTTTTAGCCTCTATTTTATTATTCACTATTGATGAACGAAAAGGAATTGCGGAGAAATCTGACATATTACTCTCGGTTTTAAGAAAAAATTATATTGATCAAATTGATGTAAATAACACATTAAATAAATTATTGGGAACAGCTCATTATCTACACAAAAAAAGTTCAGGATATTTAATAAAAGATGAGAGAAATATTTTTGCGTTAATAAATAGTAATGCAGAAAAAATATCTGATAAAGCTGCAAAAGAAGAATTAGCAAATTATATTAGAAAAAACTTTTTTGATAGAAGTTATAAAATTTATAGTAAAGATGAAGTTGAAGATAATTCTAAGATAAAATATGTATTATTATTAGAATCTCCTTCAAATAAAAAAGATTTAGAAAAATTTCTAAGTGATAATTTATATTATGATAGAATGTATAGAAATACATTAGTATTAATTAAGCCTAATGATAACATTTATGAAAATAAATATTTAAGTAAAATGAAACGAATTATGGCAATTAAACAGCTAAGAGACGATTTAAATAAAGAAAGAGAACAAATAGAGAAGGTATTAAAAGATGAAGAAGATGAAATAAATAGGGAAATAAGAAATGCTTTTGGTAGGTATCTCCGTTGGGGTTATATTGAAAATAATTTATTTTTACGCCAAGAGACTGTAGATGCTTCTGCTGATATTGTTAATGATAAAATCAAATCAGATATATCTGAAATAAAAGACTATATTTTAGAGCAAGTAACAGGTAATGAAACTGGTATTTTAGCAAAAGATTTATTAGAGAACTGCAAAAAATATCGCAAAAACCCTTTTATTTCAAATGATCATGTTTTTTATGATGCCTTAAAACAATTATATAATGAAAAAAGAGTTTTTATCGAGGGAGACAATAATAAAATATATCGTGGTGGATTTGTTAATATTCAAAGTAGAATGTCAGTATTAGATCCTGATTATTATCCTGAATCACCAGAAATAGAAGAAGATGAGGAAAATAATAATGATGAAGGATTAGTTATTAACTCAGGTTCTGATATTGGAAAAAATATTGAATCAGACTCTAAAGACAGTGGCAGCAATGAAACTCAAGTTGAAGAAACTTTAGCCATAGAAAAAGAAACTCAGGGGATTTCTAAAAGGATTTTAGTTAGCAATTTAGAAGCTCAACTTCGTTCTCAAGATAAAATTAAGCATCTTAATATAAAAATCGAATTAGACGGTAATTATACCAAAGATGAGTTAAAAGAATTATTGATGGATTTACCAGATGCAGAAGGCAAATATTACCTTGAAATTATTGGGGAGCGTGATGTTGAGTGAATTTAAGTGAGAATTTAATTTCAAGTAATGAGCCGATAGATTTGATTTGGAGACAACTAAAAGGAATATATTTTGATAGAGATATTAGTAATGTGCAAAAATATTATAAGGAAACAGAACTTGAACTATTAGAATTAGAAAGATTTTTATTCAAATCATACTTTGAAATTTATCAAAATGAATTAATAGAGAAAATAGAAAATAATGAGACAGATTTTCTAAATCAAATAAAAAATAATAATACTACCATTTTGATGATGGATGCTTTAAGTATTAGAGAATTGGGTTTGCTATTTAATAAGTTAAATAATGAATATGAAGATATTAAATTTGATTATAGTTTTTCAGTCTTACCTTCTGAGACTGAATTTTTTAGAGAAAGCATTAATTATAAGAAGCTAAAAAAAGAAGTAGAATTTTATCATTTAAAAGAATATAACTCTATAAATTTAAGTGGTAGCGAGAATTTTATTTGGAGTCGTTATCCTGATATTTTAATTGAAGATGTTAGATCTGGTCAATCATTAAAGAATGATTTAAAAGAAATTTATAATAAAGTTGAGAATATTATCTTTGAGGTTATAAATAAATTAGATTGGGAGCGAATTATAATAACTTCTGATCATGGTTATATAAGAACTGAATCAAGTTATAATATTCCAATTGATAAAACAGATAAAAAATTGTTAAAAAAATTATTTAATGGATCAAGATTTGTACAAAAATATGATTCAAATAATGAAATAGCTAAAAAACTAAAAAATAAAAATTTGATTGCAGTTACTGATGACTTTTACTTACCAATAAGCCATTATAGTTGGCCAGTACCTGGCGGTTACTCAACATTTTCACATGGTGGTTTAAGTTTATTAGAAGTAATTATACCAAAAATTATAATAGAAAAATAAAAAGGAGAGTTAATAATGGTTAAAGAGAATTCATTAATTGAAGATTTTTTTCCAGTTAACCCAATAAATGAAATAGCAAATAAAGAATCAAAAGCAAAAAGGTATTATAGACCTGTTTATACAATGCATAAATGGTGGGCAAGAAGACTAGGTTCTGTATTTCGTTCAATAATAATTTATTCTTTAATAAATAAAGATGAAGATATAAGCAAATATTTTGTTAATGATAATAGTGAAGAACAGCTTTCTTTATCGTTTGATACCTCAAAAGAAGAATTAAATAGCGAAGAACTATGGAAAAAGTTATATCTTAATGATTTAAACTTAAATAAAACTATTTTAGATCCATTCATGGGTGGAGGTACAACTGTTGTAGAGGGTTTAAGACTGGGATGTAATGTAATAGGGTGTGATCTTAATCCAGTTGCTTGGTTTACAGTAAAAAAAGAGATTGAGCCTGTAGATATTGATGAATTAGAAAATGAATTTAATCAATTAGAAGAGGAAGTAGCTCCAGAAATATTAAAGTATTATAAAACAAAATGTCCAGAATGTGGAGATATGGCAGATGGTATGTATTACTTCTGGGTTAAAGAATTGGACTGTCAAAATTGTGGAAAGGCAGTTTCATTATTTAAAGATTATAAATTAGCAAAAACAAGATCAAAAAACAAAAAGGGATATTGGGTAGTCTGTCCTGATTGTGGAGAAGTATATATTAGTCAAAATTATAAAGGGGAAAATAATTGTCCAAGTTGTAGTTACCAATTTAATCCTGATAAAGATGGGATTGCTTCAGGTCAATATTTCACATGTTCACATTGTGGTCAAAAGCAAAATATAATTGAAGCAACTCAGGAACAAGCTAAAAATAAAGATAGAATGTATGCAGTAGAATATTATTGTGAGACATGTGATAATGATGATAATTCAGATAAAACTAATGGCAAAAGTTATAAAAAAGTTGATGTGTTTGATCTGGAATTATATAAAGAAGTAGCTTCTGAATATAATAATAAAAGAAAAAAATTGCCTATACCTCAACAAAAAATTCCTAAAGGAAAAGAAACAAACAGATTGTTTCCTCATGGATATACATATTGGAAAGATTTATTTAACGAAAGACAGTTATTAAATTTAAGTACGATACTAAAAGTTATAAAGAATTTGAAAGATGATAATATTAGAGAACAAATCTTATTAGCATTTTCTGATTTTTTAGATTTAGGAAATAAATTTTGTAGTTATAACCGTTCATATAATAAAATGGAAAATATGTTTGGTTTACATGCATTTAATCCTTCTTCTCAATTTATGGAAAATAATATTTGGGGATTGAAGTATGGGAGAGGTTTTAAAAACAGAATCGACAAAGTTTTCAAAGGCAAAGAATATTCTGAAAAACCTTTTGAAAAATATAGAGAAGAAAATCAAACTAAAGAAAAAAGTATGAATAATCAAATCAATGGTATATTAGCAAAAAATTATAATGAACTATCTAAAAATAATAAAAATACATTATTATTAAATCATACTTCAGAAGATTTAAGTGAAATACCTGATAAATCTATTGATGCTGTTATTACTGATCCACCATATTATGACAATGTAATGTATTCTGAATTAAGTGATTTTTTCTATGTTTGGTTAAGGGAAGTTTTAAAAAATGAATATGATAATTTCCAAAATGAACTCACACCTAAATTCAGTGAAATAATAAAAAATAATGTTCAAGAAAAAGATGATAGGTATTATATTAATGGCTTAACTCGGGTATTTAAAGAGAGTAGAAAAAAATTAAAAGATGATGGAATAATGGCATTTTCATTTCACCATCAAAATAACAAGGCTTGGGGAGCTGTTCTTAAGTCGGTTTTAGATGCAGGATTATTTGTAACAGCAATTTATCCCATTCAAGCAGAAATGTCTACTTCGATGCATATTATTAATCAAGCAAATGTTGAATATGATATGATAATTGTTTGCAGAAAAAGATTATTTGCACCAGAAGAAAAAAGTTGGAATAAACTAAAAGACAAACTAAGCTATCAGATTAGTGATATAATTAATGACCTTGAAGATAAAGATAATGATTTATCTATGGGTGATATTTTTATAATTGCTTTAGGTAAATGTTTAGAAGTATATTCGCAATATTACCCTAAAGTAATGGAAAAAGGTGAAGCAGTTTCTGTTGAAAAAGCTATTAATGATGTACAAGAAATAATTGATTCTGAAATATCTTTTGAAAGAATGCAAGATTTAATTAATGATTTTGATAAGGAATCCGCTATATATTTATCTTTTCTTTTAGGAAAAGGGAAAGAAATATCATATAGTAATCTAAATAAAGAATTAAGTAGCCGAAATATAGATATTAATAGATTATTGGCTTCAAATATAGTAAAGAAAGAAGGTAATATGCTTAAAGTTTTAGAACCAGAAGAAAGGTATGAAATAATAAAAGATGAAGAGAAAATATTAGTAATTGATCAAGCTGATTATTTTTATTATTTAGTTAAAGAAGGTAATCTGAAAGCTGCTCAAAAAGCTGTGACAGAAAAAGCATATAAGTTTTTAAAGAAGCAAAATGAAAATGGTAGAGGAGTTAAGAAATATATAAAAAAAGCTATTGATTTAGCTGAAAGTATATTATAAAAGGGGTGTAAATATGCTAAAAGGGTATAATCTTATGACAAAAATATATAACAAAGAAAATTATTTGGATGAGGAATTTGTTGAAAAAATGAGTATTATTCAGTTTATGAAATTATTAGATAAGAAAGATAAAAGAATCGAAACTCAAATCGAAGTATATGGATTAGAAGAATTCCTTTATTATACTGGTAAAGAGGAAGGTATAAAAATTTTAAAGAAATATTTTGATAAAGGAATTGATTATCTTAGTAATAATTTTGCTATAATTAAGATTATACTCGAACAAAAAATATCAGTGTGGAATGGGAAGCCAATAATTAAATATAAAAATGAAGAGTATCCGTTAACCAATATTTTTGGAACTTCTCTTAAACAACAGGAGTCTGAATTTTGGACAGCAAACACAAATATAAATTCTTAAGGTGTTAATATGAATTATTATGAATATTTTAAATACTGGGAGTTAAATCATATAGGAAAAAGAGCTTATCAGTTTGGTCTAAAAGAAGAAAAAATAATACAAAAATATGCTGATAAGCTTAATAAAAACGGATCTTTAAGTGAAGTTGAGAAAGATAAATTAAGTCAAGCATTGTCTAAAGTTGCTGAAATCAACAGATTTGCAGTGACTTGCAGAAGAGAAGATTGTGCAATATGCAGTAGATTAGAAAATTTATATAAATTAGAATCTATAAACAACGGAACACCTCTTGAAAAGTTAAATAAAAATGTTAAGAAAAAATGGAAATTAAATTTAGAATTATGGAGATGGCAAAAAGAGTGTAAAAATTTGTGGTGGGACAATAATTCTGAAGGAATAGTTAAGGTTATCACTGGAGCCGGAAAAACTATTTTTGCCTTATCTCTAATCTCTCAATTAAAAGACATGGGGATCTATGATGATTATGGACTAAAAATAGTTGTTATTGTACCTTCAACAACATTATTAGAACAGTGGAAAAACGTATTTATAGAAAAATTAAATTTGTCTGAAAAAGAAATTGGTGTGTATTATGGTAAAGAAAAAGATGAATTAGTTGAAAAAAAAGTTATGATTTATGTTGTAAATTCTGCTAGAAGAAACTTAAGTAAACATTTAAAAAAAGCTAAGAATAAAACTAAATTTGATACATTTTTAATTGCTGATGAGTGTCATAGATATGGAAGCGTACAGAACTCTAAAATTTTTAATAATAATTTCACTTATAAATTAGGCTTATCAGCTACACCGGAAAGACAAGGGGATTATGGATTTGAAAATATCTTAATTCCTAATTTAGGTAAAGTAATCTTTAGATATGGGTATGAATCTGCTTTAGAAGATGGAGTGATTTCTCCTTATCAGTTGTTTAGAGTTTCTATAGAATTAACAGAAGAGGAAAAAATTGAATATAGAAAGATGAGTGATAAAGCTAGTAAAATGTTTTTGAGCCTAAAAAACAAGTACCCGCAACTAGAAAGTGGGAATGTTATAAAGAAGTTAGGACAATTACAAAAAGAAACTGGGGATAGAGCTTTATCTAATTATACTATTTTATTAAATAGAAGAAAAAGCATCGTGCATGAATCTAAAAATAGATTTAAAGCAGTGAAGTGGATATTTTCTAATAAAATTAATTATGATGATAAAGTCTTAATATTTCATGAACGCATCGAATATGCTGATGAAATTTATAATTATCTGTTAAATAGAGGTTATAATGTTGGGGTTTTCCATAGTAAAGTTGAAGGGAATCCTGAATTGATTATAGAAAAATTCAGAAAAGGAGATGTTAATATTTTGGTTACTTGTAAAGCATTAGATGAAGGTTTTGACCTTCCCAAAATTGATACAGGAATTATAGTATCTGCTACTTCAAGTATAAGACAAAGAATACAAAGAATTGGGAGAATTTTAAGAAAGGCCCAAGGTAAATATAAATCTAGTATTTATACTGTTTATGTAAAAAACATAGAAGATCGTATTTTTAATACATTTGAAATGAAAGATATGAAAGGTGCAGCGGATGAAATTAAGCATTTTCATTTGAAATTTAATAATTAAGGGTTTAAAAGATAATAAGTGATTGATAAAATCACAGGAAAAGTTATAATGGTTTATCATTTAAGTCAGTAGGGAAGTATTATTTTTTCATACTGGCTTTTTTTCTTACTCTAAACTTAAAACACTTATTTTAGTTGCTAATTTTATAGTTATTAAAAAACCTTTAAGTATTACCTCCCAAACCACCTAGACCAACCAAAAAAACCTATACCTTTTTGATAAGGGCATAGGTTTTTACTATCAAAATAAGAATTATGAGAATGCTGGCAATGCAGGCTATGCCTGCTTTTTAATGATATCCACTCTAATATTAATTATTGTGTCATCTCTTAAGATGAAATATAATTAAATTAATAGATTTAACTAAAAATAATTTAACTGGCTCAGCAAAGGTTACATACTTTTTTTATTTATCAAGTTTCATAATTACAGTAGTTAAAGAAATGATTCAATTATCTTATTACAATATCAACTATGGTGAGGAAATTGGATTGTCATAGTTTTTATTAAGATTATTATATTCTAATATCCCGGCAAAGGAAGCTATTGCAGCAAAAAATATTTGATATTTTGCATTTCGACGATGCCGGTAATCTAGAAATAAAAATTTTCAGATGAGTATATTATAAATTATTTTTGAATTTATCAAAAACGATTTTAGAAGTATTAATATATCCACTGCATTAAAACGAGTAAACTCACTGCATTAAAATGTAGATGTATACCGTATACATCAACTTGCTGTAATAACAATAATTTCATCACTTTTTACAATTTCCAATTAGCTGCATTATTTATATTATGCAGTGAATATAAATAATTGGAATAAAATGGAAATAAAACTTGATTCAAATATATATGATTATAATGATAATAGGTTATCATTATAGCTTACAGCTCCCTTCGGGGAGCTTTTCTATTTTACTTTCAAAAAAAGGAGATGATGTGTGTGGAAAAAGTTTTAGAAGATTTTAAGCAATGGTTAAGATTGGATGGAAAAAGCAAAAAGACTATTGAAAATTACTCTTTGGATATAGGTCAGTTTTTAAGCTGGATCACAGAAAGAAATATTAATCTAGGTGAAATAAGTAGAGAACATATTTTAAATTACAAAGTGGAAATAATGAACTCTGGGCTAGCTGTTGTTACTGTGAATAAGAAAATCAATTCTCTAAGATCTTTTAATGATTTTTTGATTGAGAAAGAAATCAATCTTGAAAGAGTAATTAAGCCAGGAAAAGATAGGATTAAAATTGCTGGTGGTAGCGAAAATAATGTAGACGTATACAGCAATGAAGAGTTGGAGAAAATATTGTCTGCAGTTGATGAAGAAGAAGTTACTCTGCGCAATAAGCTGATTGTGTATTTACTATTATATACTGGGGTTAGAGTTAGTGAACTGGTAAATATTAGGATTCCTGATTTTGATTTACTAACTGGTGAGCTAAAAATTATTGGTAAGGGTAATAAATATCGAGAAATCCCTCTGAATCAAAAACTAAAAAAAGTATTAAAAAGTTATCTTAATAAAGAGAGGAAAGAAAATAAGCATGCTGAAGATAGTCAGTATTTGCTATTGACAGAAAGAAGTCCAAAAATGCATCGAGATACAGTAAATTATGTATTGAGAAAAATAGGAAAAGATCTTGATTTTAAGTTGAATCCACATAAATTTCGCCACACAACTTTTACTCTTTTGCTTGCCAAGGGAGTTGATATAACAACCATCTCAGCCCTGGCTGGCCATAACAGTATTGAAACGACTAATAAATATTATTTGAATACGAGCAAAGAAGAAAAAGCTGCAGCAGTCTCACTGTTGTAATAATTTTAATCCGGGGTACTTCCTTAATTGGGGGTACCTCTTTTTTGATTTCAAAAAACAACTTAGGAGGTAGAGAAAAATGAGAATAATTAAAACTAAAGAAGATATTGAACTTTTACGAAACACCTATGTACTGCCAGATGAGTATTTAGACTGGATTGATGATTATTTTGTGCAATTATATGAAGCTCTTGGTCGAGATGAAACTATGGATCAGTTCCGCTTAGATTGGCCAGGTGGATTTATAGCAGTACTAGAAGAAGGAGATAATTTACGTGATCTTTCAATATTAGGCTTAAATTATGAAAATGATGGGATATTTGGCTTTCCATTAGAGTATGTTGAAGAATACTCTCTAAATAGAATGGAATTTTACCGGATAGGTATACTTTTTGATAATGAGTCGATGCTTTCGATTTTCTCAGAAGTAGGCATTCACGATGATGAGATTGAAGACTACCTAGCTGCTGAAGCAATTAATATTGAAGAGTATGATCAAATGCCAGATGAAGAAGTACCATTTTAGGAGGTGGATTTAGTGGAAATTATAATTGGAATAATAATAAAATTGCTAAATCAATAATAAATGATGCTAATAAGCTGGCTTGCCAGTAAAGCCGGCTTTTGTGGAATAAAAAAGGAGGTAAACATTATGGTCAAAAACTACAAGAATAAGATTTTGAGAACTTACAGAAAAATCAACAGCACAGAAAGAGCAGTCCATCTTTTCTGCTCTGTAATTCACTTTGATAGAAGAGATAGTAAAATGCTAGCAGCTGCAGCTATAGATCCAGATAAAAAACTAACTACATTAAAAATTATAGATCAAAGTTTTGATGCTAAGAATGCTGCCCCGGGAGAAATATTCAGCAAAATCAATATAGATCCAGGCAGCAGGTTGATCTTTGCTCAAAACAAGTTTGATTTACCGGAACCATCACTTGCAGAAATTCGCTTTGCTAAAAATTTAAAAGAAGCAGCTGAATTAATGGGTATACAATTTATAGACTATTTAAGTATAGCAGAATATGATAATTATTTAAGCTTTAAGGATAGTAAATACATTAAATTTTGAAGGAGGTTATTTATAATGACTAAAGCTGAAGAACTGGCCAGTATATTCAGGAAGAGCAAAAAAATGATAATAGAAAAATTATCAGACGAAAGTGTAAATATTACTAATACATTTGTGATGATCAACCTAGAGGGAGAAGAATACATGAATTTCTTCGATAAATACAACAGTTACATTACTACAATGGATATTCCGCTGGAATTTGAGGGTGTAATTTCAATAGATAAAGATGATGATCAATTTAGTGAGGATAGTCTAGACACTAGAATTATAACTGATAAATTAGATGAGGCCAATTTAGAGGTGGAAAGTACCCCATTTTATTTAAACAGAGGTAAAAAAGAAGAAGTTAAGTTAATGAAACTGGAGAGCAAGAAATTGGCCATCTTCGACAGGGAATATGAATATTTATTGAGCTTAGGCAATGAATATAGAATCAAAAATACTGAGTCCCCATTATTTGTATTAAATAATGAAAAAATAAAAGCTGTGATTATGCCGGTAAAATATATTTGCGAAACTTCAATT
>Ga0182237_100176_pt1 | contig 21654 bp, 15 predicted proteins | sample hydfratesGB_TF_B_FD_132457 | JGI IMG/M metagenome (GOLD analysis project Ga0182237, IMG submission 132457) | Subsurface microbial communities from deep shales in Ohio, USA - hydraulic fracturing test GB_TF_B | ecosystem: Environmental > Aquatic > Deep subsurface > Shale gas/oil reservoir >... | reverse complement strand
CTTTGGAACCGGGGTTTTCATATGGTTAAGATGAACTGAGTTAGAGGTTTAAAAAACTATGATATAAGTTCAAGGATTAGGTTATTTTTTTAGCAATACACTTTGATCTCAACAAAGTGGACACTGTGTTGAGGTGGGGCAGAGGTTTAGAGTGAATATAAATAATATATATTAATTTAGTTTTTTATATTTAAATCTCGAGAGAGGTTTTGATGTAAAAAACTATTTTTTTATGTGTAGATAATAAATCAATATAAGGAAGTTATAAATGTCAAAATTAGATCTTATAAAAGGGTCAGCAGGGTATTTTCTATCTAATATTACAAATAGAGTTTTGGGTTTTTTATTTGTTGTTATAGCAACTAGAAGTGTTGGTGCATCTGGATATGGACTTATTGCGCTTGGGCTTACTGTAAAAGGTTTAACAAATAATTTTGGGTTATTTGGACTATCTTTTTCTTCTCAAAAATATTTATCAGGTAAATACAATATAAATAAACGCAAATACTTTGGTTCAATGTTATATATTAATATAGTTATTGCTTTATTTTCTTTTTTGATCTTGTTTTTTGGAAATGAATATATTGCTATCAATTTTTTTAATAAACCTGAATTTAGTTTGGTTTTAAAATTATTTTCTTTTGCAATTGTTCTGGGTTTACCAATGTCCTTATTAAGGGCTGTGCTAAAAGCCCAAAAAAAAGTTAAACTTTACTTTTATACTAATTTAATTGAAAGTTCTTCTAAATTAATTTCTTTAATGTTAATTTTAGTTATTCATAATAAAATTGTAGCTATATCATTAGCAATTTTAATATCATCATTATGTGGGTTTTTAGCTTCGGTACAATTTATTTATAGGGAAAATTTAATTCCTCAGATGAAATTTGATTTTGATCTTGTTTATACTGTTTTAAAAACGGGCTCTCAATTCTTATTAGTTGGTTTAGGATATTATCTGGTTTCTCAAACTGATAGGTTAATGTTAGGGTCTTTGTCTACTTCTGAATCTTTAGGTATATATGCAGTATCTGCTTCATTAGCACAAATACCGGGAACGTTACATGGATCAATGGTAGCAGTCTTCATGCCTACAGTGTCTGAATTATTTAAAGAAGAAAATTATGATTTGATTAAAGAAAATTATAAATTTTTAAATTATTTAATTGGCTCAATAAACATTACAATAGTAATTTTCTATATTATCTTTGGACAAGAAATTTTATTTTATTTATTTAACTTTGAAGGTGAAAAAATATACTATGTTTTTTTATTATTGAGCCTTAAATATTTATTCGGGACTTTAATTGGTCCTACTTCTTCATTGTTAAATATGATGAATAAACATAAAGTTGAATTATTTAACACTTTAATAATGCTTGTTGTGAATGTAGTATTAAATTATTTTTTGATAATACATTATGATGTTTATGGAGCAGTAGTTGGAACTTTAATTTCTGTTATCTTACTAAACTTTATGCAAATAATTCAAATATATATTAATTTTAAATTTTGGGTTTTTAATAAGAATCATATTATTATGATTTTGCCATTAGTATTTTTTGGGGGTTCTTATTTTTTATTAGATGAATATTTATTTTATAATTTTTATAACAGGATAACTTTATTTTTAGCTTCTGAAATATTATTTATAATAATTATATACTATTTTCTAGATGAAAATTATAAAAATAAATTTAAAAATAAACTCAGTGATTTTTGGAGGAAATTAAATGAAAAATAAATTATATAATTTGTTTAGGTTGATTTATTATATTTTAAGATCCATAATAAATGACATAAAATTAAAAGTTGGTCTGAAAGAATATCCTACAGTAGTAAACTTTTCATTAACTAATTTATGTAATTGCAAATGTGAGATGTGTAATGTTTGGAAAAAAGAAAATAGAGAAAAAAATATGATGTCTGCAAAAGAAATAGGAAAGTTGTTTTCTTCTGAACTTTTTAAAAAAATGAAACATGCTGGATTAAGTGGAGGAGAACCATTCATTAGAAAAGATATTGCTGAGGTTATTAAGGAAATAACTTCTAATTCTAAAAGTCTCAAAAGTATTTCAATAATATCAAATGGAACTTTGAAAAATAGAATTGTCAAATTATTACCTGAGGTTATTGATGTGTGTAATAAAAATAATATTAATTTTTCTATAATGTTTTCAATTGATGGTGTTGGGAAAACACATAATAAAATTCGTGGGAATGAATTGGCATTTAAAAATTTGAATGCTTTATTAGATAATTTAGAAGAATTAGGTATTGAGTATAGTTTATGTACAACTATTGTTAAGGATAACGTTGATGAATTATATAATATACTAAATTATGCAAAAAATCGTAATGTGTATATAAAATATAGAGTTGCTACTGAAATAACTCGTTTATATAATTCAGACTTAAAAGACAATTATCAATTTAATAGAAGTGAAAAAATAAAAATCGCAAAATTTTTAGAAGGATTGATGAATAATTATGAAAAAAGTTTAAATCAAAAACTATTATACGAATCATTAAAAGAGCATTTGATTAATGGAACAAATAGAAAAGTTGGCTGCACCTGGAAAAACAAAGGAATTTCTTTAGATCCAGATGGAAACTTATACTACTGTTTTGCTAAGAGTCCCAAATTGGGAAGTGCCATAGAAGATGAAGGTGCGGAAATATATTTTTCTAATATAGATTCTATCAGGAAAAATATTATAAAAAATAAATGTAAAACTTGTCATCATGATTACAATGGTATTCCACCAACTAAAACAATGTTTAAATACTTTATCACTAAATTTAAGCCTTATTTTAAAAAAATATCATATAGAGCTTTATATCTTTTATCAACAGTTTTAAATCCCATTATAAAAAGAATTACATCAAAAAATACTAAAAAATTAAATGATATTTATATTACTGGATGGTATGGAACTGAAACTTTAGGGGATAAAGCTATATTAGGAGGCATTCTAGATAATCTAAGCCGTATATCTGACGGGGCTAATTTTATAATTTCTTCAATTGTTCCATATTATTCTGAAGAAACAATGGAAATGCTTAAAAATAATGAGGTTTTTCATTCAAATAAAGATAGTTATCAGGTGATTGGGAAGAATTTGATTCAAAATATTAAAGCTATTAAAAAAAGTGATATAGTTGTAATGGGTGGAGGTCCACTCATGGAAATTGAAAATGTTAACAATATATATATAACATTTATAATAGCTAAATTACTAAGAAAAAAAACCATTATATATAATTGTGGGTTGGGACCTTTAAAATCAAAAAGATTGAAAAGTATAGTTAAAAAAACTTTAGAAATATCTGATTTAGTTATTTTGAGAGACCAATTATCTGCTGATAATTACCCTGAATTAGTTGAAAATATTGATTATGAAGTTTGTATAGACCCTGCTGTAAATTTTTTGTTAAATAATAAAAAGAAACAAAATAAAACTAACAAATCTTATATATTAATGTCAATACGAGATTGGCCTTTGAATTATTGCAAAAAGGAAAATGATTATGATTTTATAAAAGAGAAATTTGAAAATTCAATGGCTGACTTAATAGATTATCTTACTGAAAATTATGATGTGGAAATAATATTATTTCCAATGCACACCTATTTTATTGGTCATGATGATAGAGATTTTTTCCAAGGATTTATAGAAAAATTAAATTCTAAAAAGGCAGTAAATATTTATGAAAAAGATTATAATATTTCTGAAGCAATTGAACTTTTTGAAAATGCAAAAATTTTAGTTGGTATGAGGTTTCATTCAGTAGTTTTTGGAAATACTCTTAGTATACCAACTTTATCAATTGATTATGATTCTAACATTGGAAAGGTTACTGGTTTTAATAGATTAATTAATAATAATGAAAATGTTATACCGATCACAAATGTAAATTCAGAATTATTGATAAAAAAATTCAATAATATTTATGAAAAGACAAATAAAGATACTAAAGAGATGATTTATAATATCTTAAATAATAGAGCAAAAAAATCTGATAATATTGTAAAAGAATTTATTTTAACTGGTGAAAAATCATGAGAATAGTACATGTAAATACTTCAGATATAAATGGTGGAGCAGCTATTGCTGCTCATAGACTACACAAATCTTTTTTAAAAAGAAATATGAATTCTAAAATGCTTGTTTTGGAAAAAAGCAGTGATGAAAAAAGGATTGTTAAAGCTAAAAATAATAATTTTGAAAAACATGTATTTTCAAAAGTTAGAACATTATTCAAAAAAGCAATCTTATCTAAATATCAAAATCGCAAAGACATAATATTTTCACCTGCTAAATTTGGTCTTGATATAACAAAAAATAAAGTTATTCAAGAAGCTGATGTGATTCATCTACATTGGGTTGTAGGTGGATATCTATCTTTGAGTTCTTTAGATAAGTTATTTTCATTAAACAAAAAAATAGTCTGGACTTTGCATGATATGTGGGCATTTACCGGTGGGTGTCATTATAGTGGTACATGTGATAAATTCACTAACAATTGTGGTAATTGTCCTATTTTAAATTCCAATAAGGAAAATGATTTATCAAGAAAGATTTTTGAAAAGAAAAGTAAAATCTATAATGATAAAGCTTTGAATATAATAACTTGTAGTCAATGGCTTGGAGAATGCGCCAAAGAAAGTAAGTTATTAAAAAACAAAAATGTGAATGTTATTCCCAATGTTTTAGATAAGAATATATTTAAACATATTGGTCAAAATATAGCACGAGATATTTTGAATTTAGATAAAGAAAAAAAATATATTTTATTTGGAGCTATGAATTCTACAAGTGATCCTAGAAAGGGATGGGACTATTTAAAGAAATCACTTCAAAAAATAGATGAGAAATATTCTGATTTAAAAAATGAGGTAGAATTATTAGTTTTTGGTTCAAGTTATTCAGAAGATGTTGAGAAGTTACCTTTCAATGTAAAATTTTTAGGAAGGTTTTCTGATGAAATTGCCTTATCATTAATATATAACTCAGCTGATTTATTTGCAGCTCCCTCATTAGAAGATAATTTACCTAATACAGTATTAGAAAGTCTTCATTGTGGAACTCCAGTTGCCGCTTTTGATATAGGTGGAATGCCTGATATGATTGAACATAAAAATAATGGATATCTTGCTGAGTTAAAAAATCCTACTGATTTAGCGGAAGGTATATTATGGTCATTGAATAATTTAGATAAAGTAGAAATAAATGAAAAATATTTTAATAAAGATAGAATTATTAATGACATATTAGATATTTACGAAAGCTAAACTAAAAAGAAAATTTGAGGTGCTAAAATGATCACACCACTAATCATGGCTGGAGGTATAGGAAGCAGATTCTGGCCATTAAGTTCAAATAAAAAACCAAAGCAATTTCTGAATCTAATAGATGATCAGCGAAATATGATTCAATTAACTGTAGATAGGATAAAAAAAATTGCTGATTATGAAGAGATCTTTATAGCAACAAGTGAAAATTATAAAAAAGATGTAGAAAAATATCTACCCGAAATACCTTCAGAAAACATCAGTATAGAACCAATACGAAGAAACACAGCTGCCTGTATAGGTTTAGCAGCTCTGCATATTGAAGAGAAATATCCAGAGGCAACAATGCTTATTTTACCTTCAGATCATTTAATAACAAATAATAAAGAATTTATAAACACTATTCAATCTGCAGCAGAAATAGCAGAAGCAGGAGATAATTTAGTAACTATTGGTATAGAACCAACTAGACCGGAAACAGGTTATGGTTATATAAATTATAATCAAAAGCAATTCAAAAAATCTTATGAAGTTAATAAATTTACTGAAAAACCTGATCTTAAAAAAGCTGTTGAATTTATTAAATCGGGTAATTATTTATGGAATAGCGGTATGTTTGTCTGGAAGGTAAAAACTATTAGAAAGATGTTCAAAAAATATATGCCAGAATTAGATCAGGCATTAAAAAATATAGAAGAAGTAATTGGTACTGCAGAAGAAAAAGAAGTTACCTATCAGGAATTTAGGAAACTAGAAAGTATTTCAATAGATTATGGAATAATGGAAAAAGCAGATAACATTTATGTTGTACCCGGTAGTTTTGGCTGGGATGATATAGGAAGCTGGTCTTCACTTGCTGATATAAAAGAAAAAGATGAAGCAGGTAATGTAGTTAAAGGCAGACATCTGACAGTAAAAACTAATAACTCTATCATTCAGGCTAAAGATAAACTAATAGCTGCTGTTGGTATGGAAAATGTAATAATAGTAGAAAGTGAAGATGCTATTTTAGTCTGCAATAAAGATAATGACCAGGATGTAAAAGAGTTAAGAAGTTTAATAGCCGAAAAAGGATTGGATCATTTATTATAATTTGGGGGATAATTAAATAATGAAAAAAGCACTAATAACAGGAATAACCGGACAGGATGGTTCATATTTAGCAGAATTATTGCTGGATAAAGGATATGAAGTTCACGGTATAATCAGAAGAGCCTCTACCTTTAATACTCAGAGAATAGATCATATTTATCAGGATCCACATGAGGAAAATGTAAGATTGAAACTTCATTATGGTGATATGACTGATTCCAGTAATTTAAGCCGTTTAGTTGAAAAAATTAATCCAGACGAAATATATAATCTAGCAGCTCAGAGCCATGTAGGTACTTCTTTTGAAATACCGGAATACACAACAGATGTAGATGCAATGGGTACTTTAAGATTACTGGATGCTATAAAAGAGGCAGAAGTGGAATGTAAATTTTATCAGGCTTCTACCAGTGAATTATATGGTAAAGTACAAGAAGTACCACAGACAGAAAAAACACCTTTTTATCCAAGAAGTCCTTATGCTGCAGCTAAACTTTATGCTTACTGGATAGTTAAAAATTATAGAGAGGCATATGATCTTTTTGCTGTTAATGGAATATTATTCAATCATGAAAGTCCCAGAAGAGGAAAAAGATTTGTAACTAGAAAGATAACAAGAGCTGTTGCCAGAATAACTAAAGGTAAACAGAATAAAATATATTTAGGTAATATGAATGCTAAAAGAGACTGGGGTTATGCTAAAGACTATGTCAAGATGATGTGGATGATGCTACAGCATGATACACCAGAAGATTTTGTGATAGCAACAGGGGAAACACATACAGTAAGAGAATTTGTAGAAGCTGCATTTAGTCATGTCAATGTAGATATAGATTGGCAGGGTGAAGGAGTAGATGAGAAAGGTATTGATAAAGATACAGGCAGAATATTGGTAGAGGTTGATCCTAAATATTTTAGACCAACAGAGGTAGATTTATTAATTGGTGACCCCTCCAAAGCTAAAAAAGAATTGGGATGGGAACCAGAGATTAAATTTAAAGAATTAGTCCAGTTAATGGTCCAGTCTGATTTAGAAGCAATAGAAGAACACGGAGATATTTAGATATCAAAGTGAAAGGTGTGTTTTAAATGGAAAAAGATGCAAAGATATATGTTGCTGGTCATGGAGGTTTAGTTGGTTCAGCTATTATGAAAAAGTTAAAAAAAGAAGGATATGATAATTTAGTCTATAGAACTTCTTCTGAGCTAGATTTAAGGAGACAGGAAAAGGTAGAAGAATTTTTCGAAGAAGAAAAGCCTGAATATGTAATTCTGGCTGCTGCTAAAGTTGGTGGTATCCAGGCCAATGATACCTATTCAGCTGAATTTTTATATGATAACCTAATGATAGAAAGCAATGTAATAGATGCCTCCTACAAGAATGATGTTAAGAAATTATTGTTTTTAGGTAGCTCTTGTATTTATCCTAAGTTTGCAGATCAGCCAATGAAAGAGGACTATCTTCTTTCTGGTAAACTTGAATCAACAAATGAAGGCTATGCAGTAGCTAAAATAACAGGTATTAAACTATGTGAGCATTACAATAAACAGTATGATACTAACTTTATTTCTGCAATGCCCACCAATCTTTATGGACCTAATGACAACTTTGATTTAGAAACTTCTCATGTGTTACCTGCTTTAATTAGAAAGTTCCATGAAGCAAAAGTAAATGATGAAGATGAGGTAGTTATCTGGGGAACAGGTAAACCAAGAAGAGAGTTTTTACATGTAGATGATCTGGCAGATTCTCTATTATTTTTGATGAACAATTATAATGGAGACCAGTTTGTAAATATTGGTGTGGGTAAAGATATTTCTATTTTGGAACTAGCTGAACTTGTTAAAGAAGTAGTTGGTTTTAAGGGTGAGATTATTAAAGATTTATCTAAACCTGATGGAACTCCAAGAAAATTATTGGATGTTTCAAGATTAAATAATCTAGGTTGGAAAGCTAAAATAAATTTAAAAAAAGGAATTGAAGATACATATGAGTGGTTTAAAAGTCATTAGTTTAAAATATAGAGTGCGCAAAATATGGAAGCTGATTTTCATATGGAGTATGTTCAGTTTAACTGTCCCATTTGTTTTTAATTTTGCTATTCCAATAAACAACTATAAACTTCTAATAGGTATATTTTTATTATTTATGTTTTTAGCTTTATTTAAAAAAAATAAGATTATTATTTCAGATTTTAATATTTTAGCAATAATAATTGTTCAAATATTTGGATTTATTTTTTTAGCAATTATACACAATTTTAAATTGGGGATTGAATATGGATATTTAAATTTAGTTATTCAAAATGTTGGTATTTTAATTGCTTATTTATATATATCAAATTATCTTAATATAGAAATTTTATCTGATTCGTTTATAAACATCATGATTTTTTTGGGTATAATTGGTATTGTTGTTTTTTTATTAGGTTTATTTGGTATGATAAGACCAATAAATACATTTGAATTAAGTAATAATAGAACAGGATATAATTTTATACTTAGTTTTTCTAATGCAATTACTAACTACGGTAAATTCATGTTGATAAGAATTGCTAGTTTTTTTGATGAACCAGGTACTTTTGCTTATTATTTAACATTTGCTTTATTATTGAATAAGATTAATGATTTTTCGTCAAAAAAAGAAAAACTATTGATTTTAGCAGGTTTATCAACTCTTTCTTTAGCATTTTATATTACTATATTCTTTTATTATTTATTATTCTATTTTAATAATAGAAATTTTAAGAAATTTTTATTATTTGTTTCTATACTTGTGATTTGTATATTATTAATCATCTCTTTATCTAATTTTTTTCCTCAAATAGAGTCTATTAAAAATAAGACAGTTGATAGACTAAAATTTAGTAATTATAATTCAGATATGAAAATTATTCAAGGAGATAATAGAACTCGTTTGTTTATAAAATCTTTTGGAGCTTTTTTAGATTCTCCTTTAATAGGTCAAGGCGTAGATCATAAGAGTAATCCCAAAAGTGAATATTATGATGTTCATTTAGGAGCTAATTTATTTTCTCCGTTAGCAAAACATGGGATTATAGGGACTATAATATTTTTTTTACTATTCTTTTATTGGACTGTATTAATTTTTTTAAAAAATAAAAAGATAGATGTTATTCTAATTTCTAGTTGGTTAATTGTTGTTCTTAATTTTTTTCAAAGACCTATTATAAGAGGTGGCTTTTTAGGGTATTTTATTTTTATTTTCTTAGTTGAAATTACAAAAAAGCGATTAAGAAATTATTAAGAATTAATAGAGTTATTAAAAAATTATATAATAATTAATTTTGTTATTTAATTGTTATGGAGGTGAAAAAATGGGATTGACTATTATTGACTATATTGGTAATTCTGATAAAGATGGTAATCCAATTGGTCATCCTATTAAGACTATAAATAATTATATTGAATTATTTGAAGGGATATATGAATTACAATTAATAGTTCCTTTGAATTATAAATCAAAACTTTCTTTTGAAAATATATATTTTTTAAATTATTTTCAGAAATTCAAAAAATATAATTATGTTTTAAAAATTATTAATATTTTTAGAAGATATAATAATATAAATAAGAGCATAAAATTAGCACAAAATGAAGTTTTATGGTTTATGAATATTGACTTTGTATTATTTATATATTTAATACTAAATAATATTAACAAAAAAGTAATTATAACTTCTTATTCAGATGAAGATATAAAAAAAAGACATAAAGTTTTAAATTTTTTTAATAAAACAATTAAAAAAAATGTTGAAAGTCAAATAGATTTATATATAACTTCTAATCCTAATTTCAATACAAAAAAAGAGGATAAAATTGTTTATATTCCAGATTATATTTATCTTGAAAAATATAAATATTATGAAAAAGAATTTGAAACTGAAGATTATATATTATGTATTGGAGTTATGAATAATTCAAAAAAATTAGTTGAGTTAGTTGAAGTTTTTAATAAGACAAATTATTCGCTAAAAATAGTGGGTAAATTCACGGATCTGAAATTATTAAAAGCAATTCAAAAAAATGCAAATGATAATATTGAAATCAGAAATGAATATGTTGATGAATCTGATTATTATAAATTAATATCTAAATCTAAGTATGTAATTTTACCTTATAAAAAGGAATATTACTACAATAGAAGTAGTGGGGTTTTATTAGATAGCATTTTCTTAAGAAAAACTGTAATAGCTCCATCCTTTATTTTTGAGTACAATGAAATTGAGGGTATTAAATATAATAAATTAGAAGAATTAAAGAATAAAAACTTAATCTTTGTTCACAACAATTTAAAACCTTTTGATAAAGAGATTATTTTAAATAAATTATCAAAAAAACTAAAAAAATTAATGGAAGAATAATATTATAAATTAAAAGGATTGATGTTATGAATTTGTTTCATATTTATTATGGTACAGCAGGGAATGCAGGTCTTTATCTAGATGAAATTCATACAGCGCTTAAAGATATTTGTGATCAAAAATTATTTGTTAATTATTACTATCCATTTAATGAGGAAAACACGCATAAATGTTTTTTTAAATTTACAGAAAAACATGAAAATAATAATTTTGATTTGTTAAATAAATCGAAAATAAGATTATTTATTAGAGGTATTGAGTTATTTTTTGGATATATTTATGTATTATTCTATATTTTATATAAAAAGCCAGAAATAATTAATTTTTCGCTTATTAATACTTTTGGAGCAACCTTCTTTTTGAAATCTATAAATTTACTGAGTCCAAAAACCAAAATAATTATTACTTGTCATGATGTTATCCCATACGAAAATTCTTATAATAATAAGAATTTAGCTGAAAGAAAAATTATATTTAAAAGAATTTTTGATCTAGGTGATTTTTTATTAGTACATAACAATTTTTCTAAAAAAACATTAAAAAATGATTATAATGTCAATGATAAAAAAATATTTGAGCATAAATTTCCAATTATGGATTTATCAAAATTAACTAATAAAGATGAATTAAAAAACACAAATGATCATTCTAAAAAATTTCTTTTTATTGGATATCTAAGAAAAGAAAAAGGAATCGATATTCTATTAGACGCTTGGGAAAAAGTAGAAGATCAGAAAAATATAAATCTTACTATCGCCGGATTTAAACCTAACAATGAAAATTATAATTTTGATCAAATAAGAAACTTTAAAAATTTCACTTTAAAACTATATCGGTTAAGTGATGAAGAATATATAAATGAAATAAACAATTCAGATTTTGTTATTTTTCCATATAAAAAAGTTAGTAATAGTGGAGTTTTATCAACAGTAGTTTCATTAGGTAGAATTCCTGTAGTTTCTGATTTAGAACCATTTACAACTAATGAATTTGTAGATGAACAATTTGTTTTTAGATCAAATTCTAGTGAAGATTTAGCAAAAACGATTAATAAAATTAAATTGCTCTCATTTGATGAGATCGATAAATATAAGAAAAGGTTAAAAAATAAATTTGATAAAAAAAATGATTCGAATAAAATAAATATTAAAGAAACTTATTTAAAAATATTTTCATGCATATAGTAATTTTAGTATATTTTGAAACATGTATTTTAAGCTGATGAAGTTAATTTTCAAAATATACCTCACTAATTTAATCTGACTAATTTCAATTTATTACATTATAAAAATAATTAACTTTAAAATTTGCTAAATTTGGTTGATAGGGATAGCAATTAATCTAATTAAAAATTAAGAAAGTAGAGTATAATGTTTTTCCCTATATAAACATTATACAGGGTGCAGAATTATTTTTTTAGAAAATTATGTTTCGATTATCAAAAAAAATGATGTTAATTATCCTGACTCTATAAATTATGATGGTAAATCATATAATGAATTAAAAAAAACTGTAAAACAAACTTTAGAAAACCTTGGTTTAGACGAAAATAATATTAATAAAAAAAGGTGGAACCCTTTTAAAGACTTTATAAATCCAGGGGAAAGAGTTGTATTAAAACCTAATCTAGTAAAAGAATCACATTTAAATAAAAAAGATGATTGGGATTACATTATCACTCATGGCGCTATAATAAATGAAATATTATATTATGTTACAAAAGCTTTAAAAAACAAAGGGGAAGTTTATATATTAGATGCTCCACAAACAGATTCAGATTATAATAAAATAATTGAACGAATTGATTTAAAAGAAATTGTGGAATTTCATCAAAATAGAAATCCAAATATAAAATTTGATTATTATGATTTACGAGTAGAAAGATGGTATTATAAAAAAGGTATTATTGTAAAGAAAGAAAAATTAGAAGGTGACAAAGAAGGTTATGTAAGTATCAATTTAAAAGAAAATAGCGAATTTCATAAAAAAGAAAATATGAATTATTACGGAGCAGATTATGATATGGATGAGATTAGGAAATATCACAATGATATAGATAATACTTATGTTATTTCTAAATCTATCTTAAAATCTGATGTTCTCATAAATTTACCAAAGTTAAAGACTCATAAATTAGCTGGTGTAACTTTAAATATGAAGAATTTAGTTGGGACTGCAGTAATTAAAAATTCATTACCACATCATACATTAGGTTCTCCTAAAAATAAAGGTGATAAGTTTCCGGTTGAAAAAAAGAAAAATATTATAGAAACAAAATTAAAAAATATTGCATTAAAATTATTAAAACGAAAAAATCCATTAATTAATTATCCTTTTATTTTAATAAAAAATATAATGTCTAAAATCTTTGGCAATAATAATCAAATAATTAGAAATGGTGCTTGGTATGGTAATGATACAATATGGAGAACTGTTGTAGATTTAAATAAAATATTACTTTATTCTGATGAGGAAGGTAATATGAAAGATAAAAGACAAAGAAAGTATTTTGGTTTAATTGATGGAATCAGAGGGGGAGAAAACTTTGGCCCAATGAAACCAGATCCTGTAAATAGTGGTGTTTTATTAGCTGGGTTTAATCCAGTTATTATTGATGTTGTTGCAGCAACAATCATGGGGTTTGATTATAAAAAAATTCCCCATTTAAATAATGCTTTTAATAGTAAGGGTTATAATATTACGGATTATCAACCAGAAGAAATTAAAATTAAAAGTAATATAGATAATTGGGAAAAGAATATAAATGACTTCAAACTAACTGATACTCTTCAATTTGAACCATATTTTGGTTGGAAAGGGCATATAGAATTAGATAACTAGGTGATATTATGGAAAAAATACAAAAAAAAATATATTATAAATCTCCTCATATTGTAAAAAATGTACTTGCTTCAATTATTGGATTTAAAAATCATAAAAAAAGATATGGGAAACATTTTAGTGAATATTATAATTTTCTTAATAATAGTAAGGATTTTACTCTTTCCCAACTAAAAGAATATCAATTTAAAGAATTGATAAAATTAATTAAACATTGTTATAATAAAGTACCTTTTTATAATCAATTATTTGATAATTTAAATATTAGTATAAATAATATAAGTTCTATAGATGACATTGAAAAAATTCCGATTATTGATAAAGATACAATCTTAAAAAATAAAGACGAATTTATTTCGCGAAATTATAATAAAAAAAAATTAATTCCTATGCATACAAGTGGAACTTCTGGCTCTGGTTTGCAATTTTATGTTTCATTAAAAGCATGGCAAAAAGAATATGCTTTTGTATGGGCAAGAAGACGAAATGGGGTTCAAAAAGGAGAAAAAAGATTAACTTTTAATGGGCGCTCTATAATACCTTTTGAGAAAGAAAAACCTCCTTTTTGGATTAATAATTATTATTCTAACCAAATATTATTTTCACAATATCATATGACTGAAAAAAATTTGAAATATTATACAGAAAAAATTAATAAAACCAATTATAAATATATAGAAGGTTATCCATCGACAATATATATTATTGCAGATTATATTCTGGAAAACAATATAACTTTAAATAACTATCCTAAAAAAATATTTACTTCATCAGAAACATTATTTGAATGGCAACGCGATGTAATTGAAAAAGCATTTAAGTCTAGAATTTTTGATTCCTATGGCACATCAGAATTAACTACTCTTATTACTGAATGTGAATATGGTAATTATCATTTAAATTATGAATATGGAATTACTGAATTAAAAAAAATATCTCGAGAAGATAATGAAGTTAAATATGAGTTGATTTCAACTGGCTTTTTAAATAAAGCATTTCCTCTTTTACGGTATAAGATTGGTGATTATATACTTATAGATGAAAGCATTAAATCTTGCAAATGTGGTGCACCTGGACCAGTTATACAAAGAATAGAAGGACGAATGGAAGATATTATTGTTACTCCTTCAGGTAGAAAAATCGGAAGATTAGATCATATTTTTAAAGATATGGAAAAAATTAAAGAAAGTCAAATTGTTCAAGAAACTAGGGATGAAATAAGTATAAAAGTTGTAAAAAGAAAAGGTTATTCTTTAAAAGATGAAAAGAAATTGTTAAATGAATTTAAAGAAAGGCTTGGAGAAGAAATTGAATATAATATTGAATATGTAAAAAATATTAATCGAACATCTTCAGGAAAATTCAAAGCTGTTATATCAAAAGTCAAGGGGGAATAAAGTTATGCTACAAGTCATGCAAAATTATAAGGGCGGAGATTTAAGAGTAGAAGAAGTTCCATCACCAGTATTACAACCCGGTGGAGTCTTAGTAAAAAATCATAATTCTTTAATTAGTGCAGGAACAGAAAAATCAATAATAAACTTGGCTCAAAGTTCTATAGTCAGTAAAGCTAAACAGAGGCCAGACCTAGTAAAACAGGTTTTAGAGAAAGTAAAGCAGGAGGGTTTAATAAATACCTTTAAGAAAGTAATGGGTAAACTTGACAGTCCAATGTCTGTTGGTTACAGCTGTGCTGGAGAAGTTGTTGCTGTTGCTTCTGATGTTAAAGACTTAAAAGTAGGTGATAGAGTTGTCTGTGCTGGAGCTGGTTATGCCAATCATGCTGAAATGATTTATGCTCCAAGAAACTTGACGGCAAAGATTCCAGAAGGTGTTTCTTACGAAGAAGCTTCCTTTTCCACAGTAGCTTCTATTGCTCTACAGGGAATTAGACAGGCAGAACCTAAACTGGGTGAAAATGTAGCAGTTATTGGATTGGGATTAATTGGGTTATTAACTGCTGAGATGCTTAAAGCTAATGGGTGTAATGTTATTGGAATAGATGTTAGTGAATTTGCAGTGAATAATGCTAAAGAATTAGGTCATCAAAATTCATTTTTAAGAGGTAAAGAAAATTTAAAATCAAAAGTTAATAATTTAACAAATGGACAGGGTGTTGATTCTATATTAATTACAGCTTCTGCTGATAGTAATGATCCTGTTGAATTTGCTGGTGAAATTGCAAGAGATAGAGCAAAAGTAGTTGCAGTAGGCATGGTAGGATTAGATATACCCCGTAATTTATATTATGAAAAAGAATTAGATTTGAGATTATCAAGATCTTATGGGCCAGGTCGTTATGATACTGATTATGAAGAAAAGGGTTATGATTATCCAATTGGTTATGTTCGTTGGACAGAACAGAGAAATATGCAGGCGTTTTTGAATTTACTTGCTGATAAAAAGATAGATTTAGATAAAATTATTACCCATAAATTTAAAATAGAAGAAGCTAAAGAAGCTTATGATATGATTCTTGAAAACAAAGAATCATATTTAGGTGTGCTGCTGGAATATGATACCGAAAAATCATTACCTGCTAAAATTCAGGTAAAAGAAAATAGCTCTGGAGAAGATAAAATTAATTTAGCAATGGTTGGAGCCGGTAATTTTGCTAAAGGAGTATTGATACCGAATTTAGCTAAAATAAACAATATTAATTTCAATACCTTAGTTACTGCTACTGGTGCAAGTGCTAAAAATACAGCCAAGAAATTTGATTTTAATTACTGCACAACTGATGAAAATGAAGTTTATAAAGATAACGAAGTTAACACAGTTTTTATAACTACAAGACATAATCTTCATGCTGATTCAGTAATTAAAGGACTTGAAAATAATAAAAATGTATATGTAGAAAAACCGCTTGGATTATATGAAGATGATTTAGAAAATATTATTAAGGCCTGGGATAAATCTGAAGGTAAATTAATGGTAGGGTTCAATAGAAGGTTTTCTCCTTTTACTGAAGAACTGAAAGATTTTTATCAAAACCGAAACACACCTTTAGTAATGAATTATACAGTCAATGCTGGTTATATTCCTGGAGATCACTGGACACAGGATCCAGAAATAGGTGGAGGAAGAATTAAAGGAGAAGTATGTCACTTCCTTGATTTGTTATCTTACATAGCAGATAGTGAACCTGTAAGTGTTTATGCCCAGCCAATCTCTGCTAATACTGAACATATTTTTAATGATGATAATTTACTAGTTAGTATTTCTTTTGCAGATGGCTCTGTTGGAAATATTACTTATACTGCTTTAGGAGATTCTTCTTATCCTAAGGAAAGAATTGAAGCTTTTGCAGATTCTGCTGCAGCTATTCTTGATAACTTTAATAGTTTAACAATTCATAGCAATAATAAATCAGATACAAGTAAAAAGTTCAGCCAACAAAAAGGATTTAAAGAAGAACTGGAAGCTTTTGCTGATTCTATTGAAAAGGGAAAAGAATCTCCAATTAACTTTAAATCGTTAATAGCTTCATCTCTAGCAACTTTAAAAATAATTGAGTCTATGGAACAAGGGAAACCTGTTGAAGTAAATGTTGATCAATTTATAAATAATGCTTTAGATTACTAGAATCGATAAGGCGGAGTGGATAAAATGAATAAAGAAAAAATATGCTGTGTTGGTCTGGGTTACATTGGATTACCAACTGCAACCATGTTTGCTGTAAATGGTCACCAGGTAGTTGGAGTAGATGTACAGGATCATGTTATAGATACAATTAATGATGGAGATATTCATATAGAAGAACCAGGTCTAAAAGAAATGGTTAAAGGCGCAGTAATGGAAGGTAATTTAAGTGCTTCTTTAGAACCTGTAGAAGCAGATGTGTTTATAATAGCTGTACCTACACCTTTAACTGAAAATAAAACTGCAAACTTAGAATATGTAAAAGATGCAACTGAAAGTATTCTACCTTACCTCAAAAAAGATAACCTAGTGATAATAGAATCAACAATAGCTCCTAGAACTACAGAGGATGTAGTTTTACCTATTTTAGAAAAATCTAATTTAGAATTAGGAGAAGAACTTTTTGTAGCTCACTGTCCGGAAAGAGTTCTACCCGGTCAGATTATTCAGGAACTGGTTAATAACAACCGGATCATTGGTGGAATTAATGAAAAATCAGCTTTAAAGGCAAGAAGAATTTATAAAAGCTTTGTTCAGGCTAATATGTATATAACAGATGCAACAACAGCGGAAATGGTTAAATTAATGGAAAATACATATCGTGATGTTAATATTGCGCTGGCAAATGAACTGGTTAAAATTTCAGAAGAAAATAAAATAGATATCTGGGAAGTAATAGCTCTGGCAAATAAACATCCGAGAGTTAATGTTCACCTGCCAGGACCCGGTGTTGGTGGCCACTGTCTGGCAGTCGATCCCTGGTTTATTGTAGAAAGTGCTCCAGAGAAAGCAAAGATGATTGAATTATCCAGAAATATCAATGACAGTATGCCTGAGTTTGTAGTTAGAAATGTTAAAGAAATATTATTTGGTATCGGTGATCCTAAAATATCTATTTTTGGTATAACCTATAAGGGTAATGTAGATGATTTAAGAGAAAGTCCGGTACTTGAAATAATAGAAATTCTTGAATCAGAAAATATTGACTTAGGTATTTATGATCCTCATATTTCAGAACCTCAAAGAAGCGAATATGGTTTAAATGAATTAGAAGAATCAGTTTTAGGTTCAGATATCATTATCATTGGAGCTGACCATAATGAATTTGAAGATATAGATCCAGCAGAACTTGCTCCTGAGATGAGAAATACTAAAGTTTATGATACTAGAAATATGTTAGATAAAGAAAAATGGGAAAAAGCAGGATTTGAAGTAATTAATATTGGAGATTATTCTAACTATGCCTGGCATAAAGAATATGGAGTAGCTGAACTTGATAAATAAATATTCGTTATTGTAATGGAGGTTAATAATGATTAAAGTAATGACTGTTTTTGGTACCAGACCAGAAGCAATAAAAATGTCACCAGTAGTTAAAGCCTTAGAAAAAGAAGAAAATATAGAAACAATTGTAACAGTAACTGCACAGCACAGAGAAATGCTGGATCAAGTTTTAGAATTATTTGAGCTCACACCTGATTATGATTTAGATATTATGCAGGATAAACAAACTTTAAGTGGAGTAACTGCCAGAGTTTTAATGGGAATTAAAGAAGTATATGAAAAAGAAAACCCAGATCTAGTATTAGTTCACGGGGATACTTCCACGACCTTTGTTTCCTCTCTGGGAGCCTTATATCAGCAGATAAAGGTGGGGCATGTTGAAGCAGGTCTTAGAACTCATAACAAATACTCTCCCTTTCCTGAAGAAATGAACAGGCATCTCACCGGAGTTATTGCAGATTTGCACTTTGCTCCAACTGAATTAGCAAAAGAAAATCTTTTAAAAGAGAATGTTGATACAGAAAAAATAACTGTGACAGGAAATACAGTTATTGATGCTTTATTAGATGTGGTAGATGATAATTATCAGTTTGAAGATGAATTATTAAAAAGTATTGATTTTGAAAACAAAAAGATTATCTTATTAACAGCTCACCGCAGAGAAAATCTGGGTAAGCCTATGGAAAATATATTTGATGCGATCAATGATATCTTAATAGAAAATGATGAAGCAGAAGTTGTTTTTCCAGTTCACTTAAATCCATTAATCAGAGAACTGGCTGCTGAAAAATTTGAAGATGCAGCTCGAGTCCATTTAATTGAACCTCTGGATTACGAGCCTTTCATTAATCTGATGAATAAATCATATTTAATTTTAACGGATTCAGGTGGAATTCAGGAAGAAGCACCTTCTTTAGGTAAACCTGTATTGGTTTTAAGAGATACTACCGAAAGACCAGAAGCTGTTAATGCTGGAACTGTAAAAAAAGTAGGTACAGATAAGGAAGCTATCTATAATACAGCCAATGAACTATTAAATGATGATCAGGCTTATCTTAAAATGTCACAGGCTTCTAATCCTTATGGTGATGGTCAGGCAAGTGCTAGAATAGTAAAAAGAATATTAAGAGATTTTAATAATAGGGGAAAAAACTAATGAAATCTAACTTAAAGCTTTATTATAATACAATTAAATATATGCGCAAAGATCAATTATTTTTTAGACTTAAATTTCGGTCTAAAAAATTTTTTTATCAAAAATTCAGTAATCTCACTGAAAAAAAATATGAAAATAAAAGCGAAAAGATACTGCTTGATTCAAAAATAAGTGATAGTAATTTTAATACAGAAATATTATTAAAAAATGAGAGTAGTCAAATTGATAACGAAATGCTTGCTAATTTAATGCAGAATAAATTTTCTTTTTTGAACTTTATAAAAGAGTATGATTCACAAATAAACTGGAATGATCAGGAAGTAAGTCAGCTCTGGAACTATAATCTGCATTATTTTGATTATCTAATTAACTTAGCTTTAGCCTTTGAACTAGAAGGTGATAAAAAGTACTACAATAAGTATCAAGAAATTATTAAAAGTTGGATTGATAATAATCCAATCGGAATCGGAGATGCCTGGCATCCCTATACAGTTTCTTTAAGGTTAATTAACTGGATAAAATCCTATTATTATTTTAAGAATCAATTGGAATCTGATCCGGAATTTAAACATAAATTTCTTAAATATATAGTAATCCAGGCTCTTTACATAAAAAGGAACCTGGAATTTGATGTTAGGGGTAATCATCTATTAGAAAATATTAGAGCCTTAGCTGCAGCTTCAATTTTTTTAGATGAAAAAAGCTGGCTTGATCAGGTGTTGGAGCTGCTTTCTGAGCAGTTAGATGAACAAACATTAAAAGATGGAGGACATTTTGAGCGCTCTCCAATGTATCATTCAATTGTCTTATATGATCTCTTAGAGATATCATTCTGGTTAAATAATCATGATATTAATTATAACGAATTACTTGATAGAAAAATAATTCAGATGCTTCAATTTCTAGAAAATATTCTTCATCCAGATAATAAAATACCTTTATTTAACGATTCTACTTTTGATATAGCTAAAGAGCCTAAATCACTATTTAAAATAGGTGATAATTTAGGATATCAACTTGAGCTAAAATCAGAAAATGAATTCAGTGACTCCGGATATTTTATTATGAAAAATAAGCAAAAAGACTTTCTGATTATAGACTGCGGCAAAGTCTGCCCTGAATATCTGCCTGCTCACGGGCATAATGATCTATTAAGTTATGAATTATCTTTAAATAGTAAAAGAGTAATTGTAGATACCGGAGTTTATGAATACACTAAGGGTAAATGGAGAGATTACAATAGAAGTACAAGAGCTCATAATACTGCTCAGATTAATTCAGTCGAACAATCTCAGATGTGGGGTAATTTTAGAATTGCTGAAAGAGCTAAAATTATTGATTGCAGCTTAAAAAATTGTGGAGATTATAAATATTTTACCGGGGGATATAATAATTTCAATAAAAGTTACAGCCACCAGAGATATTTTATTAATCTAAAATCTGAACTTTATTTAATTATTGATAAAGTTAAAAGTAATAACCTTGAAAATGCTAAAAGCTTTATTCATTTTGATAGTGAATTTAAATTAATAGAAGAAAACAATTCATTTCAACTTACAGATGGGAAAAATAATTCATTTAGATTATTACCTTTTAACACTGATAATACAGAAATTCATTTTGGAGAGAAAGATCAGCTGCAGGGATGGTATTCACCTGAGTTTGGTAAAAAATATAAAAATTATGTTTTAGAACTGCAGAGTGATAATAAAAAAGAGCATATTTTTGGGTATTTTATTTATCCGGATAGTTCAAAAGTAAAGCTTGAAAATATAAACTTTGAATCTAAGAATTTTACAATCACTTTTAATTATAATAATCAAGAATATTACCTGAAAGAAGAAAATAATAAAATTGACCTGAAGGAGGCAAAAAAGTGAAAATTGGATTTTTAACACATTACTTTCCTCCAGAAATTGGAGCTCCTTCTGCTAGAATATATGAGATGGCGAAAAATT
>Ga0182237_100169_pt1 | contig 22807 bp, 19 predicted proteins | sample hydfratesGB_TF_B_FD_132457 | JGI IMG/M metagenome (GOLD analysis project Ga0182237, IMG submission 132457) | Subsurface microbial communities from deep shales in Ohio, USA - hydraulic fracturing test GB_TF_B | ecosystem: Environmental > Aquatic > Deep subsurface > Shale gas/oil reservoir >... | reverse complement strand
GCATTATACCATCGCAAATGTTTCTGTTCCGAACTTGCTGGAAATCAGGGAATCGGCTTCGCCGACGTATCGCGTATCACGGGCTACGTATCACGAAAATTCTAATAAAATCGTTGTTAACGTTAGACGTAAAAGGTGATTCGTGAGACGATGGCACAACGTGCCAGTGCCGTCGTAATCCCTTCAAATCAGGTCATTAATTCCAATAGAAAGCCCGCCGTAACGGGCAAAAGGAGGAAGTTATGAGTCGTAATCCCTTCAAATCAGGTCATTAATTCCAATAGAAATACGAGCCGCTCATTGGCCGTGACGGTTTTTTGAGTCGTAATCCCTTCAAATCAGGTCATTAATTCCAATTGATCCGTGCGGATCACCACAGGGGGGACTTTGCTATTGAGTCGTAATCCCTTCAAATCAGGTCATTAATTCCAATCCTTAACCCGCTAATGCGGGAAATCATGTTTGTCCCAAGGTCGTAATCCCTTCAAATCAGGTCATTAATTCCAATCGTAAACACTTATAGTAAACCTGGTGACGTTTTTTATTGGTCGTAATCCCTTCAAATCAGGTCATTAATTCCAATAACTTTTTAATAATCTTTTTAAAATTGGGATTTATACCAGTCGTAATCCCTTCAAATCAGGTCATTAATTCCAATTTATTCTGATATGAAAAATTATCAATTAACATCTATTTATGTCGTAATCCCTTCAAATCAGGTCATTAATTCCAATATAAAAGGAGTTACTGTTGAAGATTGTTTTAGATATTTTGTCGTAATCCCTTCAAATCAGGTCATTAATTCCAATTAAAGAATTGTGAAGTTGAATTATGGGATAATTATGAAGTCGTAATCCCTTCAAATCAGGTCATTAATTCCAATATGAAACCGAATTTGTTAATAAATTTGCTGAAGATTTTGTTGATTGTCGTAATCCCTTCAAATCAGGTCATTAATTCCAATAAAAGTTCCAGAGCAATGAATTTTGATAAAATGAATATTGTCGTAATCCCTTCAAATCAGGTCATTAATTCCAATAATTATGAAAAAAGAAATTCGTGAAAAGGTAAATTTATGTCGTAATCCCTTCAAATCAGGTCATTAATTCCAATGAGTTAAACAAGATTATTTCAAGGCTGTAGAGTTGTATGTCGTAATCCCTTCAAATCAGGTCATTAATTCCAATTCAGAGGTTTTAAGAAAAAAAATACAAGAACGAATCAAAGTCGTAATCCCTTCAAATCAGGTCATTAATTCCAATAAAGGAGGTAACAAAATGAGAAAAATAACAGATTTAGTCGTAATCCCTTCAAATCAGGTCATTAATTCCAATATGAAGAACCTGATGAAAAAGAACCAAATTTTATTATAGTCGTAATCCCTTCAAATCAGGTCATTAATTCCAATAAAAACTTTGATAAATTTAATGCTGATTTTGCTCTTGATGTCGTAATCCCTTCAAATCAGGTCATTAATTCCAATGTGCAGCAGGTGAAGCTAAAGCTATTTGTGAATTATTATGTCGTAATCCCTTCAAATCAGGTCATTAATTCCAATTATCGTGTCGGGGATGATAAAAGATGGCCTGAATATCCAGGTCGTAATCCCTTCAAATCAGGTCATTAATTCCAATAGAGCTGCTGCAGATTATATGCAAATGGCTAATATGCTTGAGTCGTAATCCCTTCAAATCAGGTCATTAATTCCAATCTTGATATAGTTGCAAGTAACATTGATGACTCGGACTACGTCGTAATCCCTTCAAATCAGGTCATTAATTCCAATTATATAGAAAAAAGTCGTTCTTAGGAGGTAATTAGTCGTAATCCCTTCAAATCAGGTCATTAATTCCAATAAAGTGATTTTGCCAGACTGAAAGAAATTCTATCTGAAGTCGTAATCCCTTCAAAACATTTGCGCATTATCTCATCGCAAATGTTTCTGTTCCGAGCTTGCTGGAAATCAGGTCATTAATTCCAATAATGTAATTTGTAAAAATTGCGGAACTAAAATGGAAAGGTCGTAATCCCTTCAAAACATTTGCGCATTATCCCATCGCAAATGTTTCTGTTCCGAGCTTGCTGGAAATCAGGTCATTAATTCCAATGGTGTCTCCCCCAGTACGGGGTTTATTTGTCTTTGCTTTTGTCGTAATCCCTTCAAATCAGGTCATTAATTCCAATAATTAGCTGCCAAATTTGTTGGTATGCCAGATAAAATTTGTCGTAATCCCTTCAAATCAGGTCATTAATTCCAATGGGAAGAAGACAGCCTCGATGTCTTTGAAGAAGAAGAAGTCGTAATCCCTTCAAATCAGGTCATTAATTCCAATGCAGGCACAGGTAAGAAAAGGAATTACCGTTGTGCAGTCGTAATCCCTTCAAATCAGGTCATTAATTCCAATCATAGGCCTCGAAACAATCCGAAGTAATTGGGATTTGGAGTCGTAATCCCTTCAAATCAGGTCATTAATTCCAATAGATGATTCAATATTAAAATTAAGTGGTAGTTTTATTGTGTCGTAATCCCTTCAAATCAGGTCATTAATTCCAATGAATTAGAATTTTTAAAATCTCTTTTATATGCTCTTAAGTCGTAATCCCTTCAAATCAGGTCATTAATTCCAATGACAATTAGGTATTATAGTATGAATAGGAACCAATGATGGTCGTAATCCCTTCAAATCAGGTCATTAATTCCAATTGGAATTGGATAAACGCAGAAAATCTGCTCATGACGCTGTCGTAATCCCTTCAAATCAGGTCATTAATTCCAATGAGATGAATAGGGTAAACGTCTCTTTAAGCAAAGGAGAGTCGTAATCCCTTCAAATCAGGTCATTAATTCCAATTTTATCGTGAGGGCATGATAAGCGAAGAGGCTTATCAAGAGTCGTAATCCCTTCAAATCAGGTCATTAATTCCAATAGACCTAAAAATACAACAGTAAACAACGCCGCCAAAAAGTCGTAATCCCTTCAAATCAGGTCATTAATTCCAATTAGATGATGAGAAGAAAAGTAGACATTGAGAAGTTGTACAGTCGTAATCCCTTCAAATCAGGTCATTAATTCCAATAGCCCCTATTTTTATATCTTAATTTTTAGTAAGTTACAATGCTATTTTTTAGGAAGGGGGGTATCCGATTTTCCTACTTTTTAAAATCAGACCCCCGGTTTTATAACTTACTAATAATACTCAATAAAAAATTTATTGTGGATTTTTGTTCTATTTTTCACAACTTATTGTAAAAAAAGAAATTTCTTGCAACTTAGAATTACTTTAAAATCCACACGAAATTTTAGAAAATTGCAAAACAAAACGTACGACTCGTTTTATTTGCACTTATCCCTGAAAGCCCTATTATTTTTCCAAACAACAATATTTATTTTACATATCTTCTGAAATCAACATGCTCAAACACACTCTGCCTTCCAACTTCACTTGCAGATATATTTTCTTCCGATGCAATACGCTTAGTTGTAGAATATACTGGTACTAATCCCATCTCAAAACATCTATTAACTATATAGTAAGTGGCGCCAAAGTCCCCCTGAACCAATGCAAAATCACCCTCACCTGAGTTAGCATCAATCCAGTCGACTATTCGATCCAGGTCTGAAACCGGCAAATCCCCGTCTGGTCGTATATTCGACCAAATGTTCTGCAAATCCTCTGGCAAGTAAACAAAACTTGTTATACCCATTGATTTAGCATCTTCAAGTTGAGCCTTAGTCAGAGTATGCGAAAAAATAAGTAGAAAGTTTTTATTCGTTTTATAGTAATTCATTCAGATCTGGTCGCTCTTCCAAAATTTTATCCTTAATTTTCTTATTATCTTTTAAGATTTTCTTTATTTTTTTCTTATTACCGGTTGCTTTTTTTATTTTTCTAAGGGCAATTTTTAATTTGTCCTTAATATCATCATCTTTTTGTCGTTCTGTTTCTTCATTTTTGTTTTTATCTGCACTTTCACTTTCCTCAAGGTTTATATCTAAAATTTCAGCAATCTTTTTGTATTGTGCTGTAAATTCTCCATTTGCCTTTTCTTTTTTAACCTTTTTCATAAAAGCCTTAGCTATTTCTTTATCGCTATTTGTTTTATCGTTATTCTCCCATTGCTGGAAAAGAGAATCTATTGTGCCTTTATCGTTAGTTTCTATTATTTTACCTATAAAACTTTTTACTTCTCTTTTTAGTTTTTCCTCTTCTGTTAAAAATTTCTCTTCATAAGCATCAATTAAATATTGGGATTCTTCATTGCTTTCAATAGTAAATCTTCCGTATCCAACTGCTGTTTTTGCTCCCACACCCTCTTTTTCAAGAGAATTTATGAAAGCACTTGAGACGTCTTTCTCTATATCGATATTTTTATTAATTAACACTCTGAATATGAAAGTAGTTCCTTTTGCAACAGTTAAAAATTTAATAGGGATAGGGTTATGGTAATCACCAGGTGGTTCACATTCAGAATAATAAGGGCTATAATGCGGGTTCATTATATCAACATGTAGATCGGGTATTTTTTCAGAATATGCATCAAGAAAAATCACTTTTCCTCTGCTACCATTATCTTTACTCGTCCCAAATATGTCAGGGATCTTTGTCCACTCTGCTTCATCATCAAAGTTACCTTTTTCATCAACAAATATATTTTTTTCATAGACCTCATCAGCTAAAGATATGGTATGAGTAAAACGAACTATACCTTTTAATGTGGAAGCAGGTATATACGGTATTCCTAAGCTATGATCAAATGTCATTCCCACTTCGCAAGGGTGTGCATATCCAATACCGGTTATCAAAGGAGAAGTAAGGGTTGCTTTGTAGGTTAATATTTTATAGGTATTTTCTTGTGACTTACAAAATGCATATTGATTAATATGTTTTTTTTCTATCAATTTTTTTAAAAACCTATTATTCTTGCGTAAGTTTTCATACTGGTCTTTATAATCATCAACATCATTATCTTCAGACTTTAGCGTGTTGCCATCTATGGATATAAATTTGTAAAACCATAGTCCGAAATTTCCATGATTATAGTTATCTTTTGTTATTAAGTCCTTTATTTCTTTATGAACCGGTATCATTTTTACTCTCCTCTTTAAAAGCCTGAGCATACCTCTTTACCCATTCTAAAAGGGATAAAGTTTCCTTTTGTGCAGCAAGATATTTTTTCTGGTTCAAATCAGATATATTTAGAATCATTCCTTTTATATCTTCTGCATTATCAACAAATTTCTTCATCTCTAGCCAGTTCTTTATAATTATCAGAATAATAGTGTATTTATCTTCCTGCTTATCTTTACGCTTTGAATATAAAAAGGCTAAAGTTTGACCGAAACCATTCTGTAAAATCATTGAAGGAACACCGGATGCAAAAGAAGCAAACTCTCTCTTATCTTTTACTTTTTCAACTACTTGCAGCATTTCTTTTAAAGCGTATTCAGATCTTTCCTGACCAAGTGTTCTCATTTCGTACCTCCCTCAATCCAACCAACATTACAAATACCTTTACCCAAAGTAATATCTCCCCCAATCTGCGTAAAACCATCAATAGCTTCCTGAAGATATTTTTTAATAGTCTCAGCCTGCAATTCATTGGACTTTCCTGAGAAATATACAATACTATATAGTACAGTGTCCGATGGCAAAAACTCCTGATATCTTAACCCTCCATCTTTTGCTGTCCCCTTTTCAGAGTCTATTTTTATGTTTGTCTGAATTTCAGTACATGAAGATACGCAATAATCAAACATCTCATCAGAAATAAGTAATAGTCTTTCCAATTGAGGGAATTCTTCATCTAAAAATTTAGAATTAAGTTTCCTATTGGGCTTAACAGTCACATCTTCTAAAATTATTCTACTATTTTCACCAAAATCACCTTTTATAATTTTAGCAGTGTCTTCTTTTACTTCTAAATCTCCGAATGTTTCTGAAATGCCTACATATTCCAAATCTTTCGAAAGCCTTTTCAAAATAGTAGGAGAAGTCACCCAAATAAAAGGGGCTACATTTGATCTCATGGGAAAAGCTAGCAATTTTGCATCTGAAACAGATATTGATCCTGGAAACGAGGTTATTTTATTTTCTTTATCCTCAAGCTTTTTATAATTTCCATTTTCATCTAATTTTTCACTAACACAATTTCCATCTTTATAAACAACCTCGCCATCACTATCTTTATCAATTCCAAAAATCCAATTTGTTAAATATTCTCTGTCAGAATCGTTTTTTACACTTTGCCTAAAGTGCTCCCTCATAGCTCCTTTGACCCCTGAAGCCTGAATATGTGGAAATCCGGTGTGCCTTTCCCTTTGAATAGGAAGGTCAACAGTTGCAACAGAATCACCGCTGCCTGCATGAATTGGTGAAACAGCATAAAACGAAAGTATTGAGCATATTTCTTTGTTCATATTAATCCTCCAAATTTAATTGATATTTATACAATTATCAAATTTCTTATTAAAAACGGTCCCGGCTGGAAAATACCCTTTCATAGGCTTATGAAATCCTCTATGTAGATCCCAGCCCCCCAAATATTGAATTTTTCCTGTGGCAACTACTGAATTGTTTGCTTCAGTTGAAATAGGGGTTAAAGAGAGACTCATAAAAAGAGCTCCGTCCTCCTCCAAATTAATTTTCAAATCTTCTCTTTTAAATTTTCCAAATCTTTGCTCTGCTCCAAGGATTAAAATACCCTTGTCACCAAGGTCATCTATATCAATACCAAAGATAAGGCTGACTTTATCTCTTAATCTACAGTGGTTAAAGGAATAGATATGACTTTTTCTGACAGTATGGTCTTTATTAAGGGCTATTCCCGTACGCGGTTCAGAAACATAAAAATTTTCAATTTTCTTTATTTCGATTTCACCAGCGCCATTAATCAGATCATCGTAATTTATCCATTTGCCGCCAATTGATTCCAGTTCATTTTCACCTTTTGCCCAATAGAGATCACTGGATGAAGTTTTTATAAGATCTGACTGAATAGGATAACTTTTAATTATTTTATATTCTTTACTTTCAGAAGAAGCGGATGATTTTTCAACAAACCAGGAATAAGGAGCCGGCAAATAGATTTTTTCATCAATTTTAAAAAATGGACCAACTAATTTAAATCCGCCGTATTCTTCACCTATTTTAATTATATCACTAAACTTATTCTCATTATTTTTCTTATCTATATTATAAAAATAAGTCCTGATAGCACCTGCAATCGTATGAATAGGAGGAGGAAAATTAAAATTAGCATTATGATCCTGCCCCTTTACCATAGGCTCTGAACCTCTGAAAAAAACAGTATCATTCGGCTCAAAACTATACCAATTATACATTTTCTACCTCCTCATCTCGGTGAAGGAAACCGGCAATAATAAGTCCTTCATTGCTAAAATTACCTTCGTGATCAAAGATAATTTTAGAAATATTCCCGGCAATTTCTTCTTTTTCTTCAGACTTTTTACCGGAACGATCCAGTTGTTTTAAAATAAATTTTTTAACTAAATCATTTTTCTCACTTTCCTGGTGTCCTTCTAAGTTCTTTATTGCATCTATTCCATCTTTTAATTCTGCAAGCCTGTATGCAAGAGATCTGGACATCTCTTCTCCAATTTTGGTTGAGACATAACGGAAATTTTCTAGCTTTGTTTCATTCCATTTGCTGATAAAATATCTATCACCACCACTGCGTTTTTTAAGCTGTATTGCAATAGCATTTCTTCCACCTTTATCTTTCGCTTTTTCATTAAGCAGATCATGTGCCTCTTTTATCATATGAGACAAATCAGCCTTATGGTGACAAATTAAAGCTCCTGCTGAAATAGAAATATTTTCACCATTGCCTAAATTTAAAGAAAGCTTGCCAGATGTGGGCATGAAACTTTCGGAAATATCAGAAATATTAATATTGGTTTTGTCAGATTCAATTAATTTAAATGTTGACTTATAGTAATTACTGATTTCTTCAGCTGCATCCAAAACATTTTCAACAGGCAGAACCGCACACACGTCATCTCCACCAGCGTATATGAGCTTGCCGTCATATTTTTTTACAATACCTGCCACTCCATAAATGGCAAAGTCCCCAAGAGATTCTGAAATTGCTGCATGGATAGCCGGTGTTAAATTTCTTTTTGGTGACTCCCGGAAAATATTTTGCCAATTTTCAGAATAAGGACTTTCTATATTGCCATTCTTTAATTTATCCAATATTTCAGGATGCATAATGGATTCCCAAGTAGATGCAATCGTCTCTCCATTCACAAGCTTGCCCATCTGATCACCATCCATAAGAAGAATAGCGTAATAGTTATCTCGTAGATCTTTGTCACTTTGAGCGCTATCGTGTATACTTTGAGCTTTTTCAATTTTTTCATTTTCATCTGTAATCCTTTTTCTGATAAAATAATCGTGCAAAGCCATATATGTCGTACTTGGAAAGTTAGGGGAATTTTTGAATGTCCTATAAAGCAAATGCTCTTTATCTTTATCTTTATTTTTATCTTTACCCAAATAGTAATAAGCTAATCTTTTTGTTAAACAAATTGTGCATAACTTCTCATTATCTTTTAAATCAGAACCTTTGTCACCATCCCATTTTTGTTTTAAATTAGTCCAAAAATAATCGATATTAGTTTTATATTCATTTGCTGGCATGTTATTTTTATATGGCTTACTGTGAACAACTTCAAATTCTCCACAAATATGACATTTTTCACCCGGCTCAGATTTACGTTGAATAGTTTTTCTGTTTTTCTCTGCAGCCAACGCTGACTGACAAAGTGAATGTGACACAGAATACAATGTGCCTATCCCAGATTTCTCATAGTATTTCTTATCTTTAATCATGTCATTAAAATACTTTAAAACATCAAAATTGCCCTTATAAGCTTTAGAGGGTAAGAGTGATTTAATTTCATCTTTATTTTCTTCTTTAAGCATTTTTACACTAGCCCATTTAAATTCCCAAAAACTATCATTTTGACGTTTAAAAATACTGTCGATATGGCTTATTTCATCGGCATTCATTTTATATGTATCCAAAACACCATTTTTTACTAAGGAATAAATATTTTCCCAAGCTGTTTTGATAGTTGACTCAATTTCTTGAGCAATTTCTTCTGATTTACTAAAAGGGATGAGAAAAAGAAACTTATTTGGAAAGGATGCTATCTGAGGTTCATTGTTAAGAAAATTAACCCCTTCTGTAACTTTCCATTCTTTTCTTAAATATTCATTAATAAGGAACTGATCTATAAGGGAAGGATATAAAATATGGTCAGGACCTAAATTCTCTATTACCCATTTTATTCCTTCAAATGCCAGATAAGACAAGAATACTGAGCCAGTCCAATAATCCCTGAGTTTTCTCGCTTTTGAAATAAAGGTTTGCACAGGTGAAATATTAAAAACCATCATCCCTAAGTCATCTTTTCCACCTAACTCAAAACAGGACTGAATAGCAGATACGAGAGCATTATGCTGCCAAATAGAATGATCAGGAAATCTTGTATCAGCCGGCAGCCTGTGCCATAAAGCTCCTATATTACCTACGTTATCCTGTGCCAGTCTAAATCTTAAGACAAGGTGAGTATATAAAAATCTTGCTTTTTTGAAATCATCTGGTTTGTTTTTAAATTTATCAGAATAGCCTTTATCACCTGCTTTTTGGCCAATCTCTTTCTCCAGATACTTTTTTAAATCCTCCCAAATTTGCTGTGCATTTACATCACCAAACTCAATACTCAGATGAGCTTTTTCGCCTGTTGGGTGGGTAATAACGGGATTTTTCACGAAATCAACCGCCCCGCTTTTTTCTTCATCAGAGCTATATCCTACTATTTGTCCCCTTTCAAAACCTGATGCAATTCCGTCCGCTTTTTTCCAAAAATCCTGATTCGGAGAATCTATACCAAAGATATCTACAATTTCTTTCGCTCTTTCCGCATGACTTTTTATATCAAAGCATTTATCGAAAGGATCATGCATATATGCCCAAAATTTATTATCCCAGTAATTTGCTGGTAGATTTATTGCCATTTGTTCCCCCCTGCTTTGGATTCAATGACTTGATTCATTTGATTACAAGCATTAATATATTTTTGATAATTTTCTTTTTCATCTGAAGGTTTAAATTTGTAAGGTAAAAATAAAATCTGCCCTTGATATCTTCCATTTGGAAGCTTATTGACATGTAAAAAATACGGTTTGGAATGCCTTTTTTCTCTAGCATATTCAGGAATATTTTGTTCGCCTTTTACTTCAATTGGCTTTGCTATTAAAGCTCGAGTTTCAAAACTATGCCTATTTTCCAAAGAAAGCCTTGCATCTTTGTAAGCTAATCCGATATCGGATAAAGCATCTTCCCATTTTTGACACTCAGGAAACTTTATTAATTTTGTCATTGAACTAAATGAAGTATAATCTTTTAAATCTCCTGTTTTTTCAAAATTTGTTAAATATTGGATATCCACACAATACATTCCCCCAAAACCATTTCTACTTTTTGCGCCTAGTCCGCCAAAAGTCAGCAAATATCGCAAAGCGTTATCAGTTTCCAAAATGACATTTTTAGGGGCCCTAATAGATAAGACAAATTTGCTGCCTACAGGAATATATTCTTTAATAACAACATTCCCACTCCCCTTTACATATTCTAACGCCCCATAAGCTAAGTAATGAAGAATATCTATAGGAAAAGTTCTGTTGTTACTTTTTACAGTAAATTTTTTACCTTTGATAAGATCTTTTGATTTACTAATATCAGAAAAATTTAATTTTATGGAAATTTTAGATTTTTCTTCTGTATTGCCAAAGATTTCACTCTCTTTTTCATATAATTGTTTGATATTACCTATACCACTTGTCGCTCGCCACCAAAAGCGGAGCATTCCTTTAAAGGATGGCTCTCGCAGTTCAGCTTTCTTTGGATCAGACCCACCCAAAAACATTGGCGTGACAACTTCCAGTTCATAACTTTTTTCTTCTATACCTCTATACCGTGCAATATTAAATCCCATCTATTCCCCCTTGCATAACATTTTATAAAAATACTGATTAAACTCTGTTATTTTTTCAGTAAGTTTTTTATAATCAAGTGAATCTTTCCTATATCCACAATGGTTTATATCATTGCGGTATTTTTTTAGTAGTTCCATTTTATTAAAAAAATCATTCCCATCAATTTTAGTCAGCCAATTAATTGAATTTTTTATAGTTGATGTGTTTTCTTCATTTGCTCCGTCTTTAAAATAACTTTTAATATTACAAGATAACTTCTCTCTTATCTCTCTGTCCCATATTTCATCAAAACCGTATTCAAGTTTCGTGAAAAATGTGACAACGGTTTCAGACAGAAAAGTGTACGCCTGTTGTATAAGTCCGTAACTGATACACCATTCAATTATGGCAAAAGAATTTTCAAAAATATCATTTTGAAAGTTACTGACGTTCTTATGAATCTTTTCTAATATACCTTCTAATGGTTTAACTACACCTAATTCTTTAAGATCATTAATTTCAGTTTTAAGCTGTTGGAAATCTTTAGTAACTACATCTTTACTACGGCATGTTTCAATTTCATTCACAAGTTTATATAATTCAGAAACTACATTCTTGATTTGCTGAGCCTCTTGATTTTTACCTTTCGTTTCTTCTAAAATAGGCTCTACTTCTTCTAAACTTAAATGGTGTATTTGATCGATACTCCCTGTTTTTTCAAATACCTCAGCGGCTTTTGCCCATTTTTGAATTGTAAATGTTGGAGTTAAATCAAATATCGGTGCATTTCTATTTTCAATAGGCATATTGTCAACTTCAACTGGATTTCCTAAGACTTCAAATGCCCCATAATAAATACCTATTATTTTAACTTTTTTAATAGATTCGAGATAGCTTATTGCAGATGAAAGTATAATTGGCATTAATCTGAAGCCGTGAGTAATATCTATCAGTATTTCGTCATTTTCTTTAATTATATCAATAATTTTTTGAAATATATCCCAGATTTCGCTTTCACATGAACCAGTAGGAATATCGACATTGTCAACTAAAAAAGGTAAATCTTGTAAGTTATTTTTTAAATCTTGCCAGTGTATGTTTTTGGCTGCACTCGAAGTTAGAATAAAACCTATGTCATTTTTATCCCAATCTTTGCAAAAAATTCTTAATACAGCTTCCTGGATGTATTTCACATTATTTATTTTTTGATTATCAAAAAAATAATTACAGTTTTTATATTTTCCAGTTCCCAAAAAAGAGAGAAAAACTTTTCTACCCATCCAAATCCTCCACTGAAATTTTGCCAAATCCAAAGCCTGTATTTTTGCCTAACCCAAAAGTTTCACAAAAATTTAAAAGGGAAAGTTCATGACTGTTAAAATTTCCTTCAATATCCATAGTACCCAAACACCCACCTAATTTCATTTTTTGTTTCTGTCTCGCAGAATAACGATCGTAATCCTTCCAATATAAACAAATGTCTTCAGATTTTTCTGACAAATTTTTTATCAGCTGAGTATCAGCGTTATTAATTCCGTATTTGGCAGATAGTATTTCAGCTCTTCTTGCAGCAGAGTATAAAAAATCTCTGTATGTAATTTTATCAGTATAGTTTCCGTTTACTTTCAAACGTAACGGAGAATCTACATTCAGTTTTATTTTTTTATAAATTTCATTTGTCTCTGTTGACAGCTCCCAGTTTTTTGAATCAGGGATCTCCAGTTCTTCGCTTTCACCGTCATTCACCATCTTTCCGTCAGCAAAAATGCTGACGATATCATACTTTGTTTTTCTGCGGAAAAGTCCACTCTCTCCGCCTTTTTTGAACGCATAAAATATATAAGGAAAATAATCGATCCCTCTGCCAAATAATGTCAGGCTGAAACTCAAGCTATCCAGTTTCTTGCCCGCATCCTCTCTGCAAAAAATCGTAAATGGATGGGAAACCTTGTCTCTGCCTTTTAAAAACTCGTTGTCCTTGGATATGGGTGATTCAAAAATATAAGAATAGGCACATTGAAACTTGAGGGGGCATTCTTCGCATTTTCTTCTTCTAAGTACACAGGAAAATGATTTGAGCTCTTTTCCCAGTACAGATCTCAGCAAAAATGCCGGATAGACATCAGAATAAGTGGTTTCTGAAAATTGAATTGTAAAATCATATTGTTGGTACTTGATAAACACAAAGACTCCCGAATATAAGATAGTTATATTATACCACACTTTTATTAATAAACAAAAAAAAATTCGGATTCTGACAATAAAATCTTTAAAAGTTCTCAGTGGTTGTTGATGTAGTTAGTTTTATGTCCAAAATTCGACCTAAAAAACAAACACTACAGCTATTTTGTCAGGAATGCCAACTTATAATGTTATGATACATATTGGTGAAAATATGGAAAAACTACAGGAACTCAGAAAAAAGGCAAATAACTTAAAAGATAACAGTAAATATGAACAAGCAACGCATATCTATAAAGAAATCATAGATAATCATGGACCCAACTGCAATGAGTGGGATTTTTGGAATTATGCATTTTGCTTAAAAAAACAGGGGATGTATGATGCAGCTTCTGAAATCTGCAAAAGTTTGCTGCAAAAAAATAAGGATTTTGTACCGGCTAAAAATCTTTTGTCATGGTGTCTTTTTTATTCAAAAATAAAAAACAAAAAATCTGAAGATGAATTTCTTGATGCTTCAAGGGAAGTTTTAAAGCTATGCAGTCAAAAAGACAAATATTCTCCTTATACTTTAACAGTTTTCAAAGTTTTGGAACATTTTAAACATAAAAATGATTATCCTGCAGAAAAAATTCTTAAGTGTACAAATCTGCTTGATCCCGAACTTTTAAACATTGAACCTTACCAAATAAAAGGTAATGAGAAAAACATCGAATTAGCCTCCCAATTAGAGCTTTATTTTATGCATCGGACAAAAGCTTTATTTAACTGCGGCAAATATGATGAATGTATCAGCGAATGTGACCAAGCTTTAAAATCTTTAAACAAATTTCATTATAACAATGACATCTGGTTTAAATGGCGTAAAGCTTTGTCGTACAAAGCCCTGGCGAAATATGATGAATCAATAAATGAGTTATCTGAAATTGTAAAAAGAAAGAAAGACTGGTTTATTTTTAAAGCAATTTCAGAAAATTTATACCACCAGAATAAAATTGAAAAAGCTTTTATTTATGCTGTAAAAGCTTGTCTCAAAAAAGGTGACATAGACAAAAAATTAAGTTTACTCCTTTTGACGGCAGATATACTTATCAGTTTAAATGATAAAACAAACGCTCAAAAGCATATTGATTTCGTATATCATTTTAAAATAAAAGAAGAAAAAGAAACAGGCGCGTATTTAGACAATCTTATTTCTGCCAATAATTTTGATATTTCTGAAAATCTTAACTTGGACATGCAGTATAAACAACTGGTAGAATTCTGGACAAAAATAAATGCATTAAATCAGAAAAGATATGCGGGTTTCATAAAAAAGCTCCTTCCAAACAAAAAATCCGGATTTATAGAAGCTTCTGACGGTAAAACATACTATTTTCAGATTAAAAATATTAAAGATAACCCTGCTAATCTTTATGAAAGTCGAAAAGTAACTTTTTGTATAGAAGACAGTTACGATGCTAAGAAAAATAAACCAAGTAAAATTGCTGTGGAAATAAAGCTGGAGTAATCAAATAATTGTTAAATCCTTCTCTTCGTGTGTAGGAGTGTTCCCTGCTGTTTCTATCATTTGTACGCAATGTTTGCACAAATAATAGTACCTTATTGAATCTGTATCAAAATCGATATATTTTGCCAGTCGGTCTTTCAGCTTCAAAAACTCTGCTTCTGTAATTATGCACTCAAAAACACTTTTTTGTACCCGCATCCCTTTATTTTTAAGAAGCTGGTCTATTTTATTTCTTTTTCTGTCATCACTGATATCATAGCAAATAACATAGTGTTTTTTCATAAGCTGACTCTGAAACCTTTATAATCAACTTTATCCACCAAAGATTTGCTGAACAGGTAACACTGATATCTTATAATCTCTCTTAATTTCATATTTCTCATTTTTGTATCATGCCAGAATTTTTGGTTAAATCTTTTTTCAAGCAGACTGATAAACTTTTTCCTGCCGAATACAGTGAGCTGTACAGGCAGTTTGTCGGGGTCGCCATCTGTATTCCAAACAAAATCCGATTTTTGCATTATATTTTTATTAACTGATGAAATAACCGGGAAATCCACAGCAACAGGTCTGAATTCTTCCATTAAATCGAGAACCAAAGATGGTCTCCCGTATTCTTCCGCATGGTATGCGCCGTAATACGGATCCATACCTACTGTATTTACAGAAGTCCTCACCAGATTTAATAAAATGGTATAACCAAAACTGAGCATAGCGTTAAACTCATTTTGCGGCGGTCTGCGTGTACGTTTTTCAAAGAATATCGGTCCTTTTAATAAATGGTCAAATGCCTGGAAATACAAATTTGCTGTCCTTCCCTCGAACCCTAAAAGAGAGGAGATATTGTCAATTTTGTCATTTTCCTTCAATGATGCAGTTAACTGATTTAAAATTTTCGATACTTCTCCGGATTTATGATAGTAGTTAAATTTTCTAAGCGTTTGAATGCAGTTTTTGACTTTTGATTCTATTATTGATCGGGCAAGGCTCAGCTTAATGTTTTCATCCGTCAATGTTTCAAATTGTAATCTTCTCAACACTATATTTTTTCCAAGTTCAGCAACTAACCTGCCCAGATATTTACCGGAATAAGTAGTAAATACTGTATCAATTTTATTTTTAAGTAAGTGTTTCATTGCCTGAGTAGTAATACTTATATTTCCCATTATGACAATTTGGTCTAAATCTTTTGAAAGAAAAGTTCCGACAATGCTGCCGTTTTTCCTGATTACTATTCTTTCGCCTGCTATTGTGATATATGCTCCCTGTTCCGTAATATAAACTATCATACGTCTAATTTGTATGTAACATTCCCGTTTTCATCTACAACACGTCTGAATTTGCCTATAGCTGTATTGAAGGTATCCACACCTGAATTTTTAAAAAGTTTTTCAAATTTATCTTCATATTCTTTCATTATAAGTTTTGTTTCATAAGTCTGTTTTTTCAGTTTGATATAATCTTCCAATGCATTTTGAAAATTCACAGAATTTATATCTAACCCACGGGGAATTTTAGAGGGAATGTCCTGCTCCTGAAGATGTAAAACCGGAGTGGGATAAAGCCCTTGCGCATAAACAAACTGACAGTTGCAATCCATTTTTGATGTTATATCCGGAACTCTTGAGCGAATTTTTGCACAGCTGACAGGATTGCCTTTAAGTTTTGATTTTAAAAATTTTTCCTGTTGAATATTAAAGCACTTTGCAAATATAGAATTTACCGCTTCTACTCCGTTTTCCAAATGCCCTACTGTGTGAGTCAGAACAATCATTTCGTCATATGAAAGCTCGTTTTTACATATTGCATTGTTATAAATTTCTTTTATCACAGGGCATTTATAAATAAGATACTGGAACTCCTTATCACAATCAATGTTGTATTGAGTGGTATGAACAGGGATTTCCATTTTTTCGGAAGGAGTCATCTGTTTCGTACCAGCATTCTCATAAATACCACTCAGCCTGTAATAATTTAAATAATCCAAGATTTCCGATTCAGAAGCTTTTTGTATGTTTTTTAAATATTTATCGACGTTTATTATCTCTCTTCCTTTGCTGTCAAGAAAGCAGCTTCTTTTCCCATTGGCAAGATGTATTCCCAATGGCATTTTAACCAAATTTCCAACTCCGTTTGTTTTTACAAAATTTTGTTTAGGAAAAACTTCGATGGCTACCTCCGGTATTTTAGAAGGGATATTGAGCTTAAGGTGTTCTCCGAACCGTTTAGCGAGCCTTGCAGGCAAAGGTTTTGCTAAAAATATCCAACAGTGTCTTCCTTTGTATCCGCTGTGTTCTATATAAACGGGAATGTTAAATTTTGAACATTCATCAGCAATTGATTTTGCTGTATTTTGTGTTGCAATATCAAGCTCTTTCCATTTTTCGTCATCTGAAAGTGCTTGTTTTAAGGCAAATTTTGCAATATCCACGTCTATACAAATCCAATTAATAGTGCTGTCCAGCCTATGTTGATAAATACCTATAGTTATGTTGCCATTTAAATGGTTTCTGATGACTTTTTCACTCAACGGCTCGTAAACAGGCATATATCCGGTTTTACCATCGGAGCTTTTCCATTGCCTTGCGTAAACACCTTCTCTGCCGGTAAAAAGTGAAAAAAGCATCGTTAATGTTGTATCGGAAAATTGTTTCTGTATCAGATAGTTTTGATTTTTATCTTCAAAAATATTTTTAAAATAGCTGTTGTTTGTCTGCTTAAATGCATGTTTTGCCAATTTTTCTGCTGTTTCTGCATTATCAATTTCCAAAAGTATACTTATAGCCTGCTTGTAATAACCGGCATTTTTTGGCTCTATCTCAATCAGTGACTTTAATATTTTCAACGCTCTTGTGGGATTCGTGTCATTTAGGTGGTATTCGAGAAGCTTTTCAAGTATGGGCTTTTTATTATCAGTTTTTTGAAGAGCCATGTTAAGATTTTTAAGCATAGTTTGAATATCACCTTGATTTTCAGCTTCTTCTGCAAACTTCAAATATTCTTCATAAGATTTTTGAAAACCGGTATCATTAATTTGGGGCATATTTTAATCCTCGATAAAATAAGGTAATTGTTTCATATACATTCAATAAACAAATACTATCGATATTTTCTGACAAATTTTTGTCTGGATTTTTCACTTAATATAAATTATAAAAAATTATGTTTAATCTTGGAGACTTAGAAAGTTTCAAAGAATTAAAGAAACATTACCGTTTACATGATGCAGAAATATATGTAATTAATGTATGTTTAGCATACCACTGTTTCAATCAGCTTTTAGCAGGTGACATCGAGTATTTATCCAAAAACAAAGCAAAAAAACGACCTATTGTAATATATAAATCAGAAGGCAATAAGGCGTATTTTTTCCCCCTTTCTACTGACAAAAAAACTTTTAGAGGAAAGGATATTGTATTCGATTACAGCAAATGCACCATACAATCCACGTGTAATGACAGTATCACTCAGAAAAAGGCAATAGTTTTCATAAGCTATCAAACTATATTTTACAAAAAAAAGAAAATAAAAAAACCGATGAAATTTCATATCGATTTACTTTTATTAGATGAAGTTTTAAGAGAAGAAGGGGTTTATAAAAAAGCTGCAGAATATTGTAAAGATTCTACAGGGAAAATCCCTCAGGTGATAAAATACTGTGGTTTGTGCAATAAAGATTATGTAAATTCGGTTAAGAGAAAAATTTATGATAAATGACAAAGAGATAATTAAATTTTTAAAAAACCCTGAACGCTCTGAAGAAGGTTATCATTCACTTTTCCAGCTGTTTTCATATTCCTTTTATAAGTTCGATGTGATTAAAAACAACTATGAATGCGACGCTGTTTTTCATGATTTTCTTCTTAAAAATATATTTCACAATAAAGCTTTTTGTTTATTTCTTAACAGTTCAGATGAAAAAGATGTCATGCCTTACTTAAAGAAAATGATCAGAAATTTTTTGATAAATCTTCATAGCAAAACAATTAGAAAAGGCATTGATATATCTTTGGATGAGACTTTAAATGATGACAGTAATGACACCTTTGCAGATATGGTGAAAAATGAGAGAGTTTCTCAAGAGCTGATTTTTGAAGCAAAATCGATATTATCTATTTTTCTTAACTCATTGACAGAAAAAAATAAGAGAATCTTGTGTCAGTATTTATATTCTAAAAACTATGAGTTTATATCAGGGATGAGCAGAGATGCTTTCGACAAGGCTGTGGAGCGTATTAAAAAAAAGGTGCAGGAAATTGTCGAACAAAACAAACTATCGTATGATAGCATAAAAGTTTTTTTTGATTATATTTATGTGTCAGAAGTGTGCGAAAAAATGCGTTTAGATAATGGGGACACTGATGAAAAATAACAGCAATATTGAAGAGCTTTTTAAAATATATTTAGAACATAGAAATAACGAAAAAGTGGAACGCTCTGCCTCCGGGCGGGACATAATGGTTGGAAAAATGGAAGGAGATTATTCAAAATTTATGTCATTATTTAGCACCAGTTGGAAACGGGTAAATATGTGGAACACATTAAAAAATACTGATATGCAGCCTGCCTATGAGCTTGGTGAGCTTTACATTGTAGATGATATGATATTTTTGCTTGCCGGTGAGCATGGTGATTTTTATTTTGGATATAAAGTAACCGAATGGGTTGAGTTCGCCACACATGAAGATTTTGTATTTAAATTCAGCGGTAACAGCTGGATGAGTATTCTTTCCACAGAGCTATATATACCAAAAGAAAAATTGGGATCTTTTATCGGAGCGTTAGATGAGGAATATGCAGATGCTCTTTATGAATATATGGTAAATGATTATTTAGAAGAGAAATTCACCGGTCGTAAAATTCCCACCGATGATTATACTTATCTGGAAAATCAATTCAGAATCTTAGAATTAAAGGAAGTTGCTGACTATTGTTTCGGGCAGTTTATTGCCATGGAAGAAGATATTAGAAAGAAGGAAAAAGAGATTATTAACCTGAGCGATCTTAAAGAGCGTTTATCTTTTATGCTGAAAAATACTGATCTGCCAAATGCAGCTTTTGATGCAAGACAGAGTGCAATCGGTGAAAATTTTATCCTGAATTTTGATCCGAATGATAAAACATTAACGATAACAATAAGCGATAAACTTTTATCAAAGCAGGTTGCTAAAATGGAATTTTTTGAGAATACTTTCTACTTTTATATAGAAAAGCCACAAATTGAGATTGAGGTGCCTTTTGACTTTATAAATGTTGATTATTTGGCGGAAAATATCAGAGTAGTCGATGAAAACGGCATTTGACAATATTCAGGAGAGTAAAAATCAAAAAATTATTGAACAGTGTATAAAAGATGGCAACATTCAGCAAGATGCTCTTGTCTACTATTATTCATTATTTTCAAAACCTGAATTTTTAAAATATCGCAGATTAAAGTCCTATTTCCTTCAATCCATATTTACTTACGATTATTTATTTAATATAGAATATTTATGCGAGCATTTACAAATAACGGAAAATGACTGTTATGCTCTTAAAAATGCAAAAATCAAAAGAGCTTATTTTCCGGTTACCCCTCATAATAATGGTAATGAATCAGAAATACGAAAGCTAATATTTTTTGATGCAGAGCTTGAAAGCAACACATTAACGTTTCCGAACGAAAATAATCATGTAAAAAGTGCACTCGAATCCGTTTCAAAGGCGTTAAAACGAAATTTTTTTATTATGTTTGACGATTATTTTGCAGGCAGATCTTTTTCTCTTGCAGCGGTGGCAGCTGCCTTGCTAAAGGAAGATAAGCTTAAATATTTCGCATTTTCAGGCGAGGTTAAAGAAAACGGAACCATTACAAAAGTAGAAAATTTGCCTGCAAAAAGAAAAATCTCCGAAGAAAAAGGTCTGTTTATTGTTTCCCCGGATTCAGTAGATAATTTAAATCAGTTAAAAAAACTAAATGCTGAAACCGTACATATTCCTTTTATCCAGCTTTTTGGAAAACAGAAGACCGAGTTAGAGAAAAACCTTGTTAAAATTTCAGATAATGACCTTGTTAAAGATTATAAAATTTGGATTGAAATACTTGGCAGGGATAGATCACTCGTTTTTACACATACAGAAGGGTTGCTGGAAAATAGTATAGAAGTATGGGATAGATTACTCAGGGATTTTTCTGAAAAAATAAACAAATTGTACCAACTGCCATATTCTGTGAATATTTATTTTTTAGGAAGTCTGTCTGCCTTTGCATTTTTATCGGGGATAGTATTTGGAGCTAAAAATAAAATCACACTTTATCACTACCAGGATGGCGGTATTTTTAGAGTTATGGATTTTTCTGACAAGTCTGCACGGCTGTTAAAGAGCAAAACAAAAAAGTACGAAAAGATAAAATATAGCTTAGAGTATACGGAAACGGAATCTGAGGATGCAGCCATTGTTATTTACCTTGCAAGTCATAACCCTAAAAATGATGCACAAAAATACATTAAATCAAATCTAAGATGCAGTCTGCTGTTTATATGCTTGGAAAATAATCAAGGCAATATTGGTTTGAATGAAGATGACTGGATAAAGACTGTAGCTGAGATTTACACTCTTGTGGATGAAGCTAGCGAAATTATTGGATGCAATATTAAAAAATATCATTTTTTTATGAGTGTTCCGGTGCCTGTGGCTTTTGGTTTTGGGATGGCTTATGGAGATTATAAGAAAATTGCAGTGTACAATTATGACAAAGGTATGAACACTTACAAAAAGGTTGCTGACAGTGATTTGTCAAAAAACCTAAAAATGGCTTTTTGATATCAGTATCTTTCAATTAAAATTTATCAAATTAGGCAAAAGTACGTAAACATAAATTGACAAAGTATTAAGTTAGTTTATATTTTGAAGTATAAACTATACGGAGATTAAAACTATGAAAGCTACAGCTAAAGATTTGAGATTTTACTCAAAAGAGCTTTTGGAAACAGTTAAAAGAGGTGAAGAAGTTATTATTACATACAGGGGGAAGCCCTGTGCTAAGCTGATTGAGTTTGAAAAACCAAAACAAACAAAAAAAGGAAATGAGCTTTTTGGAATTTGGAAAGATAACGATAAAGTGAAAGATGTTGAAAGCTACGTTAGAAATTTAAGAAAAGGTAGATTTTAATGCTTGTGGATACTGATGTAATCATATGGTATTTGAGGGGAAACACCCGCGCATACGATTTAATAGAAAGTTTGGATAATTTTTTTATTTCTGCAGTAACTTATATGGAACTGGTTCAGGGAATGAGGAATAAAAATGAGCTGAACCTTTTTAGAAAAAGTCTGCATAACTGGGGCACAGAAATAATTTATATAACTGAAGAAATTTCAGCTAAAGCTGTATTTTTTATTGAAGAATTTTATTTGAGTAACTCAGTGGAAATTGCTGACTCTTTAATAGCATCAACCGCCATTGTATATGGCTTACCTCTTATAACCGGTAATGATAAGCATTACAAACCATTGAAAAATTTGCAGATTAAAGTATTCAGACCGGAGGAATAGTAAAAAGCTGTAAATAATTATATGTAAAGAGTTTTGAATAATTGAGTTGTTGTCACCCTGAACTTGTTTCAGGGTCTTATAATTTACTGATATCTTTAGATGCTGAAATAAATTCAGCATGACAAAATAGGGTTATTCAAAAGTCTCATGTAAATGCTTCGTCAATTGATCTATCCCATAAACTTGAGATACTGTCCGAAAAACTCCGATATGCTGTCCGAAATGACCGATACAGGCAACTCAGGATAAGGTAGAGGTAGAGGTTAAGGTAAAGAGTCTCGTCGTCATCCCTTCAAAACATCGGGCATAAATATTTCCCGATGTTTCTGTTCCGAGCTTGCTGGAAATCAGGGAATCGGCTTCGCCGACGTATCGCGTATCACGGGCTACGTATCACGAAAATTCTAATAAAATCGTTGTTAACGTTAGACGTAAAACGTGATTCGTGAGACGATGGCACAACGTGCCAGTGCCGTCGTAATCCCTTCAAAACATTTGCGCATTATACCATCGCAAATGTTTCTGTTCCGAACTTGCTGGAAATCAGGGAATCGGCTTCGCCGACGTATCGCG
>Ga0182237_100167_pt1 | contig 22876 bp, 25 predicted proteins | sample hydfratesGB_TF_B_FD_132457 | JGI IMG/M metagenome (GOLD analysis project Ga0182237, IMG submission 132457) | Subsurface microbial communities from deep shales in Ohio, USA - hydraulic fracturing test GB_TF_B | ecosystem: Environmental > Aquatic > Deep subsurface > Shale gas/oil reservoir >... | reverse complement strand
CTGCTTAATCCAGCTTTTTAGTTCTTCTACATGGATACCTTTTTCACGGCAGTATTTAGCAGTTTCTAATTCTGAGAGGCTTGCAGTTTCTAAAACAGCCTGGAATTTATCACTGGAAGACCATTTGCTTGATTTTTTATTGCTGGTTGGATTATTTTCTAAAACTTTAGTTCTCCATTTGTAGAGAGTTGGTTTAGGTATATTGGTTTCTTTAGCTAAAGCAGGTACTTTTTCAGCATTAGGTGGAGCCAGTCTTTTAAATATGGATTCTTTCAATTTTTTAGGATAAACTCTTCTTGGCATTGTAATTCTCCTTAGGTTTTATTGTCGTTACTCTATTATACACAGATTTTGTGCCTCACGACAACTAGCCTAACACATAGGGATATTAAATAGAATCTTAGATTATATTGTAGTAAAGTTACATACTAAATAATAAAACTCCAGCTGTTATTGCTGGAGTTTTATATATTCAATTATATTATTTAAAATTTCATTCCTAAACTAAGTGCAAATAATGAATAATCAAAATCATAAGTATCTCCATTGTTTTCTTCTAATTCACCATTATTTACAGAATAAAGTGCTTCAAAAACATATTGATTATTTTCACCAAAATTAACACCAGCACCTAAACCATAATATAATCCACCATTTTCATCAGCACCACTAGGAATATTATCAAGATTTAATGTATTATAACCTAACTTTCCTAGTAAATATATTGGACTATCAACCATATCATATTGAGCTAAGCCGTAGAAAGAAGTGAAATTAAAATCTTCTGCTCCTGGATTATCAATTGCTCTACCAAATTGATAATTAAGTCCCCCACCAAAAGTCCATTGATTATTTTTTAAAGGAACTTTATATTCACCTGTTAAAGAAATACCTGCGTCAGTATCATCATCATAAGAAAATCCTTGATAAGAGATATCTCCATTTCCAAAAGTTTCAAGCCCAAGTTTTGCCTCGAAATAACCTGGGTTTTGAGCCATTACCCCACTACTAACTGTTAAAAATAAAACCATTAAAATTAAAACACTAACTTTTTTCATAAATAATTCCTCCTAATTTTTTATTATTCTCTATATAATATATTTCTATATAAATCATTAAATACCTTTTTATTAAATAGATAACAATATAAACAATATTAGACATATTTATTATAATTAATTTTTAATAAATCTTCGCAAAAGTAGGGTTTGAAGCAAATATACTCTAGCATATTCAATTTTTTTATTAACTTTTATTTTTAGGATTTATTCTGTATAATTAACTTTAAGTGACAATAAATCTAACAAAATAGGAGTTAATTAATTATGAAAGATTTCAATCAAGAACGACTAGATAAAATACGGAAATTAACTATAATTTCAATGTTTGCTGCATCTGATGAATTAATGGATCTTTTCGCATTAAAGGGCGGTAATGCATTAAATTATATTTATAATCTCAATCAGAGATCATCAATTGATATAGATATTTCAATGGAAAATTCTTTTGAAAAGCTGGAAATGAAATTAAAAGAAGTAGAAGAGCTTTTGACAGATTCTTTTGAGAGAACTTTTAAGGAAAATAATTTGAAAGCATTTGATATTATACTGGAAAAGAAGCCCCATAAAATGAGTCCTGATAAAGAAGAATTCTGGGGTGGATATAAGCTATCTTTTAAAGTTTTGGAATATGAGAGGTGGCTAAATCTTAAAAACCAGGAAGATAAAGATATTAATGATATGAGAAGGCAGGCTATACCCTTTAATAAGGATTTTAAAAGAGTTTTTACCGTTGATATCAGCCGCCACGAATATTTTGAGGATAGACAGCTTAAGATTTTAGATAATTACTATATCTATGTCTATTCCCCCCGTATGATAGTTTTAGAAAAGCTAAGGGCTATCTGCCAGCAAACTAAAGAGTATGCAGAAATAATAGAAACACATAAACCCAGGGGGCGTGCTCAAGATTTTTTTGATATCTATATTATTTTAGAGAATTTTAGTGAAATTGATTTGACCTCAAAAAAAAGTTTAGAGGAATTAAAAGAAATTTTCAGCATCAAAAAGGTTCCTCTTTCTCTATTGAACAAATTAGAAAATTACAGAGAATTTCATCGCGATAGTTTTACTGCTGTTCAAGATACAGTTTTCAATTCTGATCAACTAGAAAGTTACGATTTTTACTTTAATTATATTTTAGAGAAAGTAAGGTTAATTATTCAAAATCTATAAATGCTGAGGATAGTATAATTTCCATCTTTTTGAGAAAGATGGATTTTTCATGTTGTAATTTAAATAAAACTTATATTCAATATCCATGCTTTCTAAAAGTTTTAACTGGCTTTCTTTATATCCAGCTTTTTCTAAATAAAAGCCAAGCACCTGATGGTATGGATAAATATAATCCATTTTTCTTAAATAAGCTAAGAGTCTATTAATTGATATTTTACCTTTAGCATTAGTGAATGCTTTTAAAATTTCTTCTACTCCTCCACCGTACCCAGGTCTAATGCTTACATCAAGCAAACTCCTCTCAATATCTGTTACAGGTAATAGTTCACCATCAACTTCAATTTCTGTAACTCCCATTCTTTCTGTATTCTTTCCATTTAGCATATATGCACTAAAATTATCGAAGAAAGCTATATTGTTAGTTTTCCTCATTGGTTTAGAAAAAGCTCTATCAATATTTTTCTGCTGTAAGTTATAATTTTTATTTGAAGGCTTTTTTGATTGTTCCTGGTTAGTGTAAACGTTTTTTGGTACATTTTCAGTCAGATTATGAAGATACATGGCCGTATAATGACTCAGAAATGATTTTCCTCTTAATTTTAACGGTGTTTTATATTTATGAATTTCTCTAAAAGAATATTTGGTTGTGGATTTATTTTTAGATAGCTGATGTTCAAACGGTATTAAAATTCTATTTTCAACTAAAAATTTTATTAGATCTTTAACCCTTGTAACATTCGGTAAGACAGAAAATAATTTATTATATTTGAGCATATTGTTTATATCTTTAAATAGAACAATATCTCCCTTATTGAATTTTTCATCAAATTCATTGATTAAATCTTTTTTTATAATCTTCATCATTTCAAATCTGCTTTTAGACATATTTTTCACCTCATTTATTATATCTATAAGTATATATACTTATAGATACTCAGGTTGTATTGATTAAATTATACCATTTTATTGCTGATTTGACAAGCTTAATTAAATATATTATAATTTAATTACTATAAGTTATATATAGTATATATACTATATATAATAAAAAATAGATAACCATTAACTTGATGCTTTAATAGAATTGTCTTCAATTTAGAAAAATCTATAATTACCTTTTATTCTTTTTTCTACCACTATTAAACTCCAATTATACGCTGTTTTGAACACACTAAAAACTAAACCTTCTCCCATTAATCTTAAACCACTCTCTCTTATTCTTTACATCAGGAACAATAGAACCTACAGTAGCCCAAAATTCTCACGAATGATTATCATGCAGCAGATGAGTCAGCTCATGTACCGCCAGATAATCTACAATAGGGAGAAAGAGGTAATATAGGCAGGTTTCTGAATAATTTTTAGCTGAAACTAGTAATTCTATTAACTAAGCAAAAAAAAGAAACTATCAAATTAATGACAGCCTCTTAAATAAATACTCAGCTAATACTGACATAATCTCTGCCTGAAATTATCAAATTATCGTAGACTTTAATTCTAAACTTTTCAGCTTCCTCTATCAAAAATTTATTGAATTCATAATCATAACTGCTTACTTCCAATCCATCAACCTCACTTCGTGCTAATATAATCGAATCAGCTTCCAGTCTTAAAGCTTTATAGAAAAGATCATCAGTACCAATCTTTTGAAAAGCAGCACCTCCCCTCATTAGTTCTACTACACCAATTAATCTGTCATCCCTATCTAAGACAATCATTCCAACCATTTCTTCCTGAGTATCCATCTTCAGCACATCAACAAATATCTTTACAGCATCCTCTGGCTTTTTAATATAATTATTTAATCTGTCGTTATCCCTCTTTTTGTCATCAAATTCTATACTATCAATTTTTAGCATCTACTAAGTTCCTCTCTATATGTGATTTTCTTCTTTCATACTGCTGTAATTACCTTCATTACCAACTATAATATGATCGACTACATTGACTCCCAGTATCTTACCTGATTTAACCAGCTTTTTAGTTATATTAATATCATCACTGCTGGCGTCTATATTACCACTAGGATGGTTATGACCTAAGACTATACCAGCTGCATTCTGTAAGATTGCTCTTTTAAATACCTCTCTCGGTGTAACTAGGCTGGAATTTAAGGTACCTGTTGAAACTTCAAATAATCCAGTCACCTTATTTCTCACATCTATAGTCGCCATCACAAAAACTTCTTCAGTTCTTTTATCTAACTCAGCTACTTCAATAAATAAGTTTCTTGCTGCTATAGGATTATTGATAGTTTTATCAATATCATATCTGCCACCATTTTCTTTAACTACTCTTAATGAAAACTTCTGTATATTAACCATTTTTATCCGCTCCTTTGTCTTTGTTTTTTAATCTTTTTAGTTGAATTAATCTCTGTTCTTCCAGTAATTCCAGTTCATCCATCTGCTTACTATATGGTCCTAAAGCTCTTTTAACCCTCCATTGGTCACTGGGTACTCCATTAACCGGCATCTTTACCACCTCATCAGCTTTCACAAGCCTTTATTTCTCCAGCATCAATAACTAAATCCAATTCTTCAGCCTCACCTGCTGCCGGAATCACCTCTATATTACTTAAACTCTCAAATGTTTCATTAGCGTATTTATCAATCAATACTTCCAATAATCTATTCTGATCTCCCTTAAGCAGTTCAACAGCTTCTTCTTTAGCTGCTGCTTCAACTATTAATTCACCACCATGGTATTCTCTCCAGCTGCATTTAACTTTGAATTTAGGCATCTCTTATCATTCCTTTCTTTTAGGCCATCTTTTTAAAGGTATTTAAAATATTCTTAAGCTGTTTAAACTGGCTATCACTTAAATCATCGATTGAAAGATGTTTTTCCTTATCCAGACCTTCCTTTTCCTTTACTTCTTTTAGGTAGGTGAATAGATCTTTTCTTAAATCCTTATTGTCACCGACTATCTCTTTAATCTCTTTTTCTCTCTCAGATAGTTCAGCTTCTATTTCTATTGACTCTTCTTTATCATCAATTTTCTTCTTTTTCATGGAATAAGGCCGTCTGGGATTCTTTTTATCCTTCTCATTTAACCGCTGCACATCCATTTCTTCAGCAGTTACCAGTCCTGATACAGTAAAAGCTCTTTTTAACGCCATTGATTCAGCTACCTTCAATATCATAGCTGAAGGATACTGTGTCCAGACTCTCGTGCCGGCAAAATATTCCTGAAAAGGCGCAAAGACATAGACTGGATATTCTCTGTCTTTACGATAAACCAAAGCATAAGCCCCAATAATATCACCACGATTGGTACCGTACTCGTGATCTATACCCTGAGCTTTTCTTCTAAACTTATCATTTTCTCTAACCACATCTGATACCAGCCCGTTGTATTCTTCATGTCTATCAGCTATTTTTAGATATCCATCTCTGGAAGTCATTATTGTTGGCTTACCTTTTATCTTCCAGAAAAATATCTCTTTATTAAATGGATCCAGACCATAGGTCTTGGCTATATGCAGAAACATTCTCAGTTCATCAGTATTAGCATCACTGGCAACTGTTCTTTTAATAGTCTCAATTTCTTTCTGACTAAAGCTGATCAGTTCCTTATTTCTACTCTCAATATCAACAACTTTATTTTGAGCACCCATTTAAACTACCTCCTTCAGTTTTTTATCAGCTTCATTGTTTTTAATTAGATAATCATCACAGTAATTAATAATCTCTGAAGCTAAATTATCTATTCTTTTTAAGCTCTGTTTTAAATCATAAGATTCTTTATATAAAGCTAAGTACTTATCTGATTTAATATCTACATCGTAGTAATCCATTACCACAAAAGCAGCAGCTTCAGCTTCCATTTCTTTAACCTCTTTACTCAGTTCAGATTCATCATTCTGATGGAGCAGTTCATGTCCTAATTCATGAACTAATACGCCGGCTTTTTCAGTCTGGTTGAGTATTTCATTGAGTACAATTTCCCCGCCTCTAGAATATCCTTTGAGAGCTTCTGGCAGTATCTTTAGAGTCAGGATTATATCCTTAAACTCAGTATATTGAGCCAGCGGCTTATATAATCTGCTGTAATCATCAGCAACTGAGATATCTAGATTAGGCAGTGGATCGCCTTCAGTCTGACTGACATCAAAAACATTAACCGGCCGGAAATACATTCTTTTAACTTCTTTTTCTACTTCTTTCAGCTGACCACCGATTTTTTTCTCTGCAGTAACTTTCTTTTTATAGGTGAAGGGAGCTAGAATTGAGATAGCTTTTTCACCTTTTTTGACATGACGGTTAAACTTCTTCTGCCACTGTTTATATCCGGCTACATAACTTGCATCAGGTTTCTGCATCTGAATTAGAATAGAGTTCTGATAGCTGTAGTTATGGAACTTACCTAAAAACTGAAGCATGCTCTTAAACTCATCTGACTCTTTAACTGAGTCAATTTGGTTATTGAGACGTTCTAATAACTTTTTCGTTTTATTTTTTCTCATTTCATTACCCCCCTAAAAAAGCCCAGCCGATTAAGGCTGAGCTTTGAGTGTTTTTATTAAAATTTCTTTTGTAATTATTTAACTTAAACATCAGTCTTAACTTTAAATTTTTCTCCTCGTTCTATAACTTTGATTCCTGCAATAATTTCACCGGTATCAGCCACTACTGCTTTATCACCAACTACCTTAATTTTCTGCTTCAGCTTCCTCTTGTCAACTCTCTTTTTGACTTTAACAGCATCTTTGAGATTCTTTTCTGCAAACTCCAGCAGCTTGCTGTCATCATATTCCCACTTATCTCTCTGCTTTCTAAACTGCAGCTGACCGAAGGGTAGTTTATGAGTCTTTAGTTCCGGATCATCATCTTTTAAGTCCAGTGCGTAGTATTTGAGCTTCATCTCTAAATACTCAATGTCATTATTTAAGCTGCTGTTTTCAGATTCAAGCCAGCTATTAACCTCATCTATTTCTTTTTGAATAGCTTCAATCTCTGTTTCAGCAAACTCCTTGTTGTCCTGCTTCTTATTTTTTAGGTGTCTGATCTTTCTTAACGCCCAGTTAGCTTTTTGGTCATTATCAATTACAAAATAATCTTCTTCCTGACTTTTTACTTCTGGCTTTAATTTAACAGCTTCCATAGCTACCCCCTTTATTCTTTTACTCCTTTACTCTTTCGGGCTCAACATCATTTAAATCTTCCCCACAGTAGGGACAGATCCAGTTTTTTCTGCTGGCACTGTAACTTTTACCCTTACACTTTGGACATTCCTTTACATACATTTATTTAACCCCCTCCTAAGCTGATTTAGTTTTTAGGTAGTTATCCTCAGTCAAGTCCTTGAGCATCTCTTTAATCGGCTTCTCGCCTTTATCAAGCACAGGCATAATTACAGCTTTAACTTGATCCTGATTATCTAAGATGAAGATTGGATTTTTGTTATCTTTGGCTTTATATTTCACTCCATATTGAAGTAGGAACTCATAATCCCGGTTAAACATACCAATATCATTGCCAGCCTTAAAGATTCTAACTTCATCACCTGAATCATTTTTCTTATAGAAGTCAGTAATTACTGCTTCAAACTTAGCATTACCAATCTGGCTGGTAACTGTTTTAGTGTTTAACTTATTTTCTGCAAATACATTACCCCCAGCAGAAGAGATAGTTCCTTTAAAGTTAAAGGGTATATCTGCAGTTGACTTGTAGCTGTTATACTTAGCGAAGAACTTACCGAATTCAGCTTCATTGAGTTTCACCATGATGTAAGTGTCTGTTACGTTATATGACCTATCCTCGAACTTCTCAATAATTACATCATTTCTGGCTCTAATCAGCTTTGCTATTTCTTTGCCGTCAATCATTTTATCCACTCTCCTTTTTTAATTTATTGTGATAATCGGATATTTTTCATTAATTAGACCAGGATTATTCTTTTTAAAACAGCTTAATAAGTAGATGTAAAAACCATCATAAGCATCATTTAAGTTTATGTTAAATAACAGGAAATCATTTGAGGATCTATTGTAAATAGCAAATTTATCTTTAGCCGCAATTGCTGCATCTCCCAACTTCCATAAGATATTTTCGATATCTTCTTCATCAGTTTCTAGGGTGTCAAAATAATTAATTATCTTTTCGGGAATGGAAAGAGTGTATCTTTCCGGAAAATCCAGATCACCACCAAATAAATGAAAGCCAAAACTTCTTCCTTTTTCTGATACTCTGCACATTTTTATTTTTCTCTCCTTTTCATAAAAAAAGCTGCTAGAGGTTAATGTTTAGCCTCTAACAGCTCAATTTTTTTAAGTTTTATAGTCCTTGACAACTGGATAAAAAAGCGAAATGACTAGCATGTCATCAGCATAGCCAGCAACAGTAATGTAGTCTGGTATTAAATCTTGTGGATTGATTATATATAGCAAAACTGCAGCACTAATGGCCGCAGCCTTCCAAGGGATATTTTCTTTGTTGCTTAAAAAATCTACGATTGTGTTATAGAAAAACTTAAAATAAAATACTAGCTTGGATAGTAACTCTTTGCCTTTGTTTTTATTCTGCCAGCGTTCAGATTTAGCTTGGATTGATTCAAGATCATCACTATCAATAGTTTTGGTTAACTCCTTTATATATTTTTCCAGTTTCTTCTTCATAAACCACTTCCTTTCTAAAAAATAATCTAACATCCATCTTGGCCTTCACTATACTTATATTTAATTTTGGTTTTTTCTTTCATTATAACTTATTTAACCCCCGCTCCATTGCTGGAACAGGGGTTAAATGTTATGCGAATTTAAATTGATCGTAATTAATTCCAGCGCAATGCTTAATAAGATCCTTTTCAACACTGTCTATTTTGGACATCCCCTCTCTTTGGCCTTTATATACCATTTTATCTCTGCATTCACCTAAAAGGCTTAACGCTCTTTGAGCAATCTTATTTTTACTAATAATTATTACCCACATCTGATTAGCAATAATTTTTTTAGCTATTACTTCACTTTCTTGATCATAATAATTGTCTTCTGTTTCTATTATTTTTTTTATTTTTGGTAACATTTCATTTTTCATCAAGCTAAATATTTCTTTATTATACCTATAGAAATTCACTGTAAAAAATTCTGCTGTTTCTTCTAGGTAGTCATCTAAATAAATAGACTCAGTGCTTTTTCTCCAATTCAATGTATCATAATCGTTAGGGAGAGTCTGGAATGTCTCAAAAATGTTCTTTTCAGGCCGGAATGGTGTTTTTGTACACTTTTTTATTAGGTATTCATTTTTGAAAGTTTCGATCAAATCTACTATTCTTTCTTTGTTTTCTTCTACAACAATGTCTTCAAGTTCATTTTTTATTTCTTCGCTAGTTTTATATTTATTAGTCATTTTAATTCTCCTTTAAAAATTATTATAATAATTAGACTTGGCATCTTGATCAATTTTTATATTCTGAAAAACCCGTTGATTTTTACCATCAATTACTGCCTTTCCATCCTTAATACAAATTAATGAGTTATCTCTAACTTTGGATAAAAAATTACGCTTACTAAAGGGGTGATAATTATTTGAATGACACCACCTTAAGTATAGATCATATAGTTCTTGTTTAGGTAACTTAGCGCCTGGAACTTCTTCACACATTTCTTTCAGAAAGCCCATAACAAGGTTAGCTTCTATCTGATATTTTCTGACTTGTTCCTCAGAAGATTTACATTCTGTGAACTGCCAATCATTCTTTTTGAGTCTGTTTAATCCTTCAAGTGCTTTATTTAATAAAGCACTTTTTACTTCTTCTGTTGTAATTTTTTGCGTAAGCTTGGGATCATATTTCTCCATTCCTGGCCTGAATGTATTAGGACATGAGAGTATAATAAGACGCTCAAAAAATGCTGAACTATAATCTTTAACTACAGGGAGCGAATTTAAAGCGAATATAAGTTTTGCTCTGTTTCTAAATTGAAGCCGCTCTTTGTACTTCTGATCTACTTCAACTATATCTCCACCTGTTAGCTGTTTAATTAAGGATGTCTCCGTTATATCAGTACTGTCAAGGTCTCCATTAATATTTGCTAGCTTACCAAATAAACCGGCAGCTGCAAACTGATCTTCAGCGATATCTTGTAGTTTTAAAGAGGAATAATTACTTGAACCTAATAGTGAGTTTATTAAAGTTAACAAAACGCTCTTACCATTATCCCCTTTACCTAATAAAAACAACATCTTCTTCATGTTGATATCACCATTATAAATTGTCCATCCTAGAAATTCATAAAAAAGATCAACTTTAGTTTCATCAGGGTTTGCTTCATCTATTAAAATATCTCTAACTACCTGTTCTAACTTGTCTGATTTAGCATCAGGATCATATTCAACATCTAACTGATTTAAGGAGTTATAGATTGGGTTATGCTCTGTTTTTTCACCTGTAAACAGGTCTACCATTCCATTTTTACAGTTAACTAGGTTTGGATATTTATTACTGTTTGCCCTGATCATTTCAATAGGATTTTGAGGATTTGCCCTTTTGATATAAGAGACAGTTTCGTCAGCATCTCTTTTTTTCCAATTATTACCTAAAAAAGAGTCTGACTGAAGCAATTTGTGGAGCATTGATTCTCCGCTAGGTTTGTAAACCCCCTTATCATAAAAATATAGGGTGTATCTATCAGGAGAACCAGCATTACCTAGAGCAATAAAATTATAATTATTTTGGATTTCTCGAGCTAATAGTGCTGGCTTAAAGTCTGTACCTTCACCCCAAACTTTGTGAGTGTCAATCTTTAAATCCTTGCGCTTCTCTTCAATCATCTCTTCCATAGTAGATTTTTTGAGAGAACTTTTGCTACATGAAGGTATCGTAGCAAACTTGTTTCGTGTCATCTCAATATAGGTATCCCAAAAGTCACGATCTAATTGAGCAACTAAAGGAACTAAATCTTCTTTGATTCCATTAATTGCATCTCTTCCTCTGTCATATAGAACGGGTATATCCATTATTACTTTATCCAACAATGTTTTTGATTCAGAAATTTTTGATTCTAAATCATTACCAGCATTTATGTAGTTTCTTATGCTAGTTGGCCAAATAATGTCGGCAACCCTGGCAAAAATGTTATTTGCCAGGAGCCTTTCTGCTACATATATAATTTGACTCTTGTTTTTATAGATTGGTTCTTTATTAGAACTTCTTGAAGTCAGGATTACCACTTCATCTTTAGAATTGATTTTCTTTTTTAGACTTTCTTCTTTCGAACTATCAAAACCGTCCATTCCAATTGCTATTACATTTTTTTCTGTTAACTCGCTAATTTGTATAGCATCCAATTCGTCCTGAACTATTAGTGTCTGGGTCATTTTATCACTTCCCCAGGGCTAAAAACTTCTTTTTTATTGTTCATGTACTTTCGTTTACCTTCATATCCCTTAGAAATATTGATGCCAGCAAAAAAGTGTACTTTCCCTGCATCAAAATATGGAATTACGATATGATTATGGAAAATAAACTCCAATTTACTGGTGCTTTTTAGTTTCTTAAAGAAACCAGAACTCATTAGTTCTTGCTGACTATATTCATCTAACTTTTCTTTTAGGTCATTATAATCTATAAATCCTATTTGGTACTTCTTAGCTATATCTCTACTTAAAGAATATTTTTCATTTAAAAACTCAAAATGCTCCTCTTTAATTGAGTTTAAGCTATGTTCTAAAACTAATTCGTAGATTTCTTTATCTGAACTTGTCATCCTATTATTTTTTTGGGTGTTATTGTTATCTAATCTATACTTGTCTAAATCGAGGTTAAAATCTTCCTCAAGAATATTTACGGCTTCTATCGCGCTTACATTTTCTAATCTTTTTAATAAATCAACAGGACCACCGCCCGCTTCACAGCCGAAACAATTATAATAGTTTTCTTCCACATTGAAACTTAGCGAGGGATTACTGTCATCATGAAATGGACAGCATACCATATTATTGATCGGTTCCTGGCCATCACCATAACTATCCCAGACAGCCTGTATTTTTGCCATTCTATTTACCGCATCAAAGATATTATCAGTTTTCATTGAGTTATAATTTTTTCTTACCTTTTTAGGATTATTACTTTTAGTCTTTTTTCCATTTCCAGACTGCATTTTTTTTATTAATTTAAGCAACCATTCTGGAACTTCAGCAAGTTCAATTTCACCAAAACACTTACCTTCAACAAATTTGTACCTTTCTCCAAGAGGATGTAAAGAAGGTGATGAAATAATATAACCTCCATCAGCTCTTAGGTCTACTCCTGGTAACTCTTCTATGTTTTGAAAATTGGGGATATCGTCAAATCTATCAGGATACTTGAAGTAATAATGAAGACCTCCTCCTCCAGTTTCAGCAGTTACAGTGTCTGGTATTTGAAGATCTTTAATCGTTTCATCTCCACCATGTCTTGGATCGATATCCAGAACAATAATATTGCTTATTTTACCTGTGACAATTGCTATATTTGAATTTTTGCCGAAATATTCCTCTATTTCTTCCAGGCTCATAATTCTTTTCTGAAATTGCTTCCAACTTATTTTCGGTGTTTTTTTGCCTGGCCTTATTGGAATAACAGATAATCCAGTTTTTTTATAAAACACAGCTGCATCAATTACATTCATCACAATAAAACCCCCTTAATGGCGTTCTATTGATTTCTCTTCTTAATTCTGATAAAATTATTTTAGAGTGTCTAATATGAAAAGAGTCTGCCTTCTCGTAAAAGGTGGACTCATTTTTTTTGTCTAATTTTTCCAACATTTTGATCGCCTCTCTTTCATTTTATTTTATTCATAATTTCTTTCCTCTTTTCTTCCCTGCAGTTATTGTAATCTCTTAGTAGTAGGTCCTCATCAACCTCGAATACATCTGCCAACCTTTTTATTACATGTCTTGGGTTGCTATAATTAGAGTTTTCTATCTCTGCTAATGTAGAATAGGGCACATCCAAAACCAACGACAATTCATTCCTGGTCAATCCATGTTCCTTACGCATTTTGATTATCGGATTCATGTTTACACCTCCTTCCCATTGACATAATCCATAAATTTGTATGGATCGAAGTCATAGTTTTTTTGAGTACTAAAAAATGTATTTTTTTTATTAAAATAAATCTCTATTAGTTTAAATTCGATATGATTAATTAAACCCTCTATTATTTCATAAAAAAGCTTATCATCTATATAATCACCCGGAACACCTATGTTCTCGGGGGTATTAAATAAGCTCTCAAAAAAATTACTTACCATAAAAAAATTCATATCTGCTTCTTTATCGGTGTTAACATTTTTTTTGATAATTCTCTTGCCATATTTCTCCAAAAAATTATTGATTGATCCCTTTGAAACATTAGCTTTTTTTAACTGTTTTACAACTTCACTATAATTATCTTCTTTTTTTTTAAACTCAATTTTTTTAATAATACTCTTTCTTTTTTTTAGCTCATTTTTAAAAACAAAAGCGGAAAGAATCATATTTTGTCTTGTAAGTATATACCTATTTTTGGAGCCTTTAATTTCGACATTAGATAAGGTACTTCTTGCAATTCCTAATTGTTTTGCTAATTGCCTTTGATTTAAGTTGAAAATTGTTCTTAATTCTTTTAAATGTGAAGCTATTCTAATTTGAATGTCTTTCACTTCTTCCGTCATATTATCATTCCTTTCTATCATTATATATAATTATATCATATTTTTTCATAATTACAAGCATAATTTTTTATTTTTTCATATTTACAAGCTTTTTTATTTATAGCTGGTTTTTTGTTGTTTATTTTTTCACAATTATTTTTATCAAAAAAAATTTTAGGACGGTAAGGACGCAGTTTTAAGAAACTTTTTTCTACTACAAAAAAATTTTTTGATTTTTTTCTCTAATTAAAAATACTTTTTTATATTACCGTCCCTACCGTCCTAAATATACATATATTGTTAATAATAGTATAAAATATACAATGAATCTTTTTTTATGACCATAAAAATATTGGTAAATAATTCACAAAATATATAATAAAAAAGATGGAAATCTAAAGCCACCTCTAAAAATTTATTATTTCCTAAAAAAATTTTTAAAAAAGTTATTTAAAAATATACATTTAAAAACCATAATGAGCCTCTGCATGACAATTCGGACATAACGCAACAGCATTATCAACTGTATCTTCTCCGCCTTCAGAAAGTGGTTTTTTATGATGAACTTCTAAATATGGACTCCCATTTGATTTCCTTTTGAAAGGAGCATTTTCATTACATTCCTCACATACTCCATCTGCTTTTTTTAAAACTTCAACAATAACTTCCGGATCTCTTTTAAACTCATTGACTAAAGTTTTAACTTTTTTAGGGTTTCTATTGCCAATTTCTTTGCTCTCTTTACCCTCACTTGACTTTTTAGCTTCTTCTACTTTTTTATTTAATTCATTATCATATTCTTCTTTTGTCATTGGAACATCGACATCAATAGAGTTAATTTTTTTGAGTCTAAACCATTTGCTGCCATCATTTTCGACAACATATTCAACATATTTATAAATTCCATTTAAAGTACAAACTGTTCCCTCTTTTATAAAAACATAAATTGGAATATCATTAGAATTAATAATTGCCTGATTAAATTTATATTCTGGATCATAATTATCCTTTAATGAATACATATAATATTTAAGTTCTTTATCAACTTTGATCCACTCATTAGGATAAGCTCCATTTTTTAGGGTAGCTTTTATAAAAATTGCCTGGTAGTTTGGTTCATCTCCAATCAAATATATACCGTTTTGAATATTATAGGTTTTAGCAAAAATACCAATATCATAGGAAGAATAATCTTCTCCAATGATAAAATCATCTATCGTTGTAACATCATCTATTTTATATTTAAATTTTTCTTTAAAATCTTCAAAAATATCTTCAAAGGTTTTTAAGCCATTTTTTTTCATAGCTTTATATAAATCATCATTTCCACTACCATGAGAGTCTTGAAATCTCTCTAAGTATCTATATAAATCTCCTATTTTATTAAAATTTCTTATTAAATTTTTAGAGTTTTGGATCTTATTTTTATACTTTTGCTCCAATTTTTTGGACTTTAAAGAAGAATCAATGACTTCTTTTAACAAGTAATTAATAGCCTTTTCTACCATTAATAAACCTCCTAATTTCTATTATTTATTCTTTTCTTTTTCTCATCTCTTTTTCTATTTTTTTAGCTAACTCTCCCTGACGCATTTTACCAAAGGTAATTCTTAATGGAAGGTTATATCCAATTTCTTTGGCTTGTCTAGATGTTAAAGCATTTTCTTCAGATAATATTATTTTCCAATCAACTTCTAGATGATATTCTCCTGGCTGCTGATTTCCATCTTCATCTAAAAATATTCCTTCACCTTTTTTAACTTCAGAATCTTTTATAGTACCAAGTGCTTTTAATCCCTGCTTGTTTACATAGGCCATGATCTTATCTCCTGCTTCTGAACCTTCTAACATATTGGGTCCATCATCATAACCATAGACTGCTGCTACATTGTTCTCAAACATCCTCTTATAAGCACCAGGTGCATTAGTTTCATTTGTATTAAATATCCAATGACCTGCCCAACCTTGTTCGTCTGATACTTCAGGAGTTTCAGGACTGCTGGTAACTCCATCAATCATAAATAATTTGGGTTTATCATTATTATCTGTATAGATATGAAAAGGAACAAATTCTACAGGTACTCCATAATCTTTAAGCCAATCAATTATTCTTTTTAAACCAGTATCTGCATCAGGAGCAACAATCATAATTCTCTGCCTTGTGCCAATATCTTTACGAGAAAAGTCTTCATCATCAGCAAAGTCTAAAAATTTATCGTAAAGTTCTCCTTCTTCCCATTTATTATATTTATTAGCTTCTTCAGCCAGTCTTTCATAACTTACATCTCTAAACTTAGCTGCATATTCTAATAATTGGCCTACTGTTTTACGGTTAGACCAATCTCTTTTGATTTCAATGATAATTAAATTGCCAGAGGTATCAAGTGCTAATACATCAGCCATTGATCTACCAGAGATGGATTGGCCAATTGTTAAAATTTCTTCATTGGGAAAGATTAATTGAGGCTTATCAGCAATCCAATTTTCGATATTTTTCTCTTTGATCCCAATCTCAGATGCAAGTTTTTGAATATATCTTCCACCAATTTTAAATTTAGTATCTTCCTCTTCAATGTTAAACAGCATTTTTAGCCTCCTGGTCGAAAAAAATAGCATATATTTTTATTAAAAGCTTAATAGTCTTCCATTCACCTTTAACCATTCTCTCTTAGCTTTCACATCAGGAATAATAGACCCTACAGTAGCCCAAAACTCTCCTGAGTGGTTATCATGCAGCAAATGAGTCAGCTCATGTACTACCAGATAATCAACAATAGACATTGGAGCAAGGATAATCCTCCAATTAAAATTAAGATTACCTTTACTGCTGCAGCTTCCCCATCGTTTTTTCTGCTTTTTTACAACTACATTATTGGGCTGCACATCGAGTTTATCCTTATATTTTTCAACCCTCTCATTAATTTTTTCTTTTGCATGTTCACGATACCACTCAATTAAAGCATCTCTAATTTCTTCTCTTCTCTTTTCATCATCTTCCTTTAACTTTTCAGGATAATTGATAATAAACTTACCCTGATAAAGTTTAATCTCTACCTTTAAGATTTCTGCTGGTGATACTTCCAGTCTGTATCTTCGACCTAGATAAGTTAGTTTTTCTCCAGTCATAAATTCTTTTTCCTTAGGAGCAGGTTTTATCTTATCCATTTCTTTTAGCTTTGATAAAATCCAGCTGGTTTTTTTCTTCAACACTTCTTCAATTTTAGATTCTGCTGTATCCTCTGGAGATCTGACAATGAGATTCTTGTCATTATCGATAATAATACCCATAGTTTTGCGATTGGTGCGTATTATTTCATAATTTATTAGTTGATTTCCTAGTTTGATTTGCTGCATCTTATCCTCCAGTTTTAATAAATTGATTTAATCATATGATCTATGAGGGTTTCTTTCAGCTGGACTGTACCATTTAACCCCATACTTTTCTTTTAATATTTTTTTCTGTAAATTCCATACCAAATGACAAAACCCTAACTCTCCACGCTTATGTCCTTTTTCGGCTAATATATTTTCAGCTTCTTTAGCTACTTTTTCATATAAATATTCATAAGTTGGATCATTAGTTTTATTTAAATCTATCATAATAATTCACCTCATTTGGGTTCATCAAAACATAAATATATTTTTGGAAAGCTTAATTATTTTATTAGTAAGGCTCTCTAATTTTTTCTTAAACTCATCATGTTTAAGCAGATGAACCTTAATAGTTTTTCTCATCTTCTGCAAGACTTCACTTTTCTGCCGCCAAAGATCTATCTCAGTATAATCACTGAGCTCTTTAAAAATTCTTTGAGTTATCTCTTTAATTTTCTGATTGACATAAGGCTCATTATTAGTATTATCTTTATCTCCACCATATTCTCCTGGTTCTTCTGCTACCTTAGCTTCTTTATCTCTTTCCTTAAGCAGCAGTTCATAGATAGCAAATTCTTTCTTATTCAATCCCAACTTTTCTGCCTTAGTCTGAACTGACCTGATATCTTTAATAATATCTTTCATCTCACCAATCTGCTCCAGAAGGCTCATCTGATTATTTTTTCTCTTTTCGATGATCTCTTCCAATCGCTCACTTAGAGTTTCATAATAGACTGGATTTTCTTGCATCTGCACACTGATTTCTTTTTTTATCGCATGCTCCATCTCACTGGCTTTAGCCTTATCAGATTTCAAGTCAGCTAAAGTTTCCTCAAATTCTTTTTCATCAAGAATAGATACTGGTTCATGTAATACCCTGACACTGCTTGCCCTAATATGATCATCAATTAGCTTTTTAACTTTTTCTCCCACACCCTTGATATCAATACTATCATCACGATATCTATTTCTAACTGCTGTGTGAATTTTACTCAGCTTATATAAATCATTTCTGTAAGGATCAGCTATTGGATGAGGCATGATGATATCCATGCTCTTGGCAAAATCTTTAAAATCATTTTTAAATTCATTTCTCTTTTCTTCATCTTCAAATAGTTCAATACAGGCTTCTAAATTATCCAGGTTTGTATTCCGAAAGTATTTCATTACCTCTCTGTGGTTGGCTTCCAGTCTTGGTTTCTCATCTTCAATTGGAGTTACAGCATTTTCCACATCAGAAGGATTAAAGATAGCCAGTGCTTTTTTGAGGTTATCAAAGACACCATAGTAATCTACTACCAGACCATAATTTTTTTCAGGATAAACTCTATTAACTCTGGCAATAGCCTGCAGCAAGTTATGTTCCTTCAGCGATTTATCTAAATACATGACCTGCTCAAATGGGGCATCAAAACCAGTCAGGAGCATATCACAAACGATAATTATTTTTAGTGAAGAATGAGGATTCTTAAACCTTTCAACTATTCTAGATTTCTGATCATTATCCACACTGTATTTTTTAAGTAGTCCCTCGTCATTATGCCCACCAGAGATTAATACAGCTGCTTCTGGACCATCTAATTCATCAATAACCCTCTTATATCTTACTGCTGCCAGGCGGCTTACAGCCACTATCTGAGCCTTAAAAGGGGCAATCTTTTCTTTGTAGTGTTTAATGATATCCAGAGCAATGCTTTCTATTCTGGAACTTGCTTCAGCTATATCATTTTCTGTAGCATATTTTTCTTTGATCTTCTTTTTTTCTTCATCAGTATATTTGTGAAATTTCTGATCAAATAATTCATCTAAAGTTCTATCTTCTACATGTAAATCAGCCAGTCTGCTCTCATATTTGATCGGCAGAGTTGCATTATCTGCCACTGATTCTTCTATGGTGTAAGTATCGATATAACCACCAAAGGTTCTTAAGGTGCTTCTTGATTCTTTATCGATTGGGGTACCAGTAAATCCTATGTAACAGGCGTTGGGTAAAGCTCTCCTCATATTTGATGCTAAATCTTTAAACTGAGTTCTATGAGCTTCATCTGCCATAACGAAGATATTTTCTTTTTCTGAAAGCAGTGGATACTTTTCTTTTTCATATTCCTGAAATTTATGGATGGTTGTCATAATTGTTCTACCAGCTTCTGATGATAAAAGTTCTTTTAAATCCTTAACACTGCCAGCTCTTTGAGGATTGGGGAACCCACACTTTTTAAAGGTTCCACTGATCTGTTCGTCAAGGTCAACTCTATCAGTTACAATCAGCATTGTTGGATTACCTATCTCTTTTAATCTTCTCAGCTTCAGTGCTAAAAAAAGCATGGTTAAAGATTTACCTGAACCCTGAGTATGCCAGACTGTTCCATTTCTATCATCCAAACTATCAGCATTTGTTATTCTTTCTACTGCCTTCTGCACAGCTCTAAACTGCTGGTAGCGGCAGGCCATTTTAATTTTAGCATTACCCTTATCTTCAAAGACAATAAAGTTTCTTAAAATATCTAAGAATCTATTCTTTTTAAAGAGGGCAAAAAGAAGTATATCCTGTCCTGTAGGCTCTCTGCCAATAATTTCAGCTATATCATCTTTGGTATAAGGATAAGGGTCCTTCCAACCTTTAAACGCCTGGGCTGGAGCTCCTACAGTAGCTGAAGATGCTGAATCACCCCAGGCTGCAACAAGCAGTTGGTTGGGATAAAATAGTTCTTCTGCCCCTTCCTGATAATCATCTCTTATGTTTTGATATCTTCTTAATTGGGTTATTGCTTCTTCTTCTGGTTCATTACAGGTAGTCTTATTTTTGCATTCTATTACAGCCAGAGGTAAACCATTAACAAATAGAGTTATGTCTGGCTTAATAGTTTCTTTACCTTTGACTCGAAATTGGTTGATTGTTATAAAGGAGTTGTTTTCTGGATTATCATAGTCAATATATTTTACAGTCTGGTTTTTCTTCCCATGACCTAAATCCTGTTCTAAACTAATATGATTGATTAACCTGTCATAGATTATTTCATTTGCTGCCATCAATGAATTAGCCTTTAGGCGAGCAGGTCTAACCTCATTAACTGCCTTATTTAAATTATTCTCATTAATCCAGGGATTGATTCTTTTTAAAGCTTTTTTTAGTTCTTCAATTAAAATCACCTGGTGTTCTGATTCTCTTTTAGGCAGCTTCACAAAATCTTTATCCAGCTGATCATAGACTTTATAGCCCAAAGTTTTAAATAAATCTAAAGCGGGTTTTTCTGATTGATTATACTCATCCCAATTTCCAGTCATTTTCTAAACCTCCATCTCTGTATTTACTCTTATCTCACCTGTTAATAGCTTCTGCATCAGACCTTTTTTGAGTCGCTCCAATTTAGCTTTGTATTCTTCTTCCTTCTGTATCTTAGCATCAACTGATGATAGGATTGATGCTATTTTCTTCTGTTCTTTTAGTGGGGGAACTGGTATAAAAGTATTAGCAACATCATTTTTATTAACTGCTGGATAACTTGTTCCCCTCATTAAACGCCTCATATAGTTAACAAAATGATTACTCCAAACAAAATAATAAATATATTCTGTTTCCATATTAGATTTTGGTGTTAATACAGCAAATCCTGTAGAGCAAACTAGATTTTCTTTGTCTTCGTTAATTATTGAAAATGACTTTAAATAAGGTCTTACTGTAGAAACTATAACATCGTCAATATTCACTAATCTTTTGGCTCGACTTGGAGCATTACCATAATTATAAAATGTAGTTTCTTTAATTTTACCAATGTTATTTATACTAGATATATCTATATATTCAATTTCATAATCTTCTGGAGTACTTGTTGAAATATTATTTTTATTTATTTGAGTAACATTTTTTAGCATCTTAACATCCCAATTAACAGGTAAACTCATTGTTTTACCATTAATATTTACTTCCTTAAACTCACTATGCCCAATTCCTTTAGCAAACAATTCCTGCATTAATCCTTTTTTCAGTTCTTTTGTTTCTTGTATTACTTCATCAGTTTTTTCTATTGATTTATCTACTGATGATAGGATTGAAGCTATTTTTTTCTGTTCAGGAAGAGGGGGATAAACAACTGGTGTATTAGTAATAATTGTCTTTGTTAAATTAGCTTGAGTAGTTGCTTTAACCAAAGATTTAAAATAACCATCTAACCTTTCTGACGAATAATAATACAAGTAATCTAAATCTATCTTCTTTGATGGAATAATAGATAAGATGGCTTGATTAGTTGTTAATTCAATATTATTAATTGCAACCTTACCATAACTTCCATACATTGATATTAAAAGAGAATTTTTTGGAACCATCCAAGCTGAAGAATCGTCCAACCCTTTTGCAGTTATAGTGTTTTCAGTATAATTGATATATTTTCCATTGCTAGTCATATCTTCAATCTTTACAAAAGGTATTTGACCATCATAGTAGTCTTTATTATTAGATTTTGGGGTGCCTCCTGCTTTCATCTTTTTAGATATATAATCAGATTTAAACTTATACTTTTTCCATTCTTTCGGTATTTCTATTTCTTTAGCCCCAACCCTTACTTCCTTATTTCCCTCTTTAACCATGATAACCAAGCTCCTTAAGATAGCTCATCATCTCTGATTCTATCTCATCTCTTTCTTTTTCCAGCTGATCAAGCTCAGTTAATACTTCTTCAACATCTACCGGCTCTTCCTCTTCTGTTGTATCCACATAGCGAGGAACATTTAAGTTGAAATCATTTCTCTCTATTTCTTCCATATCAGCAACTCTGCAATATTTTTCTATATCTTCAAAGTTGTGATAGGCATCTAATATCTTTTCTAAATCTTTTTCTCTTAAAAAGTTCTGGTTGCTTCCTTCTTCATAATCTTCCTCACCATAGATGAAGATAACCTTATCTTTTCTATCAGCAGGTTTATTCTTATTCAACATCAAAATACAGCCAGGTGAAGAGGTATTGTAAAACAAATTGGAAGGCAGAGCAATCACAGCTTCAATTAAATCTTCTTTTAAGATTTTCTTCCTAATCTTACCTTCAGAACGGCTGCGGAAAAGCACACCATTATCTAAAACTACCCCAACCTTACCATCACGATTGGCACTTGCTAACATATGCTGAACCCAGGCCCAGTCTGCTTTATTTTTTGGTGGAAAACCATAATTAAACCTATTATAAGATTGTTTATCTTTTAATATATTTTTATCATAATCTTGATTCCACATTGGATTGGCTATTACTCTGTCAAACTGCTGCAGCTTACCACCATCTTCTAAAAATAATGGTTCTGTAAAAGTATCGCCTCTTTTAATCTGTGCATCATAAAGATCATGTAAAAACATATTCATCTTAGCAATAGACCAGGTATTTAAGTTTCTTTCCTGACCGAAAAGAGAAATGTTCTCCATTCTATCCTGATCTTCTTTTCTAATATGTTCTGCTGAATAAATAAGCATTCCGCCAGAGCCGCAGGCCGGGTCATAGACTCGATCTCCAGACTGAGGATCAAGAATTCTTACTAAAAGCTGAACCACCTCACGGGGAGTATAGAACTCTCCACCTTTTTTACCGGCATCATCAGCAAACTGTCTGATTAAGTACTCATAGGCTCTACCCAGAAGATCAGCATCTTCTAAGTTTTCATTACCT
>Ga0182237_100166_pt1 | contig 22878 bp, 25 predicted proteins | sample hydfratesGB_TF_B_FD_132457 | JGI IMG/M metagenome (GOLD analysis project Ga0182237, IMG submission 132457) | Subsurface microbial communities from deep shales in Ohio, USA - hydraulic fracturing test GB_TF_B | ecosystem: Environmental > Aquatic > Deep subsurface > Shale gas/oil reservoir >... | reverse complement strand
TACCAGTCTAAACGACTGGTGCTAGACGAAGTCAATTATTTATTTCAGCATCTAATTATATCAGTAAGTTATGAGACCCTGAAACAAGTTCAGGGTGACAATTATGGAATTATGCAAAGGTCTTATCTCACATTTTACGTCTTACGTTCAACCTTAAACCTCGCCCCTCGGTCATTGAAACTGTTTTTTCAACTCCCTCAACCTCTTCAACCCTTTCAACCACTTTCTTCCTCGGCCCTGTAAACTTTGCCCTTAACACTAACACCTTCTTGAATTTTGACCGGAAAGCCTGTATTATAAAGATATGAGAAAAGATATAGATATTGAAAAACTAAAAGAAGAAATTGTTGAGCGTTTAAAGCCATTGAATCCTGACAAAATCATTCTGTTCGGCAGCTACGCATACGGCAACCCTGATGAAGACAGTGACATAGACCTGTTTTTGTTGAAAGACGGCTTGAAAATAGAAAATATAAGAAGCTATAAACTTGAGCTTCAAAAGAGTCTGTTTGATGTGCAAAAAAAATACTTGCTGGGGATAGATCTTTTTGTTGATAGCAATGAAAGGACAAAATATAGAATGGAAAAAGTAAAAGATCAATTTTACAATGAAGTATTTTCGAAAGGTGAAGTAATATATGCCAAATAAGGCTTATGCTTTAGAATGGATTACTTTTGCAAAAAAGAACCTTGATACAGCCAAATTGCTTTTTAAGTTAAACCATTATGAAGATATTATAGGCATTGAATTGCAGCAATGTCTGGAAAAAACACTAAAATCTATAATGGCAAATAAAAATATAAAAATTCCCAGAGATCACGATTTGGTTAAGATATATTATTCAATAGAACCCTTTATACCTCTTGAAGAAAAAGAAGTAGTTTTATTAAAACTTGCTACTGAACTATTTCAAAGAAGACAGATACCCAAACCCGAATTATTTTTTACCTACCAGGGATGAAATAAAAGAAGTTTTAGACTTTGCTGAAGAGCTTTTTGGTAAAGTTTGCAAAATTTTGGATATTGACAAATCTGAAATAATGAAACGGTAGAAATAAGTGGATTTGATGCGGCTTCCCAGAACCTGATAAATTTTTGATAAAAGGAATGATAAATGATTCAAAGGTCTTTCGATTGTGTATTTATCCAAAAGATTTTATGAAATCAAGGGCAGACGGGATACAAAGCCCCGCCAGCCGCTGAGTTATAAATTGAAATTATTTGATTTGATTCAGATACTCGCTGATTTTCTGTCTGTTAAACCCGTCAATCCTTTTACCGTTAACAAAAATTGCCGGTGTCCCGCTTATATTCAGGCTCTTTCCTTTATTTATATTCCATTCAAGATTTTCTGCAGCCTCTTTGCTGGCTACAATCTTCTTGAACTGTTTTTCGTTTTCCGTCTTTTTAGCAAAGTAATCGATAATATCTTCGTCATTTAAATTTTTGTAATCCCCTTTTCCAACATATCGGAATATTTCATCCATTAAATCATACCCCATTTCTGCAGCTGCGTAATGAATTCTGGCAAAAACTTTTGAACTTTTATGCATCCGCAATGGATAGTTCAGCACATAAAACGCATAATTTTCTTCAGGTATATTTTTCAGGATATCATTCATAAAAAAGTGAGCTTTTCTGCAATACGGGCACTCAAAATCATCAGCCACAACGATTATATTTTCAGCTCCTTTCGTACCTTTGGTAAAAACCATCTTCTCCAGTTCTTCAGCAGTAAAATTAACCTTCGAAATCTCTGTTTTGTAAGTCTCAAGAATTTTTTTACCGCTCACCATATCAATAGCTTCCGGATATATGTAATTACCATCCGATAAAACATGTTGCTCTAGTTCCTTTTTCAGGTTATCGCCGGTAATCTTTAATTTTACAAGGTATACATCCGATTTTTCTAACTTTTTTATAACCTTAACCTCGACATTGGGATTTTTCACGCCATTATTTTTGAAATTACGCGCAACTTTGTCCGCAATGTCCTCCTTAATACCTGCCGTTGCAGCGTAAACAGCTACACCAAAAACAATTACCAGTGCTGCTAAAATAATTTTTTTCATACTACCTCTCCTTAAATATTTTTTATTAATTTAACCGGATCTGTTTTAATCCAGTTTTTCGTCTGAGCTAAAACAGCCGATACCACCACCACTATCATCACCCCAAAAGTATAAAAAGCGGATGCCGGCATTGCAAAATCGACCTCGATAAAATACTTGGTAATAATAAACGAACCCGCTGCAGACAGCAAAAATCCAAAAAGTATAGCTGCCACTGTGACCATAAGATTTTCGGCAGCAACGATCAAAATTATTTTTTTCATTCTGAAACCGACAGCACTCATTATTCCCGCTTCAATCTTCTGATTTTTTATATTATTCAGCATATAATTAAAGACTATAAAAACAACTGAAACGAATATTATCATAGTAAATATTCTGTAAAAACCTCTCATAGAATTGAGAAAATTCAATCTCTGCAACTTTGCACCTTTCACATAATATGCTTCTATACCTGCAGGGAGCTGCTTTTTGAGAGCGCCAAGGAATGATTTTAGCTTTTTATCCAGATAAGCTTTATACGGGACGTAGATATTGATTTCACTAACCATATTATCCATGTTCAGTATATTTTGAGCTGTTTTTAAAGGCACTATTATGCTGCCGGAATATTCGGGATTTTCTTTCAGGACTGATTCCACCTGCAATGTAAAATTTTTTATATTTATTTTATCTTTCTCTTTTATATCTAATTCCTCAGCAATTCGGCCGCCCACGATGATACCGTTTTCAGATATATTCTTTTTTCCGTCAGGATAAATATTCATCCCGGTAATATTGATTTCTCTTCCCCTGAACGTAATATTTTTTGAGATAATATTGTTTACGGAGAAATTCTCTATGCCGGCAACATCATCCATAAAATCCCCGTCAAAAAATCCGCCGGTGCTGCCGGTTGTAATATTAACACCCTTGTAATTCAAAACGGGGTCTCCCGCGGCAGACTTCACTTTGACAATTATTTCACTGCTTTTTACAAAGCCGTTTATTTCTCTGTTCAGAGCATTTGAAATTAAAATAAGACTGGAAAGAATAAAAACAGGAAGCCCTATTACAAAAGTCAGGAAAAGTGTATTCTTTCTGTTCGATTTCATCCTTTTAAAGGCAATATCAAACATAAACTTTATCCTCTTTTATAAATACTTCATCTTTTTTTACCAATCCGTCTTCCACATGTATAACCCTGTCGGCGTATTCACTCATTTTCATATCGTGAGTAACGAAAACTATCGTATGACCCTGCTCATGAAGAATCTGGAAATGCTTCATTATCACAGTAGAATTTACCGAATCCAGATTGCCGGTGGGCTCATCAGCCAAAATCAAAGGAGGCTCATTAACAATTGCCCTTGCTATTGCCGTTCTCTGCTGCTCACCGCCGGAAATTTCAGAAGGTAACTTATTCTTTTTCTCAAGCATTCCCACCGTTGATAAGGCTTTCTCAGCAAGATTTTTTTTATATTCCTTCTCTTTTTTAATAGTGGAGAGAGGCAGCAGTGTGTTTTCATAAACGGATAAAAAGGGGAGCAGGTGGAAATGCTGAAATATAAACCCTATGTAGAAAGCTCTGAAATCGGCTTTCCGCTCCTGGGAAAGTTTTGTGATATCTATACCGTCAATACTGATACTCCCTTCATCAGGTGAAAGCAATGTTCCCAAGATACTCAGCAGGGTGGTTTTTCCGGAGCCTGAAGGTCCTTTAATGGCAACGAACTCCCCTTTACGCAAATTTAACGTTATATTTTTTAAGGCTTCATAAGTTACACCCTTTGATTTGTACCATTTCTTCAATCCGTCGATTTTAATAAAATCATTCATTTTTATACCTCATAATCTATTCATTTATAACCACAAGCGGATCCACACGTGCCGCTTTAAAAGCCGGAATTACAGATGAAACAACCACTATCAGATAAGAAAAAACACACGCTATGAGCAGTTCAGAAATATTAAACGAAGCCGTTACTGAAAAAATTTGCAGATTAGACAGCCACAATTTGGCAGTGTACACCGCAAGGAGATAACCTATAACAGCGCCCGCCAGACCTTTGATTATATTTTCACTCAAAAGCATTTCTATTATCTGAATCTTTCTGTAACCTAAAGCCCTCAATATCCCAAATTCCTTCATTCGTTCATTCACAAGGGATATATTTATCAAAAACAGAAGGAAGGATACTGTGACGATAATAAATCCCTCAATGACCTTTGAATACAGAGAGAACTTTTCCACAGTCGCTTTCCGTGTTTTAAGGGCATCTGAAACTTTAAAAACGCTTGCAAAGGGAAGTTTATTCTGTATCTGTGAAGCTATTTGAGGCAGGGGACACGTAAAACAGTAAGCGGCCACCTCAATCAGGTTAAGCTGATATTTACTCCCTGTAAGCTGCTGTAATGTCAGCAGATTGACAAATAACATCCTGTCATCGGCAGCCCCTGTAGGCTCCAATACCGCTTTAATGTCAAACCTTTTCCCCTGTATGTTTACAGTGTCCCCTGTGGTAAGATTCAGTTTTTCAGCAATAGCTGCGCCCGCCACCACATCATTTATAGCTGAAGGCTTTTGTCCTCTGAGCTTCCATAATTTTTTGTTCAATTGTAATTCGTAGGGGAAATCCACTCCGACAACCGGTGTAATATTACCATTTACATCCAGACTTTTTATTAATTTTGGAGCTATTACGGCAACGTTTTCTTTATTTTTAATGGAATTGATTTTTATAATATCATCAGCCGTCAATACTTCCTTGTTTTTATAATCAGGCGTAATGACGAGATTTGCACCGATTTCATCAAAACTTCTTGAAACCTCACTTTCCAGCTTAGTACTTATTTTATATACCGAAAAAACACTCGTTACGGCTATCAGAATACATATTACCGACAGAAACGTTTTGAACTTTCTGACTGTAAGATTTCTTATAATAATATTTTCGAGTTTCACCTTTAAATCCTCGGTCTCCATTCATATACAATCTGTTTATCTACATAAATATGGTCATTTTTTACCTCATAGGGTAAATTCTCAGGGGCATATTGAGGACAACCGCCGGAAAGGCCCGTTAAATCGTTCAGATTCCATCTCGTTCCGCAGGTTTCGCATACGAGGTTATACTCCTCAATTCTGAAGCGTGTCGATCTGCAGGGCTCGCACATAGCAACGGCCACAATAAGTCTGCCGGCATTTGTAATAAAAGCGGTCATTGCATTGTCAGTACCTTTTACATCTATATAAACAAGCTTATTTTTCTTAATTTTTTCCAAAGAAATTTTTATTTTATCTCCAGCAATTTCACTTTCTATATTGGTCATACTTATCGGTGAGTTTTTATACTCAAACGTTTCATTCAATCTATAATCCCCGCCCTCATATCTTGAAACAATCTGGTTACTGTTTGATGACTTAACGTAAAAAACCCCGATAACAGCCAATATCACAAAAAGTGTACTTGCGATAATCAGCTTATTAGGCCCCTTGTAACGGAATTTATCCTCTTCAAATTTGTTTTTTGCTTCACTTTTCTCCATTTAAAGCCTCCTTAGAAATCCGTAAATATTAAGGATACTCCCTTCATTAAGCTTTACGGATGAATTTATCAAAATAACCCTGGTTTTGCCGCTTAAGGCATAGAAATTCCTATCACCCATGTTCCCTTCAAAAACCTCCACAGAGGCATTTTTTATCCTGTACGCACTTTTGTAAAAATGAAGCTTATTTCCTAAAATGTTAATCAGCTTTATATGTCCGGATTCCTGAGCTCTGACGGAAACAATCTGTATAAAATCGCGCCCGTCGGTATATTCGGCAATTACACTGGAAGACGTCTTTATATCTGCATTTTCCATAAGTCTTGATATCTTATTTTCTGCCTCATCCCCGAGAACAAACGAATTCAGAGGCAGGCCCCCCAGCTTTGCCGGGAGTGTTTTTTCCCATAGAGATAGATTCCTGTAATTAAATGCCAGCAAAAGCAGCAGAATCAGGAACACCAAAAGTACCTTATCTTCCGACTTAAACAGTGAAAGTATTTTTTTCAACATTCCCTGATGCTCCGATTTAGCTTCAAGTTTCTTTTGCATATGCCCTTTTCAACTCATCCCTTGCAACTTTGTAAGCCTCTTCACCTATCTCACCATTTTTAAATTTTTCATCAAGCAGATGGATATCCATAATTATTTCATCTTTTTTCGTCTGACCGGCAGACTGTACAATATCACTGCCTTCTCTCTTATTTTTCAATCTCAGATACAAAATAAATAAGGCTGCAGCTATAATTATGATCAGAATAATATGAGGGTTTATTCCAGAGAAAGGGGACTGATACCAGAAGCGTATGAGCCACTGAGGATGAAAACTTACATCTGTATCCGTAACCCCTGCAGCACCTCCACTGGTTCTTTGTACTATATAAATATTTTTTTCGGCAGACGGTATTGTGCTTCCACTCATATAAACACTGTACAATACGTCTTTCATATCCATTTCCTGTACTTTGTTAACCTCACCACCCTTTACTTCAAATCCTTCTGCAGGCACCAGAATATAGGATCTCTTGACAAGTATGTTTTTGCTGAGATTCACTAAGATTCTGTTGTTTTGGGAAGGAAAAGCGTAACTTAAAACCACCTCATTCTTGCCCGGCTGAAGATCCAGTTCCAGTTGTGCGGGATTTTCGTTTTTAATTTCTCCGGACGTATTACCGAGCAATTTTAAATGCGTATATTTACCCGGTGAAAACGTTAATGTTTTAGTAACCGTTTTCCCTGATTCGTTGACTACAAACAGAGCATGTGTTACCGAAACGAATCCTTCAAAACCTTCATGAACGAATATTTCTTCCTGATTTACAAAAATGTTTTTATCAATTTCCACTTTTTCAAATGCTCCGGCTGCCGAAAACGATAAAAATACGAAACATGCCAGAAGCACCGTAAAAATAATCGAAAATCTATTCATATTTTTCCCCTTTTTGCAGCCGGCTCAGTTTGTACTCTATTTCCTTATCTATATCTCCGAATGTTTCTTTTTCTTCTTTCAAAAGATTTACAGCTTTCTGTCTGTATAAATTATTGAGCCTTTTATAATCTTTCTCGCTTAGCTTATTCATCTTGTAATCAAATTCAATTTCACCCAGTGTCTTATATACAGAACGCTTTCTCTCTTCCAGAGGCACAGTCTTATCAGACATATTGTCCAAAAATATCAATTCATTATTTCTGATCACCGGTAAAACCGTTAACAGAAGTGCAACAATCATCACAAACAAAAGAGCGATATATATCATATTATTTACCTCCTAATAATGCTTCTTAATTTCTTCATCCAGATAATCCTCGTACTGTTCTATTTCCTTTTCATTTATATCCGTACCGGCTTCTTTTTTTCTGCTGTTGAATATCCAGCGGTCAAGACAGAGATAAATCACTATAAAACCGATAATTATAGCCACAAAAGGCCCCGCCCAGGCGATTATATTAAACTTGCTGCTTACAGGCGGAGCTGCCATCACTTCCTCCCCGTAAATGGAAATCATCCTGCCGTATATTTCCTTTTCACTCATTCCCTTGGTCAGCATGGAAATTATATCCCTGCGCATTTTCTGGGCTGTGGCATTTTCGCACGTTTTAAGGTACATTCCGCAACCGTCTGTACACATAAGGTTGGCCTCAATCTTTTTAAACAGCGCCCTGTCCAGCCTCTCAGCATAGGAAACGCTGTAAAAAAGAGAGAGCAGAAACAGAACGGTTAAAAGAATCAGGGAACTCTTTCTCATAATATTCATGATGATACCTCTTCGTACATTTTTGGATTAAGCTGACTTCCCTTTCCCGGCCATAAGGCCAGTAAACCACCGATGGTGAGTAAAATGCTGCCAATCCACATCCATGAAACCAAAGGATTTATTTTAATCATAAAATTTGCAATTTTACCTCCGTCAAGCCAGTTTTGCAGAACAATATACAAATCTTCTTTTAATGTGGAGTGTATGGAAACTTCCGAAAAAGGTCTTTCGCTGTTGGAATAGAAAACCTTCTCCGGTCTGGCTGATGTGATAAATTTATTATTTTTGAATATGGCAAGATTTGCATAAATAGCCGTTCCATTTTGTATCTCTGTCTTTTCCAGCCCTTTGTACAGAATTTCATAACTACCTATTTCCGCCCTCTGACCAATTGCAAGTCGTTTATTAATCTCCTGGCTGAAGACCTGTGAACCGATTATCCCAACAGTAATTAAAACTATACCTATATGGACTATATAACCGCCGTAACGACGTCTGTTTTTCATAACCATAAGGACTAACGATTTCAACGGCATCTCACCGGTTATTTTACTGCGGGCAAACATCCCTTTCACAAACTCCTGAACCGTTGTAAAAAAGGCAAAAAAGCATATCGTAAAACCGATTGCAGCATATAGATTTTCTCCCTTCAGTAGGTAAAATATTACTCCGAAAAAAACCAGAGACAGTATCACCGGCAACAGGAAATTAACTTTGAAGTTGCTTTTTGATGATTTATGCCATGCAATCAAAGGACAGATACCCATCAAAAGAACCACTCCAAGCAGGATAGGGGCCATAATTTGGTTATACCAGGGAACGCTCACTGAAACCTTAACACCCCTGAGTGCTTCAGAGATTATAGGGAAAACGGTTCCGAGGAATACGGCGAAAGCTCCGCCCACAAGAAATAAGTTGTTAAAAAGGAAGCTGCTCTCTTTGGAAACATAAGATTCAAACTCCTTTCCGGATGCGAGCTGACCGATACGGCTGAACATAAGCCCCAGTGAAACAACCAGTACAAGAAACATGAACATCAGGAAGTAAAAACCGAGAGGGGAATCGGAAAATGAATGAACTGATGCAAAAACCCCGCTGCGGGTTAAAAATGTACCGAACAGCGTCGCAATGAAAGCAAAGATAATCAGGGATACATTCCATATTTTCAGCATATTTTTTCTCTCCTGAATAATTACGGAATGTATATAAGCGGTCAGGATTAGCCAGGGAATAAACGAAGAATTTTCCACCGGATCCCATGCCCAGTATCCACCCCAGCCGAGCTCCACATAGGCCCAGATACCGCCCAAGATATTACCCAGGCTTAGAAAAACCCATGCCCAAACAGCCCATTTTCTTGTATTTCTAATCCACCAGTCATCTGTTCTCTTTGTAATAAGAGCTGAGATTGCAAATGCAAAAGGCACGCTTACCCCTACATAACCGAGATAAAGAGTAAGCGGATGAAAAACCATGCCGGGGTTCTGTAGCATCGGGTTAAGTCCGGAACCATCAGGAGGCGTAAAATTATAAGTTTCAAACGGATTAGCTATAAATGCCAGAAGACCCAGGAAAAAAATATTTATGATAAGAAGTACCACCGTGGCATTCGCAATATATTTATTATAAATTTTCCTGAGTTTGAAAGCTATTATGGCTGTGTAAACTGCCAGAAGCAGCTCCCATAAAAGGAGAGAGCCTTTGTTGCCCGCCCAGAAAGACGTAAGCTTGTAAATAAGCGGCAAATCATTACTGGAATATCCGTACACATACTTTATGTTATAAGCCCCGTCCAGAAATCCGTACCACAGCAAAACGGAAGAGAGAACCACCAAAAAAGCAAGAGAGAATACAGCCCCCCTGCCGCTGAGTATGAGGGCTGAATTTCTTCTGCTTATGCCAACAGTATAAATAATTGTGGCATATATGGAAAAACCGAAAGCGAGTAAAATGCTTGACTGTCCGATAACCTCCATAAATTACTCCTCCAGATCTTTCATAAGCTGTTTATAGGTATCCTCGGAAATTTTGCCGTCCAGAAGCATCTTTCTTATCCTTTCCTTTTCCCTTTTTTCCTGCTTTTTACCCTGTGTATTCTGGGATTTCTGAGAATGCTGAGCAGTGGAAGGTTTTCTTGTTATAAATATGATTACTGCAGCCATTGCCGCAAAAAACAAAGCAACTATTATTATCATCTTATTGTTCACACTTGTGGTGCTGGTCGTTTGTGCAGCTTGTGAATTGCCACCGGCGGTCTTCTGAACCGAAGGAGCGGCAGTGTTTCTTGTATATTCGACACTAACAGGTATTTCCTCAGATGCCGCCACATTTTGATAACTGACATAAAAATTTTCAAAATCTCCGTTCATTTGAGACCATTGTGATGCGGGATTCATCTGGAAATTCTCAGCACCTGTAGGTTTTTTGACTTCAATTGTTAAATCTTTAACCGGAAACGGTGCCCGGAAAATATCGGTGAATCTCCTTTGGGAAACCGTTTCATCAAAATAATCAATATAATACTCAAACATTACGGGGAATTCCTCACCCGGTGCAATTGTCCTTGAAGGGCGCCAGACGACTCGTGAATACTTACCGGAATCTTCAACGATATACCGCTGACAGAGCATACCCTTCTCTGTTTCGCAGAGCATATTTATCTTTGCTCCTTTTGGGATGTAATAAGCCAGTTTTTCGTTAAAAGGCTTACCGGTATCGTTAACAAATTTGCCGGAATAAATAATCAGCACGTCGGATTTGTCATACTCAGGCCAGATAGAATACCTCAGTTGTTTCATTGTCATGGAATCCTGAGCAAAGGCAGCGGATGCAGCCATGACGATAATTGCAGCAATAAATACTTTCTTAATCACATTCATATAATGCCTCCATCAATTTTTTCGGGATAAAGAGCAAAGGATATGCCAAAGCATAAGTTTGGCTGTTTTGCAGCATTTTATTAAATTTAAACGGCGTCAGGTGTAGAATATTATACAGGCAGGTGTGGAATATTATTCAATTTTGAGATGTTTGAACAATGTTTTTTGATTTGAAAGAAATCGGACTTTAGTGATTTTTTGAATTATTTTTTAGTGTATTTGTATATTGGTAGTAATTGGCGGTTATTTGTTGTTAAGGGAACAAAGGTAACAGGCTGTTTCAATTTTCTCAATCTCACTACTTCAACACTGAACTCAGAACTTATTGTAAAAACAATCTGGCATGTTTCTTGATTACAGACGATAAAACAATAAAAACGGAGCCGGTATGAATATTTTAAAAAACCTTATCACATTTGTTTTAATCCTCTTTCCAGTTGTTGTGCTTGCATGCGGCGGGAAAGATACGTTTTTAAATGACAGCGGAAAGATTTTAAACAGAAACATCAGCAGTTCTTTAGATTATACCGATGTAAATTTTATGCCGGGAGATGCTTTCGGCATTTTATTAAAGGCATTACAAAATTCACGCTTTAAAAATGAAGAGTTTGCCTTCAGAAAGGCTGAATACGTACACGGCAAGCTTGTCTATCAATATGAAAGCAAAAATTATTTTGAAGATGTAAATGCAAAATACCATTTCGGACCTGTTAACCAGAACAACCATAAAATACGGATTGATGTAGATGCAATAACAGGTAATGTCTATCTTGCTTCGGGATGCGGCGGGTCACCATCCCAAAAAATATATACACCCACCCGCCTTGATAAATATATAGATTTCGGAGATATCTACAAAAAACCTTTCATCCAGAATAATACCGGCTTTATTGCACTGCCGTTAAAGGAACAAATTAACATTGATGGCCGTCTCAACGAAAAAGCATGGAAAAACGCCATGGCACAATACTTTTATACAGGCAAAGGAAAAAACAGATTTTATACAGAGGTAAAATCATACTATGATAATAACTCCCTGTACTTTGGTGTTAAAACGGATTCCCCCTACTGGCTTTCCCTCCTCTTTAAAGAAGATCCCAATATGGGAATGATGTGGGAATATAAAGACGCCTTTCTTATGAAATCCGACGGCTCAATTACGGATGCTCACTTTGCTCAGAGAAAGGATGAGTCATATTTTCTGGAAAAAGATAACGAAAGCAGCATTGTGGATTATTCTGCATCGCAAAACGGCTTATATACCTATGAATTCAAAGTCAGACTGAAATCCGGTGACAGCAATGAGGACGTTTTTTATACAAAAAACAATGAATATTCGGTGGTGCTGATGATGGGCAACACCAAAAAGCATTACGGGTTATTCACTCTTGATGACGCCCATAAGAATCACGAACACTCCAAGGCAAATAAAAACCACGTAAATGTTCAGACATCTTCGGAGGAAATTTTCAGAATTGGAGGACTTCCGGATAAAAATCTGTTCGGTGAGAATATTACTGTCAATGCAGATATGCTGAAATCAAGTTTTTTAGCCAGCTATACACCAAACAAACGCTATATACCGATTGTTTACGCAAATACTTCCAAAAATTTTACAACTGGATTTGCCGCTTTTTTCACTATATTAGTAAGCTCTTTTCTCTTTTTGATATTTAAAAAAGAAAAAACAGGCAGATTCTTCTTTTACGAAAAGATTTTAAAAAGCAAATATTTTCATCTTATTTTTACTCTTCCAACTGTTCTGATTTTTCTGTTGATAGGTTTTACAGGCTTTTTCGGTAATCAACTGCCCAGAGAAAATCTGGCAACTATTATCACATGGATCATATGGTGGAATCTCCTGGTTTTCAGCATCATCTTAGCCGGGCGTTTGTGGTGCAGAATCTGTCCGTTCGCACTATTAGGCGATATGGTTCAAAAGCTGCACTGCTTTAACAAAAGAATGCCGAAAATTTTCAGAAATTATTACCTGCAGATTATATCCTTTATAATACTGACCTATATATTCGTCAGATTTGGTGTGGATAAAAGTCCTTTTTATACGGCAGTACTGCTTCTTATTTTTACAGTTTCAGCGGGTCTGTTTTCTTTGATATATAAAAGGCGGACATTTTGCAGATACGTCTGTCCTATAGGCGGAGCGCTTGGAATTTATTCTGTCATAAGTCCTGTACAGGTAGAAAAGAAATCCAGCGAGACGTGCAGTTCTCATACTCAAAAATCCTGCATCCCGGCCTGCCGGACGTTTGAAAACCCCATGAAAATGCAAAACAGTATCCATTGTGATTACTGCATGAAATGTTTTACTGCCTGTGAGAAAAACAATCTGCAGCTTTCGAAAAAGAGATTTGGAGTGGGAAGCGCCTTAAAAACAACGCTTTCTTCCTCGGAAACGGCCGGATCCTACCTTCTTTTTGGAGTGGTTCTCGTGCAAACACTTTCTATGACCTCTGTAAAAACAACTTCTGTAAAGGTTATAGCATCCATTATCGGCAGCCAGTGGGCTTTTGAAACATTCTTTTTTCTCACTGTCCTGATACCGTTACTATTGGCATTGTTGGTTTTCGGTACAATCAGTCTGTTTTCAAGCAAATCCGGAAATAAAAAAGGAATATTCGGCAAACTATCGGGAGAGTCGGCAATAGCTCTTATTCCTATAAGTCTGGGTTTGCACTTGTCTCATAACTTTTCGCATCTTATTGAAGAAATGGGGCTGGTGCTCCCCGGAATAACAACAGGTCTGCAAAAATTGGGTACATTAAGCAGCTTGTATGCTGACTTCAACGTTACACCGGTAATTTCAAGTGCGGCAGCTGTCTTCTCTCTTCAGAGTGTTTTTATGGCTGGATTTGCGTCCGTTTCACTTTATGTACTAAAAAAACGGAATCTGGTGAACAAATCCGGCAGGATATTCATAGCAGTCAGTTTTATACTGCTTAGTATACTTCTCGTATATATTTTAAGCTTGCCAATGGCCGGAGGGCATGTACATTAGTTAGGGATTGTTGAAGTATTTAAGGTGGTAAGCAGATTTGCAGAAATTATTTATATAGGGAGATTCCTCGGCTACGCTCGGAATGACAAAAAACTGTCATCTCGACCGGGACGAAGTGGAGCGGAGAAATCTCCGACGTTGTTTGACAAGAGATTCCTCGACTACGCTCGGAATGACAGAAAATTGTCATCTCGACCGGAACGGAGTGGAGCGGAGAGATCTCAGACGTTGTTTGACAAGAGATTCCTCGACTCCGCTCGGGGTGACAGAAAATTGTCATCTCGACCGGAACGGAGTGGAGCGGAGAGATCTCAGACGCTGTTTTACAAGAGATTCCTCGACTACGCTCGGAATGACAAAAAATTGTCATCTCGACCGGAACGAAGTGGAGCGGAGAAATCTCCGACGCTGTTTGACAAAAGATTCCTCGACTACGCTCGGAATGACAGAAAATTGTCATCTCGACCGAAACGGAGTGAAGCGGAGAGATCTCAGCCTCTGTTTGACAAAGAGATTCCTCGGCTCCGCTCGGGGTGACAGAAAATTGTCATCTCGACCGGAACGGAGTGGAGCGGAGAGATCTCAGACGCTGTTTTACAAGAGATTCCTCGACTACGCTCGGAATGACAGAAAATTGTCATCTCGACCGGAACGAAGTGAAGCGGAGAGATCTCAGCCTCTGTTTGACAAAGAGATTCCTCGGCTACGCTCGGAATGACAAAAAACTGTCATCTCGACCGAAACGGAGTGAAGCGGAGAAATCTCTACCGCTGTTTTACAATAGATTCCTCGACTACGCTCGGAATGACAGAAAATTGTCATCTCGACCGGAACGAAGTGGAGCGGAGAAATCTCCGACGCTGTTTGACAAAAGTACCCCCTCTTAATCTCCCCCTAAAATAGGAGGGGTTAGGGCCTGCCCTGTTGAATATAGCAAAATTCACACAGGGTTGAATGCCGTAAGCAAATGGCTTAGCCATTTATTCAACTGGGGGTGGTATAGATGCAAAATAAGGAGGTATGAAAATGGCTGGAAAAACAAATACAGAAACAGGCAAAGTCGTTAAGATAAACGGTGACAAAGCGACAGTCAGGTTTGAAAAAACATCCGCCTGTTCTCATTGCGATCACAAATACTCCTGCAGCAGTGAAGGGAATGATTACATGTTTGTAGAGCTTGAGAACACCATAGATGCAAAAGTGGGCGAAACAGTTGAAGTTGCAGCATCTATGAAAAGTACATACAAAAACGGGTTTATAGTATATATTCTCCCATTAATTGTTGTATTGATATCCGCCGGTATAGGTAATGCTTTAGATAAAAAGCTGGGGACGGGATTTATTACGCCGGTAACAGCAGTTTCGTCAATTGTTTTGTATTTTTCAATACTGCATCTGATATATAAAAATAAAAAATCAGAACTTGTACTTGGCAGAGCCGGCAGAAAAAATGTCCAGGGCTGCAGTCACTGCGGATAAAACACTTGAAAATACGACAATATATGCTAAAATAGCACCTAAATCATCGTATTAATGATAAAAGAGGTGGATAGTTGAAAAAAGTTATTGTGGCAATGAGCGGCGGAGTGGACAGCTCTTTAGCTGCTGCTCTTATGAAAGATAAAGGATATGATGTTACAGGTATCACCCTGAAACTGTTCGAAGGACAGGAAAAATATCTGGAAGATGCCTCAAAGATGGCGGATTACCTGGGAATACGCTGGTATATGGCGGATTATTCTGAGGACTTTAAAAGCAATGTCATCAACTACTTTATAAACACATACAAACAGGGAAGAACTCCGAATCCTTGTGCCTACTGCAATCATTATTCAAAATTCAATTACCTGATAAATGAAATGAAAAAAATCGATGCGGAAATGGTAGTGACAGGCCACTACGCGGATACCACTGAATTTGACGGCATAATGCACATAAAAAAGGCTGCCGATCCCAAAAAGGATCAATCATATTTTCTATCACTGCTGACAGCGGATCAGATAAAATATCTGCACTTTCCTCACGCCCAGAGGACAAAGACCAAAGTAAGAGAAATTGCAGGACAATACGGACTGCAGGTCAGCGACAAAAAAGACAGTCAGGAGGTGTGTTTTCTGGAAGGCGGAGATTACAGGGATTATCTCTCAAAATTTGTACCACTAAATTACGGTAAAGGAAACTTTATCCTTAACGGCCGGATTATCGGTGAACACAAAGGGATACTTAACTATACAGTCGGTCAGAGAAAGGGACTCGGTATAAGCTATCACGAGCCCCTCTATGTAAAATATATTGATCCCTATAATTATAACATTGAGCTCGCTTCAAGACAAAGCGTATTTTTCAAAAACATCAAAGCAATAAACTGCAGTTTTGTAACAACTCCCCGGGAAAAATTCACTGCCAGAGCCAAAATCAGGTACAGAATGGCAGAGCAGAAATGCACAGTCGAAGTCAGAGATAATGATACGGTTTTTGTGGAATTTGAAGAAGAAAGGTTTGCACCTGCGCCCGGTCAGATATTGAGTATATATGAGGGAGATTATGTACTGGGAGGAGGATTTATAGATGAAGTATTTTAACGATTACAAAAGCTGTATAGTCGCTTTAAGCGGAGGAATAGACAGCGCTGCGGTACTGAAACTGGCTGTGGATGAACTGGGAGCAGATAACGTTGCCGCAGCCACCTGCACAAATCCCCACGTTTTTAATTATGAAATCAGAAATGCCGAACTCATTGCGAAAACACTTGGGGTAAAATGGTTTACTTTCACCTCAACACCTTCTGAAAAATTTTTCGAAAATGTTACTGATAAATGCTATTACTGCAAAAAATCGGTCATAGGTGAAATTTGCAAAATTGCAGATAATTACGGATATGAAGCTGTCTGCGACGGAAGTAACATAGACGATCTCGATGACTACAGACCGGGCATGAAGATATTGAATGAATACGGTGTCTTTTCCCCTCTGCTTGAAGCCGGGATGGGTAAAAAAGATGCCGAAATGATTGCCGATAAAATTGATAATAAAGATATTTTTTTCAACACTGAATCGTGCGCTGCCACCCGTATCAAAACCGGACGAATCACCGAGGCACGGCTTGAAAGAATAGAGAAAATCGAAGATAAACTCAGGTATAGCTATCCGGGGATACGCGTCAGGGACTACGGAGAAACGGCTAAGATAGAATTCAAGAGTGAAAATAGCTTAACCGGGCAGGACAGGGAAATTATAAACAACGTTGTGAGAAAATATTTTGACGATGTAAAATTTGAGTAAATTAAAGGTAGTTGGAGGTAAGCACAATTGCATATGTGTTTATTATATTGCTTCATATAGCGAAGATTTCTACCCGCGCACTTAAAGCATTAAGTGCACGGTCGAAAGAATGCCTGCGGATAGCACCAGTCATTTAGACAGGTAAATATGTTTACATTCTATTTAGCTATCGCTGATAGACAGGGTTTTGTGTCATCCCGAGCGAAGCCGAGGGATCTCCCACTATATGATAAGAATTTCTGCATTTCTGCTTAGTTGGAGGTAGTTGAAGTAGTTGGGGGTATTTATGGTATTTTAGGTGCCAACCGGGCACACAGTTTTGTACATTGGTTGTTTTGGAAAACGCATTATAATTCCGTAAAACGTAATACGTTATAGATTAATAGGTTAGGAGCTTGGATTCCATTGCATTAACCTTGAACTTTGAACATTGAACTTTGAACATTGAACGTTGAACCTTGAACCTTGAACCTAAAAAGGAGTATATATGAAAAAAATTAACATCAGATGGCTGATTTTGCCGATTTTGATAGCAGGCGCATTCTATCTCACAGCCTGTACAGACAAGTCAGATGTCGATACCGGAAGCTTTATAACAATGGATAAAACAGGCTATACCGATTTTCTTGAAAAGAATAAGGGCAAAGTGGTATTAGTAAATGTTTTTGCATCCTGGTGTCCATCTTGTCAGTATGAAATGCCTTTGTTAAATAACATTTACTCGGAATTTAAAGGAGAAAATTTTGTGATGATTGGTCTTTCAATTGATAAAAAGATGGATGATCTGAGTAAGTTTATAAAAGATTACAATGTTGATTTCCCCGTATATCTGGGTGCTGATGATCTTATGACACATTTAAAAGTAACCGGTGTTCCCGAAACTTTTCTGTACAACAAAAAAGGCAAACTTGTAAATAAAACAATCGGCCCGATTAATGAAAACTATAACGAAAAAATAAAAAATATTTTATAAAAGGTCGTTTATTAATGTTTCCTCTTATGCTTAAAATGCATAATAAAAAAATATTGTTTGTCGGCGGAGGGAAAGTAGCTGAAAGAAAAATTAACTCCTTACTTTCTGTTTCCAATCCACCATTCATAAAAGTTGTGGCTCCGCAGATAACAACCGGCCTGAAGAAACTCTGTAATGAAAACAAGATAAACTGGAATAATGAAAACTTTAGCAGAAAGCGAGAGTTTGTAAATTTTGACTATATATTCATCTGTACAGATAATAAAGTAATAAATGAAGAAGCGGCAGACTTTTTTGCTGGATTTTACAAAGAAATCAACGTATGCGATAATAAAGAAAAATCGACTTTTTTTATGCCTGCTGTCACAAAAAACGAAAAAATAACGATAGCTGTAAGTACATCAGGCAATGATCCTGCTTATGCAAAAAAAATCAAAAATCTCATAGAAAAAAAATTAAATAGATAAAGGCTCAGCTGAGCTAAATATGTCCTCTGTATATTTTAGCGGAGATTCGGCAGAATAAAGCCCATTGCCTATAAAAACAACAGCCGGAAACGATATGTCGTACTTATCGAAATTATCATAAAAGGTCAAAAGGCTGTCAAAAAGTATTCTTTCATCTGTATTCTCCAGATTTTCTCCAACAACAACAGGAGTATCAGGCGAAAGGCCATGTTCAATAAGCTTTCCTGCGATATATTTCATATTCTTTACACCCATATAAACAACAATTGTCATACCAAGCTCAACGAGAGCTTTCCAGTTATACTTATCCTCAATATTACCACGACTTTTATGTCCTGTAATAAATACCACCCCTGAAGAAACATCCCGCTTAGTCAGCGAAACTTTGATTTTAGCAGAAAAAGCTGAAGCTGTAGTAATACCCGGGACAATCTCAACAACAGCGGCGCATTCCCTGCCAACATCTATTTCTTCAGATGCTCTTGAAAAAATGGAAACATCACCGCTTTTCAACCTTACGACATTAAGATCCATCAAAAGATATTTTCTGATCAACTGATTTATATATTCCTGATTGTGCTGGTTTGTGTAAGGAATCTTTCCGACATTTATTTTGTGGCCTGAAACTTTTTCAAATATGCCGATATCAATAAGTCTGTCATATAAAATGACATCAGCCTTTTTCAACCGGTCAAGCCCACGCAGTGTTATCATATCACTACTGTTTCCGGCCCCTATCAATATTAATTTACCCATATAACCCGCCTTTATTTTTTCTTAATTTTCATTGCCCGGTATTTATCTATTATTTCATGCCCTTCACTTTCAACTGATCTCGGAATATTTAATCGGAACCCCAGTCGTAATAAAAGGAAAAATCCTCATCATAAGATGGAACATAGCTGTACATCGACAGTATATGATCAATACTGCTTTTTCCGCCGTTTTCCAGATACTCATGAAACGAGGAATTGGCTGACCCGGCATAATCCTTCAAAACGTCAGTTAAAAAATGCGGCATATTTTTTGCACCTATCTCCCCCATTTCATCCCCGAATATAGCTGAACCCTGGCGGGAACATCCGCCGGTAACCACCGTATAGGAATTAAAAAAGTGCCCGTCTTTCCGCCTTGCCCTCCCGTAAAAACCGATATCGCCAACCAAGTGTTTCCCGCAGGCATTAGGGCATCCGGAAATATGAACGTTAAGATTTCCAATATCTGCAAAAAAATCTTTTTCAGATCTAATCAGCTCGTAGATCTTTTTAACTGCTCCTCTTGTTTTACATATTCCTAATTTACATGTATCAGCCCCCTTGCATGCAACAATTCTGCTCAGGACATAAGGGGTTTCATCGTATAATTCTTTATCTTCTAAAAAATTATATACTTTCTTTACATCTTCAAAAGGAACATTAATGAGGAAAATATTTTGTGTATTGGTAAGTCTTATTGTATTTTCGCCAAAGTCACCTGCAACTGAAGAAAGCTCCTCAGCTGTTTCCGTCCTGATATCACCGTTTTCAAGGGGTATCATAATATTATAAAAACCGTTGGGCTGTATGGTTACGAATCTTTCAAACCAGGTTCTGTCAATATTCAACGGTATTTCCCTATTGCGGTTTTCCGAACTTATATTTCGGTCATAAACAAGAGATTCATAATCACGTTTTTGGAACCTTTTCTTTTCCTCTTCCACCAGACTCTGAAATTTCTCCTTTCCCAAATCATCAAACAAAAACCTTAGCCTGGCTCTGTTTCTGTTCTTTCTGTTTCCGTATTTATAAAACACAGCTTTTACCGCATTTACCGTCCTGTACAAATCATTCAGGGGAATAAAATCGTATAAAAGTTCACCCACCCTGGATTTTCTCCCCAAACCACCTGCAACAAAAACTCTGAAACCTTTTTCACCGTCTTTGTTTTTAGCAAACAGTCCAAGATCTGAAATCATAGCGTAAGCGGTATCGTCATCATTGTTGGAAAAACCGATTTTATATTTCCTGGGCAGACTGAATGAATCTTTTTCATTAATCATATCGCTGGTAAGTTTTGTTACCACAGGTGTAAGCTCAAAAGGCTCATTTTCGGTACATCCGGTATCATGGCTCATAACAATATTTCTCACAGTATTACCACCACCCCCTTTGGAGCCGAGACCGCATTTAACAAGCCCTTTTATCACATGCACTGTATCCTGTATGCTGATATCATGCATCTGCAAATCCTGCCTTGTGGTAACATGAAGAATCCCTGAACCATATTTTAAAGCCAGTCGGCTGACTTCTTTCAACTGCGCAGGTGTAATGATTCCGCCAGCTACTCTTACTCTAACCATATAAGTGTTTTCCCTGCGCTGTTCATAAATTCCCAGGGGAACCCTTATTCCCTTCATCTTAACAGCTTCCATTTCACCATTTAGATAATCTTTTACAGCATTTTCATAGTATTTAATGTCATCATTTAAGTTTTCCGGTAATTGGTAAGTAAGCATAATTAGTCCACCTCGCAATTTTTTTCGCCTGTCCGTCATTAACATATAAACATTTTAAATCCGGAAACCCCACAAGGGAAATAATAAAATAAGACCTTTGAATAAGTATCCCACCCAGTCAAGCACCTCGAAGGTGCTCGATTTGCAACCTACCCTAATTTAGTGGAAGAACTTAACTCTCATCCTATCAAAGAGTTATGAGGGGCTGTGGGGTAAAATTTATGTGAATACATTATATTCAAAGGTCTTGAAAATCATATTTGGTAATGAAGACCACATTCTTTTTTGGAATCTTTTTCCCACCACCATCTTCCGTCTCTTTCACTTTCACCTGTTTGGACAGCTCTTGTACAGCAGGCACACCCTATACTCAAATAAGCTTTGTTATGCAGATCATTGTATGGTATATTATTCTTCCTAATGTACTCCCATACCTCTTCACGGCTCCAGTGAATAAGAGGATTAATTTTCACAACATGGTTTTTATCATCTATGCTCACCATTTCCACATTTTCGCGGAAAGACGATTGTTGTTTCCTAAGACCGCTGATCCATATACTTTTTCCTTTTACTGCCCTTTTCATCGGTTCCACTTTTCTTATCCGGCAACACTCATTTCTTAGCTCACGACTTTTATAAAAACAGTTCACTCCTTCTTTTGTAATAAATTCTTCCAATTCTCTGCGATCAGGAAAATATTTTTTAATTCTTACCCCGAAATATTTCTCAGTACGATCGATGAGCTCATAAGTTTCTTCAAACAACCTTCCAGTGTCAATTGTAAACACATGCACATTTTCAAAGCCTTGCAGTGTAGACAGTTTATGAAAAATAACCTGTCCTTCAGGATTAAAACCGTTTGAAAAAGCTACGTATCCGGAATAGTTCTTGAGGACATTCTCAAGCAACGCATTTTCATCATAAGAGCTAATATCTTCAAAAATATTTTTTAAATGTTCCAATTTGCTCCTCCTAAGCGCTTTCAGGCTAACGATACCTGAAAACTATATAAAACTAAATTAATTGTCAAGTAAAAACATGATTTTTGTGATATTTATTTCGAGATTGTTTTGCCCTTTCTCTTTATTATTAGCTTATTACGGTTTCCCCAGTAAACGCCAATTTTTACTTGTATTTTTCTTTAAAATTAAATATCATCAATTTAATGTATTTAACGAATAAAAGAGGTTAATATGCACGTTACAGCCAAGACAGTATATTCAATATTAGCGGTTGTGGAGTTGGCCGGTTCCCCGAAAGGTGAAGCAGTAAAGGTTTCTAAAATCGCGGAAAAACATGGTATCCCCAAAAGGTTTCTTGAAATTTCGCTGTCGGAGCTCAGATCATCGGGGATTGTGGATTCAAAAAAAGGAGCGAAAGGCGGTTTTTTTCTCTCGAAAAACGTAGAAGATATATCCCTGTATGATATCATCAAAATAACCGAAAGTAATGTGGAGATTTTCAACTGTGAGAAATACATTGAAAATGAGAACTGTTTACTGAAATCCATTTTTAACAATTTGAATACCGAAATAAGCAATATTTTGCAAAACATGACATTTGAGGAAATAATGAAAATGCTCGAGGATGACAGAAAAGTCGTAAATTTTATAATTTAATCGCCCGACCATAAATAACCAAACATTAAGCAGAAACGCGGAAATGATAATCATATAAGAGAATATCCCCTGTCTTCGTTCGGAATGACATAAAACTGTCATCTCGACCGAAACGGAGTGGAGCGAAGAGATCTCAGACCTTATTTGACAAGAGATTCCTCGACTACGCTCGGAATGACATAAAACTGTCATCTCGACCGAAACGGAATGGAGTGAAGAAATCTCTACCGCTGTTTTACAATAGAGACCTCTCGACTCCGCTCGAGGTGACATAAAATTGTCATCTCGACCG
>Ga0182237_100162_pt1 | contig 23315 bp, 17 predicted proteins | sample hydfratesGB_TF_B_FD_132457 | JGI IMG/M metagenome (GOLD analysis project Ga0182237, IMG submission 132457) | Subsurface microbial communities from deep shales in Ohio, USA - hydraulic fracturing test GB_TF_B | ecosystem: Environmental > Aquatic > Deep subsurface > Shale gas/oil reservoir >... | reverse complement strand
TGCCTTTACACATGGGTGTAATTTGAACTGTCGTTTTTGCCATAACCCTGAATTGGTCGTACAGCCATCAAGCTATAATGTGAGCAGTGATTTTTTTGACTATATTAAAAAGAATAACATAAATGCTGTAACTATTACAGGTGGTGAACCGTTAATAAGTCCTCATATTTTTGAGATAATTAAAAAATTAAAGAATATGAATATTTCCGTTAAACTGGATACAAACGGAGACTTTCCGGAAAAATTAAAAACACTTTTGCAAAACGATCTGTTGGATTATATAGCCCTCGATCTGAAAGGATTGAGTACCGACGACATTCAATATGTGACAAGAAATAAAAATTATACGCTTGATATCTTTTTAGAGACATTAAATGAAATAAAAACTTACGAAACTTTTAAAGGAGAAACAGTAAATTTTGAAATAAGGCACACACTTTGGAAAGCCTATTCCGCAGACGATTTTTCCAAATTTATGCATCTTCTAAAACAAAAAAATATCCATTTGAAAAACGACCAAAAGATAATAGTACAAAAAATCAATATCGATGGAAAAATATTAGATAAACGATTTAAAAACAATGACTTAGTCCGGGAGGCAGCTTCAAAAACGTACCTGGAAAAACTCCGGCAGGATCTGGAAAAAATGCCTCATTTTTCATTCAGATCTGTAAGTTGAGCTTAATATTTTATTGGAGTTAGCTGAAAAATAATATACAAAAATATATGGGAAGAACGGATGATAAGCACACTTGCATATTTGTTTACTATATCGTTTCATATGGTAAAGAATGCCTGCAGCTGGCACCAGTCTTTCAGACTGGGAATTTACATTCTATTTATTCGCACAAGACGGATGCTAGCCAAAAAACTGTCACCTCGACCGAAGCGGAGAGGTCTCATAGGCAAACAGCTACTTTCATACCACCCCCAATTGAATAAATGGCTAAGCCATTTGCTTACAGCATTCAACCCTGTGTGAATTTTGCTATAATCAACAGGGCTGGCATGGCAAGCCCTAACCCCTCCTATCTTAGAATGAGGTATTTTCTATATGAATGGACTGAACAGATATAATTGATAAACGGCGAACCTTGAACGTTGAACATTGAACTAAAACTTGGGGGAGATGCGGAGGGGGTACATTTTGTCAAACAACGTCAGAGATCTCTCCACTCCGTTTCGGTCGAGATGACAGGACTTTATGTCATTCCGAGTGGAACGAAGTGGAACCGAGGAATCTCTATTCTTATATAACAAATATATCAGCGTTTCTGCTTATAAATACTTAGTCCCCTGTTGTCGGCGAATGGTAATAAATCCAATCTGAAAAATTATTTGGAGATTGCCTAAATTATCACAATTTTATCACAGCGGCACAAATGAAAAATTAATTTGTTGATAATAAAGAAGAAAAAGAAAGCGGGCAACGGGGCTCGAACCCGCTACCTTCAGCTTGGGAAGCTGACGCTCTCCCAGGTGAGCTATGCCCGCTTATAAATACTATATAATATTAAATAATCTAACTCAACAAATTATTTTTAAAAATTAACCAAAAAAAAGGGGCATTAGCCCCCCTTAGCTGTTAAGTATTGTTTAGAAATCGAAATATAGCATAAACTCATAGGGATGGGGTCTCATATTTACAGCATTTGCTTCATTTTCTCTCTTATACTCAATCCAGGTGCTGATAACATCCTCAGTAAACACATCCCCTTTCAGTAAAAACTCATGGTCTTTTTCCAGTTCATCCAGAGCTTCATCAAGTGAAGCTGGCATCTGAGGAACATTCGATAGCTCAATCGGATCAAGATCGTAAAGGTTTTTATCCATAGGATCGCCGGGATCAATTTTGTTTTCAATCCCGTCAAGCCCTGCCATAAGCATAGCAGTAAAAGCAATATAACTGTTGCACGAAGGATCGGGAAATCTCACTTCGATTCGCTTGGCCTTCGGAGAGGAATCATACATAGGTATTCTCAATGAAGCACTTCTGTTTCTTGAAGAATAAGCCAGGTTAACAGGTGCTTCAAACCCGGGAACCAACCTTTTGTACGAATTGGTGGTTGGATTCGTAAAAGCCGCTAATGCCTTGGCATGTTTGATAATCCCTCCGGTGTAATACAGAGCCATTTCACTCAGACCGCCGTATTCATCACCGGCAAAAAGAGGCTTGCCATCTTTCCACAATGACTGATGAACATGCATTCCACTGCCATTATCCCCGAACATAGGCTTTGGCATAAATGTAGCGGTTTTATTATGTTTTCTAGCGACATTTTTCACAATATATTTATAAAGAAGTAGATTGTCGCACTGCTCCAAAAGTGGAGCATATTTAATATCGATCTCACACTGTCCGCCTGTGGCAACCTCATGGTGATGTGCTTCAACAATAATGCCCATCTCCTCCATTAATGTTGTCATCTCACTTCTTATTCCCATCAACGTATCGTGGGGCGGACACGGGAAATATCCCTCTTTGTGTCTGATTTTGTATCCAAGATTGGGACCTCTCTCGGAACCACTATTCCAGTTCCCTTCCTCTGAATCAAAATAGAAAAAACCGCTGTTTGCATTATAGCCGTATCTTATGTCATCAAAAACAAAAAATTCAGCTTCAGGCCCGAAAAAAGCGGTATCTGCCAAACCTGTGCCTTTCAAATAGTTTTGGGCTTTTTTGGCTATATACCGTGGATCCCTTGTGTACGGTTCTTTCGTAATGGGGTCAAAAACATTGCATATCAATATTAATGTAGGTATCTCTGTAAAAGGGTCGATCTTAGCGCTGGCAGGATCGGGAATCAATATCATATCACTGTTATTGATGGCCTGCCACCCTCTGAGACTGGAACCGTCAAACCCCATTCCGTCCTCAAAAACATCTTCTGTAAGTTCATGAGCAGGGTAGGAACAATGCTGCCACAATCCTATAAAGTCCATAAACCGCAAATCAACTATTTTAATATTGTTCTCTTCCACAAATTTCAAAACCTCTTTTGGAGACATATCTCCTCCTTTCCTTATTTTAATTAGTATTTACAGAGCCTCTGCGCCGGTTTCTCCCGTACGGATTCGTACAACTTCTTCAACAGGTACAACAAAGATTTTGCCATCTCCGATTCTTCCGGTTTTTGCAGCTTCCATAATAATTTCCACCACATCTTTCGCCATTTCCTCGGGGACAATGACTTCCACCTTGATTTTGGGAATAAAGTCAATCACGTATTCTGCCCCTCTGTACAACTCTGTGTGTCCCTTCTGCCTGCCGAAACCTTTCACTTCGGAAACGGTAATACCTTTGATACCATACTCCGTTAGCTTTTCTTTCACATCATCAAGTTTGAAAGGTTTGATAATTGCTTCAACTTTTTTCATTAACGGCCTCCGTAACTCAATTATCTTTATCAATTTACATGCCAAAGCAGTTTCAATATTTTTTTAACATTAGGCTGTATTAGTAGCTGGTTGCAATAAAAAAAAGATTTTAAAAAACAGCGCATGATTACTTTTTAATCAACACATGACTATTTTTTGTTCAATTTGTTTTTTATAAAAAGAATGCGTTTTTTTATAGATTCACATTTGTATTTCGTATTCTCACAAATTTTGAGTTTCAGTTTTAAATCTCTCAATATATTCAATGTCCAGCCGTTAAATGTATCAATCTCGTAAGCGAGATCTATATATTCCCCGGCTCTTTTTATATCGGATTTTATGTAATTGTTTGCAAGAATGCGATAAAATCTGCTTTTAGCAGAATCGTTAAGTTTTTTATTAGCAAGAGCTTTTTCCAAATCAGATACTTCGCCGGTTTTTAAAAAATGAGAGTAAGCAACATATAAACCATTCAATATATCAACATTGTAATCAGAATGGAATAAAAAATTAATAAGATTTTTTTCCGTCTCACAGTTCTTCAATACTGCATATTTTTCAGCTTTTATTAAATATGTTTTTTCACCGTAATCTTCCGCCAAAAGATACCTGGATATATACAGTCGGGAGATATTACACATATCATCCCTTTCTGCAAATACACTGACTGATTTGTAAAAATTAAGCTCAGCTAATTCTCTGTTTCCTTTCAAATATAAGTCAATATAGCTGTCATAAAGTTTTTCCCCATAAAGATATCCTGAAGAATACTTTTTTGAACTGCACCCCAAAACAAGAAACAATCCTGTAATTAACACTATCAAGGTAGACTTAATTGTCCTTCCTCCCGTTTTTTTCCTGACGAAAAAGGCCATTTGCTTTCCAGATTAAGTAATATTCTGTTGGTTGTATTAAGCATAAAATCAGCTTCCTTTTTCATCAGTGTCAGATTATCCGTAACTTCGGAGACATCTTCTGTTATTCTGTTCACACTTAAAATCGAAGGTTTAACCAACTGTAGCGTATCATCAATATTCAAAACCAGATTATCAGCACTTTTAAGTGTTTTATTAAGAAGTGTAAAGGTTTTGTCCGACGCCTTTATTTTGTTGTTAACATTATTTACTACAACTTCTGTGCTTTTCAAAAGTTTTTGGGTTTCATACGTTAAATCATCAACAGAAACAAAAAGAGCATCAGTTTTATCCTTAAAATAATCAGTACGTAAAAGGTACCCTACCCCTCTTTTTTTTGACAAATCCTCACCTAAATCTCCGAGACCGGTCATTATCCTGTTAAAATTTCCGTCATCTTTAGCCAGATTCTCAGTTATTTTATCAACATTATTTAAAATATTCTGCAATGTTGTCACCATAACTTCCGCATTGCTCAGAAGCTCTTCAATGCCTTTATCACGTTTAAGCTCAAAAGTGTCCTGAGGTTCAATCGGAGCTCCACTGCCCCCGTAAAAAGTTAATGCAGCAGAGCCAATAACCCCCTGTGACGTCAGTTTTACTTCCGAATCTTTACGGATCCATTTTATGTAGTCTTTAGGAATACGGGTCTTAAGCAAAACCCTTCCATCATCCTGAAGAAGAATATCTTCCACCCGTGCCACCTGAAAACCAGAATACAAAACAGACATACCTTTTTTCAAACCTTCCCCGCTGTCCGCATATATTCGTATACTAGTTTTTGGTGTCAAAATATTCTTTTTAAGAGCCAATCCTATTACAACAGCAAAAACCATAATTATTGCTATTAATATAAACAGACCAACCTTAAACTCTAACCTTTTAAATCTCGGGTCACCCATTGATAAAATTCCACTCTCTCATATTTTATATTTTTTCTGTATATACTTTCATACCCATTATAATCCAAAATAACAAACTTTTCACTTCCATATGTTCTAAAAAAATCAAAAAGTTTCCGTTCTTCTTCTCCCACAAATAAATTCAACAGATTTATAAAAATTATATACTCAGGATTATAAAACTTAGCCTGTAAAAATTTGACTATGAACATTTGGAAAGCATCAAGATCATTACGCCTAGCGTGTAAAATATTTTCATTTATGTTGTATCTTTTCAATTCATCTCTTATTTTATCAACCATATTTTTAACTTTTAGGGAATCATGGTATCCGGAAGGCAGCATAATATTTTCCAAAACAGACAAATTGCTTATCAAAGGTAATCTGTCCCATACAAATCCCAGGCGCATTTCTCTGGATTTTTCATTAAGCTTCTTATAGCATTCATTAAGTTGCCTTAACGTTTCCAGAAATATTATCTTCATATAAGAAAACCTGTAAACTCAACAAATATAATACCGTAAAACAGACGCATCATTCCTTTCAGAAGAGCTATTGGAATTTCTGTGTTTGCATTTTTAACACTCATAGAAGTAAATATAGGAATGGACATAATAAAAAAGCCAAGCATCAACGTTTTATACAGAAAACATATAATATCATTAAAATTCAAATAATCAAAAATTAGAGTAAGCAAAAAATCAAAAGTGATATTCATCTGAAAACTGATCACAAAGTATCCACCAATAATTGCAATAAAGGAAAAAAAAGTAGCAAGTGAAAACATACAAATTAAGCCGGATACAATTCTCGGCAAATACAAGTAATCCACCGGATCTATATTATAAGCATTAAGCGTATCCACTTCACCCATTATATTCATTACTGCAATCTCAGCAGATACTGCAGTGGATGACCTAAGTGACAATAAAACAGCTGTCAGTAAAGGTGCCAGTTCTCTGATAATTAATATTGTCAAAATTTGCCCTATCTGCTCATAAGCCCCCAACCCCACCAGAAATTTTGTCAAAAGTCCCACAAGAGCTATGCCAATAATAAGAGAAATTGGAAAAAAAATGGGCATAATCTGAACGCCTGTAAAATAAACCTGTCTCAAAAAAACAAGAAAAATCGCCGGATTAAAAAGCTTAAATCGGATAAGTTTTGCCAAAACATTTTTGCAAAAGTTAAGGTATAATGACAGAGTAATAAAAGAATTTACGAAAAATCCGCCCAAGCGGCCTATTGCCTCATTCATAGGCTTCCTTTATAACTACAGATAGAAAAATTTTAATAAATTATATTAACATTTTATTTTAACAAGTTGCAATGAAAAAATATTTTAGTATTTAGCACAATTTCCCCCTTCACTTAATCTGAATAATATTGAATAATTTTCAAAAATTCACCATCTTCTGAAATAAAAAAATTACAATGATAATAATATCAGGAAGTTGGTATAATCATGTTCTAATTTTTACTATTCCTCGAAACATCCTGAAAAGATTTAACCTTAAAATATTCAAAACCAATATTAGTAAAACAGTTAACAAAAAGTTTCACAAACCTGTATTAAAATACAGCAGCAATAAATTTTCAAATATACTTAAAAGTGTATTGAAAGGGCAAAAAACGTTGACGGCTTCTGTTTGCAATGTTATAAAACAGTTTAATATTATAGTTATGTCTTTTTAAAAAATTAACAAAAGATTAACTATTGAAGTGCCATTAGGGTAATCATCAAGTGCCTGAACGTACACAACTAATCAAAACGGATTTTGTTGAGATATTAAATAAAGGAGGAATTATGTCAGAGCGAAAACTTGTAAACATTGACGGTAACACTGCAGCAGCTCATGTTGCACATGCCATTAATGAAGTAATTGCCATTTATCCGATAACCCCTTCTTCGGATATGGGAGAAAAGGCTGATGAAAAAAGTGCCAAAGGTGAGAAAAATATCTGGGGTTCTGTACCCAAGGTTGTGGAAATGCAGTCTGAAGCTGGCGCAGCCGGCGCATGTCACGGCTCACTTACAACGGGGGCGCTAACAACCACTTTTACAGCCTCCCAGGGGCTGCTTCTTATGATACCGAATATGTATAAAATAGCAGGTGAACTCACACCAGCAGTTTTTCACGTCAGTGCCCGAGCTGTAGCATCACATGCTCTTTCCATTTTCGGGGATCATTCCGATGTTATGGCATGCAGACAAACCGGTTGGGCAATGCTGGCTTCAAACAATCCCCAGGAAGTTATGGACTCAGCATTGATAGCCCAGGCAGCTTCCCTTGAATCAAGGGTCCCCTTTCTTCATTTCTTCGATGGTTTTAGAACATCTCACGAAATAAGAACAACGGAAGAGTTGAGTAAAGAACAAATGAAAAGCATGATTTCTGATGAACTAATTGCTAAGCACAGAAAAAATGCGCTTAATCCTGAAGAGCCTACTATCAAAGGTACATCACAGAATCCTGATGTTTTTTTCCAAAGCCGTGAAGCGGTAAACAAATATTATGATCAATGCCCGGAAATTCTCCAGAAACAGATGGATAAATTTTTCGAACTTACCGGACGCAGATATAACCTGGTTGATTACGCAGGTCACCCTAAAGCAGAAAAGGTTATAATTATTATGGGGTCCGGAGCCGATGTTGTGGAGGAAACTGTTGAATATATGGTTTCCCAGGGAGAAAAGGTCGGTGTTATCAAAATAAGATTATTCAGACCGTTCCCTCTTGAAGCTTTTGTTAATGCACTTCCGAAAACAACCGACAAAATGGCTGTTTTGGACAGGACAAAAGAACCGGGAGCTCTCGGTGAGCCGCTTTATCTTGATATAAGAACAGCTATCGGCGAAGCCATGCAGAAAAAGATGATATCCTACGACGGATATCCCATAATAGTAGGTGGAAGATACGGGCTTGGCTCAAAAGATTTCACCCCTGCCATGATAAAAGGGGTCTTTGATAATCTCGATAAAAAAGAACCCCTGAACAATTTTTCAGTGGGAATCAAAGATGACGTCACCAACAGAAGCATTGAGTATGATCCTGAATGGCTTACACCACAGGACGATGTTTTCAACGGAATGTTTTTTGGTCTGGGTTCAGACGGCACAGTAGGCGCGAACAAGAACTCGGCAAAAATTATCGGTGATTTGACCGACAACAAAGTTCAGGCATATTTTGTCTACGACTCTAAAAAAGCAGGGTCAATGACCACATCTCACGTTAGGTTCGGTCAAAGAGAGATAAAGAGTTCATACCTTGTTCAAAAGGCTGACTTTATTGGATGCCACAATTTCGCATTTTTGGAGCATTATGATATAGTCAAGAAGCTTAAAAAAGGCGGTACATTCCTGTTGAACAGCTTTCATTCAAAAGACGAAGTATGGGACAAACTCCCTGCCGAAGTTCAAAAAGAGTTGATAGAAAAAGAGGCGAAATTTTACGTTATTAATGCCAACGATATTGCAGAAGAAATCGGTTTAGGCCCCAGAATTAACGTTATTCTGCAAACGGCATTCTTTAAAATTTCAGAAATTCTTCCATTCGATGAAGCTGTCAAGGCAATAAAGGAAACCATTAAGAAAACATACGGAAAATATGGTGACGAAATAGTTGAAATGAATTACAAAGCTGTAGATGCCGGGGCTAATCAACTTTATCAGGTGAAAGTACCTTCTTCTGTAACAAGTGATATTAAAATGAAGAAATATATAGACGATCCGAATGCACCGGAATTCATTAAAAAGGCTATAAGCAAAATGGTGGCTTACGAAGGGGATGATGTACCCGTATCCTGGCTGCCGGATGACGGAACATATCCCACCGGTACATCCAAATATGAAAAGAGAAATATTGCATTGCAATCACCGGTCTGGGATCCTGAAGTTTGCATACAATGCGGAATATGTTCTTTTGTTTGCCCTCATGCAACCATAAGAATGAAAGTATACGACGAAGAAGTGCTAAAAGACGCACCGGAAACGTTCAAATACACGGATGCCAAAGGTAAAGAATTTAAAGACATGAAATTCAGTCTTCAGGTTGCTGTAGAGGATTGCACAGGATGCGGTGCATGTGTTTACAACTGCCCTGCAAAAAGCAAAACAGATCCCAAACATAAAGCAATCAATATGCAGCCACAACCTCCTTTGAGGGAGAAGGAAAGGGAAAATTTTAAATTTTTCCAAACCATTCCGGAGCTTGACCCGGCTAAATTTAATAGAAACACACTGAAAGGAAGTCAGCTCACTCCTCACCTGTTTGAATTTTCAGGCGCATGTGCAGGCTGCGGTGAAACACCATATATAAGACTGATGACTCATCTGTTTGGCGACAGAGCACTTATAGCAAATGCTACAGGATGTTCATCCATCTACGGTGGGAATCTTCCCACAACACCTTATACCAAGAGACAGGACGGAAGAGGACCGGCATGGACAAACTCACTGTTCGAAGACAACGCTGAAGTGGGCTTCGGCATGAGTCTTGCTGTTGAAAAATCAAAGGAATTTGCTTTGGAACTTCTTGATGAACTTAAAGATGAATTGGGAAGCGAATTGGTTGATGAAATAGTAAATGCTGACCAAAGCGAACAAATCGGCATTGAAAAACAGAGAGAAAGAGTTGCAAAACTCAAAGAGAAACTGAGCGAGATAAATAATGCAAAAGCGAAAAAACTTCTGGAAGTAGCAGATGCTCTCATCAAAAAATCCATATGGATTGTAGGTGGAGACGGCTGGGCTTATGATATAGGTTACGGCGGTCTTGATCATGTACTAGCTCAGGAAAACAATGTTAACGTTCTTGTGCTGGACACAGAGGTTTATTCGAATACAGGCGGTCAGGCTTCAAAAGCCACATCCATCGGTTCGTTTGCAAAATTTGCTTTCGCCGGCAAAGATCTGGAGAAAAAGGATCTCGGTATGATCGCAATGACTTACGGACATATTTATGTGGCCAAAGTTTCTCTGTCCAACCAGGCACAATGTGTTAAAGCATTTAAAGAAGCAGAATCTTATGACGGACCTTCCATAATAATAGCGGATTCACATTGTATAGCACACGGAATCGATATGTCCAAAGGTGTTGAACAGCAAAGAACAGCTGTTAAGAGTGGATACTGGATGCTGTATAGATTTGACCCCAGACTGAAGGCTCAGGGCAAAAATCCGCTGCAGATAGACAGTAAAGAACCTTCCGTTTCAGTAGCTGAATATATGAAATCAGAAAACAGGTTCAGAACCGTGGCAAAAATGTTCCCTGAAAAAGCCAAAAAACTGGCCGATATGGCAGAAGAGAAAACGAGATTCAGATTCAATCTGACCAAGCAGTTGGCAGAAAATATAGACTGCTCTAATCAAGATGATAACGACGATAACAAAGAAAAGTAACAACACTCAGGAGGGGGATTTCCCCCTCCTTTTTTAATTTCCCCTAAACACACTTGCGTATATGTTTGATATATCATGTACAATTTTAGTTCAAAAGGACACCTGCGGCTGTCACCAGTCTTCTATACTGGTAAATATGTTTATCATTCTATTTATCTGCCTACGGCGGATGCTACACACATTTGAATACTTGTCACCTCGAGCGTAGCCGAGGGATCTCCATATATATGCTAATAATTCTGAATTTCTACTTATTATTAACAGCATAATTTTTCAGATAAAACCAAAAAACAAAATCTTCTTATAAATATTTTTCATCTTGTATCATAAAGTTAATACCGTCTAAAGCGTAAGAAACAATGGAGGCAATAATAAAACCGATTGTTGCCATTGCAAAGTAATTAACAAAAAGAGCAAACATGCCTGTGAGATTGGAAATAAGTACAATTAGAATTGTTAAAGATTCCATAAATGTGGCCATTTTACCAAATATATTGGGTTGAATATTAACTTTACCTTTAAATAAATAAATTGCTAAAATTCCCAAAATAGTGTAAAATTCTTTTAAATATACGAAAAACAGAAAAAAAGAACTAATCTGGACAGGCAAATCCGAAAGATAGATAGCCACAAAACCGCCAATTATCATAATCTTATCGGCAAGAGGATCAAGAATCTGGCCAAGAGTAGTTATCATTGAAAGTTTTCTGGCAATAAAACCATCCAAAAGATCAGTAAATGCAGCTATAAGAAAAACAATAAATGCCTGTTCAATCTCGCCTCCGCTTAATTTCAGTATAAACAGCGGCAGAAGGATGATTCTTAAAATAGTTAACGTATTCGGGATATTTAACATACCACTTTTTAAATATAATTTCATGAAAAGTAAACGTAAAAATTTGGTCAACGTTATAAAATGTAAGATAAGATAAAACTTCTGAATAATTTAAAATGGTCATCCCGAACTCGTTTCGGGATCTCTTACTATCAACAAGTTATGATACTCTGAAACAAGTGATTGACATCGTCAAATTTAGCAACCATAGTTGCTGCTACATAGTGATGTAAGGCAAAGATTCAAAGGTATACTACGTTTTTATATTATGGTGGCTGCCACAATTGTATTCGGTATGATACATACTAACTTGTTGTAGAAATGTACTTTTATATAAATTTTAAGGTGAAGTCAGGAAGATTGATATTGAAATTATATCATTATGCAATTATAAAATGGTTTCAATTTACGCTTTGGAGGAAAATATGGCAGAAAAGAAGGTACCTTTTACCAAAGAACAAATAGAAGAAATAATAAAGGAGTATCCTACCCCTTTTCATATCTATGATGAAAAAGCAATCAGGGATAATGCCCGAAGGCTTAAAAATGCTTTCAGCTGGCTGGGGGAAAACTTTAAAGAGTATTTTGCAGTTAAGGCTACCCCTAACCCACATATTTTAAAAATAATGAAAGAGGAAGGATTTGGCACTGATTGCAGCTCATTGCCGGAGCTTATATTGTCAGAGAAAGTAGGTATTGTGGGTGAAAATATCATGTTTACTTCCAACGAGACCCCTGCTGCTGAATACAAGAAAGCAAAAGAGCTGGGAGCTATTATTAATCTTGATGATATTACGCATATTGATTTTTTAGAGGAATATGTTGGATTACCGGAGCTACTGAGTTTCAGGTATAATCCCGGACCGCTGAGAGAAGGCAATGTCATTATCGGAAGTCCAGAAGAGGCTAAATACGGTTTTACAAAAGATCAACTTTTTGAGGGTTACAAAAAAATTAAAAATAGAGGGGTAAAACGCTTCGGTATACACACAATGGTAGCTTCTAATGAGCTGGATCCGGAATATTTTGTAGAGACTGTTAATATGCTTGTGGATTTAGTGAGTGAAATCAGTAGTGAAGTTGGTATAAAATTTGAGTTTATAAATATGGGTGGTGGAATAGGTATTCCTTATAAACCGGAGCAGAATCCAGTGGATTTAGAATATGTTGCTGATGAAGTTAAAAAAATATATGATAAAAAAGTGGTTGGTACTGAGCTTGAGCCCTTGAAATTGTACATGGAAAATGGAAGAATGATTACAGGGCCTTACGGATATCTTGTGTCCAAAGTGATTCATAGAAAGAATATTTATAAAAATTATATTGGTCTTGATGCAAGCATGGCAAATTTGATGAGACCAGGAATATACGGAGCTTATCATCATATTACTGTTTTGGGTAAAGAAAATGCTCCAAAAGATCATGTGTACGATGTTGTGGGGTCACTTTGTGAAAATAATGATAAGTTTGCCATTGATCGGAAATTACCCAAAATAGATATCGGTGATCTGATTGTTATCCATGATACGGGTGCTCATGGGCACGCAATGGGATTTAATTATAATGGCAAGTTGCGTTCTAAAGAATTGTTATTGAAACCAGACGGCAGTGTCAAGCAAATCAGGAGAGAAGAGACGATTGATGATTATTTTGCAACTTTGGATTTTTCAGACTTATAAAGTTTGGCTTCTTACATTTTATAGCTGACATGTCCCAGGCAAGAAAAGCTTGGGGTATGTCTTTTACGAGTATTACATGATTTCAAGATTATTCTCAATAAATTCGGAAAGGTGAATCACCTTTGTATTAATTCCTCTTTTCAAAAGTCCGCCTTCGATTTGCATGATGCATCCGGGGCAGTCTGTAACCACAATCTCTGCTTCGGTTTTTCTGATATTTTCTATTTTTTTATCCAGAATCCCTGATGAAATGCCGGCAAAATCTATCGAATATGTCCCACCGAAGCCGCAGCATACGTCGCTATCCTCTAGTGGAACAAAATTATTCCCAAGGATTTCTTCTAACATATCTTCCGCTGAAAAGCCTAATCCCCTTTTCTGGTGGCAAGGTGTATGATATGTAACTTTTGCGTTATTTTTGACATTGAGGCTGATATTTTCTTTTTTTAGAAACATTCCCAGCGACAATGTTTTTTGCGCAATATCTGCGGAGAGTTTATATGAATCAGGTTTGTCTGCAGTGTATTCAGGAAATTCCTCCTTTACAGCCATCCCGCAGCTTGGACAGAGGACAAGGTAAGAGTCGTAATCTTCCGGATTACCCATTTGCTTCAGGTTTTTTTCAATGATTTTTTTGCCACTTTTTCCATCTCCGGAAGCTATTGCAGGCAGACCGCAACAGACAGGTTTTTTCGGTATGTCCACCTTTACTCCGGCTTTGTTTAATATTTTTATCAGTGCTTCGCCCATTTCCGGATAAAAATATTCCACAGCACATCCCGGATAAAAAAGTACCTTCTTTTCAAAATCAGGTTGTTTTTTGTAATGTTTCTTGAATTTTTCTGTGAAGAAATCTGAGGCGATTGCGGGGAGGGTTCTGAAATCCTTGTTTTCGGGCATAAAGGGAAGGGTTTTCAGATGTTTTCCGTCAGCAGCAATAAGAGGCTTTTGGAAAAAGGACGCGGTTTTAAGGGCAGTTGAAAAAACTCCGGTGTTAGGAATTATAGTAGAATGGATGGTTTTTTTCACCGGGTTAATGCCGTATCTTTCACCCGTTATCACTTTAAGTTTTGAAATAATTCCCTGAAGATCTATCCCGGCCGGACATATGGATGAACAGGCTTTGCATCCTATACACAGTTTCAGTATATCTTTTGCCTTATCTTCCCCGTGGTAAAGCGCTGTTAATATAAGTCCTATTGCTCCGATATAGATATGTCCGAAAACGTGGCCCCCGACCATTTCATAAGGGGGGCATATATTTGCACAGCTGCCGCAGCGTATACATTTCAGGGCTTCTCTGAATTCAGGATGCTGAAAAAAAGCAAGACGACCGTTATCCAGAAAGACATAATGCACTTCCTTGTCACCTGTAGGGTTGTTTGCCGAAGGAGAGCACCCTTTTATCCAGGTGACATAGGTGCTGATATCCTGTCCCGTAGCACTTTTGGGGAGAATATTTATTATATCCAGTGCAGTTTTAAAATCTTCCACTAATTTTTCATAACCCAACAGCACAATGTGGACAGGCGGAATAGTAGTGGAAAGCCTGGCATTGCCTTCATTGGTGACTGTGGCTATTGTGCCTGTTTCTGCAACGGCAACATTCGCTCCAGTAATACCCACTCCGGCTTTAAAATAATAATCTCTGAGATACTCTCTGGCTATTTTTACCATTTCATCTATATTATCTTTGTCTATCTTTCTGCCGGTAAATTTACTTAAAATCTCAGCCACCTGCTCCCTGGATTTATGTATTGCAGGCATTACCATATGAGATGGATGTTCCCCTGCAATCTGAAGTATCCATTCGCCCAAATCTGTTTCAACAGGTTTTAAATTCTCTTTTTCCAGAAAGTCATTGAGTCTGATTTCCTCGGATGTCATGGACTTTGATTTTACAATATATTCTGTATTGTGAGTTTTACAGACTTCAGTAATATATCTGCATGCATCTGTGCCGGTTTTTGCTCTGTAAACTTTAGCGCCGGCTTTCTCTGCATTATTTTTAAAACGATGGAAAAGAGTTTCCAGATAATCGGGGGAATAAGTACGCCTGTTATTTATTTCCATTCTGAGGTTTTCAAAATCCAGTCCAGTTAAAGCCGCTGACCGAGATTTTTTGTATGAGGTTGCAAAATTTTTCAGATTGTTGTAAAGGACTTCATCATTAAGTTTACTGTTAATGCTATCTTTGAATGAATTCATGATATCACCTATAAGTCATTAATTATAAAGACGCTCATTTTCACAGGACCGTGAACACCTATTGTGAGTACGCGTTCAATATCAGCTGTTCTGCTGGCTCCTGTTATGAAAGCAATATAGGAATTTGTTTGTTTGGTTTTTTCTCTGAGATATTTTTCAATAGTGTATAATTTTTCCACTATTGAAGATTCAGGGAGTATAATTATTAAGTGTTCTGACAGCGAGGATGCCATTCGTAATTTTTCGCTGGTGCTGTTTAGAACTATAGTACCTGTTTCAGCGATACCGTAATCTGCCTGGATAAATGCCTTATTTATTCCGTTTTTTTCTATTTGGATATCTTTGTATAAATTAATTGCAGGGATATTGGCGTACGAATCCGGCTTTATAATTTTGGTTAACTCATTTTTTGACATCAAATAGTTCTCATTATTAACTGCAGCAGATTTTTCAATGAATTGATCGACAATGGAGGAGGGCATAATATCTCCTTTTTATTGGTAATACCAATTGTAAAAAAAGACTGGCTTTAAGTCAACCGATTTTTTAAAAAGATTGTTTCCAGGCAATTATTTTGAAATTGTTTATTTTCGTAATATCTGTATTTAATAATTTCTTTTGTGCAAACTACATTGTAAAAAAAGACTTTTATATGAATTTTAGGGAACCATAATGAAAAATGTTGACAGTAAAATTTAGCTTGATATAAAGGGTATTACCAATTGTTGGTATGATAAAATAACATGAGGTATAATTTGAAGAAAAGTATGTATAAGAAATTTCAGAAAATAGCTGGCAAAAAAAACTGTTTTGTTACCCCGGAGGAACTATCCGGTTATTGCTTTGATGCTTTTGCAAAAAGCAATGCCTTTCCGGAAATAGTAGTTGCACCTGAAAGCCCCGAATGTATCCCGGAAATTATCACGCTGTGCAATGAAGAAAATCTGGCTATTGTTACAAGAGGAGCCGGGACAAACTTAAGCGGCGGTACACTCCCCTTTGATGGCAGTTGTGTCTTGCTTACAACAAAGCTTAACAAAATAAGAGAGATAAATAAAGCCGATCATTATGCTGTTGTGGAGGCAGGTGTTGTGACAGCTGACATTGCAAATGCTGCAGCAAGTGCAGGCCTTTTCTACCCCCCTGATCCAGGCAGTATGAATATTTCCACCATAGGCGGGAATGTGGCGGAAAACGCAGGTGGGCTCAGAGGTTTAAAATACGGTGTTACAAAAGATTATCTGATGGGGCTTACTCTTTTTGACGCTGAAGCTAATAAGGTTATAGGCGGCGGCAGAACGGTAAAACAGGTGACGGGGTTTAATCTGCCGGGGCTTTTTGCAGGATCGGAAGGTCTTTTGGGAATTATGGCAGAGTTTATTTTAAAACTTATTCCACCACCTGAAAGCTCCAAATCTATGCTTGTCACTTACAATGATATTTTAAAGGCATGCGATACTGTTTCACAAATAATTGCTGCAAATATACTTCCGGCCACAATGGAGCTGATGGATAATTTTACTATCAGAACAGTGGAGGAAGCCACAGAAATAGGGCTGCCAGTTGATGCCGATGCACTTTTGCTGTTGGAAATTGACGGTCATCATGGGCAAGTGGAGGATGAATTTGACAAGGTAAAATCTATTTGTAAAAAAAATAATGGGCATCTGAAAATAGCAGAGGATGAAGACTCCAAAAATAAAATATGGGAAGCCAGGCGTAAGGCTTTAAGCAGCCTTGCAAGATTAAAGCCCACACTTATTCTTGAAGATGCAACCGTTCCAAGAAGCAAGATTTCCTCAATGATGTCTTCTATTATGGATATTTCCCGAAAATATGAAATTACGATAGGTACGTTCGGTCACGCCGGTGACGGCAACCTCCATCCCACAATACTTACGGATAAAAGGGATAAAGACGAGATGCTGCGTGTTGAAAAAGCGGTGGATGATATTTTTTCTGTTGCACTGAGTCTTGGTGGTACACTAAGCGGGGAACACGGAATCGGTACCGCAAAATCCAAATATCTTGAAATGGAATACGGCAGCGGTACTGTAAAATTTATGAAAAACCTTAAAAGGGGTGTGGATATAAAAAATGTTCTGAATCCAGGAAAGATGGGCTTATGATATGGAAGATCTGATAAAAGAATTAAAAGAGCTCGAAGAGCTTGTCATAAGGTGTATGAAATGCGGCACGTGTCAGGCTCACTGTCCGTTGTACAAAAAAGATTTTTTTGAACAATCCGTAGCCCGCGGCAAAATTTCGATGATAGAATCGGTATATGAAGGTAATTTAGAAGATGCTTCCCGTATCCTAAAATACATTGACTACTGCCTTATGTGCGGCAGGTGTAAAAACAACTGCCCAAGCGGCGTTAAGACGGACGAAATTTTTCTGAGAGCCAAAAGTGCTCTGCGAAAAGTTGAAAAACTGCCTTCCTGGGGTACATTTGTTTTAAAAATTGTCATGGAAAAACCGGAACTTTTGTCCAAATTGTCTCCGCTGATGCATATTGGTTTGAAGTTTGGCAGTAAGCAGGTGAAGGCTGATGTTTTTAAACCGCTATTTGGCTTATATTCACGAAATGTTGCTTCGATTGCGAAAAAGAGTTTTAGTGATGCTTACGCCGGTTTTCACAAGGCGGAAAATGAAAAATTCAGCGTTATTTTCTATCCCGGATGTGCAGTGAATTATATATATAAACATTGGGGAGAAACCATTGTAAAATTGTTGAATAAGCTGGATGTATCAGTTTATGTTCCTGACGTGAATAAATGCTGCGGTATACCCGCTGCAACTTTGGGTGATATGCAGCTTTATGCCAAAATGGTGAATGAAAACAGGCAGCTTTTTAAAAATTTCGATGCAGACTATGTCATAACATGCTGCCCCACTTGCGCATACGGTTTGTTTGACATGGGAGAAAAGGTTGCGGAAGAAACATTTGATAAAATAGAAATGGATATTTTAGTCTTTTTAAAAGAGGTAATAGGTTTATCCCCAAAACAGCTCACATTAGAGAAAGTTTCGCTGCATATACCGTGTCACTATGACCACTCAAAAGATACGTTTCTGAAAGATTTGATAAAAGGTATCTCCGATAACTTTTACGAACTTAAAGATCAGTCCTGTTGTGGTTTTGGTGGTACTTTTAATATTAAAAACTATAATTCATCCAAGCAGATTGTAAAAAACAAATCAGAAGAAATCAAAACTGCAGAGGTTGAAAAATTGTTTACACCTTGCCCGGGCTGTGCTATGCAGTTAACCGATGGTATAATCCGAGAGGGCGGCGAGGCGGAGGTTTTACATCCTGTTGAGCTTATTTACAGGGGGCTGATTGATTCAGAATGTTTCAGAAGATAAAACCGAAGAAAATTAGCGATGAAATATATTTTCAAATAAGAGACTTGATTTTAAACGGTGAGCTTAAACCCGGTCAAAAACTTCCTCCCGAAAGGGAATTAGCTGAAAACATGGGTGTTAGCAGACCTTCACTGAGGGAGGCTCTGAACAAACTGGTTGCCCAGGGATATCTGGAGCAGGTCCAGGGCGGCGGGACATATGTTAAATCCATAACGGCCACATCTATTGATAATGCAATCGAAGAATTTGTAAAACGTGATGACGCCATTTTTGACCTCATGGAAGTACGTAAGATATTGGAGACATGGGCTGCCTATACAGCTGCAGAAAGGGCTACTGAAAGAGAGATTAATAACATGTTCGAGTTTCTTGAAGAGATGAGAATAGCCAAAGAACATGGTCATATCGGTTATATTTCCGATACAAATTTTCATTTTGCCATTTCTCATGCCACCCATAATGTGCTGCTAGTTCACGTAATGAATAATATTTATCAGTGGATTGAGCGTGTGAGTTATGAAATACGTTCAAGAATGCATAATAAACCGGACAGTCACGAATTGCTTTTCAGACATCATACGGATATATTTGAGGCTATCAAATCAAAAAATCCGGATTTGGCATACAGTAAAATGCTGATTCATATGAATTATATACAGCGGGAACTGGAAAGAATCTTTAATAAAAGAGAACAAGACTAAAATTTTGAATAATTTTTGAAAAACAGCCGTATCCCATTGTTCAGGGTTCAATGTTCAACGTTAGTGACAGTGGAAACAAATAGTTATTTATTGTTATTCGTGGTTATTCATTGGAAAAAACCTGCCTTGGTTGCCGTGTTAAATATAAAAAAATTTATACCAGGGTTGAAATAACCAAAATTGATGAAGGTACTCAAAACTTTGTACTTAACACTTAGAACTATTCCCCCTTCACTTAATCTGAATAATATTCAATAATTGAGGTCTCTAATAAAAAATTAATATGACATCTATTTAAAATTCAAATACTTGCTTGACTCAACTATTAACTTTTAATAAGATTATGAAAGATATACAGATTTAAACAATATATATTAGAACTGGAGAAATTGAATGAATTCGCTACTTATTGAAAAGTACGAAGAGGAATGGGAAACTTTGATAAGTACTCTGCAGTCCACTTTTTTCTGCAACGAAAAACCAACAAATCCTTTGCTTTTGAATGTTTCAACTGAGTATTTTGCTGCTGATTATAAAATAATGGTATTTGGTCAGGAAACCAACGATTGGGAAGGTATATTTCCGCATCCAAAGAAGACGAATCATTTGTTAGATATCTACCATAAATTTTATAATAATGGTTCTTGCTTTTCCTATAGCGGTTCCTTCTGGAATGGAGTATCACAGTTAAAGAGCGCTTTGAGAAAAAAGTTTGGTCAATCTGATCAGGTTCAAAGTATTTTATGGAATAATGTCATTAAGATTGGGAAGGCAAATGGTAAAGGGACTCCAAGCAATGAAATATTGAAATGGCAAGATACTTGGTTTGATATTGTTTTACTCGAGGTATGCTTGTTAAGACCGGATATAATAGTTTTCTTTACAGGTCCTAACTATGACGTATTTCTTAGTCGCATATTTAGTGATTTATCTTTTGAAAATCTCAATGGAAGAGATAGTAGGGAGTTAGCCCGAGTTAAATCCCACTTTCTTCCGCGCAATACTATAAGAACATATCATCCTGGATTTTTGTGGAGAAATAAATTTTATTCATACCTTGATGAAATCCTGGACGCTATTGAGTGCTAACCAGTTAACAAACAAGATGCTCATAAATTCATTCTGGTAATTGGCATATACCCAATACAATTCTGGATTCCCGCATAACTCATTAACGATACCAGAGCTTCCACACCAAGATCTTTGAATAGCTCATTTTTTTTGTGATATCACCAAAACATATTTTTTTACAGGTCGCTCAAAGCACTCTATAATATCCAACTCTTCCGGTACGTCAAAATAATCACCGAAGTTTAATGGAAGGTCGTATTTGCCTTTACCATGATAAAACACCACAGGGATTACAGGTTTTAGAGATTCTTTGTTTTTAAGATTATTTTTCCATACAGAAACACAGTAAGACAATATCTGTGTTAGTGTGAATTTATCCTTGTAAAACTTGACCTGTTAAATGATCTTTGGTCTATCAGCGAAGCTAATATTTAACAGGGTAAACCCTGTTAAATGCTGCCAAAGGCAGCCCTGTGAAACCGGTAATAAAAAAGCTGGAATAACAGACATAAAGCCGGCAGATGAAAAGCAAAATACTTTCACAGGCTGGAAATTTCAGTGCTATTTTTAAGTTTTGCTTATGGCATAGGCGGCGGTTGTCCTTCTAAAAAAGAAAAAATGAATGAGAGAGGCTATCTTTTATTTTTTTATTATGTCAAAAATTATAACATTTATGAAAATAAATAAATACAGCAAGAAGTTATATGATACAACAGATTCAATATACAGAATTAGGGTTTATACGGATGAATTAAGCGGCCTTTATAATCAGCTGGAATAGCCCTTTATTAATTTTTGCAAAAAGTGTCACCAAGGGGCTTTTTTTGTATTTTTATTAACTTGGGGTTTGTTGCTATTCAGTTTGTGTGAAAGGGCTTTTTAGAATCGGGGCGAGAGGATTTGAACCTCCGACCCTCGGTTCCCAAGACCGATGCGCTGCCAAACTGCGCTACGCCCCGAATGAATCATGACTTATAATATAAAAAATTTTATTTGTCAAACACGTTTATTTTTGTGTCACCCAAAAATCATATAAAAAAAATAATCTTATTGTAAGAAATGGAGTAATGCCAAAAAATGATTAACATCTTGAACAAAACAATATATCATATAGCATAATAATGCGAGGTGATAACAATGGACAAAAAAGATACCGACATGGTCATAAGAAGTTTAACTATTGATGATCTCGCACCGGTGTTCCATTTAGGTGAAAAAATATTTACTCTGCAAAGTTTCCCAAATCTTTACCGTGTTTGGGATGAATATGAAGTAGTAAATTTTTACACCAACGATCCTGAAAGCAGCTTTGTTGCCGAGATTAATGGCGATATAGCTGGTTTTATTTTATCGTACATCGTAAATAAATCACCTAAAAAATATGGTTACCTCGTATGGATGTGCGTAGATCCGAAATTTGAAAGTAAAGGTGTTGCTTCAAAACTATTTGATGAATTTAAAAGTTATATGTTGGAAAATGACGTGAAAATGCTTTTGGTGGATACCGAAGCTGAAAACAAAAAAGCATTGCGATTTTTTATGAAAAAAGGATTTGCCCAACCAAATGAACAAATTTATTTGACACTCAACTTGGGTGAAAGTGAGGAAAATATTGATAAATAAAAACAGACTAAAACAACTGTTAATTGATATGATTAACATTTACAGCCCTTCCGGGAAAGAAACTGAGCTCACTGACTATCTTCAGGCGTTTTTTAAACAAAATAAACTTGATTTTGAATATGAAGAAGTTGAAAGCGACAGGGGTAATCTGATTATTATGCCGGAAGACGGAGATTGTGATGTTGTTTTTGTCGGTCATATTGATACTGTACCTGCCTTTGATTATGAAAACTATGAAACTGATATCTACGATGATGAAATATACGGACTCGGGGCTGTCGATATGAAAGGCGGATGTGCAGCCATGATTGAGAGCTTTTTATCCTTCAGGGAAAATACCAAAAAAGATTTCAATACCGGCCTTGCACTCGTTGTAGGTGAGGAAGAATCCGGAGACGGTGCTTACGCTCTGTCAAAAGATTATTCCTTCAAATGGGCTATTATTGGTGAACCAACAAACCTTCAGCCATGCTACGGACACTTCGGATATGTGGAAATAGCACTTGCAGCATTTGGTCAAAAGGTTCACGCCTCTCTTTCCAAACCTGATAAAAATGCCGTTAAAAAAATGATGGATTACCTTAGCATAATTATAAACTATATAGAAAAAGACGCAAACGATATTATCTATAATATAAGGGATTTGAGCAGTTCTCAGGCTGGATTTGCAACACCGGACAGATGTGAGGCATACCTTGACCTGCACCTGCCCACCAGATACCCAATAGGAGTTTTGACTGCAGAGATAGAGGATTTAATCTTCAGAAATTTCAAAAATGAAGAAGTCAATTATTCTCTGGAAACAATCCACCATGGCTTTGAGCTGACAGAAAAAGGTTTAATCCCCAAACTAATAAAAGAAATTTTTCAGAAAAACAAATACGACTATACTCCTTTTTTCTTTAAAAGCGATTCAGACGCGCCTATTCTATGGCAATCCGGAATAAAACCAATAATTCTGGGGCCGGGGGATATTTCTTTTGCTCATACAAAAGAAGAGTTTATAAATTTTCAAGAAGTCGTTAAAGCCTCAGAACTTTATTTATCTATAATGAATGAGCTGTAAACAGACATCTTTATAAGCAGATTTGCAAAAATTATTAGCATATAGGAGACCTTTGCACAACTCTATTTAGTCATGCTGTAGCAGCAACAATGTTGCTAAATTTGACAGAGTCAACCATTTATTTCAGCATCTAATTATATCAGTAAGTTATGAGACCCTGAAACAAGT
>Ga0182237_100159_pt1 | contig 23652 bp, 23 predicted proteins | sample hydfratesGB_TF_B_FD_132457 | JGI IMG/M metagenome (GOLD analysis project Ga0182237, IMG submission 132457) | Subsurface microbial communities from deep shales in Ohio, USA - hydraulic fracturing test GB_TF_B | ecosystem: Environmental > Aquatic > Deep subsurface > Shale gas/oil reservoir >... | reverse complement strand
CTTGTTTCAGGGTCTCATAACTTACTGATATAATTAGATGCTGAAATAAATAATTGACTTCGTCAAATTTAGCAACTTTAGTTGCTGCTACAGCATGACTAAATAGAGTTGTGCAAAGGTCTCTTTTTTCTTTGAAATCGGTAAATTATTACAAAACTTTAATATTGTAGCACACCTTGTTTATGTTTGTTTGTCGTAGTATTTATCGATAAAAGAGTGGTCGTATAATCCGAGAGCTTCTCTCTGCTCTTTATATTCATCGATAAATTTGTTTTCCAGTTTTTGCAGCTTTTGGTATTGTTCCTTGTGGTTTTGAATATCCGTTTGAAGTTTTTCCTGCAGTTTTCTTAATATTTTCTTTTTTTTTCTCTTTACTTTACCGTCCAATTTTGAATTGATTTTAAAAAGAATTTTTTCTTTCCGATTGATTAATCTTTTTTTCTTTTTTATATATTCACGGGTCATATCAATTTTATTCCCGTACATTGATAGGGTATCAGCTTTCATTTTGTTGATTTCGGTTTCCAGTTGTGATAAGTCCATATAAATTTATACCATGAGGGGATGTGTAGTTGCAATTAACAATTTACAAATTGTATACAAAATTGGGAGATTATTACGGTAAAACAAACTGGTGGCCTGCAGAGGGTGTCTTTGAAATTATTGTGGGGGCTGTGCTCACCCAGAATACAAACTGGCTGAATGTGGAAAAGGCATTAAACAATCTCAAAAACAGCCGTATGCTGGATTATGCTAAAATTCTTGAAGAAAAAGATGACCGAGTGAAAGAATTGATTAGACCAGCCGGATTTTATAATCAGAAATATGCTACACTTATAAGAGTTTGTCGTTTTATAAAAGAGGAGCTTGATGGAGACTTTGCATTGCTAAAAAGAATGAGTACTGCAGATTTGAGGGATAAATTATTAAATATTAAAGGTATAGGCAAGGAGACTGCTGATTCCATTTTACTGTACTGCGGTTACCATCCTGTGTTTGTCATTGATGCGTATACAAAAAGGGTTGTGAACCGTCTTGGTATTTCACAAGAGAGTGATTACGATAAGCTCCAGCGTATTTTTGAGAATGCTTTGCCGGCAGATGTACATTTGTATGCTGAATATCACGGATTGATTGTGGAGCATGCAAAAAAATTTTGCAGAAAAAAACCGGTTTGCAAAGATTGTTTTTTGGCTTATATTTGTGAGTACAAAACGGAAGAGAAGGTCGGATGACCGCTGAGCACATAATTACATAATTTATGTGCTTGGAGGAAAGTCCGGGCACCACAGAGCAGGATGGTCGGTAACGCCGACCCGTCGTGAGGCGGGGAAAGTGCCGCAGAAAATATACCGCCGAGCACTTAATATTTGTGTTAAGTGCTCAGGTAAGGGTGAAAAGGTGGTGTAAGAGACCACCGGTTGCCTGGTGACAGGTAACGCATGGTAAACCCCATCCGGTGCAAGGCCAAATAGGTGGGCGTTTGAGGGCTGCTCGTCCGAGGCTCACGGGTAGGCTGCTAAAGTCGGCCGGCAACGGTCGTCCCAGAGAAATGGTCATCCCCGACAGAACCCGGCTTACAGACCTTCTCTTCTCCTATAAATGTTATTTTGAAGATATTTGCTGTTTTTCCAGACTTTTAATTCTGCTTACTATCTTCGGATGGTAGGGTTTATTATTATCAAAAAGGAGGTATTGTTTTGTTTCCTGCATCTTTTCATCGGGGATTTCTATAAATTTACCTTCGGCTTCAGCATAAATAATGCTATTATTTTTATCAGTTATGTAGCCTCTGGTAATGGCGAACATCCTTTTTTCCGAAAGAAATTCTGTTTTTAAAAGATAGGGTGTATCAGTATTAAGGGTTTTTCTGAACTTAACATTGAGATCCCTTGTGAAATAAAGATTGTGTCCTTTGGCAAAAACAAAAGCACTCCAGCTCATTGTTTCATCGAGTAAAGCAGATACTATCCCACCGTGTACAATATCTTTAAAGCTGTTAAAACCATCTGGAATAAAAATATCAGAGCAAACATAATCTTTATATACATAAAAATTATGTTTTAACCCCACAGGGTTTTCCAATCCACACACAAAGCATCTCGTGGAATGAGGGAGATATGTAATGTTATACATGTTGGCAATATTAACAATTTTTGTTTTTATTTCAATGAATTTTTTTGAGAAAGGCGGAGCAAGAAAACTCCGCCCGTAATGTGTCAGTAATTATAGCTCTTCTTTATTTATTTCTTTGTAATGTGCATCCACAACAGCTATTGCCGCCATATTTACGATTTCATTCACATCACTTCCTCTTTGCAAAACATGTACTGATTTACAAAAGCCCTGCAGAATCGGCCCTATTGCTGTACCTCCGCCAACTCTGTAAAGGAGTTTATAGGCAATATTACCGGATTCCAGATTAGGAAATATTAGGGTGTTTGCATCTCCCTGTATTTCTGAAAAAGGGAACGCTTCTTTTGCAATAGGCTCATATGTAGCGGTATCTGCCTGCATATCTCCATCGATGACTAAGTCAGGTTGCCTTTGCTTTACCAGTTTCATTGCATCTGAAACTTTTTTGGTTCTGGGTATTCTCACACTCCCAAAATTTGTAAAAGAAAGCATAGCAATTTTTGCGTCTGTATCAAATTTTTTCCATGTTTCTGCCGACTGTAAGGCAATTTCTGCCAACTGATCTGCATCTGGGTCTATATTTACAGTGGTATCTGCGCAAAGAATGATTTTATCTTTGAATACCATAAAGTAAGAACCTGAAGGTGATTTATAATCTTTTTGCAGAGGAATTGTTTCAAGGAAGGGTCTTACTGAGTCAGGGTAACTTCTGGAATAACCTGTTAGCATACAATCTGCTTCACCGTTTTTAATCATCATTGCTCCGAAATAGTTGGTGATTTTAAGCAATTTTCTTTTGGCTTCTACTCTTGTCATACCTTTACGTTGCCTGAGTTGAAACAGTTGTTCTGTATATTCTTCCAATTTATCTGATTTCGTGGGGTCTATGATTTCACATTCATCCAGATTTATATTGTTAACATCAGCAAGTTCTCTGATTTCATCTTCATTGCCTAGTATAACAGGTGTTGCGAAACCTTCTTCAACAATTTTTGCTGAAGCCTTAAGAATTTTTTCGTAATCACCCTCAGACATAATAATTTTTTTGGGATTAAAGCGTGCTTTATTGATTATCTGTCTTGTAAATTCTTTTGCAATGGAAAGTCTGGATTCCAATATATCTTTATATTTGTCCCAGTCTTTGATTTCAACTCTTGCTACACCTGTATCGATTGCAGCTTTTGCCACTGCAGGTGCAACAGTAGTAAGAACACGGGGGTCAAAAGGTTTGGGGATAATATAGTCTTTGCCAAATTCTATTTTGTCGAGTCCATAAGCTTTACATACAGATTCCGGTACATCCTGTCTGGCCAACTCAGCCAATGCTTTTGCAGCAGCCAGTTTCATTTCTTCATTAATAGCTGTTGCCCTGACATCAAGTGCACCTCTAAAAATAAAAGGGAAACCAAGAACATTATTTACCTGGTTTGGGTAATCCGATCTTCCGGTAGCCATTATAGCGTCACCTCTGACCTCTTCCACTTCTTCGGGTGTGATTTCTGGATCTGGATTTGCCATTGCCATAATAATAGGATTTCTGCTCATCATTTTGACCATATCCTTTGTTACAGCTCCTTTTACGGAAAGTCCTAAAAATACGTCAGCTCCATCCATAGCTTCTGTTAAAGTTCTCATTTCTGTGTCTGCGGCAAATTCTTCCTTATATTTGTTCATACCCTCTGTGCGACCTTTGTAAATAACACCTTTTGAGTCGCACATAATTAAATTTTCCTTTTTTATACCAGTGGATACAATAAGTTTTGCTATTGCAATGGCCGAAGCCCCTGCTCCATTTATCACAACTTTCATTTCGGGAATTTTTTTATTGACAATTTCTGAGGCGTTCATAATTGCAGCAAGTGCTATGATAGCTGTCCCGTGTTGATCATCGTGAAAAACAGGTATATTAAGCCTTTTCCGTAATGTTTCTTCGATATAAAAACAGTCCGGTGCTTTTATATCTTCAAGATTTATTCCGCCGAAAGTTGGCTCAATAAGCTCTGCTGCTTTTATTACTTCATCCGGATTTTGAGAGTTAACTTCAATGTCAAAAACATCCACATCAGCAAATCTTTTAAACAATACGCCTTTACCCTCCATAACTGGTTTACCGGCCAGAGCTCCAATATTGCCAAGTCCGAGAACAGCTGTGCCGTTTGATAGGACTGCGACTAAGTTACCCTTAGCTGTGTAGTCAAAAGCTTTATCAGCGTCCTGTTCAATTTCGAGACATGGATATGATACACCCGGTGAATAGGCAAGAGAAAGCTCTCTTTGGGTAAAGCAGGGTTTAGTGGCAACAACTTCTATTTTTCCGTGCCTTTGTCCCATATGATATTCTAATGCTTCTTCTTTCGTTATTTTTCCTTTACTTTCCATAAAAACCTCCTGATTGTTTGTGCTTATGTAACCTTTTTTTTATATGTTTCGTCGAGCTACCGATAATGTAGTAAACTATAAATCAATATTAACCAAAAGTAAACAGTAAAAACAGGTTTTTCTTAAATTTTTTTGGCTTACTTTTTATTGAAAAAAACTATAATGAAAAAATATAGCATTGTAATGTTTACGGGGTAATTCAAATCATTATGAATAAGGATTCATCTTACTATTCTTATGTATGGATATGATTAATTAGGTAAAATATTAGTATATTTTATATATTTTGTATTAAATGTTTTTATTCTTTTAGTGATATAGTTTTTATATATACCTTGTCTTTGTAAGATATTAAATCTTTTCGGTAAAAAGCTATATTTTTAATCAGGATTTTCTGATTTAGCAGTAGGGATTGAGTGTGATTTTGTTAATAAAGCATTGTAAGTTAACAAATTATAAAAGAAATGTTTTTGATATGCTAAAGTGAATTGCTGATGAAATTGTGACAGAATATTATTAATTCTTGATTTACATTGAAAATATGATAAAAAAACATATAACTTCAGGAGGATTTTATGGGGAAAAATACAAGAAGTTCATCCAAAATCTTTTTAAACGAAAAGGACATACCTAATAAATGGTATAATATTATGGCAGATTTGCCGACTCCTATGGACCCACCGATAAGTCCATTTACAGGTAATTCTGTTACTTTTGACGAAATGAAAGCTTTATTCCCGCCACAACTGATTGAACAGGAAATGTCAGGCGAAAGATGGATAGATATTCCTGATAAAGTTATGGAATTGTTAAGTTTATGGAGGCCAACACCGCTAATAAGAGCTGAAAGATTTGAAAAGGCTCTGGGTGTCAAATCGAAAATATATTTTAAATATGAAGGAACATCACCTGCGGGGAGTCATAAGCCTAATACTGCTATTGCCCAGGCATATTATAATAAAATAAACGGAATAAACAGATTAACAACTGAAACAGGTGCAGGGCAGTGGGGCAGTGCTCTTTCTGTTGCCTGTAAAATGCTGGATATGCAGTGCAGGGTTTATATGGTGAAAGTCAGTTACAACCAAAAACCTTATAGAAAATCGTTTATGAGAATGTTTGATGCAGAGGTTATACCAAGTCCGTCAGAGTATACTAATGCAGGCAGGGATATGTTAAAGCGTAATCCCAACTCTAACGGAAGCTTGGGGCTGGCCATAAGTGAAGCTGTGGAGGAAGCTGTCGGCAGAAAAGATACTAACTATGCACTGGGCAGTGTTCTTAATCATGTTGTTTTGCACCAAACTGTTATAGGTCTTGAAACCCAAAAGCAATTTGATTTGATTGGTGAATATCCTGATAAAATATTTGCTTGCAGCGGAGGCGGATCTAATTTCGGAGGGATTGCAACGCCGTTTTTAAAGGAGAAGCTTGATGGAAGGGATATTGAAGCTGTTGCTGTTGAACCGGCCAGTTGTCCCACACTCACCAAGGGTGAGTTTGCCTATGATTATGGCGATGTAGCAAAGCTTACTCCAATTATGAAAATGTATACTTTAGGGCATGATTTTGAACCGCCGGCAATACATGCCGGAGGGTTGAGATATCATGGAGAATCCCCTATTGTGAGTCATTTGTATAAAAATGGCTTGATTGATGCTCAGAATGTTCATCAGTCAGATATATTTAGATATGGTATTTTGTTTGCTCAAACGGAAGGCATTGTTCCTGCACCTGAGTCTGCTCATGCGATAGCGGCTACAGCGCTTGAGGCAGAGAAGAACAGAGAGGAAGGTATTGAAAAAACGTTATTGTTTTGTCTCAGCGGTCACGGTTTTTTTGATATGTCAGCTTATGATGCTTATCTTGACGGTAAGCTTGAAGATTACGAGTATCCGGAGCAGGAAATTAAAAAATCTCTGGATCACTTACCTAAGGTATAAATATAAGGGAGCTTTTTGCTCCTTTGTTGCAGGTTTTATATGAAAATTTTGATGCATCAATGCTGTGCACCGTGTTCGGTTTATACAGTAAAAGTACTGAAAAAGTCTTTTGATACTATTTACGGTTATTATTATAATCCCAATATTCATCCTGTTAAAGAGTTTTATCTGAGGCTTGAAAGTGTTGAAAAATTTAATAAGAAAAATAATATTAATTCAATAATAGATGAATATTACGGTTTGAAGGAGTTTGTCAGAAAGTCTGTGTACAGAGAAGAAAACAGATGTGTGTTTTGTTATGCCTGGCGAATAGAGAAAGCTGCCGCTGTAGCCAAAAAAGGAAATTTTGACTACTTTACCACAACGCTTCTGTTCAGTAAAATGCAGAATCATGAGCTGATTAAAGAGCTTTGTCAGTCTTTTGCCAGGAAATACGGTGTTCCTTTTTATTACAACGATTTTAGAGAAGGCTGGAATGAAGGGCTTAGTGAGAGCAAAAATATGGATATTTACAGACAGCAATACTGTGGATGTATATACAGCGAAGAATACCGATATAAAAAGCAGTTGTCAGGATATTACAAAAAAGGCAGACCTATTATGGATAACAGGGTTTAGCTATGGATCAAATACCTGAATTCGGCAAAATCCTTGTAGTTATCGGAATTATAAGTATTATTGTAGGTTTGATATTTATGTTTGGGAGTAAAATCGGTATTGGCAGGTTGCCGGGGGATATTTTTGTCAAAAAAGACAATATTACCTTTTATTTCCCGGTTGTGACATCAATAATTATCAGCATAATTCTTACTATATTGCTGAACATATTTTTCAGAAAATAAAAAATCCGCCCGAAGGCGGATATATTTTGCCTTTATAAGTATAGTCTCTTTTCTGCAAATGTTATTGTTTGCTCGTTCTTGCTTCTGTAACTATACTTTGACAACATTGGCTGCCTGAGGGCCTTTAGGACCATCGACAACATCAAACTGTACCTGATCACCTTCTTTCAAGGATTTAAATCCATCCATTGAAATTGCTGAATAGTGAACAAATACATCCTCACCATTAGATCCGGTTATAAAACCGTATCCTTTTGAATCATTGAACCACTTAACGGTACCTGTGTTACTCATTCTTTCACCTCTTTTATTTCTTTGGGCTTTACCCATTCATTATAATATCAGTATCTTATGTATTAGTCAAAAGAAATATTAAAATTTTTTTTACACTTCCAAAAAAATCTATACTGAGATACAATCTATAAATACAGATTTAAACAATGAGGTTGTCATGGCAAACATTATCGCAAAAATTGAAAAAATTAATGAAATATCTGAGCTTTACAAGTTTTTTTATAAAGATACATGCGATTCCACAGGGACAATATTGATACATCACGGTAAAGCAAAATATCCGGGAAAATATGTAAAAGATTATTCGAAAATAAAACTTTTTGAAAAAACTCCGGAAGCTAAAAAGATTCTGAAAGAAAAAGCCGGCGAAATTTTTAAAAAATATAATTTTAATTCACTTTTAGCCGTTCACAATATCGGAACAATCTACAAAAACGATCCAATACTGTTTTTGGCTGTGGAATCAGTAGACAGGGAAACAGGGTTTAAAGGTATGCGCGAGTTTCTGGAATTTATAAAATCAGAAAAAATTTTAGGATTGGAAGAAATAAAATAAGATACCAAGAGCTTTGATTAATTGAGCCATTATAAATTTTATCATCCCCAGCTCCTACTAACTCTTTGATGCTTGATTAGGATGGAGTGGAGAAATGACAACAAATTATGTCATCCCGAGCGAAGCCGAGGGATCTCCAACTATATGCTAATAATTTCTGCGTTTCTGCTTACTAAGACAGGAGGGGTTAGGGGTGACTCGAAATCTTTTTTTATTCGTAGCTGACTGATTTTTTGGGATCTGTCTGTTTTATTGTTTTTAAAGGCAAAATGCCTGCAAGTATTACAAAGATCAACAGAATCATTAATGTTATAAATATTTTGACAGCATTCAAATGAATACTGATACTCCAGCCGAAGGAAATTGTGTTAACAACTTTTATAGTTATAAAGCTGAGTATAAAGCCCAAAATTACCCCGTAAATTATTCCGCAGAATCCGATGAAACCTGCTGAAATCATGTAAATTTTTGTTAAAAATTTATTATCGGCACCCAGATATTTCAGAATGCTGATTTCTCTTTTCCTCTCAAGGGCTACTGCATAAAGCATATTGGCCACTCCGAGAAGCGAAATTATCAGTGCTGTCAGCTGAATGGCGTATGTTATCTGAAAACTGTTGTTGAAAATTCCCATTACCTTCTGTCTCAGAACGTTATTGTTCAAAATATCGAGAGTGTATGCACCCTCTAATTTTTCTTTGATTTTCTTGATTACTTTTTCTGTATCGGCGTCCTTTTTTAGAAAAACACTGAGCTGCGTAAAAGCTGAAGAGCCCCAGTATTTTTTCTGAAATGATTTGTCCAGAATGATAAATCCCTGGGTGGTGGAGTAGCTTGTGAATACTTCACGTACTTTAAATTTCTTTCGCCCTGCCGGGGTATCAATCAGGATATCATCACCTTTTTCTATTCCGTATTTTATTTTAAGATATTCTGAAACGGCGGTTGTCCTGATAATGTTATAATTTTCAATATTGTCATTGTACCTTTTTACAACCTTTTCATCCCCAAAACCGTATATTACATCCCGGCCTCTGAATTTTCCCTGCATTGCCATGAAAGGATTGAGTGCTGCTATTCCATCAATATCTTTTATTTTTGACAAGACATTACTGTCTATCGGCTCAAAACAGAAGTTGGACGAACATGACGATGATTTGATGAAAATGTCTGCGTTAAGGTTCTTGTTTATCCAGTTCTTCAGAGATGTTTCAAAGGAGTTTATTAAAACCATCATGCTTATTATAAGAGCGGTGGAAATAGTAACACTTATCAGTGCTATGGAAAATCTGTAGAGGCTGCTGTATATATCTGCCGAGGAAATCGTCCCCGGCGCACGGAATATTTTTTTGAGAAGGTTTTGCCCCTTTTGTAGAAATTTTTCCAGGTAGTACGGAGAACCGGCTGCAAAACCGGCTAGTACAAGCAAAATACCGGCGTAAGAAAAGAAGGGCTGATTAAATATTTTCAAAAAATAATCAGCCAAACTGAAGCAAATCCCAGCAACTACCAAAATTATGCCCAATATAAAAGCTTGTTTGTAAAATTTTAGGTATCTCAGCTCAAACGTTCCCTCTCGTACCGTTTCTGTGGGTTTTACTCTGGTGGCTTCAACAGCCGGCAAAACTGCAGCTATAAGGGAAATTGCAAGTCCGATAATAAAAGCAATCAGTGCATAATTGCTGAAAATAAACATCTCTTCAATAATTACAGGCTTAAATATTGTGGTGACAGTATCTTCCACCATTCTCGAAGAATAGAAGGAAAGAATCTGGCCGAGGAATAATCCTAAAAAAGAGCCGATCACACCCAGAATTATTGACTGAATGATAAAGATAAGAAGAATCTGCTTTTTACCGGCACCCAAAGCTCTTAATATACCGATTTGAGGGCGTTTTTTCACGACTGTAATGAAAATCGTATTGTAAAGCATAAAAAAGCCCACCAAAATTGCAATAAAACTTATGAAATGCAGATTGAATTTAAAAGATTCCAGAATGTCTTTTTCATTCTTAATAACACCGGCTTTGCTGATCAAACGCACGGACTGCGGAAGAATTTTATTCAGTCTGTCAGTATCATTACTTTTCAAATCGATTCGACTTAATTTGCCGAATACTGACAGCTTTTCCTGAAAGTTGCCTATATCCTGATATATGCCTGTGGGAATTCTGTTTCCAGCCAATATGCCCGCAACCCTGTAATTCACTTTATTATTACCGACAATCAGGCTGAAATTATCTCCCTTGTTTACTCCAATCCTTTTGGCAACGTCTTTTGTCAGGATTGCTCCGTCAATACTGTTTAAAAATACTCGAATATTGATTTGCTCAGGTGAAATTCTTACACGGGACTGTTTGAATGCTGAAAAGGTATCTATGCCGAACAGATTGATACTGGTATCCGTTTTTTCATGCAGCCCGTCTGTTTTAATGACAGGTATCGGCTTGTAATCGTGTTTTATTAATAATTCGTACACAGACTCATCAAAATAGTTGCCGAATTTTGGCAGTATTTGATAATTTGTATCGGGGTTGAGTTTTTTAATATCCTCTGTGAAGCTGTTTATAGCAGTCTGAGTGGTTCCCAGTATGGATATAAAGAGACCTACAGCAAGGGCTACCCCCAGAATTGAAATAATGCTGAAAAGTTTTTCCTCTTTCAGGTTTCTTAATGTTATTACCGTTATTAATTTTAATGTATTCAATCGGTGATCCTGCCGTCTTTGATTTTGATGATTCTCTCAGCCGATGATGCTACATTTATATCATGAGTTACCAGAAGGATGGTTACCTTTCTTGTTTTGTTTATATCTTTTAAAATGGAAAGAATATTTTTTCCCGCCTCGGAATCAAGACTTCCGGTGGGCTCATCAGCCAAAATTATATCGGGATTTTTTATCAAAGCCCGCGCAATGGCTACACGCTGCTGCTCACCTCCGGACAGCTGACTTGCATATGAAAATTTTTTATCACTGATATGAAGGGAAGTAAGGATTTCATCTATTCTGTTCTGCTCTTTTAATCCTGAAATGAGAAGTGGAATCTGAACATTTTCATAAACTGTGAGATTATTAAACAGGTTAAAAAACTGGAAAACAAAACCGATATGTTTTTTTCGGAAAAGTGTCAGTTCTTCTTCGTTAAAGCGGTTGATTTCTTCATTGTTTACGATAACTTTTCCCAAGTCCGGTTTATCCATTGCACCTATGATATTTAAAAGTGTCGATTTGCCTGAGCCTGACGGTCCCATTATGGATAAAAATTCACCGCTGCTGAAGTTAAGGCTTAAATCATCCAGTACAACATTTTTTCCATATTTTTTGGAAACATTTTCCAGCTTTATCATTATATCTCCCTTCCCCTGTCACTTAATCACAAGATTAAGTGGCAGGGGAAACCTCTAATACTCCTACTCCCCTTACAACCCCTAATACCATTTAATACCCCGTCAACTCGACATAAGCTTTTCCTGTGTCCGTACCTGTTACGCCACAGGCTCCTTCCCAATAATGGTTGAAGGTTGAGTAGTTTGCTATAAATTCCTGATTTTTCACATACGGTTTTACTTTTATATCGATATTTTTTTCTGGAATCCTGATATGCCAGCCGACAGGATATTTTGAGCCTGTGATTTCTGATTTGAAATATTCGGTTATCTCAAAAGAGATTTTACTGAAATCAAGCTGTTGTTTGTTGCCGTTTTTGTCTATCAGTACTGCGTATGAGCTTTTGTTTGCTTTTCCTTCTTTGTTTCTAATCCGGTAAATCATCAGCTCACGATTATTCTCAAGCATGATGGAAAACCAGTCCCAGCCTTCGATATTATCTGTGTTGTAGTCAGAATTTATTTCCCTGTCGAACCAGCTTTTTCCTGAAACACTGTAATTTTGCCCGTTAATTGTAATGACACCGTTTGTATCCATATCCGTAATGGAAAAATAAAGTGAAGCACACTCCCCACAACCGTACACTTTGTTGGAATAACCGTTGTCACCGTTCAGGATTGGCTTTTTTGTTGATTTTAAATTCAGTTGGAGTGAAAATTCGTCCGTTTCTGCCTTGAGGTGCATCTGATTTAAATTGCCATTTAATTTATTGTCGTAAACAAAAACGTTCAGACTGGCAGCGGAAGCACCGGCAGCTTTATATGCACCTCTTGAAATTTCTTCTTTCCGGTAATATTTATTCCTTTTTATATCCGTTACGGCAAAATGTGAAATATATAAATTATTTAATCCGAAGGCACTTTGAAATTCTTTCTTATTAACACCTATAACAAAAAAGGTAAGTTCATAACCGAATTTTCTTCCTGTTTCCGTTTCAAGATGGCCGGTAAGATACCACCATTGGGAGGCGAAATCTTTTCTGTAATATAAATCCCTGCTTAATTTAACGGAATCATTCGGGGATAATTTAATGTAATTTTCGGCATATGAAGCAGCAGATATGAAGAGAATGATTATAACAATTATAAATTTTCTCATAATCAGCAAATATAAACAAAATCAACAAACAGTAAATAAAAAATTTCTTGACTATGCGTGAATATATGATAATTTATTCATGAATATAAAGAGTTTTTCCATATTCACCACGTTGGCCGTTGTTTGGCTGACAAAACAAGCCGAATTACTGCAAATTATAGACATCGATCCTTAGGTTACTTTTGCCCTTGTTAAATCTATCTTTAATGTGTTCCACATAGTTACCAGCCCTCAGCTGGTGATAGCCGGGCTGCCTTTGGCAGCATTTCACAGGGCTTACCCTGTGAAATATCAGCTTTTCTTATAGACCGAAGGTCTTTTTTTAACAGGGCAGGAATGGCAGTTACCCATACGTGACATTTCGACCGGAACGGAGTGGAGTGGAGTGGAGAAATCTCAGATACTGTTTGGAAAAGAGACCTCTTCACTTCGGTCGAGGTGACAATTTTTTGCATAGTATCCGACGCAGATGGATAGATAGGATGTAAACATATTTACCAGTCTTTCAGAATGGTGCTAACCGTATGCACTCTTTCGACCGAGCACTTAACTCTTTAAATGCTCGGGAAGAAATCTCTACCGTAAGAAACGATATAGCAAACAAATATGCAACTGTACTTAAGCGCTAAGAAAACTGATTCAGAAAAACGTACTGGTCAAACCCCAGTCTTTCCGGCCTGCTCAGCTCACTTTCTTTCTGTTTATCATTAAGATTATCGTTTATTTCACGTGCCTTCTTACCAACCGCCAAAAGAGATATCAGCGTCATATCCTCTGGGATACCCAATACTTCTTTTGCCTTACTTTCACTGAAACCGGCCATGGGATGCACCACTAACCCAAGCTCTGTTGCCCTGAGAATCAGAAAAGCTGTAGACATACCTGTATCAAATAAGAAATATTCTCTGCCGGCAACCACACAATCCAAATCTTTTTTGCTGAAAACAGCGATTATCATCGATGCATCATATGCCCATTCATTACCTTTGGATAAAGCTGTATGAAGATTTTTCAGCATATCTTCATCATAAACAAAAACATATCTCCACGGCTGATTGTTGAAACATGAGGAGCTGAGTCCGGCACATTCGGCCAGATCATAGATTAAGTCATCGGTTACATTAAAAGGCTCCAGCGACCTGTATGCTCTTCTGTCTGTGATTGTCTTCTTGACACTCATAAAGCCCCCTTTTTTATCCTTAAGTCTTTCTCCAAATTATATAAAGTGTTTTAATAGTTCATGTCCCAAAAAAGAAAATACCGGTCACTCTATATTTAATTATAGTACCTTAAACTTCAGATACCAATAAAAATTTTTTGTAAAATACAGTAGAAAATATTTAGAAGTATAATTTACCTGGATTTTTTTACTATTGACTAAAAACAACTAAATAAGAAGACTTTTGAATAATTCTATTTGGTCATGCTGTAGCAGCTACAATGATGCTAAATTTGACAGAGTCAACCATTTATTTCAGCATCTCATATTATCAATAGTTTATGAGACCCTGAAACAAGTTCAGGGAGACAATATCCCAATTATTCAAAAGTTTCATAAGAGGAGATATCCTGGGTGAGCACTACTCCGCAAGCGGCAAATCGTAAGATTTAGATCGGGCACCGTGTACGCTCAATGCAGTAACTGTGACCAATATCATGATTGACAGGCTAGTTCATCACAGCTATTTGTTGGTATTTCAGGAGGAAAGTTGGCGGGTGAAACATTCGCTTGTTAACAAAAAAAATTCCTCACCGGGGTAGGGAAAAATTTTTTGCAAAAATAGGGAATTTCTACTTGCAAAAAACAAAAATTAGATGAGTATTTATTATTTATATATTTTAGTTAGGAGTCGTAATGGTTTTTGATAATGAGCTTAGTCCGAATGGAGAATTATTAGAAGATGTAGAAGCGTTTATTGAAGAAAAATATGAATTTAAGTGTAATCCTAAATACAAAGGCTTTTTTGGCAGGATTCGTGCTTATTTTGATAGGCTGGATGCTGAAGAAATTGCTAATAAAAGTTCGGGTGAGTCTTGGTTAAATATATCGGAAACACCTACCATTTATTACAGTGAGCCTCCAAGTGAAGAGTTCTTAAAAAGGGAGATTGAACGACATGTCGCAAAGCAGCTCGAAAAATCATTTTCTAATCAATTAATGAAACTCATTGAAGCTAAGAAAAAAACTCCTGCAGAAGTATATAAAAAGGCAAATATCGATCGCAAACTTTTTTCTAAAATTCGTTCTGAGAAAAGATATATACCCAGTAAAAAAACTGCGATAGCATTGGCTATTGCATTAGAGCTAAACTTGGAAGAGACTCAGCATCTTCTCAATAGTGCGGGTTTTACACTTTCACGCAGTCTTCTTTTTGATGTGATTATTGAATATTTTATAAGTCAAAACAAATATGATGTATTTGAAATAAATGATGTGCTTTTTGCATATAACCAGCAAATATTAGGTGGTTAATACGAAAAAATTTGATTGTCGCTTTTGAAGCGACCTATTATTATTCATTAAATGTTATCTTCCGTTGTTATTAATCAAAATAAGGTAAGGTGGGGACAACATTGCATTTTTTTAACCGATGACACTTATGTACTTTATAACTTTTATTGTTGATGAGAAAGTTAAATCATAGATTATAAGGGAGTAAAATTTATGAAAATTTTATTTATAGTAGCAATAAGTGAATCGGTTTTGTTAATCTTAGCTTCAATTACTACTGGTAAAAACATAATGCCACTGATTTCAAATTTTGATCTTATTTTAGCTGAAAATTTAGGAGCATTAGTTTTGGTTTATCCTGCGACATGTATTTTATTTTTGTTTAATAAAATAAGAGTAAGGTTCTGGCATTTTTTGGGAATAATATTTGCTGGTTTGTATTCAACATTAAGTATGATCTTGTTACCAGTAGTGACTGGAGATATCTCTTATATGACAGATGGTAAGATTAAGTATATTATATATTTTTTGTCTTCTCTATTTGTAATTATTATTTTATATATGAAACACGGTCATATTAAAAAAACCGAATGAAAATAAAGTGCAAAAAGTATTATGATATGTTTTAATATGTTGAATAATATGATTTATGTTAAAATTTATAAATGAGGTGTAAGCATGTATAAACAATTTATTGTTTTTATAAGTCTTTTTTTTCTTATATAAGATAAAAATAGACTTATTAAACGTTCTTTTAACAAAGGTTTTAAAGAAAGAAATATTAATAAAATAGGAGTTTGTATATGGGCAATTTAAACAAGGTTGTTTTGGTTGGTAATCTAACAAGAAATCCTGAAGTGAAATCCGCTACTAATACTACAGTAACTACATTTGGTCTGGCGGTAAACAGGAAGTATAAATCTGCAGAGGGCTTAAAAGAAGAGACGTGCTTTATAGATATTGTAGCGTTTGCAAAATTAGCGGAAATAGCCGGTGAATACTTAACAAAAGGGGCACCAGTTTTGATAGAAGGTAGGTTATCTTATAATACTTGGGAACAGGAAGGGGTTAAAAAGAGTAAACATGAGGTAGTAGCGGAGAATATTCAATTTCTTCAGCGAAAAGAATATCCTAAGACGGATAATAAAACAGATACTTTTTCTGAGGATCTTGATGATACAATTATACCTTTTTAATTATTGTGAATATTACTAAAAATTGCACTTTAGTATGTTAAATAGAAAATCTAAATTTTTGATAATAAAATTTAATAGTATCCAAAAAAGGAGAGAATGATGAAGTATATTGGATTAATAATTTCAATAGTATTTTTTGCCCTACAAGCAATGGCTTGGGATGGGTACGACTATGAATCGGGTAGTTATGTTGAAATCGAAAAGGATAATCTTGTACGTTCAGGTCAAGAAATAGAATTCTACGATTATGGGGCTGGTGAATATAAGTATGGTTATGTGGAATCGATCAATAATTATGGTTCGTCTGTAGAAGTTGAAATTTACGATCAAGAGACTGGCGATTATCGTATTTTTGAAATGGATCGGTAATCACAAATGGACAGTGCTAACACACAGCCTTTTAATTTGATCGTTAGCAACCCATGCATGACAATATCGCTGGGCTTATGAAAGGAGGAAAAGTTGAAAGCTTTGATTTGGATTATTGCATTGGTGCTTGCCATTCCAACTTTTGGGATTTCACTTGCAATTGCAATGGTAATAACAATGTATTTGAACAAACAAGATCGTATAGCTGCAGCGGATTTTATTGTATCCGCAGCATCTACGCTAAAAAACGACATTTTGAATAAGTATTATAGGTTTCGCATGCAAGAGAGTCTTCCACCTACAACAAAAACAGACTCAGATATTCTCGATAGTGTAATGAAGTGCTACACTATGATTGAGAGAGTTCTCAAAGAGAACGGCAGGTTCCACGACGATAAGGATGAAGTGATTCAGTTAGCAGTGCGTTTAACTTCTTACTCAGAAGATTTGGATCCAGATGATTATGTTGAAACCCTGAAAAGAGAGTTGGTATATGTTGGTAATACTGGTGTGGTCGCAGCATTGAGAAAACCCTATAACGACCAAAATAAACTATTTAATCATGAATTACCGTTCTAGTTTCAAGAAAATATACTGAAATTTTTTATTCAAACCTAAAGGAGGTAATTATGGAAAAACTTACTCAGAGTGAGTTTATAAAGGCTGCGGGCATGCCGGTTACTCACAATAGAGACTTTTCGTTTTATGATGGTTCCCCTTATGAGTGTGTATGTGGGGCTACGCATAACTTCAATCAGTTCTCAGCCAAACATTTTGTTTCTAGTGGAGCAAATGCAAAATTTGTAGTTCCGTGTCCGGACAATCCCAATGCGGCAACACTGATCAAAACCAAAAATAAATTTTTCATTAAGTTTGATCGATTTGTTTCTCTGGCTGGCTGTGTGGTAGGCGAGTAGCTTATTATTATAATGAACGGTTTAAATTGATATGTGAAATCATTAGCCTGATTGTTAGTTTTATGATTTCGATTATAATTTTATCAGTTGTGAAAATTGTTGCAATTTTCTGGAATTCCTCTTGCAACTTTGTTCATTTTTAGTATGCAACAAATAACCGGAGAACTTATTCCCTGTTATATATTTGTAGGTGTTTTAAACTACAGTCTTTATGCATACGCTGAGGCATTTTTATCAATGGACATGGAAAGCTGGATAACAGCTCATGTAAATATGTTTAAGTACTTTGGCGGATCAACTAAAATGCTTATTTGAATATTCCGGCTCGAAAGAGTCAGGTGTCCGATACGAACGGAGCCACCCTTCCGGAACTGAGAGCCATTTAATTCCGATAGCAAAACCAGCACCAGTAAAAATTTATTCTATCGATTTATTCAATTTGTTTCTTGCAATTTTCGTGAATTCCTGTTTGCAACTTTGTCCATTTTTAGTATGCAACAAATACATGTACGACCTCCCTATAAACGTATTTTCGCTAATGTGCATTATACTTTTTAAGGGATTTTGTGAAAAATGGCTTTCTCTACCGGAACACTGGCTCTGTTTTACCGGACTGGTGGCTCTCAATCACCGGACAGGTGGCTCAATTTGACCCGGAATACTCACTTATTCCCGATAATTTGAAAACAGGAGTAGAACGTACAGATTGGTATACACCTCAAATAAACAGGACTTATCACGAAATGTCGGAGCATTATAATACAGCAGTAATCCCTGCCCGAGTTTCTTCACCTAAAGATAAACCGGCAGCAGAATCTACTGTAGGAGTTGTCTCCAAATGGATAACAGCAGCGATACATAATGAAAAATTCTTTACAGTTGAAGAACTGAACAAAGAAATTCACTACCGCTTAAAAGCTTTTAACCATAATCCTTTTCAGAAGAAAGAAGGCTGCAGATATAGCGTATATTTGGAAGAAAAACCGTTTCTGCAAAAACTTGACATGGTCAAGTAAAAAGGGACCGTTCATAATTTTGTGTCAACCTCTGTAATTTAATCATATTATTTTTAATGTTAATAATTACTTAGCAACTTTTTCAATATCTAATGCTTTCCAGCCCCACTCATTTCTTTTCTTATTATAGTTTAATACTGATACGCCACATACGATATCGCCATCCTCAATGCCATGATTTGAAACTAAGTTGCGATCAATAAGAATATTGCTTTCTGTAAAGCCCAACATACTAGCTTTAACAGATACTTTTTCATTAAAATTTTTTACTATAGTATCCTTTACACTTTTGTCCGTTTCGTGAAAATGTACTGCTTTATATTTCTTGCCTTCACTAGAAGTTTTTTCCGATAATAATACTGCTATAGTATCTCCAACTTTATACTGCTTATCTAAGTATTCAAAATAGATTAAAGAGTCGACTTCTTTGTCTACTATAAAGTGTATGAGTTTTTTATTGTGATTAACGTGATCAATAATTCCGATATCCTCACAGAATATATCCCAAAGCAAATCAAATTCTCTTTCTTCAATTCTATATAACATAAAATGATTATTATCAGTGAATTCTCCTTTGATTTTTACCCCTTCACCATTATTTATGTTAATATGCTGTATTTTGTTTTCTGCTATCGAAATTTCTAATGGGTATACTGAATCTTTCTGTTTGATATATATATTTCTTCTGACTTTGCCTGGTTTTCCTTTAAGAGTATACGAATCTCCAATACACCCGTCTATCCAATCTATGTCATCAAATAATAACAATTCTGCTAATTCGACATGATTTATATATAAATTTGAATTATCTTTATTAGCTTCAGTATTTAAATACCACTTTTTTTTCTTAATATTTAATACTTCATCAGGAATTTTATACCCATTGTTTAGCTTATTCTTAGCAATATTTTCAATTTCATATTTAGCCGCAGAAAAATCTTCTTTTTCTATTAGATATCTGGCAACCTTCAATCTTACCTTTTGTATAAACTTTTCATCAGAGTTTACAATCAGTGCCTTACAGTAACAGCTAAACGCATTGTCATCATTCTTAAGCTCAAGCTGAATGTCTCCTAAAAGCTCCCACGACCAAAAATCATTTATTTTTTGTTTAACTATTTTAGTAGCAAATTTAATTGCCTCATCAGGTTTTCCAATAATAAAGAGACACTTTGTTTTGTAATATTCCAACCAGAATGAATCCTCAGAATAACTAATCAGTTTATCAATTGTATTTAATGATTTTTTGATAAAGTCAGTATCTTTATCTCTTAGCGCTTGTTTTATTGCTTTTTTTATTGTATATTCAGCAATAGATGGAAAAGATTTACCAGTTTTTAAATTTTCATAAGGTTCAAAATCTTCATCGCGTAAATTACGTACATCCCAATTTTTTAGAAAATTAATAATATTAAAATTATCTTTAAATATTATTCTTTTAGCAACCAACAAGAATTTTGAATGTAGCAGTGAAGGTCTTTCTGTGTTTAATTTCAGATATTTCAAGATAATCTTTTTAATGTCAGTTACATCTTTTTTACTTTCAACTTTTACAGTTTTAGAAAGATGATATAATTCCCATCCTATACTTTCTTTGATTTTTTGATTTCGAGGATCAGTACTTAATATTTCTTCATATATTTTTAGTGCTTCATTGTGGTCTCCTTCTTTACTTTTGGTTTTTGCTTTCTCAATTAATTGATTCTTCTGGTTTTCAAGTTTTTTAACAAAATTAATTTGCTTTAATAGAATCTCATCATTCGGAACATCTAGCTCATTGAGCTTTAATAAATAGTCTTTAACCTGAGGCGTATTATTACGTTTAGCTTCACGTTTAATGAGGTCAATAAGGCACCATGCAATTGCTCTTATATTCCAATCATCGCTTTTTTCTTCATCGATAAGAGCTTTTGCCATCTCATAGGCCTCATCAAGACTACCAGATCTTCTTTTTGCAAAAACATCTTTACTAGTTGGGTTATCCATATCAAAATCTCTCACTTAAAATCTTTTCAATGTCTTTTATTAAGTCATTCGAATTAGATAAGGACTCTTTAGCAACATACTTTGTTAAGTTATGTTTTTTATTATAGTATATATCAATAACAGCTTTGTTATTATTTCTAGCAAAAGTATATCTCTGACAATAACGCAACTCCTGAAGATCTGATATATTAATACCATATATCGAAACTTGCTTTTTAAGAATATTATGAAAATCCTCCAAGAATTTAAATTTGAAATCATAATTATTTCTATAGGAATTTGTTATATTTTGATTACTAAAACATAACCCTTTTAATGGCAATAAAAATTCTGTTAGCTCTTTAGATAAATTACAAACTCCTTCATTCATGAATTTTGTGATTTCAGCTTTACTATTATAATAAAAATTAATTACTGCTAGCTCTTCATCTCTACTAAAAGTGTATTTTTCTTGATACTGATGATGTGCTACTCCTTTAATTGATATTTTAGTCTCACTGAGTATTTTATCGATTTCTTTGTAAAGCAGTTGTTTAATGTCAAATTCATTAATTTCTGTTGTAATATTCTTTTGAGACATTTTTGGTGATATAGTGTCATCATGATTTGTCTCTTTATTGCTTTCTTCATCTTGAATGTTCTGCTGTTTCTTTGTATTCTGCAGACCTGACCAAGGCTGAAAGTGTGGTTCATCTAAAACATATAGTTTGTTCGAGGATCTTGTAACTGCAGTATATAACCATTTAAAGTATTCAGATGAGTTAACATTATAGTATGTATTACACTTAATAAAAACATTCTCCCACTCGCTGCCTTGTGATTTGTGACATGTGATTGCATATCCAAATTTTGCTTTTAAGGCATTATAATATGGGTCACTCCGAAGTGATTCTTTGAACTCAAGAGAACCACGTTTAAGTATAGGATTTCTTACACGAAAATCTACGTAAATTGCTTTAGATTCATCTGAAGTCAAATTTCGTTTTCCGCTGTACAATAAGTTTTCAATAATTTTTGTCTTTTTTTTGTGAGAATTATTCTCATTATCAACAAACTCAACAATTATATCTCTGAAAGAGAGTTTTACCGGGGTATCAACAATTATTTCATTTTTGCCTTTTTGTTTTAATGTAACATTTCTTACATCATTTTTATTACTTACCCATGCGACTGTTCCAAAATCACCGTTTGAAACAAAATGTCCATCAAAATTTGTATTCTGGACAATTAGCAGGCGATCTCCAACTTCTAGATTGTTAGATCCTGGAAAAAATTCTTGGCGAACTCTTTTATTGTACTTATAAACATCTTCATTTGATGAGGCTATTATAATAGCCTCATCACTGATCTTTTTTTGGCAGGCTTCCATATACTTACCAATGAGATCCTGGTAATCAATATGTTCCACATCCTGTTTTTCTAGATCAAAATCTAGTTGATTAAATCTACCAGCTTCTATTGCGTTTCTAATATTAGTCGCATTACTTAGTATACCGCTGTCTTCTGCTTGTCTTACAACTACTTTTAGGTCATAAATTAAAGGAGCTACACCGTATTCATCTGTTAAATACTTTTCATTAAGAGCTGGGGAATCATTCATACCAACTGGGGGTAACTGAGCAGAGTCACCGATAAATATTATTTTTTTATTATGGTCATTATGATCTAAATTTATATACTTGAATAAATCTTTTAACAAATATCCTGATCCAAATCTTAAGAACTCAGCTTCTTGGTGAACATCAGAAATCATAGATGCTTCATCAAATATATAAACAGTATCAGCAGCATCTTCATTAACTCTTAGTTCTGCACAAAGCTTATATGTTTCTGAGCCAGATAAGTCACCAACTTTATATTCTTTTAAATCTTTAAAAGAATAAATTGTTTTATGTATAGTATGTGCAGGAGATTTAGTTTTGTTTGAAATTACTTTAGCTGCTTTTCCAGTAGGGGCTGCTAAAACATAATTTCTGCCAATAGACCTAAAGTATTCTGTTAGTCCCTTTGTTATGAAAGTTTTACCAGTTCCTGCATAACCTCTGAGTAAAAATACTTTTCCTTTATTGTTTAGGAAGTGCTCAAGTTGCTCAATCAGTTTGGTTTGATCTTTATTTAATGTATATCTAGAAAATATGTCTTTTAAGGATAGTCTATTTATTGTTTCACGATGTTCTAAATCGAAACTCTTAGAAGCATTTTTACTAGAGTTACTGAATTCATCTATCAATTCCTGATTTTCGAGGTTGGTTGATTTGAAATTTTCTTTAAATTTATCAATTTGCTTATATTGTAATATGTCTAGTTCATATAATGAAGCTTTAAAATCAGATGACTTTCCCCAATCCTGCTCAATTGTTTTAGTTCTACCATTGACCCTACTTGCACAATTATCAATAGCGGCTGGTTCCACATAGCTATTGATTGTATTCAGTTCTTTAGGGTATAAAGTCGTAAAAAGCCATCTGCCAATAACGTATGCCTCTTTAAGAAGCCATATTGATTCTTTTTCACCGACTTTTCCTTTATGAGCTGCTTTATTACCATTAATACGTAAAGCATGTAATTTATCTATAATAGGTCTATCAACAATAGCTTCGAAGTTGCTATTTGTAAGTCGAGAGAAAAAATTATCATCTCCAGTAATTGATAAATTCAGGTATTGATAGATGATATCAACAATCAATTCAGCAAAACATCTTAACTTTATTAATGAGGTTTGAGGATCGCTATATACATATATTTCCCCCTGCATCCCAAATTTAGCGAGAGCTATCCATTTATCTTCAAGGAATCTAAAATTTGACTTTTCCATAAATTTACTCCAATAGTCTTACATATAACTCATATTGGATCATTATATAACTTCGTTTACAATAACTCAAGTTTCACATCTTTGAAATAGTTGATTTTCTATTGATAGCCTGGTAAGAGAAAAAAGGACAGAAAAAAATGGGGACACCCATAACAAGTTTTTTGTCAAGTAGATATTCCTCCACTGTACGCATTTTTTATGCAATCTATTGACTAAACTATAATATTTGCAAATTAAGCACCTTTTCTGCACCTGTGTTTTCAAT
>Ga0182237_100155_pt1 | contig 24091 bp, 22 predicted proteins | sample hydfratesGB_TF_B_FD_132457 | JGI IMG/M metagenome (GOLD analysis project Ga0182237, IMG submission 132457) | Subsurface microbial communities from deep shales in Ohio, USA - hydraulic fracturing test GB_TF_B | ecosystem: Environmental > Aquatic > Deep subsurface > Shale gas/oil reservoir >... | reverse complement strand
TAGCGGAGGGGCAACACCCGTACCCATTCCGAACACGGAAGTGAAGACCTCCAGCGCCGAAGATACTTGGGCTAACCAAGCCCCGGGAAAATAGGTCGCCGCCAGTGCTCTTTTTTAGTTCAATGTTCAACGTTCAAAGTTAAACTCCTGGGATAAATTTATGAAATCAGCAGTAACTACCTCCAATAATCACGCATACAAATTTTGTATGTAATACAATTTTCAATAACGTAATTTTATAATGCTTTTTTTGATTAATTTAGAAGATGGATTTAAAATGTTGTATGCGCGGCTTGCGTCCCAACTACCCCTAACTACCTTATTAGTTGACAAATTTTTTTCCCCATAATAACATTAAGCATGGAACAGTATTTTAATATTCATTGGAGTTCAAGCATATGCGGGTTGTAGTTACCGGAATGCAGGCAATAACTCCTCTTGGTCTAAATTTAACTGAAAGTTGGCATAATCTTAAAAGCAGTGTTTCAGGTATATCCACAATCACTCTTTTCGATCCATCTCTTATAAAATGCAGCATTGCCGGTGAAGTAAAAGGATTTGATCCGGGCGATTTTTTTGACAAAAGGATGGCAAAACGTCTGGACAGGATGCAGCAATTTTTCCAGGTAGCTTCAATTATGGCGGTAAAGGATGCAGATCTTGAAAATTTTTCCGTTAATGATCCGTATAGATTTTCTGTAATAGGTGCGAGTGCATTAGGGACACCCTCAACGTTTGAACATAATTTTAACTTATATAATGAAGGAAATATAAAAAGAATATCCCCATTTTTTATAGTTAATCAGTCTGTAAATACCTCAGCCGGTTTTGTTGCCGCTATGTACAATGCCAAAGGTCCGCAGCGTTTTTTGCAGGAGGCATGCTCTTCGGGTACAAATGCAATAGGACTTGCATATAAAATGATAAAGTATGAAGAAATAGATTTGGCGGTAGTGACAGCTTCGGAAGCCGGAATTACTCCGGCAATTATGGCAGGGTTGGAGAGGCTTGGTGCTACAGTTGGAGATAAATGGAATTTAGAGCCTGAGAGAGCTTCCAGACCTTTTGATGCTCAAAGGTGCGGTTTTATCCCTTCTGAAGGGGCTGGCAGTCTTATTTTGGAATCCCGGAAACATGCACTTAAAAGAGGAGCAAAAATATATGCTGAAATTTGCGGTTTTGGTTCCACATGCGATGCCTATCATCCTACTGCACAGAATCAGGATGCTGAAAGTGTGGCAAAATGTATGGAGTTAGCCTTAAGTGATGCACGTATATCCTATGAAAATATTGGATTTATTAATGCTCACGGCACTTCAACGCCAAGCAATGATTTTGTTGAAACAAAAGGAATAAAAAAGGTATTTAAAGACAGAGCCTACAAGATTCCTATAACAGCTAACAAATCTGCGCTCGGGCATATGTGGGCTGCGGCAGGGATTGTGGAGACGATTTTTACCATTAAATCTCTTACAGAAAACACTATTCCTCCCATCATGAACCTGGAAAATTATGACAAAGATTGTGATTTGGATTATGTACGTGATGCCTGTAAAGAAAACAATGCCGATTATGCCCTGAAGAACTCATTCGGTTTTGGAGGCACTAACGGTTCTTTAATTATAAAGCGCTGTTCAGAGTAAACGCAAAGTTGGAGGTTGCTGTGAGTAGTTATAATGTCAAAAAATTCAGAAGTTTTTTTGAGGAAAACTTTACTTACATAAATAACTTTATGGGCAATGTTGAAAGGTACCCAGATAATACGGCTTTAATCGATGGCGAAAGTGGAGAAGTCTGGACTTATGCTCAGCTGAATGAGACGGTAAACAGGCTTGCAAACGCTTTTTTATCCAAAGGGGTATCAGCTGGAGATGTTGTAATTTATCAACTGCTTAATCGCCCTGAATTTGCATTTATCTATCTTGCATGCCAAAAAATTGGAGCTGTAAATTGCCCAATCAACTTCAGGCTGGCCTCGGGAGAAACAGCATTAATTCTGGAGGACTCACAGCCCAAAATCTTCTTGTATGATGAAGCTTTTGCTAATGAGAGTGAAAAAGCTCTGGAAATTTCACGTCATAAACCGGAGTTTAGCTTCAAAATAAAATCTCCGGATTTTTCAAAGTTATATGATGACTCTGCTCCAAAAGAACCAAATACAACATTTACTCCAAATGCATTTGAAGAAATAACAAGATTATACACTTCCGGTACCACAGGTTTGCCTAAAGGTGTGCCTTTAAACAATATAAATGAAATTTTAACTGCACATGATGCTATAATGCATTTGGGATTAAGTGAGAAAGACCGCCTTTTGAATTTATCCCCCTGGTTTCACAGGGGTGGAATGTACATTGGAGGTCCTAATCCCGGACTATATGTTGGCGCTTCTATAATTGCTATGAAGGGATTTTTGCCGAAAGAAGCACTCAATATAATTCATAAATACTCTGTTTCAGTTGTAATTGGTGTCCCTACTATGTTTGCATTATTGCTTGAAGAGCAGGAGAAAAAGAAAATTGACCTGAGTGCATTAAAAGCTGTTGTAAGTATGGGAGCGCCGCTGGAAAAAAGATTATGCAGAAAAATGCAGGAAGTATTCACACCTAATGTATATAATGGATATGGTACTTCTGAGACGTTTTGGAATACACTGCTCAAGCCGGAAGATTTACCTGAGATGGCCGGTTCAGCTGGTAAATCATGTATTTTTGATTCAATAAGAGTGGTGAAGGTATATGAGGAGCAGTTTGCCGAACCGGATGATACAGTGGCCAATAATAGTGAAGAAGTGGGCGAGGTTATAATACAGACATTTAAAACTTCAATGGACTATTTTAAGAAACCGGAAGAGGTGAAGCGGAAGTTTTATAAAGGTTGGTTTTATACAGGAGATCTTGCCGTTTGGGATTCAAAAAGATACATATACATACGAGGACGTAAAGATGATATGATAAATGTGGGTGGGGAAAACATATACTCCTCTCAGATTGAAGAAGCTATTAACGAATGCGATTTGGTTAGTGATTGTGCTGTGGTGGGTGTTTATGATGAAAAACGGGGTAACAGTATTGTTGCTTATGTGGTGGGACAAGATGAGAATATTTCATTGGATGAACTTAAAGATTTCATAAAAAAGCATCCTATGATACCTGCGTATAAAAGGCCTCGGTACTATAGAATTATTGAAGAACTACCTATGACTGCCACAGGTAAAAAACAGCACTATAAACTTAGAGAGCAGGCAAAAAAAGACCTCGAAAAAGGGCTGCTTTTAAGATAATCTTTTTCGGGATGTTTTGGAGTTGAAAAGAGTAACGACGACGCATGTTATCAGTGAAAAAATGAATACAACAATAAAGGGTCCTTTTGTATCATTCAATCCGGCCAATTTATAAATGAAGTCAACTATAATGGGACTGAAAAACTGCCCCAGGTCCCCAGGTATATAGAAGGAGTAATAAATCCCATAGCTGCTACGCCGTAGCCGTCCGGCACACTGTTTACAGCTTCTGTGAAGATATTGAGAACTGCCCATCCGAGCCCTAATCCCACCACAAACAGACTTGTCAGTAAAAGAAAAGTATTTGGAGAATAAATTATTAATAAAAATCCTGCGCTAATCATAAAATAACAGAAGGAAAGAAAAAAATGGCTGAAAAATTTATGCATTTATGTAATTTGACAATATTTTCTCTTAATACGTGAAGTTGAAGTAGTGAAGGCAGTCAGGGTATTTAACACATCTAACGGCGGTCAAGGATGATTATGGTTGGATAAATTGATTGTATGTCAAATAAAAAGTTTGTTGACTAAGCTGATACGCATATATTATATAGAAGAGATTCCGCGGTTCCACTTCGTTCCACTCGCCCTGACAAGTATCAAATTTCATCTCGACCGGAGCGGAGTGGAGCGGAGAGATCTCAGATGCTGTTTGGCAAAATGTACCCCCTCTTATTCTCCCCCTAAAGTAGGGGGAGAATAAGAGGGGGTAAAATTTATATGAATACATTATTCAAAGGTCTTATATTATTTTGAATTGGAGGTAAGTTCTTTGGAACAATTAAATTTGGATCAGGAAACGAAAAATTCATTGATAAATGCTCAAAAAAATGAAATTTCCGAGTATTTTTTGTATCACAAAATAGCTGACGGGTTGAAAGATGAGCAGAATAAACAGGTTTTAAAAGACATAGCTGAAGATGAACTGAGACATTACAAATTTTTAAAGTCTGTTACGAAAAAAGATGTTAAACCGGACAGTTTTAAAATTTTTCTCTATTTCTGGATTACAAAAATTTTTGGACTGACATTCGGAATTAAACTGCTTGAAAAAGGGGAAGAAGCAGCGGTAAAAGCTTATGAGAAACTTGGCGAAATTCTTCCTGAAGCTGTTGATATTAAACAGGAAGAGGATGAGCATGAACATACGCTGCTTAATATGATTAAAGAGGAGAGACTGGAATATATCGGCTCGATTGTGCTGGGGCTGAATGATGCTCTGGTTGAGCTGACCGGAGCACTTGCAGGATTTACTTTTGCATTGCAAAATGCCGATCTTATCGCACTTGCCGGTCTTATTACAGGCATTGCGGCATCATTTTCTATGGCAGCTTCGGAATATCTTTCAACCGCAGCAGAAAGCAGCAAAAAATATGCTGTTAAATCTGCTATTTATACGGGTACAGCTTATATATTAACAGTTTTTTTGTTAATATTACCATATCTGCTGATGCATAATCCTTTTCTGTCTCTGCTTACAACGCTTGTCATAGCTATACTGATAATAGCATTTTTTAACTTTTACGTTTCAGTGGCCAAAGATTTTAATTTTATCAAACGTTTTACTGAAATGAGCACTATAAGCCTCGGAGTTGCATTGCTGACATTTATTATAGGCTTCGGTATAAGAAGCTTTTGGGGCATTGAAATATAGTGGGAGCGTGTTTTTCAGTTTTATCCAGCAATATCTCCGGAAATATATTTTTCCAGCTCTTTAATGGTAAACTTATGATCGGAAATAACCTGTTTTACAATATCGCCTATGGATACAAGTCCTGTTAATTTTTTATTTTCCAGAACCGGCAGGTGTCTGATACGTTTTTCTGTCATTAATGCCATGCATTCTTCCACGGTGTTTTTGGGTGTTACAAATAAAACGTTTGTTGTCATAATGTCGGAAACTTTGAGATCTTTTGATGATTTACCTTTAAGGATAACTTTTCTCGCATAATCCCTTTCAGAAAAAATTCCTATAACACTGTTTCCTTCTGTAACTATCAATGCACCGATGTCTTCATTACTCATAATCTTCAGTGCTTCGAAAACGGTTTTCTCCGGAGAGACGGTATAGACCTGATTTTCTTTTTTGGACAGAATATCTTTTACAGTACTCATAAGTTACCTCCTTTTTCTACTTTTTAAGCCAAAAGTCGAATGATCTGCCAGGAACAAATATGTCAAGTCCTGCTGATATATCATCCAGTTCATTGGTGACGATATGGGATTCGTCGCCGGGGATATATATACAGTCTCCCTCTTCCACATATTCGGTATTGTTGTTTGAGTCCACTACCGATAGTTTTCCCTGAAGCACGTACAAAACCTGTGCATTTGAATGTTTATGTCTGGGTGAAGAGTGCTTTGGCGGTTTAACAAAATGCTCAATTGATATATCTGATTCGTTGCAAAGGCTTGTTCTCTTCCAATCTTTTTCGGGCTCATAGTTTTCAGCCTGTGAATGTTTGATTAATTTCAGCATATAAATCCTCCTTTATTAATAATTTTAACATAATATTCAGAAAAAAACAAATAAAAAAACAATGTTATAAAATTATAAATGCTTGCTTAGTGAAATATATTTTAATAGTATATTAAAATGAAAACGGGGTTTAGAGATAATTTTTTTACATTAATGGCCGGAACGGCAAGTCTTGCAGTATTTATGGGTTTGGGCAGATTCGCTTATACGCCTATCATCCCATATATGCAGGCAGGTACCGGTATGAGTGATACGCTGGCCGGTGCAGTCGCATCCAGCAATTATTTCGGATATCTGGCAGGAACCGTACTGTTTATCTTCTTTAATAAAATGCGTTACATTATCTTTGTTTTATCGTTAGTGGCAATCGTATTTACTTCAATAATTATGGGATTAACCACAAACTTTGCGATATGGCATATATTGAGGTTTATTGCAGGTTTTGCGAGTGCCTCCGGTTTTATATTGTCCACTTCCATGCTTTTTGATTATCTTGTTTCCCAAAATGCGGTCAAATTTATGGGGTGGCATTACAGCGGGGTTGGGCTTGGGATTGCATTAAGCGGTCTTCTTGTACCGTTTTTCGGATTTATAGGTGGATGGCGGGGGACTTGGATTTTTACCGGAATTACGGCAGCTGTGTTTAGCTTTTATGCTGTCTTTTGGATAAAATCTGCCCCCGAGTTTGTAAAGAAAAAAGAAACTACAGATACAGATGGTGGTGCAGTATATAAAAAAAGACACACAGAATTTTGGTTTCTTTGTATTGCATATTTAATGGAAGGATTTGGGTATGTTGTAATAGCAACCTTTTTGGTTTCTGCTGCACAAAGTTACATGGTCTATGAAAGCGTTTCTTATGCAGGATGGGTGATCGTGGGAGTTTTTGCCGCACCATCAACTATTTTTTGGCTTTATATTGCCAGGGTTAAAAATTTTATCGTTGCTCTTTTAAGCGCTTTTACAATTCAGCTAACAGGGCTGGTATTGTTTGTCCTTTTGCAAAACGTATTATCAGTTTTTATTGTTGCTGTGGCTCTTGGTGGTACATTTATGGGTATTACTTCTCTGAGTGTGACTTACGGGAAAGAGTTGTGGGTTGAAAGATCTACGCAGGCCGTTGCAATTCTTACTACTTTTTTTAGCGGAGGTCAGATGATCGGCCCTGTTGTTGCAGGATATCTTTCTGATAAATATGATAGTTTTACTTATCCTTTGCTGTTGTCTTCCGGGTTTCTTGTTGTGGGTATAATTTTTCTTTTTTTTCTTAAAAATAAAGTACAAAGGAGAGCATATGCCGTTTGTAAACATTAAAATCACAAAGGACGGAGCTACAAAAGAACAGAAGAAAGAGCTTATTGAAGGGGCTACTGAGCTCCTCGTGAAAGTGCTGGATAAAAATCCCGCTACGACTGTAGTGGTTATTGATGAAGTGGAGACGGATAACTGGGGGATAGGCGGAGAAACCGTTACGGATCGCAGGAAAAAAAGCTAACATTCCTATTTGTCGGCGGGGATAAATGGTTTGATATCTAAAATCGGGGTCTCATTCAGCATATCTATGTTTTGTACATAGATTATATTATTTTCAACTTTTGTAATTTTCAGAACAGAGATTCCCAGCGGGTTTGGCCTTACCGGTGAGCAGATACTGAACACGCCTCTTTCTTCATTTTTGTGAGGAGGTTTTGTCCTGAGATTCCGGGCAGAAAATTCCGGGCTTTTGTGGAAAACGAAAATTACCATGATTTTATCTCCGGGAGAATAATCTGTAATCCCTTCTTTATATTTTTCCTCAAGTACTATTCTGCCCTTCTCTTCTGATACGCTCCAATGCCTGGGGATCTCAGCCGTATCGGTGTAAAAAACACCTATAGGTTCGAACGTGTATTTTCTCATAATTCTATCCTTCATTTTAAGTTTACAGCTTTGTTTTAACATCTTAGTCACAAGATGACAAGATGTTTTACTAAACTTCCGCCCTTTAAATAAGATGCAGAGGTAAAGGCAAAGGCAAAGGTAAAGGTAAAGGTAAAGGTAAAGGTATAGGTATAGTTTTGTAGTTATACTTTCCGCATAAACAATTTATTCAACTTCCAGAGATTGTTGTGCAGAAAATATAATGATTGACAAATATGCGAATATATGTATATTTGTATATGATTTAATGGAGGTTGATATGCTGGAAGAATATGCAAATAAATTTAAAGCAATCGGACATCCCGTCCGTCTCAGGATTGTTATGGGACTGGCAAAAAAGGAATGCAATGTGACAAAAATCTGCAAAGGCTTGGGACTGCCTCAGGCGACAATAAGCAGGCACTTGGCTCTTCTCAGGAATCTCGGTATTGTAGAAGGTGTGCGGGACGGGCACGAAATCTGTTATAGTTTAACAGATGAAAAAATAGCAAAAATCGTTGATTTACTGATGGAGGAAGAATGATGCGAAGGTTTTTCGTTGTTTGCTTGATTTTATTTGCAACTACTTCCTTTGCTCTTCAGCTTGACTATCAAAAAGGCAAAGAGCTGGTTCTGAAAAATAATAATCTTATTCAGGCTTATAAAGCGAAGGTGAAATCTTCTGAGTATAGATATTATCAGGCCAAAGGCGGGTATCTGCCTGATATCAATATTTCGGAAACATATACCAATACTGACGAGCCTGCAACGGCTGCTTTTTCAACGATGGCTCAGGGTGAGTTTGATATGGATTACTTTAATAATGAGCTGCCTGATCCTGGCAGAATTGAAAATTATGAGACAAAAGTGGAAGTGATTCAACCGGTATTTATGAAAGGAAAAATATATTTCGGGATAAAACAGGCATCGAGAATCAGTGATATTGCGGAGCTGACATCTGAGAGAATTCAACAAGAGGTTCTTTATAATTATACCAAAGCTTTTTTCGGGCTGTCTTTGGCAGAAAAAGCGCTTGAAGTTACAAAAAAGTCATATGAAAGGACAAAAAGATATTATCACCTGACAAAGAATTTTTATGAAAACGGGATGGTTGTAAAAAGCGATCTCATGGTTGCCAAAACTCATCTGCTAAAAAACGAAAGCGAAATAAGCGAGGCGCAGAAACAGGTTGAAGTTGCACAAAGTAGACTACAGCAATTGCTTGGGATTGATGAGGAAATTAACATTGTTTGGGAGAACCCTTCTTTCAAAACAGATAAATCACTGAATAAATATCTGCAAACCGCTTCCAGCAGCAGGGAAGATTTGCTTGCACTTGATAAGCTACTTAACATAGCTGAGCTTGAAACCAAAAAATCTAAATTTAATTTTCTTCCTGAAGTGTCACTTTTTGCTAATTATAAATGGAATGAAAGTGAATTTACGAATAGAGGGGCTGAAGGAGCAACATTCGGAGCAAAGGTTTCTTTCAATCTCTTTAACGGTTTTACCGATTATAACAAAGTCAAGGAAAATAAAAGCGATTATCTGTATACGCTTAATATGAAACAGGATAAAAAACGTAAAATAAAATCCCAGGTAAAAGACGCCTATTACAGTATAAAAGCCGCCCGAAAAAAACTTAAGGCCGCTGAAAAACAGGTTGAAGCAGCTTATGAAGCATTATCCATCACTCTGAACAGATTTAAGGAAGGTCTGGTGAAAATCACCGAACTGCTTGACAGGGAAGTCGATGTGAGAGAGGCGGAGCTTAATATGTATATGGCTGAATATGAACATATAACCGGCAGAGCTAAGTTATTGTTAAATTCTGGTATTTTGAATAAAAATTCAGGGGGAAGATAAATGAGAAGTTGGATGGGTATTTTTTTAATGTTCTTGGCTGTGACGGTTGTATCCTGTTCAAATGCCAAAACTGAAGATGAAACGACACAATATGATAAGCCGGATAAATTCACAGTTGAAACTATGGCTGTTAATAAAGAAGTCAGAGCAGCAAAAATCACTTTTTCAGGAACGGTTACCAGTGATAAAACGGTTATGCTGATGCCTAAAATTATGGGGTATATCCGGAGTATAAGTGTTGATATCGGTGATTCCTTTCGTAAAAATGATGTACTTGTCAGTATCAGCAGTGACGAATTGAGTGCCAGGGTTAAACGTGCGGAAAGTGCGTTGAAAGAGGCACGTATAGGTTTGAAACAAGCTGAGTCCGGATTGAAAATGGCGCAGATGGAAAAAAGGAAGGCAGAAGCCCAGTTCAATCTGGCTGAAAAGACATATGGACGTTATAAAAGACTCCTCAAAAGTGAGAGTGTGAGTCAGCAGGAATATGACCAGGTTGAGTCCAAATATTTATCGGCTAAGGAGTCATATGATATAGCTGTCGAAAATATAAATCTGGCCGAAAAGAAATTAAATCAGGCCGGATCAAAAATAGAACAGTCCAAAGCTATGCTATCTGAAACCCAATCTTATATTGATTATAAGAAAATAAAAGCGCCCTTTGATGGTGTGGTACTGAAAAAACTTTCGGAAGAAGGCAATCTCGCTTCTCCCGGGAATGCTGTGCTGAAAATCGGCACCAATGAGAAAATTGTTGCAGCAGAAATCGGAGAGCGTCTGTTTAATAATGTTTCCGTCGGCGATAATGTGACAATCAGTTATCCGTCGGGAAATATGTCTTTTACTGCGGTCATAAAAAATAAATCCAGTCAGATAATGCCCGGTTCCAGAAAATTTACTGTTGAAACCACTGCCAAGGATATACTCCCTGCAGGTGCGTATGTGAAGGTGATGGTTGCGGAAGGACAAAACGAAGGTGTTTTTATACCAAGATCGGCGGTGAAGCAGGTTGGACAGTTGAACGCAGTCATAATAAAGGAAGGAGATCAGGCAAAAATGCGCATTCTGAAGCTTGGCAGAGAGATCGGCAATAAAGTTGAGGTTTTAAGCGGTCTGAGCGGAGGCGAAAAATTGGTTCTGACAGATGTGGAGTTAATCGAATCCGGAGATAGACTGAAGGAGAAATAAATGGCGGAAAATGACAACATACAAAACAAAAACGTCGAATCAGGTGGTGATTATTCCGGTAATCTTGAAGCTCTAAAAATGGGGTTAGCCGAACGGATTTCAAAACTCTTTCTAAAATCCAAAATTACTCCCCTGCTTGTCATTGCTTCACTTTTTATAGGTATTGTTTCTGTAATCTATACTCCCAAGGAGGAGGAACCGCAGATTGTTGTTCCTATGGTTGATATTTTTGTGCCTTATCCCGGTGCTAATGTCGGTAGTGTGGAAAAAAATATAACGGAACCTTTGTCTCAACTAATGTGGGAAATTCCCGGTGTGAAATATGTGTATTCAACGGCTATGGATGATATGGGGCTGGTAACAGTTCGTTTTGAGGTTGGGGAAGATGAGCAAAAAAGTATAACAAAGCTCAAAACGAAGATTGACTACAATATGGACAGAATGCCTTATGGCGTAAAAAGTCCGATCATCAAAAAACGCTCTATTAACGATGTGCCCCAGGTGACGCTCACTTTGTGGTCAAAAGAGATGGATGGATATTCACTAAGACAGATAGCCGGTGAGGTGGAGTATAGGCTAAAAAGTGTTGAAGATGTTTCAATTACCGATATCAAAGGCGGCTATGAAAAAGTCGTGCGTATAGAGCCGGATACGGATAAACTCGATGCATATAATGTTGATTTTTTTAAGATAATACGTTCTTTGAAGATGTCCAATGGTTCATTGAATACGGGGAATATTAATCAAAACAATAAAGTGATTTATATGTCAGCCGGAAGCTTTTTCCAGTCCGCTGAGGAGATACGAAATATAGTTGTGGGTGTTCATAACGATTCTCCAATTTATCTCAGTGATGTGGCTGAAGTAAAATACGGAGCTGAAGTACCTGACAATTATCATCTTATGGGGTTTAATAAAGATAAAACAAAAAATATTTATTCTGCTGCAACAATAGCTCTTGCCAAAAGAAAGGGCAGCGACTCTGTTGTGGTTTCTGAGCATATGCTGAGCAAGCTCGAAGATCTTAAAAAAACGGTAATTCCTGATAATGTTAATGTGAGTGTCACCCGTAATTACGGAGAAACGGCCTATGAAAAAGTGAAGACGCTTATTGAACACCTGCTTGGAGCTATCGCTGCAGTGATACTTGTAATGACGCTGACAATGGGCTGGAGAGCCGGTCTTGTTGTATTTGTAGCTTTACCCGTTACGTTTGCCCTAACGTTTTTCGTATATTATCTGTTTGATTATACATTGAACCGTGTAACGTTGTTTGCCCTGATTTTTGTCACCGGTCTTGTGGTGGATGATGCTATTATTGTTGTAGAGAATATCGAGCGGCATTTCAGGATGGGAAGTAAAAATCTGTTTGCAAAAGCCGTAAAGGCTGTAGGGGAAGTTGGAAATCCCACCATATTGGCCACAATTACCGTCATTGTTGCTATTTATCCGATGGCTTTTGTGAGCGGACTTATGGGCCCGTATATGAAGCCGATGCCAATTGGTGCATCTCTTGCAATGATTTTTTCACTTCTCGTAGCGCTGATTATTACGCCTTGGCTTGCTTTACAGCTTCTCTCAGGCAAAGCCGGTAAAGGCAAAGATGCCGAATTAAGTGAAGATGAGTGGGTAAAAGGTACAAAGCTTTATAAGTTTTATAAATTTATTCTCAGCCCTCTTATGGAAAAGTGGTATTATAGGCTGATACTTACCCTCGTCATGGTAGGGCTTTTTATTGCAGCCTTTCTTATGATACCGGCCAAAATGGTTGTAATGAAGATGCTCCCCTTTGATAACAAGAATGAGCTGCAGGTTATTATAGATATGCCTGAAGGTACGCCGATGGAAAGGACCAATACGGTAGCAATGGAGATTGGCGATTATTTGTCAGGTGTGGATCAGATTGAGAATTACCAAATTTATTCCGGCATAGCGGCTCCTATCAATTTTAACGGTCTTGTCAGGCAGTACTATCTGAGAAAGGGAGAGAATGTTGCTGACATACAGGTAAATTTTGTGGCTAAGAATAAAAGGGATTTGAAAAGCCATGCACTGGCAAAAGTTATTAGAGGACCGATACAGAAAATTGGTGATAAGTACAATGCAAACATTAAAATAGCGGAAGTCCCGCCGGGACCGCCTGTTATGTCCACTCTTGTTGCAGAGGTTTACGGGCCTGATAAGAAGAACAGGCGGGCAGTTGCGGAGAAAATTAAAGAGGTATTTAAATCCACCAAAGGTGTGGTTGATGTGGACTGGTATGTTGAAGATGATATGAAAGAACTGCACCTGAAAGTGGACAAAGAGAAGGCTGCTTTGACGGGTATCTCAACGGAGATGATAACACGTACTGCTTATACTGCACTTAAAGGTAAAAAAATCGGTATACTTCATACGGGCAATGACCGTGAAGAAGTGGATATTGTTATAAAACTTTCCGAATCTGAAAAGTCTTATCAGAATGTTTTAAGTAATATAATGCTGACGTCCATGAACACTAAACAGGTGCCTCTTAGTGAACTCGTTGAATTCGAATACAAAACAAAAGAAAAACCTGTTTACCAGAAAAATCTGAAGCCGGTGACATATGTGACCGGTGATGTTGCGGGTGTTGAAGAAAGTCCAGTGTATGCAATACTTGATATGAAAGATGACATTTCTCAAATTTTATATAACGGATATAAAATTGAACAATACTGGATTAATCAGCCTGAAAACATTAATAAAGTTTCAATGAAATGGGACGGAGAGTGGCAGATTACATATGAAGTTTTCAGAGACTTAGGGCTGGCATTTGCAGCCGTACTTGTTATTATGTACTTTCTGCTTGTAGCCTGGTTCAAATCTTTTGCAACACCAATAATTATGATGCTTCCGATACCTTTGAGTCTTCTGGGAATTATTCCCGGACATTATCTTTTCGGTGAGTTTTTCACCGCTACAAGTATGATAGGTTTCATTGCTCTTGCTGGAATAATGGTCAGGAATGCAATACTGCTAATCGATTTTATCGAAAACGGTCTTAAGAAAGGTAAATCAATTGAGGATTCTGTGATAGAATCCGGGGCTATACGGACAAGACCGGTATTTCTGACGGCAGTTACTGTGGTTGTCGGGGCGATGTTTATGCTTCCAGATCCCATTTTTGCAGGCCTTGGTGTTTCCCTAATCATGGGGGCTCTTGTATCAACGATATTAACCCTGGTACTTATACCGATGGCTTATTATGTATTTTATAAATTTATGTCGAGATTTGGTTAGATAAAATGATACACAGGAGGAAGATATGACAGTTAAAAAATTAATGAGAATTATACCGGGGCTTATGGTTACGATTAGTGTATTACTTGGGCTGATTCACTCACCCTGGTGGTTTGCTTTGACGCTTTTTGTCGGGTTGAATCTTACGCAGTCAGGATTTACAGATTTCTGCCCCCTGGAAAAAATACTTCGGAAATTGGGATTTCCTGAACAGTAACACGTGACGCAGTATTAAGGTAAAGGTAAAGGTTAAGGTTAAGGTTAAGGTTAAGGTTAAGGTTGAGGTTGAGGTTGAGGCTATTAAATCCATCTTTAATGTGTTCCACATATTTACCAGCCCTCAGTTGGTGCTAGATGGGCTGCCTTCGGCAGCATTTAACAGGGTGAAGGTTGAGGCTGAGGCGGAGGCGGAGGGAGTGGGCATTCAACGTTGAACCTTGAACCTTGAACCTTGAACGTTGAACCTTGAACCTTGAACGTTCTTGTTACCGTGCTTTTGAACTTGTACAAAGCTTTAAAATTTGATTTTTTGCTTTACAATATGTGATTATTGAACAATCATATTTTTTTGTTTATCCTTATTAATCCGCAATTATTATTTTAAAAAGGACGGTTTGTTGAATACGGACAAGACGGGAGTTCAGGCTCTATTTTTTTCACTTTTTTATTTTATGAATTTCGCTTCTTTGGGCGTTATCATGCCTTATCTGGCACTGTTTTTTAAAGAGAACGGTTTCAGCGGCGTTCAGATTGGAATAGTTTTAGCACTTGTTCCTTTGTGCAAATTTATTTTTACCTCAAAATGGACAAAGCTTTTTGGTGCATCCAGTAAGCCTCACTTTTTTGCCGCTTCAAGTGTACTTTTGGCTAATATTGCTTTGTATTTTCTTGTCTTATTTCCGACTTTTTTTACGGCAGCTATTATTGTGCTTGTCTTCTCTGCTCTGAGAGTGGGTTTATTGCCTGCAGTGGATCACTGCAGTATGGAGTTTTTCACAAAAAGCGGAATCGAATATGGTAAAATGCGGATGTTTGGATCTATCGGCTTTATTGCTTCCACAGTTGTTATGGGTAAAATTGTTGATATTTGGGGTGTGGACTCCATTGTCATAGCTGCTTCTGTGCTGGGTTGTATTTCTGCAGTTCCTTTGTTTTTTCTCCAGTTGGGTGACGGTTTTGGCAAAAACGGCAGTAAAAAAGGCTCAGAAGCTTTCCCGGCTTTCTTTTATTTTATACTTGTTGCAGTAATTTTTTATTTTGCCTCGTTTAAGTTTTTCGGAAGTTTTTTTAATATTAAAATAAATGAAGCTGGGTATTCGCAGTTCCATGCCGGTGCAATCTGGGGGTTTGGAATATTATGTGAAGTGTTTGTGATGTTTTACGCCGGTAGTATTTTCAAAAAATATAAAGCTGTAAATGTTCTGATTCTGTCAATGTTTCTTGGGGCAATCAGGCTTTTTGTTGTTGCATTCAGTGCAAATCTTGTGATTCTGTATGCTATAAACCTTCTTCACGGTTTTGCTTTCGGTGCTTATCATCTTTCAGTATTAAGACTTATTCAGCAAAGGCTTTCTGAAAATATACGGCTCAAAGCACAAAGCAGATACTCTGAAATGAGTTTCGGGCTTGGTGCTATACTGGGTTCGCTTATCAGCGGTGTAATTTATGACATGTTCGGGGTTAAATGGATATTTGTTGTCGGTGGAGTTTTAGCTGGTATTTCTGCCTTAATAGTTTTACACAGCAGCAGACAGATGTCTTCAGCAGAATATTAATGTGTTGTTTTCTATTTATTAAAATTAATAATAGAAGCAGAGTTTTGGGCGGTTTTCAAAATTGAGAGCTTTGCACAACTATAAAAGGTCATCCCGTAGCTTCAACCTTTAGGTTGAAAAATTTGTGCAAACAACCAGTTGTTTCGGGATCTATAACTATCAACAAGTTGTGAGACCCTGAACCAAGTGATTGCCTACGGCTAGCACCAGTCTTTTAGACTGGTAAATATGTTGTTAAACATCCAATTTATCTTCGCTTTGCTCAGATGCTACAGGGTGACAGTAAGGCTATTGTGCAAAGCTCTTAAATTGATATTTTATCTTGCTATATCTATAAGCAATATAGAAAAAAATTCATGTTTTGAAATTATTGAAAACCGTTTTGTATCCTAATTCAATAAGCTCCTTTCCCCTGTGAAACTCGAATACTCCGTAATCTGTAAGATCAGGACGTAAGATTTTCCACGTATTTGTTTTCTCAAGATTTGTATTTGTGAGATAATATGACATTATTGTTATTGACCTATTTATTGTGTTCATTATGCCGGGCATTTCACGGTAATAGGATATTTCCAGCGGTGAATTCAGGTCTATTCCAACTATTTTTTTATGGTTGTTTTCTGACAAAATGTTTACCGGGACAGGGTTTGTAATACCTCCATCAACAAGAAATATCCCTTTTATCTGGACAGGTGTGAATATCCCAGGGATTGATATTGAAGCTCTTATTGCATCAACAACGGAGCCTCTGCTAAAAGTAACACATTTGCCGCTTTCAAGACTTGATGCACATATATATAAAGGGATGGAGGACTCTTCAATATTTTTGTTTTTTAGTTTTTCCGCAAAAAGTTCAGTGAGTTTTTTACCGTTGATCAATCCTTTTTTTGGTATAAAATTAACATCATAAAAAGATAAAACCGTTTTTTTATCCAGATTCAAAACAAACTCTTCAAAAGCATCCAGCAGTCCAAAAGCTTCATATGCTGCAATGATAGCACCTGAGCTTGTACCTGAAATTGCTCTGATTTTGTATCCAAGTTGTTTTAATGCTTTTATTATACCTATATGTGCCCAACCTTTTGCTGCCCCACTTCCAAGTGCCAAAGAAATATTTCTGTTAGATATCATTTTTCAATCCTTTTTAAAAAAGTTAATTTTACTGTTTTTAAAGTTTTTGATTGTTGATGTTTTTTTATAAACAAAATATAATAATAATTTTGGTTTGACTACTAAAAATTTATATTATATAAATGCATACTGTATACAGAATACAGTTGAAGGTTTGTAAAAAGTTAATACTGTATTTGATTTGTAGGCTTTTTTAGCCATGTTGCTTACAGAAAATTCTTCAGAAGGTGCTATGTGAGCAGAGACGGGATATTGGAAAGTAAACCTTTGCGTGAGCGTATTGCTGACAGATTAAGATCGGATATAGTTAAGGGTGTCTATGCTGATGGGGAACGTCTTGTGGAGCCAAAACTTGCTGAAATGCTTGGCATCAGCAGGACACCTATACGTGAAGCCTTGCGTCAGCTTGAAAATGAAGGATTTGTGGAAATTGTGCCCAGAAAGGGTGCGGTGGTTAAGAAACTTACCCTTAAAGATATCGATGATTTGTACGCAATCAAGGCTAATCTTGAGGGGCTTGCAGCGAGACAGGCTACAGAAAATATTACCGATAAAGATATAGAAAAGCTAAAGAAGATTAATGAGAAGTTTTATAAAATTTCATCCGGTAAAACAAATATCATTGAAGAATACCTGAAATGTAATTTAGATTTTCATAATATGTTTGTTGTGTTATCAAAAAATGATAAGCTTATAGAAATTTTAAAAGGGCTTGATAAAAACGTTCAGCGGTTGAAATTTATTCTTGTTTCTAAATCAGACAGGGTGGAAGAGGCAAAAAAGGAGCATGATGAAATTATTAAGGTTTTTGCTACCAAAGATCCTGATTTGGCGGAAGAGACAGTAAAATGGCATATAGAAAATGGCTGGGAATATCTCAGGTCAAAACTTAAAAAGAGGTATTAACATTGAAAGAGCTTAATATCGACAGTACTCCGCTAAGTGAGCGCATAGCAGGGACTATAAGGGATTATATTCTTAAAGGCAGAATTAAGCAGGGTGAGCGTCTTACAGAACCCAGGCTTTCAAAGTTGCTTGGTATAAGTAGAACCCCAATAAGGGAAGCTTTGCGTATTCTCGAAATGGAAGGGTTTGTTGAGATTATCCCCAGACGCGGTGCTGTAGTTACTGATGTTACGGATAAAGATGTTGATGAGATTTTCATTTTAAAAGTAAAGCTGGAGTCTCTGGCTGCTAAACTTGCTGCAGAGCATCTTACCAATGAGGATATTGCAGAGCTGGAAGACTTGAACGCAAGGATGGAAAAGTTTGCCGATGCGAAAAATGTATCGATTCTTATAAAACTGAATTCGGAGTTTCATAATCTTATCATTTCCAAATGCGAGAACAACCGCCTTACTAAATTTCTTGAAGCCCTGCTGAGACAGTTTAAAAGGGCAACAGCATACTCTTTTACAGAAGCAGGCAGAATCCAAAGAGTGATCGAGGAGCATAGAGAAATTATCGAGTCTTTTAAAAAACGAGATTCCGAGATGGCTGAAGAGCTTATGGCAAAGCATATCCAGAATGGCTGGCAGTTTATCAAATCCAGGGTGAGCGCCGAAGTTATTTAATCTTGTCTTTTCTATAATTTGTTGTATTTTATCAATTTTCCAGTTGTTTTCAGCCTTAAAAAAGTGGTGACTGACCACTTTTATTGTGTTATATACCCAAAAAATATGGGAGTGAATAAATGAAAGTCAAGGTAGAAGTGAGGTTTAAAGAAGGTGTTTTGGACCCTGAAGGTCAGACTATTCTGAATACTCTGAACAGAAAAGGCTATGATTTTGTTGATGATGTCAGGGTTGGCAAAGTAATCGAGATGGAGGTTGAAGACGGTGTTGATGGATATGAGAAAAAAATAGAAGAAATCTGTCATGCTATTCTGAGCAATCCAATAATAGAAGAGTACAAGATAATATACTAAAAGAGTAAAAGGTGAAGATATGAAAGCAGGGGTTGTTGTTTTTCCCGGTTCCAACTGTGACCACGACTGTTATTACGCACTAAACAGTATACACGGGGTTGATACTGAATATATATGGCACAAAGAAGGTAGTGTGGAAGGTTTTGATCTTCTCGTTTTACCAGGCGGATTTTCTTATGGTGACTATCTTAGATGCGGAGCTATAGCAAAACATTCTCCTGTAGTGGATGCAGTAGTTGATTTCGCAGAGAAAGGTGGACACGTTTTGGGAATATGCAACGGTTTTCAGGTTCTGACAGAAACAGGGCTGCTGCCAGGGGCTCTGATTAGAAATAAAAATCTTAAATTCATCTGTGAATATGTCAGCGTGATTGTGGAAAATGCGAAGACGGAGTTCACATCCTACTATAACGACGGGGAAATTCTGGATATCCCCATTGCTCATATGGACGGCAACTATTTCATTGATGAAAAGGGGCTGAATGATCTGCTGGAAAATGAACAGGTGGTTTTCAGATATTGTAATGCAGATGGCGAAATCAGCGAAGAGGATAATCCAAACGGCTCCGTTTATAATATTGCCGGTGTAATCAACAAAAAGGGCAATATCCTGGGGATGATGCCGCATCCGGAAAGATGCTGTGAGCCTCTTTTGGGCGGTAATCACGGCTATTATCTGTTTGAATCGATAAAAAATTTTCTGAAAGGTGTATAAATGGGAGTATACGATAAGTTTAAATATCCCGGCGTCAACCTGAAAGTTGCTATGGAAATGGGACTTAAAGAGGATGAATATAAAAATGCCTGCGATATACTCGGGCGTGAGCCGAATTATATAGAACTGGGTGTTATCACTGCAATGTGGAGTGAGCACTGCAGCTACAAAAGCAGTAAAAAACATCTAAAAAAATTCCCCACGGAAGCTGAATGGGTTGTTCAGGGGCCCGGCGAAAATGCCGGTATTATCGAAGTGGACGGTAAAATTTGTGCCTGTTTTAAGGTGGAGAGTCACAATCACCCTTCCTATATAGAGCCGTATCAGGGCGCAGCCACGGGAGTAGGAGGTATACTCCGGGATGTTTTTACAATGGGTGCAAGGCCTGTATGTGCAATGAATTCACTGAGATTCGGCTCTTTGAATAATGACGAAAGTATTCACCTTTTAGACGGTGTTGTATCGGGTATAGCGGGATACGGTAACTGTTTTGGTGTTCCCACTGTGGGCGGGGAAATATATTTTCATGAAACATATCAAAAAAATCCCCTTGTAAACGCTTTTGCTTTAGGACTGGTTGATAAAGATAAAATTTTCTATGCAAAGGCGGAAGGTAAAGGTAATCCCATTATATATGTCGGGGCGAAAACAGGCAAAGACGGTATTCATGGTGCCACAATGGCAAGTGAGGAATTCAGCGAAGAGAGCGAATCCAAAAGACCTAATGTTCAGATTGGCGATCCATTCAAAGAAAAACTGCTTCTGGAGGCTTGTCTGGAGCTTATGCAGACAGATTATATAGTGGGTATTCAGGATATGGGCGCAGCCGGTTTGAGCAGTTCATCTTTTGAAATGGCTTCCAAATCCGGCACAGGTGTTAATCTGGATCTTGAGAGAGTGCCAGTGCGGGAAACGGGTATGACACCCTATGAAATAATGCTGTCAGAGTCTCAGGAGAGGATGCTGTTGATTGCAAAAAAAGGGTTTGAAGATAAAGTCAAAGAAATTTTTGATAAATGGGATCTGGATGCCGAAGTTATAGGTAAAGTAACAGATGACGGTTTTGTCCGATTGAACTGGCACGGTGAGGAAGTGGCAAGTCTGCCGGCTGAATCTTTGGCGGATGATGCACCAGTTTACGACAGAAAATATGCAGAGCCCGAGGCTCAGAAACAGATAAGAAATTTTGACCCGAATTCCATTGATGATCCGGGAGGCTATCCAGCAATTCTGGCCAGGATGCTGTCCAATCCCAATATTGCATCAAAAAGATGGGTTTACAGACAGTATGACCATATGGTTCAGACAAATACGGTTTTTTTACCTGGTTCAGATTCGGCGCTATTGAGAGTAAAGGGAAGCAAAAAGGGGATAGCAGTTTCTTCTGACTGTAACGGAAGATACTGTTTTGTGGATCCTTATGAAGGGGGTAAAGCTGCCGTTCTTGAGAGCGCTCTGAATGTAGCGGTGTCCGGAGCCCGGCCGAAAGCCGTCAGCGATTGTCTGAATTTCGGTAATCCTGAAAAAGAGGGAGTGATGTGGCAGTTTGTAAAATCAACGGATGGTATGAGTGATGCCTGCAAAGTGCTGAATACACCGGTGGTGAGCGGAAATGTTAGTTTTTATAATGAAACGGAATCGAAAGCAATTCTGCCCACACCCACAGTTGTGATGGTGGGGGTATTGGACGATATAAACAAAAGAATACCTTCTTTTTTCAGAAAAAGAGGAAGCAATATTATTATTGCCGGGAATTTTAAACCTGATATAAGCGCAAGTGAATACCTCTATAAAATTCATAACAGACTTGAAGGAAGTATCAGTGAAATTGATTTACAGCTTGGCTCAAGATTGATTGATTTTCTGACAGAGGCTGCTGAAAAAGGTATTATCTTATCCGCCCATGATGTTTCCGATGGCGGCTTAAGTGTTTGTCTGGCTGAAATGTGTTTTAAAGAAGGGATTGGTGCCAGTGTAAATATTAACAGAGACATCCGCACAGATGAGTTATTGTTTGGGGAAAGTATGCCTTTGGTTTTACTGGAAGTGGATGATTTTCATCTAAAAGGGGTCGAAAGTTTACTCGGAAATAATAATATTTTATTTGAAAAAATAGGCAAAACGGACGGTGATTCGCTAATAATCCGCCATAATGGTCACCTTGTAATCGATGAAAAAGTTGAGGCTGCAGCAGAGGTTTATGATGAATCTCTCGGAGAGTTAATGCAATGATATTAGATAAATTTAAAGAAGAATGCGGTGTTGCCGGTGTATATGGCGACAGTGAAGCGGCTAATCTTGTGTATCTGTGCCTTTATGCGTTGCAACACAGAGGGCAGGAAGGAGCCGGTATTGCGTCATGTGACGGAGAAAAGATAAATTATGAAAGGGGACAGGGGCTTGTTGCCGATATTTTTTCAGAGGGAAGGCTGAGTAAGCTCAAAGGTGATATGGCTGTCGGGCACAACAGGTATTCCACGGCCGGGGAAAATCATATAAAAAATACCCAACCCATTGTTGCAGATATAAGCAAAGGCACCATTGCTCTTTCACATAACGGAAATATCGTTAATGCCGATGAAGTAAAGAGTGAACTTGTGAAAAACGGAGCAATATTTACTTCCACTTCAGACAGTGAAATTATTATCCATCTTTTGGCAAAAAGTAAAAAGGATAATTTGATAGACGCTATCATTGCCTCTTTGACAAAACTTAAAGGGGCATATTCCTTGTTGTTTATGACGAAAGGAATAATGATAGGTGTCAGGGACCCCTTCGGTCTTCGCCCACTCATTCTGGGAAAAATCAGGACAGGGCATGTCCTGGTCAGTGAAACGTGTGCACTGGATTTGATAGAAGCTGAGTTTATCAGGGAAATTGAACCCGGTGAAATGGTCATTATCAATGATGATGGTATTCGAAGTATTTATCCTTTTGAAAAAGAAAAACCGAGGCCCTGTATATTTGAACATATATATTTTGCCAGACCGGATTCTTTTTTATTCGGCACCGATGTTTATTCAGTCAGGAAGAAAATGGGGAAGAAACTTGCTGAAGAAGCGCCGGTGGATGCCGATGTGGTAATACCCGTTCCTGACTCAGGAGTTGTGGCAACCCTTGGATATTCTGAAGCCAGCGGAATACCCTATGAGCACGGACTTATCAGAAACCACTACGTTGGCAGAACATTTATCGAGCCTGCCCAGTCCATCAGGCATTTCGGCGTAAAAATCAAGCTTAATGCCGTTAAATCTGTAATAAAGGGCAGACGGGTAATTGTTGTGGACGATTCCGTTGTCAGGGGAACTACAAGCAGAAAGATTGTGAAAATGTTAAGGGAAGCAGGGGCTTTAGAGGTACATTTCAGAATCAGCTCTCCGCCCACAAGATTTCCCTGTTTTTACGGGATAGATACCCCCACACGGAAGGAACTGATTGCTTCGACACATACTGTTGAGGAGATAAGAAAATATATTACAGCTGATTCTATTGCATATTTAAGCAGGGAAGGGATGTTCGAATGCTCAAATAACGGTGATTTCTGTGATGCATGTTTCAGCGGAGATTATCCGACAATATATAAACAGGGTGAAGGCAACAACCCAAGAGATGAGGTGTAGGAATGGATAAGTCGCAGATCAGGGTTTTTGGCTCAAGTTCTGAATTTGAATCCGGCTGAGCCCCCTCACATTTTTCCGTAGGCTGCGGGAATAGCGAAGATCCTCATTTTGAGTTTTACATGGCTCTGGATGCTTTTTTAACCAAAAACGATTGCAGGGATTATGAGATGAAATATATCGATATTTCCACACCGGAAGTTTTGAATTATCTTGAGGATGTTAACAATATAGTGGAGGGCAGACTTCCGCTGCCTTATGTTTCGGTGGACGGCAGGCCGTTTTGCTGGGGTATTGAAGACGCAGGAGAAGCTTACGAAGAGCTGAAAGGAAAAATATGTCCTTAAGTTTTCACTAAGCAGATTCGCTGAAATTATTAGCATATAGACGAAGATTCCTCCGCTTCACTCAGATGACATAATACATTGTCATTTCGACCGAAACGGAGTGAAGTGGAGAAATCTATAGCGTTGCTTATCAAGAGATTCCTCGACTACGCTCGGAATGACAAAAAACTGTCATCTCGACCGGAGCAAAGAAATCTCCACCGCTGTTTGACAATGAGACATCACGACTTCTCTCGCCCCTGTGAAATGCTGCCGAAGGTCATTTAACAGGGCAGGGGTGACAGTTTTCTGTCTATAATCCCCGGGTAAATAGAATGTAAGCATATTCACCAGTCTAAAAGACTGGTGCTATCCGCAGGCATTTTTTCGAAAAAACTGAGAAATCTCTACTACATGAAACGATATAACAAAAAAATCTGGTAAGTGTGCTTATTAAATCCCTTTTTTATATAATTTGTCATAATAATTATGCATGAGACTTTGCATAATTCCATAATTGTCACCCTGAACTTGTTTCAGGGTCTCATAACTTACTGATATAATTAGATGCTGAAATAAATGGTTGACTCTGTCAAATTTAGCAACATTGTTGCTGCTACAG
>Ga0182237_100153_pt1 | contig 24485 bp, 22 predicted proteins | sample hydfratesGB_TF_B_FD_132457 | JGI IMG/M metagenome (GOLD analysis project Ga0182237, IMG submission 132457) | Subsurface microbial communities from deep shales in Ohio, USA - hydraulic fracturing test GB_TF_B | ecosystem: Environmental > Aquatic > Deep subsurface > Shale gas/oil reservoir >... | reverse complement strand
TATAATTTCCTAGCTAATAAAAAAACACTCCAGCTGGAGTGTTAAAATGCTTAAAGCTTTTTTGTTTAAAATTAGATATAAAAATCCCTTGTTTAAACAAAAGCTTAAGCTTTCCTACAAATTCTCCTACCGTATTACCATGCTACCAGTTATTTGATTTTCTTTATTATACTATTATATGTGTACCTTTGTCAACTTATATATGTGTACCTTTGTCAACTTATATATGTGTACCTTTGTCAACTTAATGAGCCAACATAAAATAGTGATTTAATTAACTAATTAAGCATTTTTATCAAGTAATGAACGGTGACTTAAACCAACAGTAACTTCATTTAAATTGAACATACCAACTCCAAAAAAGATAGCAACAACTATATGTTCCCCACTGCGGGCAACACCAATTTTACCTCCGACATTTAACCCCATTGTTCTGGGCATAATCTGGGTAACAGCATCATGAGCTGCTCCGGCAACTGCTCCCTGGGCAACATGGGATTCATTTATTATATTTTCGCGTTTGGCAGCAATAACTGCTCTTTCAATGATATCAGGAACAGACTTATTAAATTCACCACCAAAGTCTACAGCAGCAGTATTTATCTCATCAGCTGCAAAATCTTTTTTTAATTGTTTCTCTTCACTTCTAGTAGAAATCGCCATTTTTATAGCTGCTTTTGCAGTCTCTAAACTATTATGCTCCATAATTTTTCCTCCTCAGTAATTGTTAACTTAATTATAGCAGAGATTTTAATTAAAGTGAAACTGCAGTGTGAAATTGTTCTTAATAATTTAGTTTGGTTTTATTGTTCCTAATTTTCAACCTGGATCTGTAATTTTTTTAATAAAAGTGATGCTGTTAATTGCATCTTTAAGATAGATAACTTATAATATATAATAATGTATGTAATTAATATTAATTACTATTTTGTATAATTAAAAATATAAAAATAAAGTTTAATGAATATGGAGGGGTTTTAAATTAATATTTTCTTAGTAGCACTGGCATTAGCTCTTGATGCAGCAGGTGTCACAATGGCAATTGGCTGTGGAACTAGAACAAATCTGAGAGAGAAATTTAAGGTTATAATTTCATTTGGCTTTTTTCAATTTTTCTTTGCTTTAACTGGTGGATTAGCAGGAAACTATATTGATACAAATTTCTTTACTATTTCTAATTATTTTAGTGGAGCGGTGATATTTTTACTCGGTATTTTTCTGATTCGAGAGGGATACAAAAACGGAGAAGAGTGTATATACAGACAGCTAAGTTTCTGGACAGTTGTTGTACTTGGAGTGAGTGTCAGTATTGATGCTCTGGGAGCAGGTTTTTCACTTCTTTTTGAATTTGATTATTCGTTGATCTTCCAGGATGCATTAATAATTGGATTACTTGCTTCTATAGTTACCGGAGCCGCTTTTAAAATTGTTAATTACATAAAACATATAGCTTTAGTAGAAAAATATGCAGATTATGTTGGTGGCATTATCTTATTATTAATTGGGATCAATACTTTTCTTGCATAAAAATCGCAAAATATTTGTATAAAAAACCGTCTGCCGCAGTTTTTAATTGAAGTTTAAACTGCAGTGGACGGTTTTTATTGTAGATAGATTTATTGAATTCTAAAAATTAGTTTAGACTTTTTTTAAAAGAGTGATTACTTCTAAATGTTTTGTGTGAGGAAACATATCTACAGCTTTAAATTTTTTCAGTCTGTAGTTATGAATTTCCAGTTCTTTTAAATCTCTGGCCAGACTTTTAGGATTACAGGAGATATATAATATTTCGTCTGAATCTACTGCGGCAATTTTAGCCAGTGCTTTAGGATTGATGCCCGGTCTGGGTGGATCAATAATCAGTAAATCAGGCTGCTGATCAATATTATTAATTTCTTCCAGCACGTCTCCAGCAATATACTTTGTATTCTGCACATTGTTAATTTCAGCATTTTCGGCTGCTCTTTCTGCAGCATCTGGATCAATTTCTATCCCATAGATTTTTGCAGCGTCAGCAGCGATAGACTGCGAAATGGTACCAGCTCCACAGTAAAGGTCATATACTATTTTCTCTTTTGCACTGCCAATATATTTTTCTGCCTCAGAATATAATAGTTCAGCCCCTTTTGTATTGGTCTGAAAAAAAGAAAGAGAATCTATTTTAAATTTATTATCCAGCAGCTGATCATAAAAGTAGTTGCGGCCGTGGTAGATTTTCATTTCATCACAGCTTACCTGATCCGAAAAACCATCATTAATAGTCTGCACAAAACCCACAAGCTCCCCTTTTAAAGCAAGAGTCTTTAACTTCTCAGTCAGGGGAGAAAAATCATGATCCTGCTGACTGGTAGTAACCAGATTGGCTGCAACTTCTCCAGTGTTAATACCTTTTCTAATTACTAAATTCCGCAAAAACCCCTCTCTTAATTTAACATGATATTTTTTAAATTCATTGGTGCGGCAGTAATCTATAATAGTACTTAAAATATCTCTAAAATCCTGATCAACTAATAAGCATTGATCAACTGTAATTACATCAAACATTCTACCCCGGGGATGCATCCCCAGCTGCAGTTTGCCGCCTTTTTTTAAATCTCCAAAGCTAAATTCCATATTATTTCGGTATTCATAAATATCAGGACTTGCCAGAATTCCTTCAAAGTTGTCAATATCTATTTCTTTTTCCTTAAAAATGTCTAGCAGAGTATTTTTTTTATTTTCGAGCTGTTTAGAATAGGGAACTTCCTGAATTGAACAGCCTCCACAGCGATCATAATGAACACATAAATCTTTATTTTTTACCAAAATTGAACCTCCTAAAATTTATTAAATCAATAATTAAATTGTCTGATAGATATTAAAGAGCATGATAAATAAAACAGCTGTCGGAACAATATATTTTAACAGTATAGAATAGATATTTCCAATTTTAAAGCGGCTGTTTTTATTTGCTTCTTTAACTGCATTTCTGCTGCCCCAGATATGACCAACGAAAATAGAAGTCAAGATTCCACCGGTTGGTAAGAAAATTGAGTTAGAAAACCAGTCATAAGTATCAAGGACATCCATTCCTAAAAAGCTGAAATTAGAAAATGAACTGTAGCCCAGTAGTGGGGGGATTCCAATTAAAAAGATTAAAAAACCCATTAAGTAAGATGCTTTCTTTCTCTTCCATTCATATTCATCAACTAAAAAGGCAACAACAACCTCAAGCATTGAGATCGAAGAAGTTAGGGCTGCAATTGTCAGCAGCAGAAAGAAAATAAATGAGAAAAATGTTCCAAAAGGCATTTGAGTAAAGACTGCCGGTAGGGTTATAAAGGTTAAACCGGGTCCTGATGCTGGGTCAAGCCCGAAAGCAAAAACCGCAGGGAATATGGCAAAACCAGCCAGTAAAGCTACAGCTGTATCAAAAATCAAAACATAGCCTGCACTCTCACTAATACTTTCTTTTTTACTTAAATAACTACCATAGGTAATCATGGCCCCCATTCCCAGACTCAGAGTGAAAAACGCCTGTGAGATTGCGTCAGCAAAGGTCTGAAAGTCAATTGCAGAAAAATCAGGCTTTAAATAAAAGCTTAATCCTGCTGCAGCGCCTTCTAGAGTTACAGAACGAATGATAAGTAAAAAGATAATAACAAATAAAATTGGCATTAAGACTTTAACCAGTTTCTGGATTCCATTAACAACTCCAGCCCCAATAACAGCAATTGTTAAAAACATAAAAATTCCGTGCCAGATAATTGGTTCGGTAAAACTGCTGATATGTCCCAAAAATATTGCCGGGAAATTGCTTTCTGCAGTAAAGCTCAGAGATTTAAAAATATAGGACATTCCCCAGCCTGCAACAACAGAATAATAACTTAAAATTACAAAACCTGATAAAACTCCAAGCGCTCCGACCAGAGGCCAGGCAGTATCAGGTGCCATTTTTTTAAAAGCGCCAATTGGATTTTTAGCTGTAATCCTTCCCAGAGACATTTCCGAAACTAAAATCGGATAACCAATAAATAAAATTGCAGCTAAATAGATTAAAATAAAAATAGCGCCTCCATTAGTTCCGGTAATAAATGGAAAACGCCAGATGTTGCCCAGGCCAATAGCGGATCCAGATGCAGCTAGAATAAAACCTAATCTGGAAGTCCAGTTTTCTCTTTCCAAAATAATTCCTCCTTGTTGTTTCGCTTATAATATTTACTTTTGCCAGTTTATTTTATCATATTAGACGGCAGGCATCAATTTTAAAATTTCAGTAACTTTACTGCTGGTGTTATTTGTAAAATAGTAAAATTAAAATCAGCTTTGAAAACGATTAAGTAAAATCAAATACATTTAATTGTTTTTTCTCATAAAAGCTGGAAATCATTCTATATATTTGTTATAATACATTCAACCTGAATAGATGAGTTGAGAATAGTATACAATCAATAAAATTAACAAAAGTAATTATTATTTAGAAGTAAGTTGTTGATTGTATTTTTAGATGAGCTATAATGTTATTTTGAGTATATTTTAAATTTTAGTTTAGCTGAGCCAGGATATATCAGGTAAAAATGAGTAGAAAAGAAGACAAGGAGGAAAATGAAATGGAACAGAAACGTGATCAATGGGGAAGTAGACTTGGTTTTATTTTAGCAACAATTGGTTCAGCAGTAGGGCTTGGTAATATCTGGCGTTTTTCATATCAGGCATATGAAAATGGTGGTGGAGCATTCTTATTTCCGTATTTATTTGCCCTAATAACTGCAGGTATACCGCTATTATTACTTGAAATGGGTTTTGGATTTTTTACAAGAAACTCTGCCCCCAGCTCTTTTCGTAAAATTAACGAAAAATTTGAATGGGTTGGCTGGTGGTCAATATTAATTGCTTTTGTAGTAACAGTTTATTATATTGTTATTATAGCCTGGAGTTTGTTATTTGTGTTTGAATCATTTTCGCTGGGTTGGACAGCTGATCCAGAAGGATTTTTCTTTGGTGAATTTCTGAATTTTTCTGGTAGTGCTTTTGAATTAGGTGGAATTCAGTGGCCAATATTTTTTGCTTTACTTGCAATCTGGTTAATTAATTATTTAATCATTGCTGGTGGAGTGGAAAAGGGAATTGAAAAAGCGAGTAAGATTTTTATGCCTCTTTTAGCTGCGATGGTTCTAGTAATTGTATTTAGAGGAGTTACACTTCCGGGAGCAATGGAAGGAGTAAAAGCATTTATTACACCTGATTTTTCCAAAATTTTGGATTGGAATATCTGGGTTGGTGCTTATGGACAGATCTTCTTTACCTTAAGTCTTGGCTTTGGAATTATGATTGCTTATTCCAGTTATCTGCCTAAAAAATCAGATGTAGTTAAAAATGGAATTATTGCTGCTTTAGCAAATAGCGTTTTTAGTATAGTAGTAGGTTTTGGTGTTTTTGGTATACTTGGATATATGGCTACACAGCAGGGAGTAGCAATTGGAGATGTGGCAACTTCTGGTATTGGACTTGCTTTTATCGCTTTTCCAAAGGCTATAAATTTATTGCCGGGCTTACCACAGTTATTTGGTTTTGCCTTTTTCTTTTCTTTAACAATTGCAGGGCTTTCATCTAGTATCTCTCTTATTGAATCAGTAGTCTCTTCTTTGATCGACAACTTTAGTGTAAGTCGTAAAAAAGCTATAACTATAGTTTCGATAGTTGGATTTTTGCTTGGGGTACCAATGGTTACCCAGGGTGGTTTAGCTATCTTAGATATTGTTGATCATTTCGTTAATATTTTTGGATTACTGGTAGTTGGACTGGTAGAAATGCTGGTTTTAAGTTATGCTTTTGATTTGGACAAAATTAAAGATAATATGAATGTAAGTTCTGATCTGCATATTGGTAACGGCTGGAAGACGATGATTAAGGTAGTAGCACCTTTATTTATTGGTATTGGATTTATTCAAAATACAATTTCAGAATTTAGTGCTGCTTATGGAGGATATCCAATGAGTGAACTTCTTACCTTTGGCTGGCTTGTTGCTGCACTGCTTGTAATATTTGCAGTCTTAATTGCTAATAATAGTAAAAACCAAGTGTAATTTTTGTATAATTTAATTATTGAAATTAAGTCCTCAGTTTAGGCTGGGGACTTTTTGATTTTTTCAAAATAAATTATATAATATTAGCAGGGGAGGAGATAAGAAATGAAAGAAATTTTCAAACGCAGAAGTATTAGAAAATATTTGGATAAAAAGGTTGAAGAAGAAAAAATTCAAAAATTGCTGAAAGCAGCAGTCGCAGCCCCTTCAGCTGGTAATGAACAGCCCTGGCATTTTATTGTGATTAAAGCAAGAGAACACCTTGACCAGCTGGCTGAAATTCATCCTTATGCCAAAATGTTAAAAGAAGCACCACTGGCAGTTGCAGTCTGTGCTGATTTGAATGAGCAGAAATATGATGGTTTTTGGGTGCAGGACTGTTCAGCAGCTACTCAAAATATTTTGCTGGAGGCCGTTTCTCTGGAGCTGGGTGCTGTCTGGATTGGCTGTCATCCGGCTGAAGATAGAGAAAGGGTAATAAGTGAGTATTTAGAAGTACCTGAAAATGTAAAAACACTTTCTTTAATTTCAATTGGTTATCCTGCTGAAGAAAAAGGAGAGGTAGATAGATTGAGTGATGATATAATTCATCAGGAGAAATGGTAAGCTTAGATTTTTGATTTACAGTTTTATTTTTTATGATAATAGTTAAATAAAAAAATATGTGTATCAAAAACTAAACAATATTTTAAAATATGTATATTTTTTAATACACAAATCAGGAAAATAAATAAGGAAATGAAAATAAAAAATTAATAATTTGTTAATTTAAAAAATAAAATAAAAATTGTTTAATCTAAGAATGAGTCTATAAATGCTGATATTACAGTGTTTATAGACTCTTTTATTTTTTTAAAAAATTTAATTAATAATTAAAATGATAATTTTGTTATTTAAGGCACAATATATGCATTATTAATTAGTGAAAATATTAATTAGCAATTATTATTTAAGAAAATTTATTTTTGGGAGGGACTTTTTTATGATTAAGGCGGTTTATCCAGGAAAATTTGATCCCATAACAAATGGCCATTTAAATATTATTGAAAGAGCAAATAAATTATTTGATCAATTAATAATTGCTATTTGTATAAATAATAATATTAATACATATTTTAGTCCAAAAGAAAGGAGAGATATGATAGTAGAAAACATATCGGAAGAGATTGAAGTTGAATATTATGAAGGCTTATTAATTGACTTTATGCAAAAGGTTAACTCTAATCTCATTGTAAAAGAGTTACGTTCTCTTTCTGATTTTGAACTTGAATTTCAAAAGGCACTTATGAATAAGAAGCTGGATGAAAATATAGAAACAATATTATTAACTTCTGAACTAAAATATAATTATTTGAGTTCAGACTTAGTTAGGGAAATATCTGAATCAAAAGCTAAGGTTAAAGAATTTGTTCCTGAAAATGTTCAGGATAAATTAAAACTTAATTAAATCAGGAGGGTTTTAAAATGAAAAATTTTTTTACTGTCGATGAAATGGAAATAGGTCAGGAAGCTAGTTTTTCGAAAACTATTACAGAGTCTGATGTAAATCTTTATGCTGGTGTTACAGGAGATTTAAATCCTGCTCATATTAATGAAGAGTTTGCAAAAAATACTATGTTTAAAGGTAGAATTGCTCATGGAATGCTTGGAGCTGGTCTAATCTCTGCTGTTTTGGGAACAAAATTACCTGGACCAGGAACAATTTATATTTCTCAAGACCTTAAATTTAAAGCCCCAGTTCAATTTGGTGACACAGTTACTGCTGCTGTTAGAGTTAAAAGTAAAGATGAAGATAAAAATAGAGTTGTTATGGAAACAACATGTACTACTCAAAATGGAAAAGAAGTTATTATTGGTGAGGCAGTTTTAATGCCTCCTAAGAAGTAATTAATTATCATTTATAAGGAGGATAAAAATGGATTTTAAATTATCAGATCAACAGAAGATGATCCAGACAGTTTTTAGAAAATTTGCGGAGAAAGAAGTAGATCCGATTGCTGCAGACATTGATGAAAGTTGTGAATTTCCAGCAGAAAATGTAAAGAAAATGGCAGAAGCAGATATGATGGGTATTCCTTTTCCCCAGGAATATGGTGGTGCAGGAGCAGATACTTTAAGTTATATTATTGGAGTTGAGGAACTTTCATATAGATGTGCTACTCACGGTGTTATTTTATCTGCACATGTTTCACTTGGTGCTCATCCAATTTATAAATATGGTACTGATGAACAAAAAGAAAAATATTTAGAACCTCTTGCAAAAGGAGAAAAACTCGGTGCTTTTGGTTTAACTGAACCTAATGCTGGTACTGATGCAGCAAGTCAAAATACAACTGCGGAACTCGATGGTGATGAATATGTATTAAATGGTAATAAGATATTCATTACTAATGCAGGTGTAGCAGATACATTTATTATTATGGCGATGACTGATAAAAGTAAGGGTACTAGAGGTATAAGTGCTTTTATTGTTGAAAAAGATACACCAGGATTTACTGTAGGTAAAAAAGAAGACAAAATGGGAATTAATGCTTCAGATACAAGAGAGCTCATTTTCCAGAACTGCAGAATTCCAAAAGAAAATCTACTTGGAAAAGAAGGTATGGGTTTCAAAATTGCTATGGCAACTTTAGATGGTGGCCGGATCGGTATTGCTGCTCAGGCTTTAGGAATCGCACAAAGAGCGCTTGATGAGACAGTTAAATATGTTAAAGAAAGAGAACAGTTTGGACGTCCTATTGGTAAATTCCAGGGTTTGCAGTGGTATATTGCCGAAATGGCAACAAAAGTAGAGTCAGCACGTAATTTAGTTTATAAAGCTGCACTGACCAAAGATTCAGGAGAATCGTTCTCCACTGAGGCAGCTATGGCAAAATTAAAAGCTTCAGAAACAGCTTCGGAAGTTACCAATAAAGCAGTTCAGATTTTTGGTGGATATGGTTATATGAAAGAATATCCAATGGAAAGACTAATGCGCGATGCAAAAATAACCGAAATTTATGAAGGTACTTCTGAAGTACAAAAAATGGTTATTGCAGGCTCATTATTGAGATAATTTAACATAACAGGAGGTAATTATAGTGAAGATTATTGTCTGTATCAAACAGGTTCCTGATACAAACGAAGTAAAAATAGATCAAGATAAAGGTACACTAATTAGAGAAGGCGTACCAAGTATTATTAATCCAGAAGACAAAAATGGTATAGAAGCTGCAGTTAAGTTAAAAGAAGATTTTGGAGGAGAGGTTATTGTAGTAAGTATGGGACCTCCTCAGGCCAAAGTGGCTTTAAAAGAAGCATTAGCTATGGGAGCAGATGAAGCAATTTTATTAAGTGATCGTGCATTTGCTGGTTCTGATACCTGGGCTACAGCTTATACTATTTCTCAGGCGATTAAAGAAATTGGTGACTATGATCTGATATTCTGCGGTCGTCAGGCTATTGACGGTGATACTGCTCAGGTAGGACCTCAAATTGCAGAAAATCTTAATTTGAATCAGTTAACATATGTTTCAAATATTGAATTGGAAGATGATAAGGTGAAGGCACGCAGAGAATTAGAACAGGGATATAGTGAATTAGAAACTAAGCTTCCTGTTTTAGTTACAGTGCTTGAAAGTATCAACAAACCACGCTATGCTTCAATTAAAGGTATAGTAAATGCTCACAGTAAGCAAGAAATTAAAGTCTGGACAACTGATGATTTTGAAGTTGATCTGGATAAGCTGGGGCTTGATGCTTCACCAACTCAGGTTCATGAAACTTTTGTTCCCAAGCACGAGAAAAAAGGTGAAATGCTGGAAGGTTCATATGAAGATATAGTAGATAACTTAATTAAAAAGTTACGCAGTGAAAATGTAGTTTAAAATAGCCACAAAACACTAGGAGGTTAATATATAATGTTAATAATTAATGATACATGTGTTGGCTGTAGTGTATGTGTGGAAAAATGTCCATATAATGCACTCAGCATGAAAGATGGTGTTGCAGTTGTTGATCAAGATAAATGTACACTCTGCGGTGCCTGTGTAAAAGTATGTCCGGTTGATTCAATAGAGATTGAACAGAATGAAAGTAAAACTGCTGTTGATATTTCTGAATATAGTGGAGTCTGGGTATTAGCAGAGCAGAGAAATAATGAGTTATTAAATGTTTCTTTAGAGTTAGTCTCTGAAGGAAGAAAGTTAGCAGATGAATTAAATGAAAAACTCACAGCAGTAGTATTGGGTTCTGAATTGAGCAAAGCTGGAAAAGAGTTAGTAGCTCAGGGAGCAGATCAGGTTTATATTGTAGAAGATGAAGAATTACTACAATATAGAACTGCACCATATACTAAAGTTGTTGCTGAACTTATAAATAAATGTAAGCCAGAAATTGTATTACTTGGAGCAACACATAATGGTCGTGATTTAGGACCAAGAGTTTCTGCAAGAATCAATACTGGACTTACTGCTGATTGTACTAAATTAGCTATTGATAAAGAACGTAAAATCCTACTGCAGACAAGACCTGCATTTGGTGGTAATCTAATGGCAACAATTATTTGTCCTGAGCACCGTCCACAGATGTCAACTGTAAGACCTGGAGTTATGACAAAAGAAGAAGCAGACTATAATCGTACCGGGCAAATTGAATATCTAGATGCAGATATTAATGATAAAGATTTAGGAGCAGAAGTAACTAAAGAAGGTGTTATTCTCAAATTCAATCCGGAATTTGGAGATGAAGATCTTTTAACCGAAATTGTTCAGATTGTTAAGGAAGCCCAACACAGTGTTAATCTGGAGCAGGCTGATATAATTGTATCAGGTGGACGTGGGGTTGGTGATCCAGACGGATTTTCTGTAATTGAAAATCTTGCAGAAACTTTAAATGGAGAAGTAGGAGCTTCACGTGCTGTTGTAGATGAAGGTTGGATTGATAAAGAACATCAGGTTGGCCAAACAGGTAAAACTGTTAAACCAAGATTATATATTGCCTGTGGTATTTCTGGAGCTATTCAGCACAGAGCAGGTATGAATAATTCTGATGTTATAATTGCTATTAATACTGATGCTGAAGCTTCAATTTTTGATATCTGTGATTATGGTATTGTTGGAGATCTTCATAAAATTGTTCCAATGCTTTCTGAGGCATTTAAACAGGTGCTTAGTGAAGAATAAATTTACTTTAAATGACAGTTCAAATATATGTAGGGCGGTAGAAAATTCAACTACTGCTCTACATAAAAAAATATAAATGATAGTGAATTTAATAATTTGTAGTCAAATTGCTACAAGTTGTATAAAAAATCTACAAAAAGAGTACTAATTATCTTTAAATTAATTTTAAATCTCCTAAAAAATATAGTTCGGATAAATAAATATAGCCATATAAAGACTGTTATAACAGGGATTATAAAAAAATATTATTAAATTTAGACTTTTGGTACAATACTTGCATTATTATATTTATGATAAATAAAATATAATTTAAAATAATTTTAAAATTATAATTGATCAGAATATAATAATTAATATAATAAGCTTATAAAATTTCTGTTTTAGAATTTAAATTTATTTTAATTTGCAAATCAATTGTCTAAATTATAAATAATCGATTAAAGATTATTTATCTCTGGATCTGGTTTATCAAATTAATAAATTTGGTTTTAAAACAGTTTTTTTTGACTATTTTCTGAATAATTATGAAAATTAAAAAACGGAGGTTATTATTAATGAAAGAAGTAGTTATAGTTAGTGCTTTAAGAACCGCAGTTGGAAGTTTTGGTGGCAGTTTTAAAAATGTACCTGCTGTTGATTTAGGTGCAGAAGTAATCAAAGGTGTTTTAGAAGAAACAGGTTTGGATCCTGCTGCTATTGATGAAGTAATTTTAGGTAATGTTCTGCAGGCAGGTTTAGGACAGAATCCGGCACGTCAGGCAGCTATGAAAGCTGGAATTCCGAAAGAAGTGCCCGCAATGACAGTAAATAAAGTTTGTGGTTCAGGCTTAAAAACAGTTAATCTTGCAGCACAGGCAATTAAAGCCGGTGATGGAGAAATATTTATGGTTGGTGGTATGGAAAACATGAGTCGTGCTCCATATGCAGATCCAAAAGCCCGCTGGGGTAAAAGAATGGGTGACAGTAAAACTATAGATATAATGATTAAAGATGGTCTGCAGTGTGCATTTAATGATTATCATATGGGAATTACTGCTGAAAATATAGCAGAAAAATGGAACTTAAGTCGTGAAGAACAGGATCAATTTGCTGCTGCAAGTCAGCAGAGAGCAGAAAAAGCAATGGCAGAAGACAGATTTGCAGATGAAATCGTTCCGGTTAGTGTACCTCAAAGAAGAGGAGATGACATTGTAGTAGATAAAGATGAATATCCTAAAAAAGGTGTAACAGCTGAAGGCTTAGGAAAACTAAGACCTGCCTTTAAAAAAGATGGAACAGTAACTGCTGGTAATTCATCTGGTATTAATGATGGAGCAGCTGCTGTATTAGTAATGTCAAAAGAAAAAGCAGAAGAATTAGGATTAGAAATTATTGCTAATATTACAGCTTATGCATCTGCCGGTGTAGATCCAGCAATTATGGGTACAGGACCAATTCCAGCAACAAGAAAAGCTCTTGCAAAAACTAATCTAACAGTTGATGATTTAGATTTAATAGAGGCAAACGAAGCTTTCGCATCTCAGTCATTAGCAGTGGTTAAAGAATTAGAATTTGATACAGATATAGTTAATGTAAATGGTGGATCTATTTCAATTGGTCACCCAATAGGAGCAAGTGGAGCCAGAATTCTTGTTACTTTATTACATGAAATGAAAAAAAGAGACTCTAAAAAAGGTCTTGCTACCTTATGTATAGGTGGAGGTCAGGGAGCTGCAACAGTAGTTACTCGTGACTAATTAAGTTTATTTAAAAATTATAATTGACTACTATTATAGATAATAAAAATAAAGATAATTAATTATCTTTATTATATAGATTTAAGTAAATAAAACTGTAAAAATAATAATTGGAAGGAGGGGATAAAAACTTTTTAAAAAGGAAATAAGAGTTTAACTTTTATGCTATTATTATTTATTTAATTAAACAGGAGGAAAATAATGCGAAAAGATAAAGTTGTAGATATTGAAGAAGCATTAGATTTAATCAAAGATGGAAATACTATTTCTACAAGTGGATTTGTTGGTTTTGGTCATGCTGAAGGAATTACTAAAGCATTGGAAGAAAGATTTGAAAAAACTTCTAAACCTGAAAATCTTACTTTAGTTTATGCAGCTGGCCAGGGTGATGGTAAAGATCGTGGACTAAATCACTTAGGACATGCCGGTTTACTAAAAAGGGTTATTGGTGGACACTGGGGTTTAGCACCTAAATTAGGTGAATTAGTTAATGAAAACAAAATTGAAGGCTATAATTTACCTCAGGGAGTAATCAGTCATATGTTTAGAGACACAGCAGCTGGCAAACCTGGTACAATTACTCATGTAGGTTTAAAGACTCTGGCTGATCCTAGAGTACAAGGGGGTAAGCTTAATGATATTACAACCGAAGATATTGTTGAGTTAATTGAGTTAGATGGAAATGAATATTTAAGATACAAACCAGTTCCAGTTGATGTAGCAATTTTAAGAGGAACAACTGCTGATGAAAAAGGTAATATTTCAATGGAAAAAGAAGCAATGCCTTTGGAAAGTTTATCTATTGCTCAGGCAGCTAAAAACTCAGGTGGTAAAGTAATTGTGCAGGTTGAAAGAGTTGCAGAAGCTGGTAGTCTTGATCCAAATAGAGTTGTTATTCCAGGTATATATGTAGATGCTGTTGTTATTGCAGAAGATGAAAAAGATCATATGCAGTCTTTTGCTGAGCAGTATAACCCTGCTTATACTGGAGAAACAAGAGTTCCACTTGGTTCATTATCGCCACTTGAACTTAATGAAAGAAAGGTTATTGCGAGAAGAGCTGCCATGGAATTAGTTCCAAATGCTCTTGTTAATTTGGGAATTGGTATGCCCGAAGGAGTAGCGGCTGTTGCTTCCGAAGAAGGTGCAAGTGATGAGATGAACCTTACTGTAGAGGCTGGACCTGTTGGGGGTATTCCTGCCGGAGGACTAAGTTTTGGTGCTTCAACTAACCCGGAAGCAATTGTAGATCAGCCATATCAGTTTGATTTTTATGATGGTGGTGGACTTGATGTAGCATTTTTAGGTCTGGCACAGGCTGATAAGGGTGGTAATGTTAATGTAAGTAAATTTGGCCCTAAGATTGCAGGAGTTGGCGGATTTGTTAATATTACTCAGAATGCAAAAAAGGTAATTTATTGTGGAACATTTAAAGCTGGTGGCTTAAAAGTAGAGGTTGATAATGGTGAATTAAAGATCAATCAGGAAGGGAAAATCACCAAGCTTGTAGATGAAGTTGAACAGATTTCATTCAGCGGCGAATATGCTGTTGAGAAAAATCAGGAAGTAATTTATATTACAGAAAGAGCAGTATTTGAATTATCTGAAGAAGGAATTGTTCTTACAGAAATAGCACCTGGAGTTGATATGCAGAAAGATATATTAGACCAGATGGATTTTGAACCAGCTGTTGCTGATGACTGTAAAGAAATGGATAAAAGAATATTTACTAAGGGACTAATGAATTTAGAAGCTGATATTGATAAGAATCGTATAAACTAATAAATTATAAAATGTATTGGAGGAGAAAAGTATGTTAGGAGTTCTTGCTATAATTGCAACTTTAGTTGCATTGATGTATTTTGCTTATAAAGGGGTAAGTGTACTTGTTTTAGCACCAATTTTAGCCATGGCTGCAGCCTTGATGGCTGGAGAAGTTCCACCACTGCATGCCCTATCAACTCAATTCATGCCAGCAGCAGCCGGATATATTGGAACATATTTCCCTGTATTCTTAGCTGGTGCAATTTTCGGTAAATTAATGGGTGTTTCTGGGGCCGCTGCTGCTATCGCTGATTTTGTAGCAGAAAAGTTTGGACCTAAAAGAGCTATTACAGCTGTTGTTTTTGCTACAGCTCTTTTAACTTATGGTGGAGTTTCCCTGTTCGTTGTTGTTTTCGCTATGTATCCAATTGGAGCTTCATTATTAAAGAAAGCTGACATTCCAAAACGTCTGCTTCCTGGTGCAATTGCTCTGGGTGCATTTACCTTTACAATGACTGCTTTACCTGGTTCACCACAGTATATTAATACAATGCCTACAGTGTACTTTGATACAGATATTTATGCTGCACCTGTGCTTGGTATTATTGCCTCTTCAATTATGTTCTTTGGCGGTGTAAAATATTTAAATTATAGAGCAAATATGATGCAGGCTGAGGGTGAAGGTTATGGAGATCATGATGATGGAGATTTACATTTAGAAGATGACAATCTTCCAAGTTTTGGACTTTCAATCACTCCTATAGTCATTGTTTTTATTTTGAACTTTATTTTGACAAACTGGTGGTTTGAACGTCCATCTGTAGTTGATAAGTATCAGGCTGTTGGCGGATCAATTAATGGAACCTGGCCTGTTGTTATCGCTCTTTCAGTTGCAGTTGTATTTGTTCTTATTTCAATGAAGAAGTTTATTCCTGAAAGAAATGAGAAGGTATTTGATGGTTCTGTAGGTGCTTTGTTACCTATCTTTAATACTGCATCTGAGGTAGGATATGGTGGAGTTATCAAGTCATTAACTGCTTTTGCTACAGTTAAGAGTGGTCTTGTGTCTATGACAATTCCATCTATCTTTAAAGTAGGTATTTCAACTACTTTACTTGCCGGTATTGTTGGATCTTCTTCCGGTGGTACTGCTATTGCTCTTGAAGTATTATCTGAAGACTTTTTAGCAATGGGTATTCCAGGACCGGTTTTACATAGAGTTATGCTTGTGGCTGCTGGTGGATTAGATAGTTTACCACACTGTGGTGCAGTAATAACACTCTTAGCGGTAACTCACTTAACACATAAAGAAAGTTATAAAGATATTGCATTTAATACAATATTATTACCGATCTTATCTGCTGTAGTCATTTCAGTATTCTATCTAGTAACTGGTATTTATTAATAACTAATGTAATATATTTATTATAAATTAACTGCAGAAGGGTTAGACATTTTAAATAAAATTTAAACTAAGCTCTTATACATTAAATAGTTAAGACAGTTTAACCTTTCTGTAGTATTAAAAAATCAATTAAAAGCATTTGGGGAAATAATTAAAATTTAAATTTTTTTAGCTTTTATTCTTTTAAAGGATAAAAATAATCTGTCATTTAAAACAGTTTTAAAGATCAAAGTTCGTAAAATATTTTTAAAAAATTAATAGGAGGAATTATAATGAGATTAGAAGAGAAGATTGCTATAGTTACTGGGGCTGCAAATGGTATTGGAAAGAAAACTGCTGAAACTTTTGCTAGAGAAGGTGCAGAAGTAGTAATCGCTGATTTTGATGTGGAGAACGGTAAAAAAGCTGCAGAAGAAATTAATGAAGAATTCGGTAGAGCAACATTTATTGAAGTTGATGTTTCCAAAACAGATAGTGCTAAAAATCTAATTGAAAAAACAGTAGAAAAGTTTGGTAAACTTGATATTCTTGTAAATAATGCTGGTATCACTGCTGATGGTTTTTTAGCAAAGATGGATGAATCTCAGTGGGATAGAGTTATTGATATTAACTTAAAGGGTGTATTTAACTGCAGTAAATTTGCAGCCGAACAGATGATGGAACAGGGTGAAGGAGTTATTCTTAATGCTTCATCTGTTGTTGGCTTATATGGTAATGTAGGTCAGACAAACTATGCTGCCAGCAAGTTTGGTGTTATTGGTTTAACAAAGACCTGGGCAAAAGAACTTGCTCCTAAAGGTGTAAGAGTAAATGCTGTTGCTCCTGGTTATACTAATACAGCTATGATGGAAACTGTACCAGAAAAAGTATTAGAAAGCTTAAGAAATAAAACCCCTATGAAAAGATTAGGTGAAGTAGAAGATATAGCTAATGCTTATTTATATCTTGCTTCTGATGAAGCTTCCTATGTTAATGGTAATGTATTAGCAGTTGATGGTGGTTTAGTAATAGGATAATTCATAAATCTTTTTTAGAAAGAGGTTATAAAAAAATTGAGTAATAATTTGTTGGATAGCTTTATTAAAATTGCACCATTTATCAATAAATTAACCTTAAGTGATATTGCAGTTGCAGTTACTGATAGAGAAAAGTATCTTTATTATCAGCCTGGTGAAAGTTTAGACCACCAGGTTGATAGTGGTACTTTACTCAAAGATGACAGTATTGTAATGAAGGCAATGAAAAAAAGAAAAAGGGTTGTTACCAGAGTTGATAATATTAATTTATTTGGTGTCAGGTATATAGGAATAGCTGTACCAGTATTCGAAAATAATGAAGTTGTGGGAGCAGTATTTTTTGGTGAAAGCACTGCCAGACAGGATTCATTAAGAGAAATGGCAGATGAATTAGCCGCAAATACTGAAGATTTAAGTGCATCTTCAGAAGAAATTGCAGCTCAGGCACAGCAGCTGTCAGCACTTTTAGGAGAGCTGGAAAGATATAGTGATCAATCTTATCAAGAGATGGAAAATATAGGTGAGGTTTCTGAGTTTATAAGTACTATTTCTTCAAAAACAAATATGCTGGGGATTAATGCTGCTATAGAGGCTGCAAGAGTTGGAGCTGAAGGTGCTGGTTTTGGTGTAGTTGCAGATGAAATCCGAAATTTATCCAATCAGAGCAGTGAATCAGTGGAAGATATACAGAATTTATTGAATTCACTTGAGAAAAAGAGTTTAGAAATTAAGGATTCTGCTAATTCTGCTAATAATGTTGCAGAGGAACAGGCAAAAGTACTTGAAAATATTGCTGCTTCAACTGAAGAAATTAAAATGCAGATTGATGAATTAGCAGAAATGGCGGATGATTTAATTAAAGATTCAAAGGAGGCTAAAAATGTCAGTTAGTATAATTGCCACGGCTCACAGTAAAGTTGGCAGGTCAGAAAAAAGTATTTATGAATTAATAGAAGACATTGGAAGAGAAGTTTTAGAAGATGCCGAAATTGAAGCAGGACAGATTGGTGGTATCTGGCTTGCAAATTATAGTGGTGGAGGTTTTAATAATCAGGAACATCTGGCTCCATACACTATGGATATAGATGAAGAACTTCGTTTTACTCCGGCTACCAGAGTAGAAAATGCCTGTGCATCAGGTTCGGCTGCGATCAGAGAAGCTAAAAATTCACTGGAGGCAGGAGAAGTTGATTATGCTCTTGTAATTGGAGTAGAAAAAATGACTGATTTAGATACCAAGGGAGTTACTAAAGTACTGGCAATGGCTTCTCACTGGGGAACTGAAGGTGCAAATGGTATGACTTTCCCCGGACTTTTTGCAGAATATGCTAAAGGTTATAAATCACAGTATGGATTAGCGGATGATGAATTAAGAGAAACACTGGCAAAAATTGCTGCTAAAAATCACCGTAATGCATTAGAAAACCCTCTGGCTCAAATGCCCTGGGATTGTGATTATCAGGAAATACTTGATATGCCAGATAAAAAGAATCCAATGATTGCACCACCATTAAGATTATATGACTGTTCTTTAATTTCTGATGGTGCAGCAGCATTAATTATGAGCAGAACAGAAGATGCAAAAAAGTTGGATAATGATTTTGTAGAAATTGCTTCTCTAGTTCAGACTTCTGATTATTTAGAAATGAACAAAAGAGCTAAATATGAATTTACTGCTGGTAAAAAAGCAATTAAAGAAGCTTATAAAAAGGCTAATATATCTGTGGATGATTTAGACTTTGCTGAAGTCCATGACTGCTTCACTATCGCTGAACTTCTGGCCTATGAAGCCCTAGGCCTTGCTGAAGATGGTAAAGGTGGAGAAATACTGGGCAAAGGCATTGTCGAGACTGATGGTAAAACACCTGTAAATGCTTCTGGTGGATTAAAAGCTAAGGGCCATCCTGTTGGAGCTACAGGAGTCTCTATGGCTGTACTTGCTGCCAGACAGATTTTGGGTAATGCTATCGGCCATCAGGTTGCAGGAGCAGAAACTGGTATTTCATTTAATATCGGTGGAAGTGCTGCCAGCAACTATGCAGTTGTATATAAAAAAGGAAATAAATAATCTGCAGATAAATTTCTTCATTGGAACTGAAGTTAAAGCTGACCAGGTAAACAAGGTATATTCGTTTGAGGCGAAATGGCTATGTTTATCTGGTCATTTTTGTAATTAGCCAGTTTTACATATAAAATTTTATAATTAATTGGAATGAATTATTTTAATAAAATAATTATTATAATTATTGAAATATATAGGGGTGTAAGTGAATGGAAAAAATTGCGGTTTTAGGTGCTGGAACAATGGGCAGCGGTATTGCACAAGTTATTGCTCAGTCAGGTTTTGAAGTAATTTTAAGAGATCTAAAACGTGAATATTTAAATAGAGGTATAAAAACAATTGAGAAAAATCTTAAAAGAAGTGTAGCAAAAGAAAGAATTACCAAACTGGAAAAAAATGAAATATTAAAAAGAATTTCTACAACTACTGATTTAAATGAAATTACAGATGTTGATTTAGTTATTGAGGCTGCAGTAGAAGATATAAATATGAAAAAAGAAATATTTAAAGAGATTGATAAAATTTGTAAAGAAGAAGCTATATTTGCAAGTAATACTTCAGCTTTGAGTATTACAGATATTGCATCTGTAACTAAAAGGCCTGAAAAAGTAATTGGAATTCATTTTTTTAATCCTGTTCCAGTAATGAAGTTGGTTGAAGTTATAAAAGGTATAGCAACTTCAAAAAATACTTTTGATATTGTAAATAAATTTATTGATAATTTAAAAAAGAAAGCAGTAGAAGTAAATGAAGCACCAGGTTTTGTTGTAAATAGACTTTTAATACCTATGATTAATGAATCAATATTTTTATTAAATGAAAAAGTTGCAAGTGCTGAAGATATTGACAAAGCTATGAAATTTGGAGCAAATCATCCAATTGGTCCACTTGCTCTGGCAGATTTAATAGGTCTTGATATTTGTTTAGCTATTATGAATACTCTTTATGAAGAATTTAATGATTCTAAATACAGACCATGTACATTACTTAAGAAAAAGGTTAGAGCAGGTCATCTTGGTAAAAAAACAGGCAGAGGATTTTATAGTTATTAAAATCGATAAAATATTATTATTAAATTTGGAGGAAAAAAATGAAAATATTAGTTATAAATAGTGGAAGTTCTTCATTAAAATATCAATTGTTTAAGATGGAAGATGAGAGTGTATTGGCTAAAGGGGTTATTCAGAGAATTGGAATTGATGGTTCTTATTTAGAATATGAATATGGTGCTGATCAGGAATTAACTATAGAAAAAGAGATTACTGATCATAAAAGTGGAATTCAGCTTTTAATGGATACAATTCTAGATAAAGAATATGGAGTTATAAATAATATTGAAGAAATTGACGCTGTTGGGCACAGAATTGTGCATGGTGGAGAAGAGTTTGCTTCCTCTATTTTGATTACAGAAACTGATCTTCTAAAAATAGAAAAAGTATCTGATCTTGCACCTTTACATAATCCTGCAAATATTATGGGAATAAGAGTTTTTAAAGAATTGATGCCTGAAAAACCACAGATTGGAGTTTTTGATACTGCTTTTCATCAAACAATGTCAGAAAAAGCATATATTTATGCTCTTCCATATGAATATTATAATAAACATTCTGTTAGAAAATATGGATTTCATGGTAGTTCTCATGGATATGTAGCAAAAAGGGCAGCACAAATTTTAAATAAAGACTTAAGTGATTTAAAAATAATAAGTTGTCATCTTGGTAATGGAGGCAGTATTACAGCAATAAAAAATGGTAAATCAATTGATACTAGTATGGGATTAACACCTTTAGAAGGACTTGTAATGGGAAGTAGATGTGGTGATATAGATCCAGCAATTGTGTCTTTTGTAAGTCAAAAAGAAGATTTAAATATTCAAGAAATAGATAATGTTTTAAATAAAGAAAGTGGACTTAAAGGTATTTCTGGAGTCAGCAGCGATTTTCGTGATGTAGAAAAAGCTGCTGAAAATGGAAATGACCAGGCTAAAACAGCAATAGAATTATTTAATTACAGAGTTAAAAAATATATTGGAGCCTATTCTGCTGCTATGGGTGGTATAGATGCAGTAATTTTTACTGCAGGAATAGGAGAAAATGCTATTTCAGCCAGAAAAGAAATCTTAAACGGTTTAGAATATCTTGGAATAGAGCTTGATGAAAATAAAAATGACTGTAGAGGGGAAGAGAAAATTATAACTAAAGTAAACTCTAAAATTAAAGCACTTGTAATTCCAACAAATGAAGAATTAGTTATTGCAAGAGACACTTTAGAAATTGTAGAAAAAGAAATTGTAGAAAACAGCTAAAAATTTTAGAAATGACAATTATGTTAGTCAATTCTTAATTTTTAGTTAAATATAGATTTAACTTTTCAAAAAGGATGCAAAAATTGAATAATAATGTTATAATAAAGTTCCATGCAGTTTCGACAAATTGTATGGAATTTTATTAGTTTTCGACTTCAAAAAAATTATTTAATAATTTAGTTGTAATTGTCTTTTTCTTATAAAAATTGCACTAGTAAGTGAGGTTGATAAAATGAACTTGGATAATTTTGAAAGTAAAGAAGAGGTCTGGAAGTGGCTTGAATCAATAACTAATTCGCTTTATAATTGTATAGTAGCAATTAATGATAAAGGAGAAATTATTTTACTAAATAAAGCGAGTGAAGAATTACTTGGGATTTCTGGTGAAGATGCAATTGGTCAGCATATCAAATCACTGCTGCCGGAAACAAAACTTTTAGAAATATTAGAAAAAAAGGAAGAACAAACTCAAAAAAGTTTAAAATTAAAAAAACAGGATAAAACTATTTATACTCACCGCACCCCAATTGTTTATAATAATGAAATAGTTGGTGCAATTGCAATTTTCGAAGAATTAAGTAATATTGAAGAGGTTAAAAATGAATTAAGAACAACAAAAAATGATTTAAATGTACTTGATACATTGTTAAATGAAGCTTATGAGGGAATTGTCATTGTTGATCAAGACGGTAAGATAACTAAATTTAATAAGGCTTATGAGGAATTCCTTGGTTTAAAGGAAGAAGAAGTATTGGGGGAACATGTAACTGATATTATTGAAAACACAAGAATGCATAAAGTTATAAATACAGGTGAAAAAGAAATAGGACATCTTCAGACAATCCAGGGAAATGAAATGGTCTGCAGCAGAATACCAATTGAAAAGGATGGAAAAATTGTTGGTGCAATTGGTAAAGTTTTATTTAGAGATGTTCAGGAGTTAAAAGCTCTGGCTCAAAAGCTTGAAGGCCTGGAAAATAAATTAAATCATTATAAAAATGAGATTAAAAGACTTGAAGAAGCAAAATATTCTTTTGATAATATTTTAACCCAAAATAAGAAAATGAATTATCTTAAAAAAATTGCTAAAGAAGCAGCTGATGGAAGTTCTACTGTACTAATCCAGGGTGAAAGTGGAACTGGAAAAGAGCTTTTTGCTCATGCTATTCATAAAGCAAGTTACAGAAAATATGGTGCTTTGATAAGAGTTAACTGTGCTGCTATACCTAAAAATTTACTTGAGTCAGAACTTTTTGGCTATGAAGAAGGTTCTTTTACTGGTGCAAGCAGTGGAGGGAAACCTGGCAAGTTTGAGTTGGCTCAGGAGGGTACAATTTTTCTTGATGAAATTGGTACAATGCCAAAAGAAATGCAGGTTAAGTTATTAAGGGTCCTACAGGAAAGAGAAGTGCAGAGGATTGGCAGCAATAGAGTAATTGATCTTGATATACGGGTTATATCTGCAACTAATGAAAATTTAGAAGAGGAAGTTCAAAAAGGTAATTTTCGTAAAGATTTATACTATCGATTGAATGTAATAAAATTGAGAATTCCTCCCCTTCGTGAAAGAAGAGAAGATATTCCCCTTCTTGCCAGGTCAATTATTTCAAATTTATCGAAAGAGTTGAATTTGAAATCTAAAAAGCTGGCCCCTGAAACTATTGAGCTTCTTAAAAATTATGACTGGCCTGGTAATGTAAGAGAATTAAGAAATTTTATGGAAAGATGTTTAAATCTTTCAGCTGGAGACACTATTCTGCCTGAACATTTACCCTCAGTTATTAATGAAAGTATTGGCCCAAGGAAAAATGAAAAAAGAGTTATAGAGTTTGAAAACAGTAATTTATCTGAGATTGTAACTAAGGTTGAAATAGATGCCATAATAAATGCTTTAGAAAAATGTGATGGCAATAAAACTGAAGCAGCCAAATTCCTTGGTATTCACCGCACTTCCCTTTATAAAAAAATAGAAAAATATAATCTTAATGTTAGTTAAAAATTAAATTTTAAAAGTGGATAATAATTTTTTTATTACTAAATTTTAGGAGAGATAAAATGAGAAAGAAAAAAAGTGTTAAGTCAAATGATAATTCCTATAAATTTGAAGTAAAATCAAATATGTTAAATCATATTAATATCCTTCATGGCGGTGAACTGGTTAAGCATTTTGATAATGCTGCTGGTATGACAGCTATGAAATTTGCTGAAAAAAAGGTTGTGACAGCGTCAATTAAAGAGGTTAATTTTTTTGAAAAAATTTTATTAGATGACAAAGTAAAAATAAAAACTGAAATATTTCATGTAGGTAAAAGCTCAATTTATATTTATGCTGAAGCTTTTATAGAAGCCACTAATAAAGATTTAATTAAAGCTGCGGAAGCGTTTTTAATATTTGTTGGAATTGATGATAACTTAAATTCGTCTGTAGTTCCATCGTTAGTTTTTGATTCCAGATTAGATAAACTTCGTTCAGAGAAAATAAAGAAAAAATTTGATCTTTAAAAAATAATATAAGCACCTTATTGCAGAAGAACATGATCTAAACATGATATCTGGTTCTGATTTTCATGAGGAGGAAGATTTAGCACTGGGTGGAATTACTGCCGAAAGGCTGCCATCAGATATGAGGGAGCTCTGTTCTTTGCTTAGAAGTGGAGAGTATGATCTGATAAAGGATGGTAATAACATAAAAGAGTCTTGAAGTTTCTTAATGCTCTCCGCTTTTAATAAAACTTTAAAATAAGCATTAAAAAGCAGACAGATTAAAATTTAATATCTGTCTGCTTAAATAATCTATAAAAAATCAAAACCTGACATTACAGCACTTAAAAAAGCAAGAACTAAAAATAAGGTATATTCTTTATGAAAAATATCCTTACTTTCTTTAAGATCCAGCTGTTCTTTGATAGCGGTAGTAATAACAAAAATAAGATAAATACCTGTCAGAGCTGCTGCTAAAATAATTAAATC
>Ga0182237_100118_pt1 | contig 30291 bp, 26 predicted proteins | sample hydfratesGB_TF_B_FD_132457 | JGI IMG/M metagenome (GOLD analysis project Ga0182237, IMG submission 132457) | Subsurface microbial communities from deep shales in Ohio, USA - hydraulic fracturing test GB_TF_B | ecosystem: Environmental > Aquatic > Deep subsurface > Shale gas/oil reservoir >... | reverse complement strand
ATATTTGATTATATTGTAAACAAGAAGGATATTAGGGAAGAGGAATTTATAGAAGTAGTCAAGGAAGCTGTAGGAGGAGACAAGATGCCGACATTAGCAGAGAGATGGATTCAACAAGGTGAGCAGAGGGGTATAATATATGGCGAGACTAAATCAAAGCAAGATACTATAATTAGGCTTATGAGCCTAAAGTTCAGCATCACTGACTCCGAGAAAGAGTTTATAAAGTCCGTAACTGATTTAGATAAACTGGACAAGGCTACTGAGGCTATTTTGTCTGAGGAAAGTAAGGCAAAACTGTTGGATTTATTAAAATAAAACTCTCCGGTATAAAGGCTGGTAAATAATGTTTACTGAATAATCTCTGATTATTTTCATGTTTCATTCCCAATCCCACACTTCGTAAGTGTGGGGAGCGGACTGCTTGGGTCGGAATTTATAACTCCCTCCACATCCAAATAACTCTGCCCATTACCTGAAAGCCGTCATCCTGCAAATAAATAAGTTTATTTTCAAATTTCTTGTTATCGGAGACAAGCTCAATTGTCCCTTCATCAATCACGTTTATATGTTTTAGTGAAAGACCGTAACCGCCGAAACCGTCCGGAATTTTCACCAAATAAACGTTGGAGGGTATTATGTTATCCATAAAAGGGGGTTCGCTGTAGGGGAGAACCGCCACCAAGTCATTTTCCCTGAGCATTGGCTCCATACTCTTTCCCTGGACACGGAAGGCAAAACACCGCTCAGATATATTTTTGGGTATGTTTTCCGCACTGATACTCACCCAACCATCAATCTCATCTGAGGAAATTTCTATAATGGCCGGTGTGGCGGCGCCTTACTTCTCATGAGCGGGATTTTTACTGTGGCCGGATATTTCTTATCAGCTTCCTTTTTATTTCCGTAAAAAATGTGGACATTCAGGTTTTCGTTATCAGAGTCTTCTTCGGAAATATCACTGTTTGTAAAGAAATAGTTGAGATTAACGCCGAGGGCTTTGGAAAGCTTGTAAAGTGTGTCGAGGTTGTTCAGCTTTCTCTGACCGTTTAGTATGCGGTACCTCGATACTTCATGAATTCCAGCTATATCAGCCAGTTTTCTTGCATACAGCCTCGATTCGTTTATTAATTTTTTTTTATTCTTTTTCAATTTTTTCCAGACTGTCTTGCAGGTATTTTTTTAGTGTTTGTTTATAATATTCAGGGCTTTTTATTTTTATAAACGGTGCCCAGCGCAGCACTTGCAACAGAAAATCCATTTCGTTATAAACTTCAAAGGTTACTTTAATGCTGTCTTCGTTCTCTCCTATTATTTTTTGGTTCGTCAAACAAGATTTTCTTTCAAAGTAATCAGCTACTGAATTATCAATTTCTATAGTAATTTCGTCTTTGTCATGTTCATTGAACCAAATATTATTAGCATCTTTTACTATTTCGTCTATATCATCCCTATGATTGAAAACATTACCGGTAGTGTTGATTTCTGAGATCTGATCTACAAGAAATTTCTTCAGAGAATCTTCGTGATCAGCCAGTAAATACCAAAAACCGTCTGATAAAATTATTCTGTATGGTTTTACTGTATAATTACGGTTATACCTTTCATAAAAAAAAGTGATTTCGTTTTGCTCTTTTACTGCAATTTCTAAATCATTTAATACAGTTGATATATTGTCAAAGCCAATTATGTCTTCTTTAACAAAGTCGTATGAGAAAGTGATACCGTTTAGGTGGAATATTTTACTTTTTAATTTATCCAGGTATTTCGCGGAATCGTTGTTAACATCCCTTTTTAAAAAATCAAACAAAGCCCCGACGTAGGAAAGTTCTGACTGTGATAAAAAAGTACCTTCAAAGGAATAACTATCTATCAATGAATAGCTGTTGTCTTTTTCATTGTGTATTACTCCTGGAATAATGGATAAATCCAATAAATATCTTTGAGCCGTCCTGATGCTGACACCAAGTTCATCAGAAACCTTTTTTGAATCAATTTTTTTGTTTTCATTTAAAAGTTTTATCAAACTAAGTGCTGTATATAATTTATTCATAAATCTCCTCTAATAAATTATTCACGCAGGCCTACAATAACAGTAATCTCACTTTCAATGCCTATTTTAACAGCTTTAAGATATTTGTTAAAGGAAATCTCATTATCTTCCAGGAAATTAACAAATTCTTCGATTTTGCTAAACCCATCATTTGATGTAATTGAATAAAGAATTATTGCATTACCATTTTTTCTTTTCCTCAAATTTACTGTTTGATTAAACTTTGAAGTATCTTTGAAGAAAAAGAATCTAAATTTCTTAAAACCCGAAAGATGCTTTTCAATGTCTTCCGGACTTATAGAAACATAACAATCACAAAAACCATTTTCACATACATAATCTTTAATACGCTCAACCATGCTGGCCTCCTTTTTCATAAGTTCACACGGCTGAGCGTCAAAATATGACGTTCTGTTTAGTTGAAATTTGTAATTTCTTTTATTTTATCACCCATTTTTTGAATTAGTTCGTTACTATTAAGTCCAGAAGGCTTCCCCAGAAAAGGAATGACAAAAAGAGTTGTTTCATTAGTTATTTTAGACCAATAATAGTATCTGGGTGAATCATTGGTAGAATATGATGAAACAATATGATTTGCATTAATTTTTGACTTCATTTCCTTTAAACCATGAAAGCATGCAAAAAAATCAGTTAAATAGCTGATTCCTGTGCCAATAATTACTTTAGGTTCATTATTTATAACTTTTTGTGCGAATACAGGGAATCGATTGAAAAAGCACCATGTTCTAAAAAGATGTTTCTCAGGAAAACCTGTTAGTTCGTCCAATTTATATTCCTTCCATGAACTGTCGCTGGTATTTTTAAAAGCTATAGGATATAGATTTAACTTAAATAACTCACTACCATCAGTATTTTCAACAAAGCTATTATAGTCTTCTACTTTTTTACCATTTATTGCACTTACTAATTTAGCTACATTTTTTCCATATTGTCCTTTCTTAGGTTCCAGCGTATCATTCCATGGGTATTTATCAGCTGGTGCGTATTCCCCTTTCTCTATTTCTTTTGGAAGCTCTTCTAAATAATATTTTTCATAAGGATATTCTCCTATGCCCCATTCAATGCCAGAAATCCACATTTTTGCTTTAGGATTCCCGCCATCACATCCAGATAAGGAACATGCCCATCTTTTGAAATTTTCATTTAAGTTATCATCCGACATTTAAGCCTCCTGTAATAAGTATGTAAAATATTGTAAATAATATTACTATATATTTCAAATAAAGCTGGTTATTATACAATATTTCACTACTTACTTTATCACAAAATTAGACACGTCAACTCAGCGGCTGATTGTTATAAATTTCCTGCAAATTATTTAATATGTTATATTGATTCAAATTTAAATCCTTTGCATCCACTGTCTTTTTAGTGCCATCATTCATTTCAAACTCCATTCCGTAAGTGTGAATTTGAAAGGATTCAAGATCTTGGTTTATCAAAAACTGAAAAAAAATAGTGATATTTTTGACCTCCTGTTTTTTCAACGCTTCACTGTCAGGATACTTACTAAGATCTAATTTAGCATTTACCTCAACTACTTTTCTACCATTTTCAGATGTAAAAGATTCCCACTCTACATCTTTAAAATATTTATAGTTATCAAAAGCCTGTCCTACAGTGAGACTTTTGTCAAAATCTAATATTCCATTTTTCACTATACTGACATTATTATTAATTAACGAAATCCCATTTACCAGAACAGCTAAAAACAGTAGACTTAACAAGCCCATTACAATATTTCTCTGGACAGCAGATACTTTTATGGGATTGTTTTTAGCTCTTACTATTAAAGTGCTTCTCTTATATAAATAGAGAGGAAAGGCAATAATCCATATCAATAAAGTTGCAATTGCCCATCCCAAAGGTGACATATTCAAAAATCCTTTTTCACCGGGGATTTTGCCAATGTTGTTTTTTGTTGCATCATAATAAACAAAAAAAGCACTACCGATAACGAGCAAATACATTAAAAAAGTCATACAAACCTCCTGTAAAAATTGTTGATTATAAATATTACACATCTATACGTCAGCGGCTGTCGTTTATCTTCTATAAATTGAAAAAAATATACAGGAGGTTTTTATGAAATCGGTATCTTATAAGCACACTTGCATATTTGTTGGTATATCAATACACTCTACCTACACTTACGAAGTGTAGGTAAAAGTTATAAACTATTGCGACTATAAATACCTTATAATAAAAAATAATATACAATACATTCTTACCTAAGCATAATTGCATATTTATTTGGCATATAGCATTAAGTAAAAGAGATCTCTCCACTCCACTTCGTTCCGGTCGAGATGACACAATGGTGTTACATCAATTGAAAAAAATGATTTCTTTCAAAACCGCAAAACTATTCCACTTCAATAACATTTGTTTTCTCATACTTAAATATCTCTTTTAATTCAGTTAATGTGCGTAATTTCACATCATTTACTTTTAAATATTTCATATAGTTCTCGAATCCGGAGTCAGTTTTAAATTCCTTCAAAATTTCCAAGTAGAATTCAGGGAAATATTCTGATTCATAGAAAAACTCACACTCTTTCAAGCGCCCTTTATTATCAGAATGAAAAATGAATATCCCAATATTTGAGAAAAACAAGAAATAATCATCTGCAGAGAAAATCCCTTCCTCCTTTGACATTGAAGTGAGGTAAAAAGTGCCGCAACATTTTCCATAGAATTCATCATTCTCATCAGATATACACTCACAAATTCCGTTGATTACATAGTTCCTCAGTTCTTTATTTATTTTTTCCAGAGGGATTTCATTGCTGCTTTTTCTTAACAAGAAAATTATAAAATCATACATTTGCTTAAATTTAACTATTTCTATCGACTTATTCATAAAAACCTCCTAATAAATGATTAAACTAAAATTTAAATTAATCATCATCCCACTCACTTACTCCCGATTTCTTGCCGGATTCCCCTGTATCCCATAGCAAAACCATGCTTTTTACGCCGCCCTTATTCACATCCGTGCCTATTTGAATATTACCCAGCTTCTTTGATTTGATATAAAGAGTAATTCCAAGCATACTATCATAATCCAGTATATCATCGTATTCCTCAACTTTTACAGCTTCATTGGGCTCCACATTTTCATAAACAAACCTACTGCCACTAATAAGATTTATTTGTTCATCATCGTCAATGGATTGAAAGCCAGTATTGCCAGCAGCTACCATGTCCAGTTTTTCTCCTGTGAGATTTACTAAAAACACATCATCTACCATATGTTCTGCACTAGTTCTTACAAGCCAAAGCAAAGGTTTTCTATCCTCTACCTTATCAGATAATGGGAAACCAAATCTACCCTTTTGTTCGTGTGGCGGAGTCCACTTAAACTGGTCTTTTACTCGTTTTTGTTTACTCATACTTCCTCCTTTTAAGTTTGATGGGGTTATTGATAAATAATGAAATCGTAGGCTTTTTTTAAGAAGAAACCGTCTTTTCAAAAATAAAATAGTTCTTTAATGCGTCAGAATCCGACGTTAGATATTAAAATAACAGAAAAAACTTTACACTATTGTCTGTTAATTAGAACAATAAATATTTATAAAGTGGGAGCTTTGAATAATTTAGGAAATGCGGCTTCAGCTGCCCAAAGTTTATCCCGAAACTCAGTGTTGTCAATCATGCGGGACTGAAGTCCCACTTCCTGAAACTTGGAAAAACACATTATTCAAAGCTCTAAAAGTTATAATGTACCTTGATTTTAGTTGATGAGTTTGTAAATATAAACTTAAAATTTATTCTGGGGGTCTAAAAATGAGTATTAAACACCCGCATGACAGTTTCTTTAAGCAGATAATGACAGACAGGAAAAACATTAGTGACTTTATCAGGAATTTCCTGCCTGAAAATATTTCATCCAAAATCAATTATGACACCTTAAAATTGCCGGATAGGGAAAAAACTACAAAAAATTATAAAAAGTACCATATGGATATTATCGTGGAAGCGGAGATTGACCACACTCCATCAGATATTATTATTTTATTTGAGCACAAATCCTATAAGGATAAATTCACGCTTATCCAAATACTGTCCTACTGTGTTTCCGTATGGGAAAATAATCTTAAGAAGAAAGAAACACTAAAACCTGTCATACCTGTGGTGTTTTACCATGGTACAGGCAAGTACGATCTCCCATTAAATTTCGGTGATTATTTTGATGTGCCGGAAGATTTGAAAAAATATATTGTCAATTTCGATTATGAATTATTTGATACATCTGCTTATGATGAGGACAGTATACAGAGGAAGTGCCATGACAATTTACTTTTATCAGCATTTCTGATATCAATGAAGAATATTTTTTCAGGCAATCAAGGGTTAGAGAAAATATTTGCCGGATTATCTCGTCTTGAAAATGCCGGCAGAGAGATTATAATAGGTTATATACTGAGAAGTGTAGATATAGAGTTGGAAGAACTTGATGAGATAGCCAGAAAGGGAGGTATGCAGGATATGCCCAGTTTAGCTGAAAAACTTGAAGAAAAAGGTGAGAAAAGAGGTCTTCAAAAAGGTATGCAGAAAGGATTCATTATAGAAGCCCAGGATATGGTAATAAACGGACTGGAAGCAAAATTCGGTGAAGTAGCTTCTGATATATCAGATAAAATCAAAAATATAGATGACAGGGAGCGCCTCAGGAACCTCTTGCGAGAAATTTTTAAAATTAACGATATTGAAGATTTCAGAGAATTGATTCAAAAATAGATATTTCTTCGCATATTATTAATAACTTTGAAAAAAGTTTTCACCAAAAAATTGCTGATATATAAATATTGGTATCAATTACCGTTTTATAAATCAAACAAATAACCTATGCAGATTCATGCAAAAAATCGTCAAGCTCTTCTTCTGTCATATCCGGGATTTCTCTCTTTTTAGCTATATTTTGAGCAAAAGCATAAAAATTTTCTCTGTACTTTTTATCTTTTGTAATATCAGAAATGAGACTCAGCTTTTGTTCCAGATCAAGTTGTGAAACAAGCTCTTTTATTTGGTCATACTTAATTTCAATTTCTTTTAGTTTGGGCATAAATTACTCCCGGATAACAATGTATATTTATTATAACAAATATACATTTGCAATGCCATTATTTCAATATTAATAAGCACACTTGCATATTTGTTTACCATATCGTTTCATATGGTAGAGATTTCTCACTTTGTTCGAAATAATGCCTACGGCATATTAGGTACTTGTCACCTCGAGCGCAGCCGAGAGGTCTCATTGTCAAATAACACTATAGATTTCTCCGCTCCACCGAACACTATGCAATAGTGCTCGGTTCCGGTCGAAATGACAAAACATAATAAATTGTCTAGCATCCGCCTTGTGCGGATAAATAGAATGTAAACATATTTACCAGTCTAAAAGACTGGTGCTAGCCGCAGGCATCCTCCCGAGCGAAGCCAAGGGATTTCCCTCTATATATTAATAATTTCTGCGAATCTGCTTAATATATTCGCACCTTTGTTTGCAACATTTCAAAAATCAAACTATCTGTTTTTTCGTATTTGAATAATTATTATTTAAATACGAAAAATAGTTGCATTGTTCATCCTTATGAATTAAAATAAATATTATGAATACACCAATCTTTCTGAACAGAGAAAAAGAGCTGAATTTTCTGCATTCCCAATATGTAAGAAAAGAAGCATCATTTATCGTTATTTACGGAAGAAGAAGGGTTGGCAAAACCTCTCTTATCAAGGAATTTATAAAGGATAAGCCTTCACTGTTTTTTATGGCGGACAAACAGTCAGAAAAAGGCATTCTTGACAGATTTGCAAAAACAGCATCAACCTTTTTAGAGGATGAGTTTTTAGAAAAATTGACATTTAATTCATGGGAAGATTTTTTTGGTTATATTACTCAGAAGCTTGATGAATCGAAAAAATATGTTCTTGTAATAGATGAATTTCAATACCTGCCGGATATAAACCATGCTTTCCCCTCTATATTACAAAGGATATGGGATGAAAAGCTGAAAGTCAAAAATATAATGCTGATATTGTGCGGCTCTTTGATAAACATGATGTATTCTACTACATTAAGCTACCAGAGTCCGCTTTATGGCAGAAGGACCGGGCAGATAAAGTTAGAACCAATCGCTTTTGATTATTGTCATAATTTTTTCCCCAACATTGATGAGCGAAAACTTATTGAATATTATTCAGTAACAGGAGGGATTCCGAAATACATGGAGATGTTTGATGCAACCAATGATATTTTTTATGATATAAAAACAAATGTTCTCTCAAAAAACAGTTACCTTTACAATGAGCCACGTTTTATCTTAAACGAAGAGGTTACTGAAACAGCAACATATTTTTCCATACTTAAAGCAATAGCAGCAGGGGAACACAAAATTGGAAAAATTGCATCCATAGTGGGCGTTAAAACGAATGTGCTGGCAAAATATTTTAATGTACTGGCAGATTTGCAGATAATAGAAAGACAGGTGCCTGTTACAGAAGAAAACCCTGAAAAAAGCAAAAAGGGCTTATATTTTATCAAAGATAATTTTTTTAGATTCTGGTTCCGCTACATATTCCCCTACCAAAGTTTTTTAGAAATTGAAAGAGATGACGTAGTGTTAAAAGAGATACGAAAAAGCTTCAATATTTTTGTTAGTTTTGTTTATGAAAACTTATGTCTGCAAAAGATTCCTGATTTTACTCAAAAAGGTATTATTAACTTCGAAATTGAAAAATGGGGCAGATGGTGGAGCAAGGATGAAGAAATTGACATAGTGGCTACAAGCGAAAAACATAAAAAAATCTTATTTGGTGAGTGCAAATGGAGCGACACACCCACAGGTGTGAATGTATATGCTGATTTAAAGGCTAAAGCGAAAAAGGTAAAATGGCACTCAGATGAAAGGAACGAGTATTATATTCTTTTTTCAAAGTCAGGCTTTACAGAAGATTTAATGGATATAAATGAAAAAACAAGCAGTCTCATCTTAATCGATAGTATCGTATAAAAAAATTAGGGCGTAAAAATTAACAGATTCGCAAGTTCAGCATTTTGGTCTGTCATTACAAAAATTCAAAAATAAGATAATTATATTTTAAACCATAACGTCAAGTATTGACGCATCGCTGAGTTAATAAAAAATAAACAAAGATTTTCGTTTAGATGTAATAAATGCTATAATTTACAATTAGAGACCTTTGCACAACTCTATTTAGTCATGCTGAATTTATTTCAGCATCTAATTATATCAGTAAGTTATGAGACCCTGAAACAAGTGATTGCCTAAGGCAAATTTATCTTCACTACGTTCAGAAGCTACAGGGTGACAATTATGGAATTATGCAAAGGTCTCAAACTGGATTAATACCAAGTTGCAATCAAGAAAGTAATAAATCAAAAAAAGCGTAGTCTCTTTTGGAAGTGGCGCTTCAGCGCCGCCATGATGGCTACAATGATATTTTTGCAAAACTACTTTGGCACGGCTAAAGCCGTGCATCCTTTGTTACTCAAACAAATGCAATTTGGTATAAGTAGAAATTATATTTTTATACGGAGAATCTGATGTCTGACAGATGCTTTTTAAGACCAACAGCGGCCAAGCGTATTGAAAACTGGCTTAACAGCAACGATTATTCTTTACAGAACGGTTATTTTACGCTGGAGTACGAATTTTCTCCAATTGTAGATGATGAAATCATTCTGAGTTTTATTGATAACAAAACGGGCGACACTCACAAATTAGTTGTACAGGATGATATCGAAGGTATTATTGAATCTGATGAAAAACGCACAATATCTCAAATAAGTATTGATTACATCCCATTACCCCTTGAGTTAAGTCCGGAAACCCTGGAAAAATTTTCAGAAATAGCATCAAAAAAAGTTGAGGCTGAAGTTGAAGAACTTGTAGAACCTGTCGGTTGCGGAATAAAATTTGAAATCTATTCTGATGGCTATGCAATTTTCGCCTGCAACAAAGAGATTCAGCGCACACAAATCGGTGAATAATCCTTTATTCTAAAAAGGGAACAGAAAAAAATGGACAACCATTCCATAATTTTCCAGACTATTCTGGAGTAGTAATCCAAAATTGTCTATTTTTGTTATCTGAGTTATTAAATTAAATTCATTGCTTCAATTTTTGCAGGAGCGAAAAGTTTTATGCAGCGTATCATGGTTTGCAGATCGACATTTTCACCCAAAGCATCATCCATAACAGCAACATTTTGTCCATAAACGTACTCAGGGCGCACTTTGCGGTAATCCATATTTAATCCTTTGTTCACTTCTTCTTTAAATTGCTTCGGTACCTCTTCAAACCGGAAAACACCCGTTTCTTTGGCATCGGAAATAATACCTTCCATTTTGTTTTTCAAATTTTCAGTAATATTATAATTCTCATAATTGATTTGAATCTTATTCAAATCAAAGTCCCGAAACGATTCATAGATTATTTTAAGTCCCGGCCTTACATGTTTCATTCTATCCAGAATATCCCGCAATAAATACGAAATATTTTGAGGTACTATAAGAAGCTCAACATCATCATCCAAAGCCTTGGAAACTAATTTAGCTGAATCCAACAAAAAAGTTTGATACGCTTTATTTTGAATTGCGAAATCACTCCGCCTGACAACGTTAATGACCTCATCGAAACTATATCCGGACAATTCAAATATAGTTGTAATAATAGTTTCATTAATTGTTTTTTTTGATATTATTGGAATGAACTCTCCTGAACCATCAAAAATTAATTTATTTTCTTTTATTGAGTTGCTATTAAATTTTATTTTATTTTTTTCTAATTTAAATGCATACATAATATTTCCTTTTCCTATGTTTACAGAACTGGGACACAAAGTCCAAATTCTGCAAACTTAATTTCAATCACAGGTTTTGTACTGATAATTTAGCTGTACTGAGAAATTTTCAGCCGGTGATTTCGGGGAATTCTATTTCGGTGTTGACAACTGTTCCAGCTCCCTCTGCTTCGAAAGCTCTTCCAAGTCCGCCTATCATTAGTGTTGCTCCGGCTGAAAGAACTTCAAAAATACCTGCTATAATAGCTATAATTCCTCCTGCTTTTTTCATAAAAACCTCCTGTACAAAATTTAAATTAACCATGCTTTTAACTAAACACTTACCAACGACAGTATCAGTCGCCATAATAATATTTTTTAAATCATATAATTGTCGTCATAAACTGACGCATAGAACAGCTATATCTTATGATAGTAAATTTTTATCCAACGGGAGGTATGTAATGGGAGTCAAAACTTTTGTTGTGCCTGAAGATGGGACACTTAATCAAGCTGCAGAAATTATTTGTCGCCCTCCCATTTTTTCACAACATCATGCCAAGTGAACGTCTATTTAATAATTCATCAATTGTAGGAGCTAATTTAGGCGGCTTTTCTTTTTGATAAAAGAGAAGCTGTCCACATCAAAAAGTCCTTTGTCTGTTAACTTAATATGAGGGATAACTTCGAGTGCCATAAAGCTCAGTGTGCCAAATGGATCTGTCAGGTTTGTGCCCATTTCCTGAATCATTTTATATATTTCTTTCAGTTTATTATAATGTATTTTGTATTCAGTATTGGTAATAAGCCCGCCAATTTCCAGTGGAAGAATTTTTAGATTTTTACCGTCAAAAGCCGCCAAACCCCCTTTATTCTCAATAATGCTGTTAACAACTTCCAAAATATACTTGTCACTTGTGCCTACAGCTACAATATTGTGACAGTCATGGGCTATAGATGATGCTATGGCTCCTTTATTGATGCCAAAACCGTTTATTTTACATGCAGATTTATATCCGTTTCCATACCTTTCAAATACACACAGTTTCAGTATATCTTTTGATGTGTCAAAAACGTTGAAATCGGTATTTATTTTTTCGGTGATGAGACTACCGTCATTGACTTTTATACACAATTTATCTGAAACAATTTCAGGTACTTTGTGCTGTTTATCTATATTCATTGAATTTTGCAGAAGCAGGGGTGGATTTGTCCGGATTTTGTTTTCAATGTTCGTATCCAATCTGTTACCTTTTATATAAATTTCTTCTATGTTTACGGCAGTGTTTATTCGGCAAATAATAAAAGATGCTTTATTTCCAGGTTTGATTTCTGAATATTCTTTCATTCCGTAATACGTTAACCCGTTATAAGAGGATGCTCTTATTGCGTTTATAGGTTTAACCCCCAAATCTAAAGCTTTATTTACATTGTAAACAATATGGCCATTATCCATTATGTGGGTTAGTGTTTTATCATCGGTACAGAACATTATTTTATCCGGGTATTCATCAATAAGTTTATATGCATTGCTTTGGGTATGTTCAGCTGAACCTTCTCTCAGAAAAACATTTAAACCGGCTTCAATTTTTTCCTTTATTTCTTCATATGTCTCACTTTCATGGTCGTCAGTTACTCCGGCTGCAACATATTTACGCAAATCTTCTGATTTTATCCCAGGCGCATGACCGTTAACGATTTTTTTTAGTTTTTTTGCCTTTTTAATCATCTGTATAAATGTGCTATCTCCTCCCACAACTGCAGGGACATTCATCAGCTCTCCAAGGCTTACCACGTCTGGCCTTTTTAGAAGACTGCAAATATTTTCCACGGTTAATGTTGCACCTGAAGTAGCGAAGAAGGTAGCTGGCACACAGGAAGGCACAGCAAACTTTATATTGCAACGGCTCTTTTTGGCATCATTAAAAAAATATTGCAGTGCTTCCATTCCCCCCACATTAGCTATTTCGTGATTATCAGTTATCACGTGCAATGTCCCCTGCCGTGCTACAATATCTCCATATACAAACGGCGCAAGATGAGAGCTTTCTATATGGGTGTGGCAGTCGATAAAGCCTGGTATAAGATAATATTTGTTAAAATCGTAAACTGCATCTGCCTTCTCTTCAGAGGAAGAAATGCTTGTTATTTCATCACCGGTTATAGCGACATTCGTTTTAAAAAATTTATCATTATCAAAATCCGGAACATACACATTTTTAAATAATGTTTTCATATTAAACCGTGCCTAAATAAATAAAACGGGCAATAAATATCAGAGCAAGTATCCATACAGTGAGTTTTACTTCACGGGCTCTACCGGCAAAGAGTTTTGTAATGGGGTAAAATATAAAACCCATAGCTATACCTGTTGCTATACTGTAGGAAAAAGGCATTGATATAATTACCATAAATGAAGGCAGGGCTTCGGTAAAATCATCCCAGTCTATTTTAATTACCGTTTTAACCATAAATACGCCTACTATTATAAGTGCGGGTGAAGTTGCGTATGCCGGAATTGATTCAGCAAGTGGCGAAATAAAGATACTTAACAAAAATAAAATCCCGACAACAACAGCAGTCAGACCTGTTCGGCCACCTTCTGCCACACCAGAAGAGCTTTCCACGTATGTAGTCACAGTTGATGTCCCAAGCAAACTTCCGAAACATGTGCCAACCGAATCTACTGATAATGCTTTGTTAACCCGTGGAAATTCCCCGTTATTTTTTATAAAACCACCTTGCTTGGCCACCCCCACAAGGGTACCTGTGGTATCAAAAAGGTCAACAAACAAAAATGCGAAGACTATCCCAAAGAAGCCTATTTCCAGTGCACCGGATATATCAAGTTGCAACAGTACAGGTGCTATTGAGGGCGGCGTTCCGAGGACACCCTTGAAATCAGAAAGTCCGGCTATCAGACCGATGACCCATATTATTATTATTCCAAGTAAAATAGCTCCCTTGACTTTTCTGGCGATTAGTGAACCTATAATAATCACCCCCAAAACGGTCATGATGGATGTATGGGTAGTCATATCCCCCAGTGTGACCAGTGTTGCAGGGTGTTCAGTAACAATCCCAACTTCACTTAATCCTATTAAAGCAATAAAAAGACCAATACCTCCGGCAGTTGCCAGCTTTAATGACTCAGGGATAGAGTACACTATTATTTCTCGGACTTTTACCAGGGTTAAAATAAAAAATATTATACCGGAGATGAAAACCGCTCCCAAAGCTGTCTGCCATGAATAGCCCATTTGCCCGACAACAGTAAAAGCAAAATAGGCATTAAGACCCATTCCCGGAGCAAGTGCAAAAGGATAATTGGCAAACAGCCCCATAAAAATTGTGCTGCATCCTGCAGCGATAACCGTTGCCATCATGACAGCTCCGAATTCCATGCCGGTTTTGGAAAGTATAGCAGGATTTACAAAAATTATGTACGCCATTGTCATAAAAGTGGTGATACCTGCGATTACTTCTGTTTTGATGTTGGTATTGTTCTCTTTTAATTTAAATAAACGTTCAAACATAATATAACCCTCATTTATATTATTTAAAAACTTCTTTCGTTTACCTTTCGAATTTAAATATGTCAATACTTTTACATCTCTGGCGTCACTCCACTGTTTGCAATAAATGTAAATTTTTACAAATAATGCAGCTGAAACCAAAAATCACATTTTAATGCGAAAATTTTGAAAGTATACAATTTTAGCTTACAGATGTTTTAAAAATGACTTTTCAATTTAAGCAAGTTATAGTAAATTCAGTAAAAATTAGAAAGGAACAATGATGCTTTTGGTTATAGATGGACATTCAGTAGCTTACAGAGCTTATTATAAAACCCCTCCGCTTACCAACAGTAATGGTGTACCCACAGGCGTAATTCACACTTTTTTAAATATTATAATAAGCTTGCAAGAGAAATTGTATCCTGACGAAATTATTGTGGTTTTTGATTCTAAAGGAAAGACAGAGCGCAATGATATTGATAAAAATTATAAAGCAAACAGGCAACCCACACCGGAAGATTTGATACCTCAAGTTGATGCTTTGAAAGAAATTTTGCCATACATGAAAATTAGAGTGCTTTCACAGGAAGGTGTTGAGGCTGACGATATTATTTTTTCCATTGTAAATAAAACAGAGGGAAAAACGTTTATCATTACAAAAGATAAAGACTTGTACCAACTTGTCGGCAGTAATGTTCATATTTATGATTACCAGAAGGATGAAGTAATTGATGAAGGTAAAGTGGTTGAAAAATTTGGTATAAAACCCGGGCAAATTCCGGACTATCTTGCGTTGGTTGGTGATAGCTCAGACAATATTCCGGGGGTTAAAGGTGTTGGTCCTAAAACTGCAGTACCTCTATTGGTCAAATATGGCGACCTGGATGGTATATATGATAACATTGATAAACTGAAACCTACTCTGAAAGATAAACTTGAAAAATACAAAGATGATGCGTATTTAAGCAAACAGTTGGCCACGCCTATAGGTTGTTGCGTCAAAATGAACTATACACCTGAATTCAATGGTGAAAAATTAAAGCATATTCTGAATAAATATGAGCTAAATAAAATAAGAGAACGTGTTTTTGGTGATATTAAACAGTCCGAATTGAAAACTGGAAAAGTAGATGAGCCTTTTATTGCAGTTTGTATTGATAATAGCTTTATTTTGGCTGATGATAAAAATTTTTGCTTTTCTACTGATTATGTAATGGCTGAAAAAGCTTGTTATGTTTACTCCTATAAAAATATTTGCAAGTTTATATATAGAAGATTAGAGGATGTAAAAGATATTGAAATCATGTCATGGCTTAACAATCCGGATGATGGTGCTATAAAAAAACAAAAAAATGAAAAGACGGAAAGTTTTCTTAAAAGGTTAATAAATCAGGCAGATTCAGTTTATCAAAGTTTCAGAAAAAATGAATTCGAGGATGTTTATTACAATATTGAAATAAAAGTGGCAGAGGTACTCAGTGAAATGGAAATGGTGGGGATCGGTGTGGACTCTAATATTCTTGAGAAAGTCAACGATGAGCTTGAAAACATGATAGAAGACACCCAAGAGTACATCTTTTCCCAAATAAACAAAAAAATAAATCTTAATTCACCCAAGCAGCTTTCAGAGGTATTATTTGATGAAATGGGAATCAAACCGTATAAAAAAACGAAAACCGGTTATTCCACAAATGAAGAATCCCTTAAAAATCTTGTGCTGTTGAACCCGTCGTATTCCGGGCTTTTGAATGAGATTTTAAATTTCAGGGAATTTTCCAAACTTAAAAACACCTATACCAGCAAGCTGGGAGAATATATTAATAAAGAAACAGGGCGCATACACTCCACCTTCAACCAGGTTGGCACAGCAACCGGCAGACTCTCCTCTTCAAATCCCAACCTCCAGAATATTCCGCAGAAAGGGGATATTGCCTCAAAAATCAGGTCTTCATTTGTATCTGTGAAAGGGTGTAGTTTTATCTCTTTTGATTACTCCCAGATTGAGCTGAGAATTTTAGCCCATTTGTCCGGAGATGAAACACTGTTAAAAGCATATGAAAATAATGAAGATATCCATACGAAAACTGCGGCCCTTATTTTTAATGTAAATGAAGAAGATGTGGATAATAAGCTGCGCCGTATTGCAAAATCTGTTAATTTTGGAATAATCTATGGTTTAAGTCCTTACGGGCTTGCAAGGGATACAGGAGTAAGTCAGGCTGATGCGAAAAAATTTATAAAAAAATATTTTGAGCTTTATCCCATGGTTGATAAATATATTAAAAAAACACTTACCTCAGCCAGACAAAAAGGATATACAGAGACATTGTTTGGGAGAAAAAGATTTGTTAAGGACTTAACAAGTAAAAACAAATCACTTGCTTCAAGGGCTGAAAGGGTTGCTATTAATGCACCTATTCAGGGCTCAGCAGCTGATATTATCAAAAAAGCCATGGTGGATACCTGGCATTTTTTACAAAAAAATTCACCGGAGGCAAAGGTTGTCCTCCAAATTCACGATGAATTGATTTTTGAAGTAAAAGATGAGGTTGTTGATAAACTATACAAAGATTTAAAGCATATAATGGAAAATGTTGTGAATATTGATGTCAAGTTGAAAGTAAACGGTAGCATCGGTAAAAATTTGGGTGAGTTAAAATAAACCATGAAAGAGATACAGGTGGCAGCTTGATACCAAATGTAAAAACTTCAGACGTAAAGGTGAGCAATGAATAAGGTAAACAATATTCTTAAAGAAAACAGTGAGCTGAAAGGTGAGCTGGAGGATATGCTCGGTATAGTCAAAGAAAATGAAATCAAACTCAAGGGGTTTAAGGTTGTTGAGTATGCATTCTTACTTTCGGAAAAACTGGCTGACTATAGTGAAAAACCTCTGAAATATCTGGAAGAAATATTTTCTATAGACAAAGCTGTACTGTTTATTAACAGTGATGAGTTTGATTCGGGTATTTTTGATGAGAGCGAAAGCCTTGAAAATGTATTTTTTACCGATTCAAAAACCTTTAAATATTTTTATCTGGAAAAGCGCCCCTATTGTGGCTCAGGTAAAATCAACATGATTGGGGAGTTTGATTTATTGGAAAATATGGGGTCTTATCTGTTTTCACCTGTTATAGAAAATGGGAAAATTGTCGGCAGTCTGAATTTTTATAGCTATGATAAAAACAGATTTGAATTTTCAGGCAGTTTTGATTTCATAAAAGACCTTTCCTTCAAAATTTCCATTTCTCTGAGAAAGATGTATAATTCACGATTGATATATCAGCAGTCCAGACTGGATGATACCACCGGTATATATAATAAATTTGTCATGTATGATTACCTTGAGGTATTTATTAATAAATTTGAGCGTTACAACAATGTCTTCTGTTTTTATCTTTTTGATTTGGATAACTTTAAAAAAATAAACGATCAATACGGGCATCTGGAAGGTGATTATTTTATAAAGCAAATTGCTGACGGCCTGAAGAATTATTTCAGAAAAAGTGATATTGCCGGAAGATTCGGCGGTGATGAGTTTTTTTTGATAGTACCGGGTGGTAATGAAAATACTAAAGAAATTGAAAACAAGATTTCCGGGATTGTGAAAGATGTCTGTGAAAAGAATAATTATTGCGTGAATGTTGGGGTAAGCATGGGGTTTGTTTCTGTTAATGAGTTTAAATATTTATATGAAGGTAAACACTACAGATGCGGATTATCTCCCGATAAATTAATTCAGACTGCGGATAAGAGGCTGTATGAGAACAAAATGATTAAGAATCGGAGGTAGTATGATTATAACCAGGAATCATGAAAAAATGAGAAAAATTCTAAGCAGAGGCGATGTTTTTGATGAAAAATATCTTAATATTGTTATGGACATTCTGAAGGATGTGAAAAACAGAGGGGACAGTGCTTTAGAATATTATACCGCTAAATTTGACAAGCATGATATCAGGAACAATCTTACAATAGAAAAAACAGAGATGAAAAAAGCGTACGATAATCTGGATAACAAAGTCAAAAAAGCGTTGATCCGGGCGGAATTATCCATCAGACAGTATCATGAAAAGCAGCTTGAAACCACATGGCTATACAGTAAAAAGGACGGAGTAATGCTTGGTCAGAAAGTTACTCCGATAGCACGTGTGGGGATATATGTCCCTGGTGGAAAAGCAGTCTATCCTTCTTCTGTGCTTATGAACAGTGTTCCGGCCAATGTAGCAGGTGTTAGCAGTATTGTAATGACCACACCGGCAATAAATGGCGAAGTTCAAGATATAGTGCTTGCAGCTGCCTACATGGGAGGGGTGGATAAAGTGTATAAAATAGGAGGTGCCCAGGCAATAGGAGCCCTTGCATACGGTACGGAATCTGTGGAAAAGGTTGATAAAATTGTTGGTCCTGGCAACATTTTTGTGGCACTGGCAAAAAAGATTGTTTTTGGTACTGTTGATATTGATATGATTGCAGGCCCAAGCGAAATAACCATAATTGCCGATGATTCAGCTAATCCGGGGTGGATAGCTGCAGATATGCTTAGTCAGGCCGAGCATGATGAAATGGCTTCATCTGTGCTGATAACATGTTCTGAAAATTTGGCCGAAAATGTTCAGGATGAACTCAGCAGACAGCTTAGGCTATTGCCCAAAAAAGAAATTGCTGAGCGTTCTTTAAATGATTTCGGAGCCATTGTTGTTGTAAAGGATATGAATGAGGCAGTGGAGCTTTCCGATAAAATTGCACCGGAACATTTGGAATTGTGTGTTGAACATCCGTATGAGATTATGCTGAATATAAAAAATGCAGGAGCTATTTTTATGGGACATTACTGCCCCGAAGCAATAGGTGATTATATCGCCGGTCCTAATCATACTCTGCCCACGGGTGGTTCTGCAAGGTTCTTTTCGCCACTTGGTACATATGATTTTGTGAAAAAAAGCAGCCTAATAAAATTCAGTCGGGAGGCTATGCTGGAAGTTTCCGATGATGTGATGAGCCTGGCTGATACGGAAGAGTTATCTGCTCATCGTAATTCTATAAAAATCAGAATTTAGTTCAGGAGAGTATTTTTAACTTTTCAGTAATAAAATCTGACAGCATTTGCTTTGTGATTCCTGAGGTCAGTGGATAAATATCATCAGGATTTTTGTTTTTCAGCAGTTTCTTAGCTTTTTTGTAGGATTTTACTGCATCTTCTGTGTGTTTTTCCATTTCTTGAACAAATCCGGTATAATACCATGCTATTTCACTGTCCGGTTTTATATAGATTGCTTTTCTGAAGTCACTGAGTGCCTGTTTGTGATTTCCGTCAAAAATGTTTGCTATCCCCGAAACAATATAGGCTTCGTAAACAAAACTGTCACTGTTTAGAATTTCCTTTATTAATTGTTTTGTATTTTCCGTTTGCTCCATATGTAAAAAACAATATGCCAAAAAGGATTTTGCCCGGTAGTTTACAGGGTTGATATTTGTGATAATATCGGAAAAAGATTCCGCTGCTTTCATATAATCTTCATTTTTTAGATGAAGAATACCGTTTTTGAACAGTTCGGATTCGTCTTTTCTAACTCTTACCGGCTGTTGTTTTATATCATAATTGATGCGTATATTTAAATCGGATATAAAATCAATATTCATTTGAAATTTCTTTTGGACAGCGTTGTCCGGTGAGCTATTAGTAAGATGTACAATACCGTTTCCCAGGTTTATCCTTTTGAAAAAATTTCTGGGTACCAACAGGGTGTCAGCATTACCAAAAATTATATAGGTATCATCTGAAGACAATTTTTTTATTTTTTCAAATATTTTATTAATTTCCTTTTCATCAAAGTAAATCAGAAAATTTCTGCAGAAAATAATGTCAAAGGTATCTGTTTCCTCCAGATGTAAAAAATTTACACATTTTAGACTGACCGGCTCCTTTATTTCGGCATTGATTCTGAAATACTTGTTTTCCTGAGTAAAGTATTTGTTAATAATAGTGTCTTCGGTGTGTCTAAGATACCAGGGCATGTAAAAACCTTTTCTCGCCTCTTTTAAAATCTCTTTGTTGATATCTATACCGGCGATATTTATGTTATTAAAAATCTCCGGAAAATATTCCTTTGTGTGTATTGCTATGGAATACGGTTCGCAACCGTTGGAGCATCCAATGGAAAGTATCTTTATTTTTCTTTTGTGTACAAGTTTAGGATAAATTTCATCTAACAGTCTGAATTGCTCTTTGTGTCTGAAAAAGAATGATTCGTTGATTGTTATTTCCGACACAAAATTATTCAGAAGATCAGGGTTCATTTTTAAATGATCCAAAAGCTTTTGTTTATCATTACCGTATCTTTGCAGCCAAAGTCGCAGTTTTTCCTCAAATTGGGTAAGTATTGAACCTTCAATTTTTAGTCCAGAGTAGGATCGAATCAATTTTTTCAGATCTTCCATTTAAAAGTTTCCTTCTTGTATCTTTTTTGTCAGTGTTTTCTTTTCTTTGAAAGTCATAAAGAATGCATCCGGATAGACAAAATATTCATTATTTAATTGTAAATTAAATTCTTTTATGTCGCAAGTGATGTTTGAATATGTGCCGAAATAGGGCGTCTCTGTTTCGATATAGTGAATTTCGTTGATATCTTTTACTAAAAGAGGAATCCCGCTGGTGGCGGTGAATTGTATCTTGTTTTTATTTACCAGGAGTAATCCAGCTGGTAAAGGGTGAAAAATTAACAGATTCTTATTTATAAACATATTAAGGGATTCGGCTATTTCCCCCAGTTCTGACAGTTTGTCCACATTTATTTTCTTAAACAGATATATGGCAAGCGTATTGGATATGTTTTCTGAGCCTGTATAAAGTAAAAACAGTGCCCTTTGTTTATCAAGTGGAATATGCTGAATATTTTTTGAAATCAGTTTTAAATTGTTTGGTAAAAATGTTTTCCCCGGAAAAAATTCGTTTTTCAGAAGTTGAAGATATTTTTTTTCGTTAGAATTTTTTAGAAATTTTTCTTTAATAATCTGGTACTGGTAATACCAGTAAAACTGCTTGACCGGAAGGAGAAGCTGATCAAAGTTTATGTTAATGTTACCATATGTATCAAAAAAGAAAATACATTTTCCTTTTTTGGCTCCGTATGATTGAAAGTATTCTACTGAGTATTTTTCGTTATCTTTTATATCTTCTGTTTCAGATGAGTATATCATAACGGTTCTTTTTGTATTGTCAGTTGTTATTAAATTGTCAAACACAATATCGATATTGTGGACAGAGGAAAACACAGTATCCGTTTCATTGCCGTAAAATTTTAGTATAATCTTTTTTACGCCTGTTATTGTATTTATAAATTGGACATATTCGTCAAACCATATATTTGGATCTGAGAGATGGGAGAGTATATAGTTGCTGTAGTGTATTATAAATGCTTTTACTTTTTCTTCGGAAAGTATGTCGTTTAATGCCTGAAAAGCTGCAAATTTATCAAAATGCTGCCCCGGAGAATTTATTTCAAACAGTGAGTTTTTAAGGTTATTTATTTCGGTTATTCCATAAAAACTGTCAACATTCATAATACGGTTAAAGTATTCGGCTTTATTTGTATCTGTTAAAATTATATAAGCTGGCAAATTGTATTTGGGATAAAGTTTGTTAATAATGAGAAAAAACATAAATCCTGTGATTTCGAACGCAGAGTTTTCTATGATTATTGCTATTTTTTCGTACTTTGGTATCTCTTCGAAAATATCGAAAATATCCGGGCAGTATTTTATATTGCTGTCGAAAATACTGCTTAACCGGTTTTTCAGTAGTGAATTTTTTGCAGCACAAAGTATCATTGTTTTTCCGTCAGCTTTAATATTTTTTCTTCGATATTTTCCAAAGTAAGTATATCATCGGCGATATGTAATACCGATTTGGGCATTGACTCGGCAATAGCTGTTTCAGGATCCTGCACAAGTATTTTGCTCTTATACTTTTTTGCCACTTCTGCACCGGCTTTGCCATCATTGCCCATACCTGTCATTTGCAGGCATATTAGTTTCTTCCCCAGTACTTTGGCAAGATTTTCATAAGCGGCATCTATACATGGATGATTAATTTGTCCGGGATTTTTGGGCAGCAGGGTGAATTTTATATTATTGCCTGAGCTTTTTAATGCTATATTATGTTCGAAAGGAGCAATATAGATTGAGTCATCCAACACAATATTGTTTTTTATTAGGTTTACGGATTTATCCACATACGAGTTTATCCAGTCAGCCAGTCCCTGTTCAAAATCTTTTTCTATATGCTGAATAATTACAACAGCAAGATTTTCAATTTTGGATAATCCTGGCAAAATTGCTTTAAGAACTTTGGGGCCTCCGGTGGAAATACCTATAGCAAGAACAGTGAAAACTTTGTTTCTAAAAGGATTTGTTTTTAACGATGGATAAATAAAATTGGAGAGTTTGTAAACCTTTATGTTACTGACAATTTTTAGTTTATTTATTAATCTGTTGGAAAAGTCAGAATCAAGTTCTGCCGGTTTTTTTATTATATCCACTACGGAAGTTTCTAAAATATCAAAAGATTTCTCTATCTCTACATCGGTGAGTGAGGTCATCAGTAAAATGGGGGTAGGAGATGATGCCATAATTCCTTTGGCAACAGCATCACCGTTCATTTTGGGAAGCATTAAATCCAACAGAACTATATCAGGACGTTTTGCCAGCACCCCTTTTAATCCTGCTACCCCGTCTCCAGCCTCACCTACTATATTAAAATTTTCAATCAAAATTTCTTTTAAAAAGTTTCTCGTATAAGACGAGTCATCTATTATAAATACACTTTTTTTCTCTAACATTTAGATGAACTCCCTGATTTTTTCCAAAAATTTGTCTTTGGTGAAATATCTCTTTACAAGATAAGCATTTGCTCCGGCCTGCATGCCGTTTTTTATGTCTTTGTCCTCACCTTTGGACGATAAAAGTATAACAGGTATTTTTTCATCTTTGACTCTTATATGCTTTAGCATTTCAAGTCCATCCATTTCAGGCATTTCTATGTCCGAAATCAGCATATCCGGGTTTTGGCGTTTGTAGATTTCCAGCCCTTCTATACCGTTTTTAGCTAGAGATACTTTATAATTATTTGATTCCAATATACCTTTGTACATTTCCCTTACCACTTTGTTATCATCGATAACAAGAATATGTTTTCTGCCGGTAGCTGAAGCACTGTTTTGTCCGGATGTATTTTGTAAGTAGAGTTTGTTTCGTTTTTTAAAATCTGTGCTGTTTATAAAACTTATGGGATTGATAATCGCTATGGGTTTTCCTTCCTCAGTTATGGAGATGCCCAGTATCCCGTCAATTTTTGTTATTGGGCCTTTGATGGGCATGGTGGAGAGTACTCTGTCTCCAACATATGACTGAAAACCAAAAGCCAAATCAAAACCTTTGATGATTATTGCCATATTTTCTATCTTTGAATTTGTAATCCTCCTGTAAATCTGCGAAAGGTAGATAATATCGTGAGGAGTATTATTTACTATCAGTTTATAGCTGTCACTACTGTCTTTGGTAATTTCATATTGATTAATTTTGATAATGCGATTAACCATATCTATCGGGATGGCTACTTCGTCATATTCTGTTTTTATTATCAGGCTGTGAATGGTTTCAAGAGATGAGGGTATATTCAGGGAAAAAGAAGTACCTTTGTCTTTCTCTGTTTTAATGTTAAAAAACCCCCCAATATCGGTTATGTTCTTTTTGACTATATCCATACCTATACCGCGTCCGCTAATTTCATCAGCGGTGTCTGCAGTACTGAATCCTGTTGTGTATATAAATTCTATAATTTCTTCTTGTGTAATTGCATTATATTCTTTGTCCGTTAAACCATTTTCCCGGGCTTTTTGATAAACTTTTTCCAAATCTATCCCTTTGCCGTCATCTTCTATATCTATTATAATTCGGTTACCTTTTTGTTCACAAATAATATTAATCAGTCCATATTCATTTTTTCCCTTTTTTGTCCTTTCATTTGGATATTCAATCCCGTGGTACACAGCATTTCTTAAAAGGTGGACAATGGTTTCTTCAACTTTACTCAGTACATGTTTGTCCATTTTTACATCGTTGCAATCAATGTTTATCTCCACCTTTTTTTTGCATTTTGAAGAAGTGTATATGACGATATTTTTCATTTTGTCAGAAAGACTGCTGAAAGGAATTAGAGAGAGGTTTTTGATTCGATCACCGATTTCGGCTATTTTGGCGGTATATTCCTTTTGAAGTTGTTTGTCAAAATGCTGAGTGATTTGGCCTCCAAGGCTCAATAGGTCATTATATGCGTATTTAAGCCTGTCAATTTCGCCGTTTGTGTGACTTGGTGCAGTCCTGGAGATAATTTTTTCTGATTTTGGTGGTGTTTTGGCTGTATATAATATTTTTTCCTGGGTATTATTCTTGTGGTGTTCATCTGTTGGTTGTTTTTCTTCAATTTCCGTTTGTTCATCCAAAAGTTTTTTTAAGCGTTCAAAATATTTCTCAAAGTCATCAGGGAAATGTTTAATTAGTTCATCCAGTGATTCAATGATTCCTATAGATTTAAGTTTGTTAGATTCATTTATTCCATTTTTCATTGAATAAAAGAAACTTTCTGCTTTATGTAAATACTCTGAAAACTCGTTATAGCCTATTATTCCGGCTGAGCCCTTTATAGTGTGAAAAGATCGTATAATTCTTTGCAGATTATTTTCATCCTCCGGGGTTTCCAAAAAGTCCAGAAGTGCAGCTCTTGCAGCGGCAAGGTGCGTTTCTACTTCATCTATAAAAAGTTTAAGTAATTTATTATTATCATTAATCATTGTTTCAGCTTATCAATTTCCTGCAAAGTTTCTCTCAATGTTTTGGAAACACTGTCTATATCATGCGCTGTTTGCTGCGTTTCTTTAGAAGATGATACCGCATCTTTCATTGCGCTCACAAGGTCGTTGGATGTCTGGTAAATATCTGATGACGCGTTGTTTAAATCATCAAGTACATTATTGATATTGTGTAATGATGAGTTGATTTCCATGATGCCGTTTTTTATCTTTATGAAATTATTTTTCGAAGAATCTATTTCATTATAGCTTTCTAATAGCATCTTTTCAGTTTCTTCAACAATCATTACTGAAGAATTGCCGGAATTTACCACTTTCTCCAAGCCTTCTTCAATTTCCTTGGTAAAGGTAAAGGTTTTATCAGAAAGCTCCCTTATCTCTTCGGCAATAACTTTAAAGCTTTGACTGCCGCTGTCACTTCGTACTGCTTCTATGGATGCATTAAGGGCAAGAAGATTGGTTTGTTCGGAGATGTCGTAAACGGTTTTTAAGATTTTTGTTATCTTTGCTGTTTTTCCATTGAGATCGTTAATGGTTGTGACCAAAGTGTCCATTTTATCTTTAACATTATTTATTTTACTAAATGCATTTTCCATTATATCCACACCGTATTCGGAGTCAGAAGTAATTTTGTCCGTTAATTCTGTAATTTGGTTGATGGATTTTGAAATATTTGCTACGGATGTGTTCATCTCATGAATGGACGTGTTGGTTTCAGCCACACTTGTGTTTTGTTGGGCGAGCATGGTGCTTAATGCTTCAGCTGTGGAGTTAAGTTCTGAAGAAGAAGTCGAAAGTTGTAGGACTGCTTCTTCTATGCTCAGAAGGATATTTTCTACACGTTTACTCCTTTTGGTTTGCTTTTCTGTTTCCCTTTTCTGAAAAGTAATATCGTTAAATACCACCATTATTGCTGATAAATGTTCATTGTTATCAAATATTTTTGCAAATCTTACAATATAGTAGTTATCATTTTTCGGATCGTGGATTTCTGATTTATCCTTTTGTTTTGGTGAGTTAACAAAAAGCATAAGCTGATTTTCTAAATCTTTCATTGATGCGGGAATTATATCCAGAAAAGTTGCTTCGGTATTGTCTGCTATATTGAAAAGTGTTGTAAAATGTTTGTTTTTGTAGATAAAATTATAATTCAAATCAAAAACAGCTACAGGAACTGGGAGCCTGTTTAAAAGCGTTTCGGTTTTGCTCTGTTCGTTCAGCAGAGCATCAACTGTGGATTTGGCTGCATCAGCAATTATGTTGAATTCTTTTACTTTTGTTTTGACAAAGCCTGCTTTTTTATCACCTTGGCTGATTTTTTTAAAAGTGGGTATTAGCTGAAAAATTGGATTAGTTGAAAATTTCAGAAAACTTATTTCCGCTACAAACCATATTATATATAGCAGTATTAGTCCTGCAATTATCCACAGAAATATTGAAGTTAACTGGGAGGAGAAGGAATCGTTGTCAAAAATAATAGCTGCATTCAACGATGGTATAGGTACGGAAAATTGAGTTTTTATATTTTCATGACCGTAAAGGGTTGTTTGTTCTGGTATTGTTACTATTTCATTGTTTTTATCTATATAAGTATAGTCATTTTTTGTAATTATTGCAAAATTTTTCAGACTGTCATTCAAAGGAAAAGGGAACGTTTTTCTTATATTGACAATATATTCTGTGTTTTTCTTTGTAATATGTGAGAAATAATTGATAACCAGAAGTTCACTTTCTGCAAAAGTATAAACTTTTGTCCCACCTCCAAAAAGCTCATGTAAACCGGGTGTATTTTTTGTCAATACACTGTTTCGGGGTTTTTCATCTGAATAAAATGAAAGGATATAGCTATCGTTGTTTTTTTTATAAATATTTATTGTTTTGTAATTTTTTTCAGATAATACAGATGCCAATGTCTCTATATTTTCCCCTGACTTTTCCAGACGTGCGGCATCGTTTGTTAACTGCAAAAACTCTTTATCAATTTTGTTTTTTATCAGCTCAGCATAATTGTTCCCTATAATAAGAAGTTTATCTTTATTGTTATTTGATATTATGTTACCTGTAGACAGAAGTAGGGCTAATGTAAAAATAATAAAAATAATGCTTAATGTAATAATTCTTGCCAAGATAATAGATTTTAAACTGAATTCCCTGTTTCTCATTTTTCCTCCTTGTTTACGTCACTGCCGGAATGAATATTTTTTAACACATTGTCCAAATGTATAATATCCAGAAGATGGACTAAATTTTTTTCATAGTAAAAAATTTCTTTTGTAAAAATGTCGATATCCTGTTCCGGTTCAATTTTCAGAATCTCCCCTGTATTCTCGATTAGCACAGGCTTTGTAGCAGCGGTTAAAAGAAAATTGTGCGGTGGTTTAATACGTATGACATAATTAAATGTGGATACAGTGCTTGATGAATACTTTACATTAAAAATGTCAATTATACTGTATAATTCTCCTTTAATATTTGTTATCCCCACCAGGAAATCGGGGGCATTGGGCAGGGGATATATTGACTTTTTTTTTGAAATACCCTTTATAAATTGTGTATCTACCGCCAAATGTTTATTGTTTAACAGATAAATTGCGTACATACTGAATTTTATCAATTTTAAAAATTTTTTACAATAAAAAGATTTTTGGTATCCTCTGCTTTTTCCTATAAAAGTATTTTTATAGGAATTTTAGGGTGACTTTAGTGTAAAATTATCTTGATTTACAGTGCTGATTAATATAGAGATAGGTTATGCTAAAATTATTTTTTTACATTTTTATAAGTATATTTCTGTTTTCCTGTTCGGGAATTAATATAGGCAGTGTCACTGACAAGCAAGAAAATATATCGTCGGTGATGACTGAAATGTCTAAAAATCAAAGTTCTGATTCTTTTTTGCCTGACTTCACGTTAGATAAACTTCACCAGCCCGATATGAAAATTGATTTTTCTGTTGTATTCGTTAAGGAAATTACTTTGAACCCTGATTTAGCAGGTGGCAAAGATTATGATATACCTATTGTGGTAACAGATAGAGTAAAATATTATATTAACCTGTATGCTAAAAGATATCCGGTAACATTTCAAAAATGGCTGAATCAATCTCATCAATATATGTATATAGTAAAGGATATTTTTCTTAAACATGGCTTGCCACTTGATTTGGCTTGCCTTGCTTTTGCTGAAAGTGGATTTGAGGTTGGAGCGTATTCCCGCGCCGGAGCTGGTGGGCTTTGGCAGTTCATGGAGACAACAGGCGAAATTTACGGTCTAAGAAACAATTTTTGGGTGGATGAGCGCAGGGACTTTGTCAAGGCCACCGAAGCGGCAGCAAAACATCTGAAATATCTGCATAATCATCTTGACGATTGGTTTTTGTCTATTGCAGCATATAACGGAGGGTATTACAAAGTACTTCAGGGTATGAAAAGATATAACACTGATGATTTCTTTGAATTGAAAAGACGTAGATTTTTATACAGAGAAACAGAAGAATATGTGCCTAAATTCATTGCACTTACAATAATATATAAAAATTACTTAAAATACGGTTTTTCTCCACCCAATACACAGCCTTTGATGTATGAGAAAGTTAGTCTGAATCAACCTGTGAATTTGTATTTACTGGCAGAAAAATTTGACATATCTGTAAATGAGTTGAAAAGACTTAATCCTTCACTAAAAAGGCCTATTACTCCACCAGAGGATGGCTTTGAAATTAGGGTCCCATATGGTAAAGGAAAGGAAATTGCCATAGCTCTTAGAGAAAATTCCCCCGATGATTTTTTGGGACTTAAGATATATCGTGCGAAAAAAAATGAATCAGTCTGGGGTATTGCCAACAGGTATGATACATCTGTTAATGAGTTAAAACGGTTAAACGGTATTCGCTACAGCAAAATACTTTATGACAGGTTTGTTTTCGTACCCAATGCGCGGTTGTATAAAAAAGAATATTATTCGGATTTTGTAAAGGAGGTTAGGCCTTATGTGCCGGATGTCTACATCGTGAAAAGAGGTGATAATTTGTATAACATCGCCCACAGGTTTGGGTTGTCGTTGAATGAACTAATGAGAATGAACAGGGGTGTCAACCCTCGCCTGATACATCCAGGTGATGCCATTGTTGTTTCCCGGTCCGAAAATTTTGATTACATGAAAACTTCCGGTACTAAAAAAAACGGGAAGTATGTTGTGAAATCCGGAGATACCTTATGGACAATTGCCAAAAGATTTGATACCACAGTTACCCGGTTGATGAAAATCAACGGTTTAAACAGTGACATGCTTAAGCCGGGCAATGTTCTTGTATTGCCCAACTGATAAAGTTCTTATATCCCCATAAATACATGGATAAAAATATGGAAGTTTAGGTGTAATTTATTGTAATGAAAAAATAAAAAAAAAGTTATAAAAAACTTGACAAAAAAAAATATTTTGGATACTATCCACATCCGCTACTTGTTGGATAATTGCTGGCGTAGCTCAACCGGTAGAGCAACTGACTTGTAATCAGTAGGTTGGGGGTTCAAGTCCCTTCGCCAGCTTTTTGAAAGGGGAGATACCCGAGTGGCCAAAGGGGGCAGACTGTAAATCTGCTGGCGTAGCCTTCGGAGGTTCGAATCCTCCTCTCCCCATAAATTGCCTGCGGGTGTAGCTCAGTTGGCTAGAGCATCAGCCTTCCAAGCTGAGGGTCGCGGGTTCGAATCCCGTCGCCCGCTTAAAGTTAAGATTTAAAAGACGGAGGTAATAAAAGTGTACCTTCGTCTATTTTTTGTATAAAGATTTAAAATTTACATGCCCACGTGGCTCAGTCGGTTAGAGCGCGTCCTTGGTAAGGACGAGGTCACCGGTTCAATTCCGGTCGTGGGCTTAAAACAATGGAGGGAGTACTATGTCCAAGCAAAAGTACGAAAGGAAGAAACCTCACGTAAACGTGGGAACGATAGGCCACGTGGACCACGGTAAGACGACATTAACGGCAGCGATAACGCATGTATTATCGTTAAAGGGTTAT
>Ga0182237_100113_pt1 | contig 32094 bp, 34 predicted proteins | sample hydfratesGB_TF_B_FD_132457 | JGI IMG/M metagenome (GOLD analysis project Ga0182237, IMG submission 132457) | Subsurface microbial communities from deep shales in Ohio, USA - hydraulic fracturing test GB_TF_B | ecosystem: Environmental > Aquatic > Deep subsurface > Shale gas/oil reservoir >... | reverse complement strand
TGAAACACTGCAGCACTAACTCGCTTAAAAACTTACTAAAAAAACACCTTGCGAGCTCCCTTGCAGCGGATGAAACTTATAGTATATCTATACACCTTTGTCAAATACTTTTTAGAAAAAAGTTAAGAAAAATTCAAAATACTTTTTGTCACTTTTCTTTAAACCCTTTATTGACACCTTCTCAGGCTTTTCCTGCACTGTCCAGAACATTTATATTTTTATGTTTATACATGTCAATCAGTGCACTTCTTGCAGACTTTAAATATTTCCTTGGATCAAACACTTCAGGATTGTTATACAAAAATTCCCTGACCTTTGCTGTAAAAGCCAAACGACCGTCACTGTCAATATTTACTTTGCAGACTGCACTTTTTGCCGCTTTTCTCAGCTGCTCCTCGGGAACACCCGCTGTATTTTCAAGTTTGCCGCCATATTTATTAATAATATCCACATATTCCTGCATTACAGATGAAGCCCCGTGCAAAACAATGGGAAATCCGGGAAGCCGCTTTTCCACTTCTTTCAGAATATCAAACCTCAAGGGTGGGACCGATTCACCCGGAGCTACTTTAAACTTATACGCTCCGTGGGAAGTGCCAATGGAGATTGCCAAAGAATCCACACCGGTACTATTAACAAAATCCTCCACCTCTTCGGGGTTCGTATAGTGGGATTTTTCAGCAGAAACATCGTCCTCAATACCGGCCAAAACACCTAATTCACCCTCAACGGTAACATCAAACTGATGAGCATAATCTACAACACGCTTGGTCAGCTCAACATTTTCCTCAAAGCTCAGATGAGAACCGTCTATCATCACGGAAGAGAAACCGTTGTCCACACAAGATTTGCAAATATCAAAATCACCGCCGTGGTCAAGATGTAAAGCGATGGGAATATCACCGCCAAGCTCTTTGGCAAGTTCAGTGGCTCCCATAGCCATATATCTTAGCATCGTGGCATTTGCATATTCCCTCGCACCCTTGGACACCTGCAAAATAACAGGAGATTTCGTTTCCACACACGCCTGTATAATAGCCTGAAGCTGTTCCAGGTTATTGAAATTGTAAGCCGGAATGGCGTAACCACCTTTAAATGCATTGGCAAACATCCCTCTGGTATTAACAAGTCCAAGCTCTCTGTAGCTGACACCCATAGCTACCTCCTCTGAATATTTTTTATATCGTTAGACTGAAAAACACCCTTTTCAGTAATAAAAGCCGTAATCAGATGGTGCGGAGTGACATCAAAGGCTGGATTTAAAATATCAATACCATCAGGGACAATTCTGTTATCTCCGCAAAATGCCACTTCATTTGTATCCCTGTATTCAATGGGGATCTCTTCACCGCTGTTTAAGGAAAAATCAATGGAGGAAACCGGCGCAGCAATATAAAAAGGGATTTTGTGATAATCGGATAATACAGCAAGCTGGTATGTCCCTATTTTATTTGCGGTATCTCCGTTGCAAGCTATACGATCAGCACCCACAATCACTTTATCAACCATCCCTCTGTTCATAAGAAAACCCGCCATATTATCACAAATGACCGTATGATCAATTCCTTCTTCATGCAACTCAAACGATGTAAGTCTGCTTCCCTGAAAGAAAGGGCGTGTTTCATCTACATAGACATGAATATTTTTTGTGTTACAAAAAACACTCCGAATAACACCGAGTGCAGTACCGTAACCTGCAGTAGCGAGAGCACCGGCATTACAGTGAGTCAATATATTTTCCCCGCTTTTAAAAAGCGACGCCCCGTAGGAGCTCAATTTTTTATTGGTCTTAATATCTTCATCAAAAATTTCCATCGCCGTTTGTTCAAGATAACGTTCTCCATATTTTTCAAAAGAATCTTTCATCCTGTCAAGCGCCCACTTGAGATTAACAGCAGTCGGCCTTGTATCAAAAAGCATCCTGTAAACCTCATCAGCGCTTATACCGTTTTTTATCCCGAAATAAAAACCGAACGCAGCAGCAACCCCGATAGCAGGTGCTCCTCGGACTTTCATTTTTTTAATAGCTTCAACAACGCCCTCTAAATCCTTACACTCACAATAATTTTGATCAAAGGGAAGCTTTCTTTGGTCAAGTAACTTTAAAATATTATTATCATATATTATCGGTCTGATCATGGAATGTCCTATAAAATCATTTTCAGATGCATCTTAACATCAGCAATTTTCATTTTTACCATGTCTCTGGTATCAGCATTGCAGCCAGGGATAATATAGCTAAAATACTTCATCCCGAAAGCTTCTGAAACACGTTTCATCCATTTGTCTGCAGTTTCCCCGTGATTTCTATCTGGCGATCCTTGAGTTAACACAAAAAACACTTTTGCATTATCCTTGAACCTAGAAATACCTCTTTTATCCTTCATACAGTACCATCTGTCCATAAACAGTTTCAGATGCCCCGTTACAAAACCGTAGTAATTGGGCGAAACCACCGCAATGATATCGGCATCCCTCATATCAGTATAAAGATTATTCATATCATCATTCAAAACGCAGAAATCATCATGCTGCCTGCATTTTTTACATCCCTGGCAACCAGCAAAGTTCAGCTCATTTATTTTAACTGTCTTAACACCGCCGGCAAAAGCTTCTTTTAAAGAATCTATCACAAAAGATGAATTGCCTTCCGCTCTGGGACTCGCATTTATTAAAACACTCTTCATCACTTCACCCTTAACCGCTAATCAACCTTTATTATTTCATCCTTATCGCCTGTCAGTGAAACACCGCCTTTATCGGTGATAAGAAACGTATTCTCTATTCCCACCATGCCGAAATCTTCGATGCCCTTTTTAGGCTCAATAGCAAAAACCATGTTTTCACGTATTTCTTCATCAAACCCCTTTGCAATGGCAGGATATTCGTCAATCACAAGACCAATACCATGCCCGAGAAACTTAACCTTATTCGGGCCAAACCCCATAAAATCTTTATTAAAATCATCGTCTATCATTTTTGTGACCTTTTCATATACGGAGCTCACTGTTTCTCCCGGTTTCATCAATTCAGCAGTTTTATTCTGGATTTCCACACATTTTTTATGATAGTCATAAGCAATATCCGGTATTTTGCCCAATGAATATATTGTTGTTTTATCAGTATAGTACCCGCAATAGCAACAGCCTGTATCAGCCAGAGCCACGCTGTTTTTTTGCAGTTTCTTTTCAAAACTGCCCAACAGCGGAACAGCCGGGGAAAAGCCTCTCAGACCAGCAGGACCGTCGAAAGAGTTGTAGTAATTACCGCTGTCACCGAAAGAGATATTACCCAGATAAAGTTCTGCATTATATGTCCCCAATCGTGTAATTCCATGATGCCCGAGCCTGATCATTTCTCTGAGCAGTTCAGAACCAAACTCAGCTTCAGATACACCTTCAGATAGCAAAGCAGGAGCTTTTTTCTCCATTGCTTCATAGTGGATTTCACCGGCTTTTTTTATCAAATCCACCTCAAAATCACTTTTCAAAGCCCTTGTTTTCAACAGAGCGATATCCAGCGAAGCCGTATCTCTAAAACCAAAATGCTTATTAAACCTTTCAAAATGAGCAAGTGGGAGTGATTCTTTTTCCACGTATACAACATTGCTGTCAGTATTTATTTTTCCGGCAACTTCGCGAAAACTTTTAATAGGTATTATACTAGGAAACTCTGATTCTTCCAATGCCCTGTGATAGCTTTTTCTGACAAAAAAAATCGCTTCCGAATCCCTTGGAATTATCAATACGCCGTTCTGCATGGTACCTGTAAAATAAAACTGGTTAATCTTACTAAATATAGCGCAAATTTTCCATTCAGGATTGAGGCTGTCCATATTGCTTCTAAATCTGCTGAGCCTGTTTTCCAACTCAGAATAAGGAACATTAGCGCAACTCATAATATTTCCTCCACATCTATATTTTTAGTGGATATAAGGTTTTTTAACTTACCAAGTACTCTCTTTTCTATTTGCCTTACCCTTTCTCTGGTAATCCCCATTGTATTCCCAATAGCTTCCAAAGTTTGTGGTTCATTATCATCCAACCCATATCTCTTGATAATAATATATTTTTCATTTTCATTCAAGCAATCCAACCACCTCATAATAAGTGATTTTTTGCTTATATTTTCTATAATAACATATGGATCGACTGATTGCTCATCATCGCTGATCAGCTCATGCAAAGAGCTATTATCGTCCTCACCAATTGGCATATCAAGAGAAGTATCCTGTTTCATAGCGTCAAAAACCTTTCTTATCATTGAAAGAGGCATTTTACATTCAGTGGAAAGCTCTAAAACAGAAGGTTCTCTGTTTAATTTTGCACTTAACTCCGTTTGAGCTTTTAATACCTTATTAATATTTTCCGTCATATGGACAGGAATGCGTACCATTCTGCATTGGTTAATAAGGGATCTTTCTATTGCCTGGCGTATCCACCATGTTGCATATGTGCTGAACTTAAAACCTTTTGTGTAATCAAATTTCTCCACAGCTTTTATTAAACCTATATTTCCCTCTTCAACCAAATCAGTTAAGTTCATCCCTCTGCCGGTGTATTTCTTTGCTATGGAAATTACCAGGCGAAGATTACACTTTATCATATACTCCTTAGCCTGATTGTCACCGTCATGCACAGCTTCAGCCAAACTTCTTTCTTCTTCTCTGGTCAACACGGGGAATTTAGATATTTCATTGAGATATATCCGAAAAACTTCCATATCAAAACCGGGAAGTTTCTCAGACTGTTTCCTTTTTTCTCTATTTGTACCCAGAACTTTTTCAAACTTAGCTATCAGGCCATTATCTAAAAAATCATCTGTCATAATGACCTCAATGAAAATTCAAGTTTATTAAAAAAAATGTCTTCTTTAACAAAATTTTTCTCGTGATCCACAGGTGAGGCAAAACTTATTACATTTTTATTTAACTTCAAAGCAATAGCAACTTCACTCGCTGTCCCGTAAGAACCACCCACGGAAACAAGCAAATCTCCGGAAGACACTACAAGTACATTCCTTGCGTGCCCCATACCGGAAGGAATAACTATATCTACGTACCTATTGGCCTCACATTTGTCATAGCCGGGGACAATCCCCGCTACAATACCCTCTTTACTTTTCGCACCTTTGCTGGCAAATTCCATAACACCACCCAACCCACCGGTCAAAAGAACACAATCAAAAAAAGAGACTAAACTGCCTACTTTTTCAGCTATGTTATTTAAGATATCATCAGCATGTCCCTGACCAACCACACTCACCACTTTCATAACTTCATATTAAACTTAAAAACATAGAAATATCAACAGGAAAGTTACCCCAAAACTCAAAGAAAAAAACTATCAGGAATGACGGACTCCGTTTTTAACAATATTAAATTTACGGGACAACTCTTTTATTGCAATGACCCTATCATTGTAGCATAAATCTGAAAACCTTTGTCTCAAAAAAGAAGAAATAGCCAAAAGCCGATAATACTCCATATAGGGAGTCTGGATACTTAGCTGATCTGTTTCGAAAGACCGCTTTACCACAAGTTTTCGAGGGATATAAGCAACTTCATACGAACAAGCCACTCGGAGCCAATAATCATAATCTTCAGATACCGCAAGCGATTCGTTAAACCTACCGCATACATCCACAGCTTTTCTCGAGAGCAAAACAGAAGAAGGGCTTATCCTGCAAATATCAAGAATGTGTCTGAATATACGTCCGCCATATTTTTTATGTTTTTTCCCCTGATTTACAAATCTCCCCTTTTTATACCAAAACTCATCAGTGTGACATACAAAGTAATTCTCATTAATCATGACATTCAATTGCTCGGAAAGCTTGGAAGGCATCCACAGATCATCAGAATCCAGAAAAGCAATAAATTCTCCTGATGCGTTTTCAATACCGACATTCCTTGCATGGCTGACCCCAAAATTTCTAACAAGTCGGATATATTTAATTTTGGGCATATACGGTTTTAAACAGTGACGAATATCTCTATCTGACCCGTCATCAACAACTATTATCTCTACATTTTTATAACTTTGGAAAAAGACACTTTCTATTGCATCCTTTAAAAGCTCGCATCTATTATATACCGGAATAATTACCGAAACTTTCATATATCAGACTGAGCGTTTTTTATTCAACAGTGAGGAAAATACCAGGATAGTGTTGGTTTTCTGGACTCCAGAAATATTTCTTATTTTTTTTATCAGGGCAGATAATGTTGATGTATTCTTTGTTACCACTTTGAGCAACATTGTAAAGTCACCAGTTACATGATAGCATTCCACAACATCATCATCAAAATGCTGCATATTGTCCTCAAAATCAGATATGTGTTGTGCATTGTCAACCGAAACACCTATAAAAGCCATAATGTCGTAGCCAAGCCGCTTATAACTGATATCAGCAGTATAACCTTTGATTATGCCCTCTGATTCCAATCTTTTTATGCGCTCAATAACAGAGGGTGACTTCATACCTACTCTTTTTGCAATGTCAGCATAGGAAATACGTCCGTTATCTATTAAAAAATTCAATATTTTCACATCCACTTCATCTATTTGATGTTTCATTATTTATACCCCTGTTTTTTATGCCGACTTTATCACATATCTCAGATATTTTGCAACAAGAACAGAGGGGATACCTGGGACGGCATACTTTCTGCCCGTAAACAACAAGCATTTCGTTAAGTTTTTTCCAGTATTTTTTGGGAAGTAATCCCCTCAGGTATAATTCTGTATCATCTGCAGTCTTGGTTTTGACAAGTCCGGTTCTGTTACAAATTCTGTGGACATGAACATCAACACAAATGCCTTCCATATCAAAGCCTTCTATCAAAACCAGATTGGCTGTTTTTCTCCCCACGCCTTTAAGCTTTAACAACTGATCAATATCCGCCGGGACTAACCCATTGTAATCGTTTAAAAGTGTCCTGCATATTTCCAATATTGTATATGATTTTCTTTTATAAAATCCTGCTGGATAAATGGCTTCCTGTATTTCTTCCGGTAATAGTCCGAGCATACTGCGGGGATTATTAGCCAATCGGAAAAGCCTCTCTGAAGCTTTCACCGTGACAGCATCTTTTGTCCTCAAAGATATAATCGTACTGATTAGTACTCGAAATGGATCCTTGCTGCAGTTATTGGATATCTGCGTAACTGAAGGGGGTTTTTCATTAACATAAAAATCTTCCAATAAATGGTAAAACAAGTGTACCTGCGATTTATGCATTAACTAAACAGCATCCTCAAGAATTTCCCTAACCTTAGGCTTTATATGAATATCATCTAGTTTAAAAGACTTAAGTGCTTTTACCAAAATACTTTGCTTATAAAAATCAGATGCTTTTTTGTCAACAATAATAACATTTTTACCATTTATTTTGCATAAACCGCCACGGGCTTGTGTTCTTTCATATCTCACCTCAATATCAAGCTTTGAGCACAGCTCCTCAAACTCTTTCAGATAGGATTTGCTCACAAAAGCCTCTGGCAATAATTCATTTATTTGTTTGAAGAAGTGGCGACATCTGCCTTAGTTTCTTAACATTTTCCTTTAAAATATCGACTGCTCTGTTCACTTCTTCTTCTGTGTTAAATCTACCTAAGCTGAACCTCAGAGCACCGTGCATATCCACCGGATCAGCATTTATTGCATAAAGTACATGCGAAGCATCAACACTGTCCGAAGTACATGCTGAACCTGTGGAACAATCGATTTCCGAAGCGTATACCATGAGCGCTTCACCTTCGATATATTTAAATGTAATATTGGAAATACTGCAAACACGTCTATCTTTGGCTCCATTTATGTAGGTATCAGGGATTTCTTCCAAAACTCTTTTTTCAAAAAGATCTCTTAAATACCCTATTTTTTCCAAATCCTCATTTAGCTGATTTTTTATAATTTCACAGGCTTTTGCTATACCTATGATATAGGGAACATTCTCAGTTCCCGCCCTAAGCCCGTATTCGTGATGACCACCGTGTACAAGCGGGACAATAAAATCTTTCAGGCTTTCATCAACATAAAGTACACCTATCCCCTTTGGCGCATATATTTTATGCCCGGAAAACGTCAACATATGAACACCCAAATCTGTAACATCAACCGGCATTTTACCCAACGCCTGGACTGCATCCGTATGCATATACACATCATTATCCCTGCATATTTCCGCCATCTCTTTCACAGGCTGAATTGTGCCAATTTCATTGTTGGCCAGCATTATACTGACCAGTATTGTATCTTTCCTGATGGATTTTCTAAAATCTTCTATGTCTACAATTCCGTCATTATTAACATTAAGATAAGTGACATCAAAACCTTCTTTTTCAAGATATTTAAATGTCTCCAGGACAGCCTTGTGCTCTATATTGGAGGTAATCAGGTGCTTGCCTCTGTGTTTCATCCCGTATGCAAGCCCTTTAATCGCCATATTGTCTGACTCAGAACCACTGGCGGTAAATATGATTTCACTGGAATCAGCCCCAATAAGTGAGGCCACATCCTCCCTTGCTTTATCAACGTCCTCCCTGACTACTCTACCATCATTATGTATGCTGGAAGGGTTAGCATACTTTTCCTTAAAATAGGGCATCATATCATCAATAATTCTGGGATCCACCGGGGTTGTAGCACTGTTATCCAAATATATACTCATTAATTATCACTCCTGCTTAATACTTTATTAATTGTTTTAAAATATTCCTTTCAAGGTAAGCGTCAATATTTTTCTTAAGATATGTCCAAGCCCATTTTTTTAACCAATTATAAAATTTGTCACATCCGCCAATATCAATGTATCCAACTGGTTTAATATTGAGCGTCCGCAGCATATATTATTTCTTTTACAGTTTTTTCTTCCGACTTACAAAACAAAATCTCCCCACTGGCAATGTATTCCTCTATCTCACCGCCAAAAACTAAACCTACTAACAGCATACCTGCTTTTAATTGTCATTCTCCTTGTCTATATCCTTTTTTACACGTTCAATTTCTTTTTCTATCTCAACCACTCTGTCCACCAAACATGTGACAGCTTTAGCAACAGGGTCAGGTAGTTTATCATGATCAAAATTCACCGATGTTTTCTCATCCGTTATAACGCGACCTGGTATGCCCACCACGGTGGAATTCGGCGGTACCTCTTTAACGACCACAGAGTTTGACCCTATTTTTGAGTTGCTACCCACTGTGAAAGGGCCTAATATTTTTGCACCGGCTCCTACAATCACATTATTGCCTAAAGTGGGATGCCGCTTGCCTTTATTAAGACTTACTCCGCCCAGAGTAACTCCATGATACAATGTTACATCATCACCCACTTCGGCAGTTTCACCAATGACAACACCCATGCCGTGGTCAATAAAAAACCGGCGCCCAATTACAGCACCGGGATGAATCTCTATACCTGTAAGAAAACGCCCAAGATGTGAAAACAGACGCCCGAGCAAATAGCATTTTTTATTCCATAACCAGTGAGCAAATCTGTGAAACAATATTGCATGCAAACCAGGATAGCACAGCAATATTTCTGCTTTACTCCTGGCAGCCGGATCCCTGTCAAAAACCGCTTTTATATCTTCTTTTATTGTACTAAAAAAACCCAAAGCCTACTCCAGAATAGTGTACCTATTAAAAAGAAAGGGCTTTAACAGCCCTCTCTTTTTTTAAACTCTTTTGATCTAAGGAGCCTCGATACAATCGACGGGGCAAACCTCTACACATGCACCACAATCAGTGCAGGTGTCAGGATCAATAACTCTCATACCGTCCCCCTCACTAATAGCCCCTACAGGACACTCATCTTCGCATGCACCGCAATTTGTGCATTCATCTGTGATAAAGTACGCCATTGTTGCACCTCCGTTCTAATATATGCTAATAGATATAAGCACTCATTGCCATTGTCAACAAAAAAATAAGACAGTTTTGTTGCGAAACCCCAAAAATTCATTTAAACCCTATATACAGTCTCATCTACCATATGTAAAATCTCAAACATTAACATACAAAAACAGCACCAATACTATAATAAATACGAACCTGCTCAAATTCCATAGGTGATACCGGCAAAAAGTTTATTGCAATTTTTCATAACTTATATATGTTTGAAACTTGTCTAAAAAAGAAATGGAGGTAGTAATGGCATACGAAAATATCAAGTTTGTAAAACTAGTAACCGGCGATTCTGTAATGGGTGAATATGACGAGGAAAACTCAAAAATAAGAAATATTGCCTTGATTCAGGCAATCCCTTCGGGCAGCAGTATGCAGATTGCAGTTTTACCCTTTGGTTTTCCTTTTGAAGAAGAAATAGGTGGAGAAATTGATTCAAAGGATATTATGTATGAATATTCTTCAATCCCCGAAGAGCTGAAAAACAAATATGTGGAAGCCAAAAGTAACATTAAAATCAGTCAAAATATGGACGGTCTGCAAGGATTTCAGGGAAGCGGCTCCGGAGGTAACAGCGGGCTCATTTTATAATGGATAAGTTTTGGCATCCCAAGGGCGTCAAACTTAAGTATTCAGACAACGTACTCAGGATCGAGCACCACTTTTATAATTTCAGTAAAGTAAACAGTACAATGCCCTTTACTGTTGTCAATACCAGTGATTGGGTCATAATTATCCCTGAAATAAAGGGGAATAAATTTGTCCTCGTAAAGCAATTCAGAATTGGAACAAAAAGCACGACATTAGAATTCCCCGGTGGCGCAATCTCAGCCGGGGAAGAACCGCAAACAGCTGCCATTAGAGAGCTGGAAGAGGAAACGGGACTGATTCCTGAAAAACTTAATTATCTTGGTATAATAAATCCAAACCCTGCATTTATGAGCAACAGATGCTTTGCTTACAGCGCAACCGGCTGCAAATATGACGGAAAAATGAATCTGGATATGTTTGAAGATATTGAGGTTGAAGAGTGCCAGCAATCATACTTTGATGAAATGGTAAAAGCCGGAAAAATCACCCACAGCATAGTCCTGGCAGCATACAGCATGTATCTGCTAAACTCCACTTAAAAATCAAAACATTTTTCTCACTGCTGTATATCCCCTTACATTACTACACCAATAACCAATACACCAAAATCCCCTTAATTAGTTGACATTCATATCTTAACACGTTATCTTTTTAACACTCTTATCTAGAGTGGCTGAGGGAACGGGCCCTGAGAAGCCACAGCAACCGATCTGTTTTAATACGGGTGTCAGGTGCTACATCCCGCCCTTAAACGGGGAAGATAAGAGACCGAGCTTAGCGGCAAGGCCTCTTAACCCTGTAGAGGGGCTTTAACATTTATACAGGGGGATTTAATGCAGAATGATTCAGTTGGCCTTGTCAAAACTCAATATGTAACATTCAAAGATGAATTCTTTTTTGAAAGTGGTCGTGTTTTAAACCCAATTACAATTGCATATGAAACATATGGGGAGCTAAACGAAGACAAATCTAATGGAATCCTTGTTTGTCATGCCTTAACAGGAAGCCATCATGCAGCAGGATACAATCACCCTGATGACCAGAAACCAGGATGGTGGGAAAATATGATAGGCCCCGGCAAACCGCTTGACACAAATAAATACTTTATAATTTCGTCAAATTTTCTGGGTTCATGTTTCGGAACAACAGGCCCAGCTTCAACCGATCCATCCACAAACGCTCCTTACGGCTTAAAATTTCCGGTATTTACCGTGAAAGATATGGTTAAACTTCAAAAACGGCTGATTAAATATCTCGGTATAAACAAACTTGTCAGTGTCATAGGTGGATCTATGGGTGGAATGCAGGCTCTGGAGTGGGCGATAACCTTTCCGGAAATGGTAAAATCCATTATACCCATCGCGGCAGCGGGAAGAATTACACCGATGGCAATTGCTTTTAACACAGTCGCAAGAATGTCTATAATGAAAGATCCCAATTGGAACAACGGAGAATATTATGGGAAAACGCCTCCTGTGGACGGATTGGCTATAGCCAGAATGGCTGGTCATATAACGTTTTTGTCAGATGCATCTTTTCATAAAAAGTTTGGACGTAAATATGCTTCTCTGGAAGGGATTTACGATTTTTTCGGATATTTTGAAGTTGAAAACTATTTAAGGTATAACGGTTATAAGTTTGCCCGTCAGTTTGATGCAAACAGTTTTTTATACATAATAAAAGCAATGGATATCTTTGATATATCCTACGGATATGGCTCTTTTGAAGAGGCTGTGGGGAAAATTAACTGCACTTCACTTTTTATAACATTTACTTCTGATTTTTTATTCCCCAACTATCAAACGAAGGAAATGGTGGATATCCTGTCTGGATTAAATAGGGATGTGCAATGGGAAAACATAACATCTGATTACGGACATGACGCTTTTTTACTTGAATTTGAAGCACAATCAGATGTTATTAATGATTTTTTAAAAAGGGTTGCAAACAAAGAATAATGAATTTTGATAAATCTGCATACAACTACTATATAAGTTCAGACCACAAAACAGGAGATGACCTGAATTTACTGGCTGAATATTTTGCAAATAAAAAATTTAGGGCGGTTTTGGATATAGCTACCGCTGCAGGGCATTGTGCAAAAGCTTTTAAATCAGAAAAATACTACTTTTCAGATATTAGCATAAATATGCTAAACCAAGTTAAACATCATTTTCCATATCCTCTGCTGATGCTGAATTCCGCAGAAAATATACCAGTAAAAAATTCAGCTTTTGATCTTGTTTCCTGCAGAATTGCCCTACATCACTTTAAGCACCCCCATACGTTTTTTCAGGAAGCAGGGCGTGTTTTAAAGCAAACAGGTTTTCTAATTGTAGTAGATAGCGTTGTTGATAAAGATGATGCTTATCTTAACACAATAGAATTTATAAGGGATAGCTCTCATATAAGATCTTACACAATAAAAGAGCTGGTGGAAATGTTTGCCGGTAAATTCAGATGTGAATTCCAAAAAATTATTTATAAAAAGCATGATTTCGATGAGTGGGCAAAACGGCTAATGCCTTCCGAAATAAGACTCAATAAGATAAAAAACTCTTTTTTAAATCTGCCAAAACATATGAAATATGAACTAAATCTTGAAACAAACGGGGATAAAATTTTGTCCTATACTGACAAAAAAATAATTTTGATATTAAGAAAACTATGAATACCCTCGCAGTGGAAAATCTGGATATTACCTTTAAAAATACTGTAGTGTTAAGTGGAATAAATGCTATTTTTTATTCCGGAAACAACTATGCTATATTTGGCAAAAGTGGCGCCGGTAAATCAACTTTTTTGAAAGCACTCAGCGGGCTTGTTGATTTCAAAGGAAAAATTTATCTCAACAATGAAAACACAGCTAACTTAAGACCCCAAATACTACGCAGAAAAATTCAGTACCTCCACCAGGAAGCTGTATTGTTTAACGGTACAGTTATGGACAACTTTCGCATAATAACCGAACTAAAGGGAAACAGTAACATTAATCTGAGCAAAGACAATATTATCAGACTCATGGAAAAACTGTCTATGGATTCATCCTACCTCAATAAGGACACAAGGAAACTTTCCGGAGGTGAAAAACAGCGGGTGGCAATAATAAGGTCACTTTTAATGGAGCCTTTTTTTCTTCTTATGGATGAGCCAACCTCAGCACTTGACATTGGAAATGAAATAAAAGTATTAAACCTGATAAATGACATAAAGAAAGATATAGGCATAATAACGGTTGCTCACTCAGCAAATTTTATAAAGGATGCCGATATCAAAATCCATATGGACAAGGGTAAGATAAAAAACACATACAAATTTCTGAATGATAGTGACATAAAAAAACTGATGGAGTAAACGTTGGAAAAGTCAATCTTAGATATTTCAATTACTTCACTTATTACACTGTATGCATTGGCAGGCTTAATCCTGGCTATTTATCATTATTTAAAACTACATCTTTTTAAAGACCTTTTTATCGCTTTAGCAAGAATGACTTTACAGCTCAGCATAGCCGGTTTTATACTTATCTATATATTCAGGTTAAACAGTTTCTGGCTTATTTTACTTGTTTTTGTATTTATGGCTGTTTTTGCCAGTCACACCATATACAAAAAATCTGCAATACCGATTCCTAACTTTTATCCAAAAATCTTTATAACTGTTTTTCTCAATGGTTTTCTGATTACGGCATTTTTTCTTTATATAATTGTAGGCACTGATCCTTGGTATGATGCCAGGTACTTTATCCCTATTGCGGGGATGGCTCTGGGTAATTCCATGAGTGCTTGTGCTCTTGCTTTGGATAGATTTCTTGAAGCAATCAAAACAAACCCTAAACATGTCGAGACAATTCTGGCACTGGGTGGTACCACATTTGAGTCTGTAAAATCTTTTTTTGCTAATGCAATACGCTCTGCCTGTCTGCCGATAATTACCAATATGAGTGGCGTGGGCCTGGTCTTTTTACCCGGAATGATGACAGGTCAGATTTTGTCCGGGACAGACCCTTTTGTGGCTGTAAAATATCAAATAGCTATAATGATTATCATAACGGCGAGTATAACTTTTGCTTCACTTTTTTCACTATTTTTTGCATATAAATCTGTTTTTGATTCTAAAGACAGGCTGAAAGGAGATTTTTTTGAATAATTTTTTCTCCCGAATCAATCTTCCGGTCATAGGCAGATGGTTCATCTTAGGGACCCTTGTCGGTATAGTGGCAGGAATAGGTGCAATTGTATTTTTTATCCTCCTACAAGGTATTGGATACTTTTTTATTGATTATGTTATAGGGATGCGGCTTCCTGAAACGGCTGGGGAACCTTCTCTGTTTGGTCATACCACCAGTGAACTGAAACGGTGGCTGTTTTTCTTTGTTCCTGCTTTTGGCGGACTTTTAAGCGGCTTTCTGGTTTTTAAATTTGCTCCTGAGGCTGAAGGGCATGGCACTGATGCAGCAATAGAAGCAATACACACAAAGAACGGTTATATCAGATGGCACGTTCCCATTATAAAAACAATAGCAAGTGCTATAACAATAGGCACAGGTGGCTCCGGTGGACGAGAGGGACCTATAGCTCAGATCGGCGCCGGATTTGGGTCATTCCTGGGAAGAGTTCTCCACCTGACAGACAGGGAAAAGCGTATCTTAGCTGCCGCCGGTATGGGGGCAGGAATAGGGGCTATATTCAGATCTCCTATGGCTGGAGCTATATTTGCAGCAGAAGTTATGTATTCAAGCTCTGATTTGGAATATGAAGTTCTTCTTCCATCAACGATAACGTCAATTATTGCCTATTCGGTATTTTGCACTATGTTTGGGTGGGAACCATTATTTGAAACCCCTGATTTCCGATTCATAAATCCATTGGAACTGATCAGTTATACATTATTGGGATTTCTATGTGCGGGCTTCGGATATCTGTATATCAAAACTTTTTACGGAATACATGCAGTATTTAAGAAGTTGAAAATTTCCAATTACTTTAAACCCATGTTAGGTGGCTTGGTCACTGGTGCTATCGGTTTTTTTATTCCTCAGGCTCTCGGCGGGGGCTACGAGCAGATCGAGCTGGGGATGCATAGCCAACTCAGTATCTCTTTTTTACTGATTCTAATAATAGCCAAAATCCTTACAACATCTTTCAGTATAGGAAGCGGTGGTAGCGCAGGGATTTTCGGCCCCTCAATGGTAATAGGAGCATCGGTGGGCGGATTTTCCGGGCTTTTTCTTGGAGGTGTAATGCCGCAAATTGTCACCGAGCCCGGAGCTTACGTCATCGTGGGAATGGCCGGCTTTTTTTCAGGAATTGCAAGCACGCCTCTATCAACAATTATCATGGTTAGTGAAATGACAGGAAACTATCATCTGCTTGTACCAGCTATGTGGGTGAGCACACTTTCGTTTCTCTTACTCAGAAATCATACAATATATATAAAACAGGTTAATTCACGCAGCGATTCACCCATACATAAAGGCGAATTTTTTTTGCAGGTTCTGCAGACAATAAAAGTAAAAGAAATCATGCGGAAAGATCCCATTGTCATCCGGGAAGATTTAAAATTTACTGATATTCTGAATTTTATCCCCACTGTCAAACACAACAATTTTCCTGTTGTAAAGCAGGATTATACCTTAGTTGGTGTACTGCAGTTTGATGAGATACGTGAGTTCATCTTTGAGGAAGGACTGGAAGACTTAGTTGTGGCGGGGGAAATATGCGACAAAGATGTTACCCCTGTGCTTGAAAATTACACATTAGCTGATGCAATAGAAATTATCGGCTTCAAAAATATTGAAATGCTGCCCGTGGTTAACAATCTTGAAGAAAAAAAACTTATTGGAATTCTTACAAGACGGGATATTGTTTACATTTACAATAGGGAAATGCTGAAACAGAAAGATATAAAAGTAGCCACGGATTTTTAACATCGGAAGTGGAGTGTTGGTGGATTGGTGGATTGGTTGAGTAGTTGAGTGGTTGAGTGGAGTATTGGTGAAATGGGGAAGGGTTTAGTCTCTTCTTAGTACTTAGCACCCTCGTGAAATAGGCTACGCATTTCACAGGGTAAACTTAACACTGCTATCTTACAGTATTCTCCTGTGGATAAAAATAGTTCATAAGGACAACCTTGATAAATGCTGCAACAGGCAGAGAAATAATCATCCCGGCTATTCCCAGCAGATAACCGCCCAGAATAAGAGAAAAAATAACCGCCGTAGGGTGAAGTCCCAGCGAACCACCCACAAGTTTGGGGGTAATAAAGTTACTTTCCAGAAACTGCACCACAGTAAAACCTATAACTACATATAACGGATGCCACAAATCAAAATACTGGAAATAAGCTGCTATCAGCGAAGTAACAAAACCCACCAGAAATCCCAGATACGGAACAATACTTAAAATACCAGAAATCACGCCAATCCCTATAGCACCTTTAATACCTGCAATAAGCAAAGCCACAGTATAAAGTACAGCCAGAATGAGACTTACCGCTAACTGTCCTCTGAAATATCTGCTTAAAATAGAATTAAATTCTGCTACATGAGGTTTAATGTCAAAAGAAACCTTCTGTTCGACCAGATTCAGCACCTTTGCCATAAGTCTGTCAAAATCCCGTAAAAAATAAAATATCAAAATCGGCACAAGAGAATAGGAGACAATTCGCCCCACAACACCGGAAACAGATGAGTAGACCGAAGCAAATGTTTGGAAAAACATCGAAGAAAGATTACCAACCTTGCCCTTCAAAAAATTAACTACCTCATAATACGTAATTTCCAGTCCGTCTGAGTGTGTATATTTCTGAATAAGCTCCATAAGTTGGCCGAAATAGCGAGGCATTTTATCAATGAGAAACATAATTTCTCTGTAAATCACAGGCAGTAAAAAAATTAAAACTACGGAGATAATACCGGCAATAAGCAGAAATATAACCAGAATTGAAAAACTCCTGTTTATCCGATACTGCTCCATTTTATCAACAAGAGGATCCAGCAGATAAGCAATGAAAAAAGATATGGCAAAAGGTGCCAATATCTCCTGAATTTTAAAAATCAGAAATATAAGAAGCAGCAACCCTATGATGATAAGAGTATTTTTCAGATCGAGCTGTATATTAACGAGCTTCATCTTTTACTTTTTGACATTTTCCCAGTCAGCCAGAAATTTTTCCAGACCTATATCAGTTAAAGGATGTTTTATAAGCTGTTTTAATACCTGATACGGAATTGTTGCAATATCAATCCCCATTGATACGGCTCTCTCCACATGAGCAGCATTTCTTATACTCGCTGCAATAACCTCAGTATCAAAACCATATTCAAAAATCAAATCACAGCACTTTTTGGCAACTTCCATCCCATCATGTCCTATATCATCCAGTCTGCCCACAAAAGGGCTTATATAGGCAGCCCCCGCTTTACATGCCAGTAAGGCCTGGTTTGGCGAAAAAACAAGGGTAACGTTAACATCTATTCCATTGGCATCCAAAGATCCTGTAGCCTTCAAACCTTCTTCCGTACAAGGAACTTTCACCACAACATTTTCATCAATCTTAGAGAGACGCAACCCTTCCTCTATCATGGCATTTGCCTCAGTACTTATCACTTCTGCGCTTACAGGCCCCTGGACAATATCACAAATCTCTTTTATTCTGTTCTCGAAATCCACTCCTTCTTTTGCAATCAAAGATGGGTTAGTGGTAACACCGTCAATGAGCCCTAACTCTGCAATCTCTTTAATTTGCTCAAGATTTGCAGTATCCAAAAAAATTTCCATCGGTTACCTCCTTTTTTTCATCTGTTCAATAAAAGTATCCCTGCAGCCAGGCGAACAAAAAAAATAAATTCTATCGTAATATTTTACTTTATATGGCGAATTCTTCTCCACAAATGTATTGCACACAGGATCTTTAACCAGATCCACCGCTCCTGTTTCCCCATCATCGTTTTTACCCAATAACTTGCCCTTGTTTTTCCGGAAAAAAGAAAAACCAAAATAAACGGCGACACCTAATATCAGCAGTTTAAACAGCATTATTATTCCTTTTTTTCTTCGGCTTGTCGGGAACAATAAAGACAGTTTTCACATTTCCGTTTCCATAACTCTCTGTCCTGACACCTTCTGTATTTTTTAGAGCGATATGAATTTCTTTACGTATTATTGTAACCAAAGATGCCATTTTTTGAGTCTTTCCAGTTTTCTTGACCTGCTCAGCAAGCTTCTGAGCTTTTTCAGTCAGATGTTTCACAACTCTGCTTCTATAATTTTCAACATCAACCACAATTTTTAAATCACTATCGTCATCTATGCCCAGCATCTTATCAAGTAAAAACTGCAGAGCATTGAGTGTTTGCGCCATTTTCCCTATAATTAGGTTAGAGTCCTTAGAGAAAATATTAAGGACATATTCCGAATGATTATCTATTACCTCTATCCGACAGTCATCAAAACCGCTTTTTTCCAAAATTTCTGACAAAATAAGCTTTGCCTTTCTTTTATAATATTCTTTGTCATTAAAATAAATCTTTACTAAATAATTTTTTTTACCAAAACCGAGAAAACCTTTAGTACCCTCCTCTAAAACATCATATTCTATATACTCTTTAGGGATATCGTTTTCCATCACAAATTTATTAATGGCATCGTCTACAGAGGGAGCTTCTATCTCAAAATACTTCATATCCACCTCACTAAGCTATCTTTTTGTTAATAAAATACTGTTGAATTATGGTAAGAATATTGTTCGTCAGCCAGTATATAACAAGGCCGGCGGGGAAATTCAAAAATATAAAAGTAAAAACAAGCGGCAAAAACATAAAAATCTTCTGCTGCGTCGGATCTCCGGTAGTAGGAGTCATTCTTTGCTGTAAAAACATGGTTACGCCCATTAACACAGGAGTTATAAAATAAGGGTCTTTTTGAGATAAATCGGTAAGCCAGAAAATAAATGGCGAGCCTTTCAGTTCAATCGACACAAGCAAGGTTTTATAAAGGGCGATAAAAATAGGTATCTGTATAACCATCGGCAGACATCCGCCCATCGGATTGGCACCATGTTTCTTATAAAGATCCATCATGGCAGCATTCATTTTTTGCGGCTCACCCTTAAACTTTTCCCTGATTTTGCTCATTTCAGGTTGCAGAACCTGCATCTTTTTCATTGATGTCATGCTTTTCTGGGTTAATGGATATGTAAGAATTTTTATAACAAACGTCAGGACAATGATTGCAAGGCCATAATTGCCCACATAATCATATGTAAAATTCAGAATTTTCAACATAGGTATCGAAATAAAGGAAAAAATTCCGAATTGGATACTCTCTTCCAGCTCATATTCATTGGAAGTGAGCAAATCATATTCCTTGGGGCCTACAAAAACAGGAAATGTTGTAACATTTTTATCCAGAGGATTTACAATCACTTCTTTTACGCCTTTGACAACTGCTTTAGAGTTACCTTTGGATTCAATAGCTGCTTTTTTAAGACCTCCATTCATGGCAGAAAAGAGAAAATACTTCGATGTATAGCCAAGCCACAAAGGGTTATCCACATTAATCGGTTCGTCAACATCCTCAGGATCTTCTTTTGTAACCTTTTTACCGTTGAAAATCATAGGTCCGCTAAACAAATATTTCGAATCTTCAAAACCCTTACCCAGACCAGGTCCTATAACCACACCCAGTGATGTCTGAATCGTTTGATCACCGATATTGGAAATGGTGACTTTCAAATCAAAGAAATAACTGTCCTTTTTAATTGTATAGGTTTTATTAATCACGATATCTTTTGTTTCACCCACAAACTGCACTTCATATCTGTCATTAAATTCTTTTACAGTATGCTCATAGCCAGGAACAGGTGCGCTTATCACCTTCAAATAATCTCCGCTTTCAGATTTGAAGATTAAATCGGGGAACTCCTTGTCTTTGTACTGAAGGACTGTAGCAGTATAAATATTACCTGTTTCCGAATTGAAAGTAACTTTGAGATTGTTTGTCTTAATATTAAATGTTTTTGCCTGAATACTTTGCTCCTCTTGGGAACCGTCCAGCTTTTTCACATTAATACTTTCGGATGTCTGCTCAGCAGACGAATTTTGAATTGATTCATTGGCGGCTGTTTTGTTTTGAGTCTGGTTATTTGACTGTATAACAGGTGCAGGTGTATAAAAATACTGAAATATCAGCAGTACCAGAATACTGAGACCAATTGCTAATACTGTTCTTTTATCCATAAAACTTCTTCCTCCGGGTTAATCATTTAACAGGATCAAAACCACCTTTACTGAACGGATTGCAACGTAATATTCTCCACAAAGCCAACAATATACCTTTAAAAATACCTTTTTTTACAATAGCTTCTTTGGCATAGGCCGAGCATGTAGGATAAAACCTGCAGTTTCTGCCTAAATAAGGAGAAAGTAAGATTTGATATAGAGATATAAGCTTAAGCAAAGCAATTCTTACATATTTCAAGAAAATCTCTTTCAAGTTCTCCATAGCCCACCTTAGCGGCGCAAGGCATTGCAACTGCAACTATATGTAAATTGTCAGGTAAACAATTTTTATTAGTCCTGTAAATTTCCCGCAAACGCCTTTTTAATTTATTACGAACCACTGCCTTCTTGCTTACTTTTTTGCTTACCACAAAACCAATTTTCCTTCTAGTATTACTTGCATAAAATAATATTAGGTATTTTCCCTTATATTTTTTGCCTTTATCAAAAACACTGCGAAACTCTGAGCTTTTTAACAACTTTTCATTTTTTGAAAAATCACATCTCATTAAATGGCGATACGTTTGCGCCCTCTTGCTCGTCTTCTGTTTAAAACTTTTCTGCCGCCTCTGGTTTTCATCCGAGCTCTAAATCCTTGTTTCCGCTTTTTTTTAATATTCGTAGGTTTTTTCATCGTACGTATCTGCATAAAACCCTCCATTTTACATTTTAAAGTTTGAGATTATAGCTACCGTCTTTTTGTTTGTCAACAAAATGAGGATTAAAATTGCTTTTACCTACATTTTTAATATGTTTACCATAAAGAGACTTTCAGGAGAAAAACGTTCACTATCGTTAACAGTTGACAATTTAAGCAAAAATCTGTATACACTCATTTAAGCAAAAAGCAACATGCCGGAGTGGTGGAATTGGTAGACGCGCCGGACTCAAAATCCGGTGGGGTCAAACCCGTGCGAGTTCGATTCTCGCCTCCGGCACTCTTTTTTTATCAACAAGTTGCAAAGACTTTTTATACTCACAGGATTTTGATAATTCTTGTTTACCCTCAAAAAATCTTTAACATTCTTTTCAAAAATTTAAAAATTGTTAGAATTCTTGGAATGGTTAAATGTGATAGGCAAAGAATTAAGATCTCCCTCCAATCTTTTGTTAGAGGGAGATCGCAAGATTTACAACACTTAATTCAAGTTTATCCGTTTATACCGATACGGAGTCCGAAAACGAGCGATATGCTGTCCGAGTTATTTTTCTATACATGCGGGCGAAGATGATAGCTTTTTTTGCCAGCATATTAGCAAGATTATACATACTTTCAAGCCAGTGATTAATCACTATAGCGGCTAAACCGAATGCAAACTTCAAGCCTCTTTTAAAAAATACTTGCAATTCCTCCACATTTGTCTACAGTTGTGGAGGAATTGTTGATATAGGTGCAGTTGTGGACAAAACAGATCAAATACTAAAATTTACTAAAGAAAAGGGCATTGTCCGGCCTAAAGATGTCGAAGAACTCGGCATTAAAAGGCATATTCTATATAGTCTTTATAAAAAAGGACTGCTTATCAAAATTGCTCGCGGGATGTATATTCTCCCCAATGCGCCAATTACTGAATATCAAAACCTTATTAAAGTTGCAAAAAAGATACCCTCTGCCGTTGTTTGCCTGATTTCAGCTCTCAGCTTTCATGAGATCACGACACAAATACCTAATGAACTTTGGGTTGCTGTACCAAGAGATACTTGGCGTCCGAAAATTGATTATCCCCCACTGCATTACACGGTCATGAATAAAAAGACATATAGTTTCGGCATTCAGGAAGTGGATATTAACGGTGTATTGGTAAAAGTTTATACCCCTGCAAAAACAGTTGCAGATTGCTTTAAATTCCGTAACAAGGTTGGGCTTGACGTTGCCATTGAAGCTCTTCGTGAAGTCTTGAAAACCAGAAAGGCCACTATGAATGAACTTGTTGAAGCTGCGAAAATTAACAGAGTACTGAAAATTATGCGTCCTTACCTGGAAGCAATTGTATGAAAAAGGCAAATAATAAGAATGTAGCTCATTCGATTCTTCAACGTTTGTTGAATCGGGCAAAAGCAGACGAAGAAGATTTTAATTTTCTTCTCTCTCGTTACGGAATGGAAAGATTCCTTTATAGACTAAGCATATCACCGTATAATGAGCGATTCCTCTTAAAAGGTGCAAGCCTGTTTCTGGTTTGGACGGGGCAAAACCATCGTGTAACCCGGGATGCTGATCTTCTTTGCTTTGGTTCTTCCAACATCCAAAACCTTACAGAGATATTTCGCAATATATGTGGTATAGACTTTAGTGCTGACGGAATGGTTTACGATGCAGATACATTAAAGATTGAGGAAATTCGTGAAGGTCAGGAATATGATGGTGTCCGCATAACTCTCGTAGGGTTTTTGAATAAAGCCAGAATTCCTTTACAAATTGATATAGGTTTCGGGGATACTATAACGCCTGCTCCGGAGGATATTGAATACCCGACTCTGCTTGACCCCCCACCACCTAAATTAAGAGCTTATCCTCGATATACGCTGGTTGCTGAAAAGTTAGAAGCTATGGTTTACTTGGGTTTGGCAAACAGCAGAATGAAGGATTTCTTCGACATCTGGCTACTATCGACACTTTTTCCTTTTAAAGGGGATATACTTAGCACAGCCATAAAAAATACCTTTAACCGACGCGAAACACCTCTTCCAAGTGGCGCCCCCTTTGCTTTTACTCCTGATTTTTATGAAGATCGGCAAAAACAGCTGCAATGGGACACCTTTATCAAAAAAGCAAAACCGAATGTCTGGGTTGACGATCTATCGCTGATTATTGGTGAAATTTCAAAATTCCTGCAGCCAGTAATCGACAGTCTTCAATCAGAATTAAATTTTAAAAAAGAATGGCAGCCAAAGCATGGATGGATTCAAAAGTAATAAAAAGCTTTAATAATACTGGTCGAATAGTACTGATTCTGTGAGAAAATAGCTCTTTTTACCGGAACACTGGCTCTATTTTACCGGACAGGTGGCTCAATTCGCTCCGGGATACTTACTCATGATAAAAACATCCTGAAAAAACAAATTAATAGTACTTGAAAAAACGCAAAATCTATTTTTAAGGTCTTTGAATAATGTACTTTTATAAATTTTACCACCCCTTAATCCCCTCCTAACTCTTTGATAGGAGGGGAGATAAAGCTCCTCCCCTAATTTAGGGGAGGCTGGGTGGGGTACTTATTCAAAGGTCTCATATTGGATTTCACTTAATATTTTTTCATACTCAATAGCATTACGATCTTTAATCAAAAAACCCCTGTCCAGAAAAAGGGGTTATCCTTTGAATATTTATTTTCGTCAAAGTAAGCAAGATACATGATTATGAGCCTTTTTCGATGATTCTGATTTCGTCGTTAGTAAGGTCATAAAGATCGTATATCATTCTGTCGATTTCATGCTCAAGGTCTGTTGTATCGGCGTTTGGATTATTTTTCTTATTATCAATAATATTGTTTGCAATGGTTTCAAATATATTTTGTTTTTCTTTTTGTTTTTCAGGAATGTGTATTTGGTTTATATACTGAATTTTAAATTCATAGCCCTTTCCCATTTTAATACCAAGTTGAGAAAACTGCCAAAGGAAGGTGGTTGAATTAAAATAAGATAACAAGTATTTCAGATTAATATTTTGGTCGTTTTTTGTCAGCAAGTTAGCTTTATCATTATTAAAGCAAAAATAAGGGACATAACTAAAAGCAGGATTTGTACTCAGGGCTTTCCATACGATTTTTTCTTTTTCAAATTCTTGATTATAAGTATTTGCACATCGTTGTAAAGCATACCATTCATATCTCTTCCCGGTTTCGGCTTGATTTCTTTTTTCCAGTTTTTCTTTGTATTTCAAAAGATGTTTATAGATGGATGGGTATCTTTTTTGAAATTCTTTTTCAGCTTCCTTGGAAGCTCCGGATAGATTTTTGTCATGCAAAGGGAAGTGCCACGGGATAAAAATCAGCCAACGGTCGGCGAAGTCGGCATGGTAGCGTTTTATATCTCTGCCCCTGAGAAGAGGTTTTATAATTTCCTCAGATTTAGGATCTTCGGCAATAAGGCGGTCTTTTGTCCGACCATCTATTATAAATGCTTCATTACAGCCGGTTTTAATCCCGTAATTTATTTTTACATCCCAGTCTTTCAAAGGTGTACCAATATTTTCGATTTTCTCCTTTAGTTTCGATTCAACCGGATTTGATATAATCCAGGGGGCACCTGTTTTAAAAAGGTCAGTTAGAAATCCTTTTTTGTTGACATATTCTCTAAAGTTTTCATTCCGGTAATCCCCGCCAAATGTTACAGCATAGCATTTATGATTATTTTCCCCTTTCTGGAAAGTTAATATATTTGTGTCCACTGTGGCTGATTTGAAAACTTTCACCCCGGCCAGGTCTATCAAAAGCTTCGGATTGGCTTTGTTTGAGAGAAATCTTCTTAATTTTTCACCGTATGCAGCTCTCATCCATTTATTAGATGTAATAAATGTTAAGTGCCCGCCGTCTTTTAAAAGCTGCCAACCTTTTTCGTAGAATATCGCATAAATATCCCCCGTCCGGGCAAAAGTTTCATACCCCAGCCTGGAAAGTGCATTTGCAAGTTTGCCAGCATTTTTTTGCAACTGAATATACGGCGGATTACCGATTATTATACCAAAACCACCATCATCAAAAACCTCAGAAAATACTATATGCCATTCAAAGTGTGAATCCGAATTAAATTCCAAAGCCTCATTTTCTTTCCTGAGTCTATCCAGTTTAATTTTGTATTTTTTTATATCCTGAGTTTCAAAATCAGCATCGTCTCCATGAAACAATTTGAGATTATCTTTTAATGAAGATAATTGTTCCTCAATTTCATCAATCTTAACATTATTCTCAAACAGTACAATTCGTTTCATTAAATCAAATATCTCTGACTTCAGCTTGTCTTTTCGCTTAGCATCATTTTCTACAAAATATTCCTCTTTCTTCTCTTCCAGCTCATCAATCAGTTTCTTCTTTTTTTCATGATGTGTATTTTTATTAAGCTGTGGCAAATATTCCACGAGGCTGTTACCTGCCATTAGTTTGAAATCAAGATTCGGCAAAGGTTCAATACCCATATTTGGTCTGGATGAGTCTATATTTTCTTCAATAAGCAGTGAGAGGAAAAAACGCAGCTTCGATATCTGAATTGCGATATCCTGAATATCAACTCCATAGATAGAGTTCTGAATGAGAAACAATTTTTTAATATAATCATAGTTTTTTTCTTTAACCCTTTTCTGGATATCATCCATTAACTTTGCTTTGACATTTTCCGGCAGATTTTTGTTTTCAATATGTTCCAGATGAATTTGACTCCACATTTCATCGTTAGGATCGAGTTTGTTTATCAAAAATACAAGCTTATTGAGAATCCCCATGGGAAATGCACCGGAACCCACCGCCGGATCAGCTATCTTAATCTCTGCAAGCGACTGGATAATTTTTGATTTAATATTTTCATCCGTACACTCAAAAGTATCCTTACTCTGGTCAAAAAGCTCTTTCAAAAGATCTTCTAATTCAGGAACATCACCTAAACGGGTCTTCAGATACTCTTTGATTGAGTTTTCAACCATATAATCAACTATCTGCCTTGGGGTATAGTAGCTACCTGTGGTTTTACGTACCGTTTCGCTTGTTTCGGGATTTGTCCTGGCAAGAAGGTTTTCAAAAACCCTGCCAAGCAGTTCCGGATCAAGTGCAATCTCATAATCATCTGTTTCATTCTCATCAATTGTGAAATTATATTGCGAAAGAATATTTAAAATGCCCCTCTGGGAATAAGTTTCATCATAAAAAAACAGCCAGTTTGGCACTTTTAAGCCAACATCTTTGTCAGAAAAACCGTCAAGCCTTATTTCTACATTCTGACCATTCTCATCTTTCCCTTTTCTATCAAGACACTCAAAAAGACCGCCATTGAGAAAAGGGATATCTTTGAAAAGTGACTCAATGTCATCCTTGTTGTTAAAACAGTTCTCATACCTGTAAACGGAATGATCCATATAGCTGGCATTTTTATGTCCGGAAATTTTGTACCTGAATTTTCGTTTTTGAATCGGGGTATTTAATGTGGCAAAAAACAGGTTCTGCAAAATAGCATTGTAATAAGAAGAATCCTCATCTGACAAAGTATTCAGAATATTGGCTATGTAATCCTTATCAAATAGATTTGGCTTTATTATTTTCTTTTCCTTCATGAACCAGATGAATATCAACCTTGTGATAAGTCTGATAACAAATTTCTCTTTTCCGTTTTTCTCAGCCAGAATATCTTTAGTAAATTTGATTTTTTTCAATGCTCTAAAATACCAACCTGCTATTTCATCGTAAAATTGCTTTGTGACCTTTTCTACGCTGAATGCTTCCTTGATGCTTTCCAGCGAAGAAAAATCGGCTGATTGTATCTGGATTATAAAGGTTTTGTTGGTAAGTTCTGGGCTGACGTAGTAAGTATAACGCTTATAATTACTGAATTCTGTCTTTGTGCCGGAATATTCCTGAAAGATTAAACTCATGCGAAAATTACCGGATTCGTCGTAAAAAACAAATATTCCGGCATCTTCCATACAGTCTTTTAATATTTTCTTGGCTTTATCAAACTGACGCTTTTTACTGCTTTTTTCGGTAAGACCGAAAATGGATTTCAGTGAAAAGAGAGATAGGGCTTCTACTTCGGAAAACTTAATCCTGCCAAGGTTGCAGATTTCAGTAAAATTCTCATCATCCCATTCTGAAAAGTCTTCATCAGACGGTGTAAACTTACTGTTTAGTTTTCTAAAAAAAAGAACAAGTTTATCAATGTCAAACGCCGCGCATAAATCTTCTATAACTTTTTTATCCATATTAAATCCAAAAGGGTAAGTTTTATTTTAGTTTTGTTTTTCTTCTAACTTTTTATATTCCTCGGGTATTTCCTGAGTGATCGTTCCATCACTCAGCTGAAAATACAGCCTCTTATTTTTGCTGTAGACATTAGGTATACCTTTACTTAGATTTTCCATCTGGGCTTCTTTAACAGCCCTTGCAGCAATCTTTAATATCTTCTTTTCAGTATCATTCATTCAGCAAATCCTCCAAAAAACTGTTTAAAAGTATTTCGTCATACACATAGTTTTTATCTGCAACTAATTCATATTTGTCATCACCATTATAACACAGCAGCCATTCATCAGAAAGATTTTTATACTCGTACCAAAAAAGCTTTTTACTTCTGTAATACCGCCTCATAATATCTTGTTCAGGAACATCATGACCACCACCCATCACTCTGTTTCTAACCCGATATATATGTTCATCCAGAGTTTCCAGAAACAGATAAATTAAAACAAGATGATAGCCCTTATTCCTGGCTTTTTGCATTATTTTTCTAAAATATTTTCCAGACAAAGTTGTTTCGATGATAAATGATTCGTCTTTGTTTAAAAACTCATCTATCTTATGAAAAAAAACTTTGCCAGCTTTGATATTATTGTTACCTTCTATTTCTTCCGCTATCTTATCAGCATTTAAAAAGGCAATATTTTCAAATCTGGAATACATCTTTGCAAAAGTTGTTTTTCCGCTGCCGTTAGCTCCGGCAACAACAAACAATGTTTTCATTTTCAGTCCTTATTATCCATTTTCCTGTTTTCCACAGCCAAAATCAGCTCTTTCTGGGTGTCTTTCAATCTTAATTTTTCCTTATCCAGATAATGCTCACCCAGTTCTTTTTTGAATTTTTCTATCTCTCTTATTGTTTTCTTTTGGTTGTTCTCTCCATTTAACTTAAGGTTTGCGATTCTGCGGAGGGTGTAATCCGGCAAAGTCCCGAAATCTGACAAATCTTCCAAAAGCATATCTATAAACGGTAAATGTTTTTCTAATCCTTTAAATGGTTTCTTGGTCATAGACTTCAGGTTATTATATGCTTTCTTCTCATTACTTTGATCTGTTAACGGGGCTTTCTTTTCCTTTATGTTTTTAATCTTTTCATAGTAGTCCCAGAAATATTCGCTGAATGGTTGCCTTTCTTCTTTCTCGTCACATTTTATCTTTTCGATCGCATCCTCGAATGGTAAAAGGACAGGATCTTTATCATTTTCATAATCAGCATAGTGGATAAAAATCTTGTGTTTTTTAAAAAATACCAGCTGTTCATCACTGACATATTTTTTAGCAACTTTTAGTCTTTTTGGATATTCTGATACATTCTCTGCCAGCTCCGAATGTTTTTCCCTGATTTCCTCAAATTCATTCAGTATTTTAGTATAAAAACTTTCACCCTCTATATCTTCCGGGTTGGTCTGAATCCTTTCATAAAGTTTAGAAGGTGTGGGTTCTTCATCAATATCAAATATTTTGGAGTCCTCTCCCAGTGCGTTGTGTATCAGATACATTTTATTGCTGGCAATTTCCCTGGATTTGACCAGTTGAGAACCTTTCTCTGTGGGAAAGAAATTTACAACATATAATTCATCAAATACTTTCTTATTTATCCTGTTAATGCGACCCACCCTCTGAATCACACGGACGGGGTTCCACGGTATATCATAGTTGATAATCATCCCCGCTCTGTTTAGGTTAAAACCTTCCGATATTTTATCAGTGGATAATAAAATATCATAATCGTCCTTTTGTTCACTAACCGTTTGAGAAGCATCAAAATTTTCGTAAATTTCTCTTAATTTTTTAGTACCAAGAAGTCCGTGAACTGTCAGGACTCTGCCTTTGAAATGTTTTTTAAGTACCGGTTCAATATATTTTACTGTATCGGTATACTCGGAGAAGATAATAATTTTACGTTTGTGGTTTTCTTCTGATTCAAACTGATGTTCAATATTATTTATAAGACTTTTCAGTTTGGGATCATTTGAAACGAGATCAAGCTTATCCAGGTTGGAAAGGATTTCCTTAAACATTTCATAATCGGATTTAATATCCTCCAGAAATTTTTCTTTATTTTTAAATTTCTTTATGTCGTAAACTCTGTGGTTTTTCGGGTATTCTTTCTCCTTCATTTTGCGGGCATACTGGTTCAGTGCATCCTCAATTTGTTCCACATCAAGCTCGTAAATTTTTTCCAATAACACTCTGTCCAGAATATAATTTCCGGTTTTGTCTATAAATTCCATTACCACTTCAAGGATATTTATGAAGTTTTTGATACTCTGTTTGAAAGCTCCGAAGGAACTTTCAAAGCGTTTAACCAGCAACCTTCTCATGAAATCATAGAGGTTTTTCTGCTGATAATACTGGAAAGCTTCTTTGCCTTTCTCAATATTTTTTTCGCTGACTTCATATTCGTAAGGACGGTATATAGCCCCTTTAAACAGGCCTCCGTTATCCGGATCACCGAAATAATCTTTAATTACCAGATCATAAAAAGAGGATTGTTCGGCTGATAATTCAAAAAACCATTCTTTGGGATCGCTGACTTTAGATAATTCGTTAATTTCCGACTTATATTCAGAGTTATGCAATAAATCCAGTCTGTTTCTCCTGATTGTTACCGGCTCTATAATATCTCTGATCTGTCTGGCAATATAGTGTGAACGCTCTTTTACCTTTTCAATATCAATGGGAAGATAGCCGAAAAGTTTCTGGAATAAGGCTTCTGTTTTTTTTCTTTTATCCTCGTCAGATGAATTCCTGTATTTGTAGATAAACGATAAGTCTTCAAATACCGATTTGAATGTTCTGAATCTATCTAATAGATTGTTATCCAATGTAATAGAGGATTTTTTGGGAGAAATAAAAAGTTTCAGCAATGATAAAATATCTGAAGGGCGGTTGTTAAAAGGTGTAGCAGTCAATAAAACAACGATCTTTCCCCGGCATATATTTTTCAAATATTCATAAGATTTGGTATCCTGGTTTCTAAAACGGTGTGCTTCATCAATAATTACAACTTCAATATCTTCTCTTTTACTGACAAAATCATATACATTTTCCAAGTCCCCTATCGACCTTGCCTCCCAGCTGTACAGCTCAAAATCTTCGAGATACCCTTTCCAGCCGCTGTTATTTTGTTTGTCACCAACCAATCCCGGAGGAGAAACAACTATTCCTCTTTTATTTAGCTGCTTTGCCACCATGCAGGCGACAATTGTTTTTCCAAGACCTACAACATCAGCTATAATAACGCCGTTGTGGCTATTTATAATATCAAGTGCCTGATTAACAGCATCCAGCTGATATTTATATGCATTGTAGCCTTTTATATTCAAAAATTCTTTGATGTTCAACGGTTTGTCACTTGGTTTCATTGAATCAAAGTATGCTTTTAAGAGGAGTACGTAAGCCTCAAATGGCGTAATTTCTTTTAGTGGGGTTTCTTTTTTTATGATTTTTATCAGTTTATCTTTTTTAGCATCATCTTCAGTAATAGGTGCAGCTTCTTCCCACAATGAATTAAAATATTCGATTGCCTGATCAGTACCATAGTCACTGATTTCAACATTAAACTCATCCTGCGACAATACACCACTTCTGGTCAGGTTACTGCTGCCTGTTATAAATAAGGCCTCACGTGGGATTTTCTCTCTGAGTTTAAAAATGTAAAGTTTTGCGTGGTTTGGTCGGAATGTTTTTCTGATTTCAAGTTGGCCGTTTTCAAGAAGAGACAAGAAGTAATTGAACTTATTTTGGGTTTCTTCTTTGTCGAAATCATCGGTATCTGTATACATTTTCAACGAATTTACATAGTTTAAAAAGAGGCGGTCGTTGGATAGGTTATCAGTGCCTCCTGTTTCAATCACTTCATAATTCATCCTGTCCAGCTGCAGTCCAACCAGTATTTTTATAGTAAGGTCTTTGTTTTTAGTAATCGGTGTGAAGATTTCGTCAACACCGGAAAAATAGAAGAAACCAGTGAGAAAGTTTAACTCTTTACTGTATACTATCAGTTCATGAAGGCGTTTTCGCAGGCTTTTATCATTTGTATTCGTAATAAAGTTTTGCAAGAAACCCTCTTTTATAAATGATTAAAACAACATTCGAATTATAACTAAACATTTATCAAAATGCAAAATATTAAAGTCAAACCCCCAATTGTCTTTATTCATAATATTTTTACACAAATTTTTTTTATTCTATTGGAAACAATTGCTGTATCCTCACACTTACGAAGTGTGAGGATGTGAACATATTAAGTCCTTTTATTTCAGTTTTTCAGCAAGTGCAGGGGCAAACTGATTAACATCGGCAACAACCAGCACATCGGCAACTTCCGCAATAGGAGCATCTTTGTCCGTATTTACAGCCAGAATA
>Ga0182237_100108_pt1 | contig 33507 bp, 29 predicted proteins | sample hydfratesGB_TF_B_FD_132457 | JGI IMG/M metagenome (GOLD analysis project Ga0182237, IMG submission 132457) | Subsurface microbial communities from deep shales in Ohio, USA - hydraulic fracturing test GB_TF_B | ecosystem: Environmental > Aquatic > Deep subsurface > Shale gas/oil reservoir >... | reverse complement strand
TGAGACCTTTGCACAACTCTATTTAGTCATGCTGAATTTATTTCAGCATCTAATTATATCAGTAAGTTATGAGACCCTGAAACAAGTTCAGGGTGACAATTATGGAATTATGCAAAGGTCTCTATTTAGTATAAAGAATCAGGATAGCGAAAAGGGTTTCCGCTATCCTGAGTTTACAGGTAATGCGCTATTTACTGATTTTGTACTGTTTGTAGGCAAACACCATTGACGTTGCCACCCCAATGGAAGAGTAAGTACCGATTATAACCCCTATAAGAAGAGCGAAGGCAAAACCTTTTATTACTTCTCCACCAAAAAGGTACAAGGAAAGTACAGCTAACAAAGTTGTTCCTGATGTTAAAAGGGTTCTGGTGAGGGTTTCGTTGATACTTTTATTCATAATGTCTTTTAAGACAGCTTTGTCCGATGCCGCTTTAAGCTTTTCCCTGATTCGGTCGAAAACAACTATCGTGTCGTTTAACGAATAGCCAACAATAGTCAAAGCTGCAGCCACAATGGGTAGATTTATCTCCATTCCGAGAAAACTGAAAATCCCCAAAGTAATAAGAACGTCGTGAAAAATTGCAATAACGGCACCCACTGAGTATGTAAATTCAAAACGCAGTGAAACATAAATAAGAATTCCAATCAGGGCGTAAACAATTGCTAACGTAGCTTTATTTTTTAGTTGGGCACCTACTTGCGGACCCACCTGTTCCACCCTGACTATGTCAAAAGCTTCTGTACCAAATGTGTCAGTCAAGGTCAAACGTATATTATCAGAAATTTCCTGTAAATTACCACTTGCTTTTTCCACCCTGATCAAAACTTCCCTATCATTACCGAAATTCTGGATTACCACTTCACCTACTTCCTGGCCAACAGCGTTTCTGATTTTTGTAAGCTCAGGAGCTTTTTCAAATTTTGCCTGAACCAACGTTCCGCCGGCAAAATCTATTCCATAATTAAATCCTTTGGTAAAAATAAGAACAATACTCAGTATTACAAAAATACCGGAAATCGCAAAAAATATTTTTGCTCTGGAAAGGAAATCTATTTTTGTATTTTGCTTTATAATTTCAAACATTCACCACTCCTTTAGATACTAATGCTTGTTTTCGATTTGCCGGCAAAAATTGTGAGAAAAATTGTTCGTGTTACAAAGATAGCTGTAAACAATGAAGCCAGAATACCAATACTCAACGTTACGGCAAAACCTTTTATGGGTCCTGTTCCAAATTGGAAAAGAACAATTGCCGCAATAAATGTCGTTATATTAGCATCCATTATTGTTGACATTGCTTTTTCGTATCCCGACTCAATCGCGTTAATAGGTGTCCTTCCCTGTCGTAATTCTTCTCTTATCCTTTCATAAATCAAAACGTTGGCATCTACAGACATTCCCACTATTAATATTAAGCCTGCAATTCCGGGCAATGTAAGGGTGGCTTCCAAAAAGTTCATAAAGCCAAGTATCAAAATAAAGTTTGCCAGTAAAGCTATATCTGCAATGATACCCGATAATCTGTAATATACCAGAATAAAAGCGGCCACTAATACAACACCGATAATAGCAGCTTTAAAACCTTTTTGTATGGAAATTTTTCCCAGAGACGGTCCTACTGTTCTGTTTTCGAGAATTTTCACCGGAGCCGGCAGGCTTCCTGCTCTGAGAACAATAGCAAGATCTCTGGCTTCCTGCATAGTGAAATTGCCTGATATCTGTGCTTCTCCGCCAGCTATTCTTTCTCTGATAACAGGTGCAGAGTATACATTACCATCCAAAACTATTGCAAAGCGCTTGCCTATATTTTGGGCAGTAATTTCTTCAAATAATTTGCTTCCGGCTGAGTCAAACTTTATCCAAACGTAAGGTTGGTTAAACTGTGAAGAAATCCTCACTTCCGCATCAACCAAATAGTCTCCTGTAAGAAGGGCTTCCTTTTTTACTACATAGGGGATTTCATGTGTTACATTGCCGGAAGAATCCTGGTGTTTCTGATATAAAATTTTGGACCCGAATGGAATATTTCCCCGTTCTATATCCTGTTCTGAAACATTTTCGTTAACGAGATGAAATTTAAGTTGTGCAGTTTTTCCAATTAAATCAATAGCACGCTCAGGCTCCGTTATGCCAGGAAGCTGAACCAATACATTTTTTTCACCCTGTCTCTGAATTAAGGGTTCGCTGACTCCAAACTGGTCAACTCTGTTTCGAATAACCTGAGCAGCCTGTTCAACAGCATAGTCTTCGATTTGACCTACTTCCTCTTTTTTTAATCCTAAAGTAACTACTTCTTTAGCCTCTCCAAGCCCCACCTCTTCTAATATGGGATAATTGTTTTCAATAATATTTCTGACTTTTGCCAGATCTCCGGCATCTTCCATGGCAATACTTATTCGCTTGTCGCCTGTTTTTTGTATATAGGTATATTTTATGTTTTGGGCGCGCAATTCTTTCCTGAGCTGATTTGTTAATGTATCAAGCTTTGCATCCACTGCTGCTTCAGTATCCACGCCCAGCAGCACGTGCATACCCCCTTGCAGATCAAGCCCCAGGTTTATCCTGTTAAGTGGAAAGGTATAGAACAGGCCAATACCCAGGACTATAATAATTGTGATCCAGCGAGCTTTATATTTCATTATTACTGTTCCCCCTTGCCCTCACTTTGGTTCATTTTTGTAGCTACTGCACTTCTGGAAAGTGTAACTTTTACACCGTTGGCAATTTCCACAAGGAACGTTTGTTCGTCCAGTACTTTGTCAATTTTTCCGTGGATGCCGCCTGAAGTAATAATTTCATCTCCTGCTTTCAGCGCAGCCAGCATTTCCTGATGTTTCTTCTGCCTTTTTTGCTGAGGCCTTATCAACAAAAAATAAAAGATTACAAAAATCAAGATTAATGGTAAAAAAGCACCAATGGGATTACCTCCTGCAGGCGCACCTGCGGCATAAGCGATAGATTCAAACATTGTCTCCTCCTATTGTCATTTTTTCTGTCATTTCCTTTTTAAACGTTGTAAAACATCCCTTTTTTATAGCATTTCTTGCACCTTTTACAAGAGAAAGATAAAAATTGATATTATGAATAGTATTTAACCTGAGTGCCAGTATTTCACCCGATTTATAAAGGTGCCTCAAATAACCTTTGGAAAAATTCCTGCATGTATAGCATTGACACTCGCTGTCAATGGGTGTATCGGAAAACTCCCATTGTTTTCTTTTTATATGCAGTTTCCCTCTGGAAGTGAACAGCATGCCGTTTCGGGCATTTCTTGTGGGCATAACACAATCAAACATATCTATTCCATTGCCTATACAGTTGAGAATATCTTCGGGAGTGCCCACTCCCATTAAATATCTGGGAGCGTTTTTTGGTAAATAATCTGTAGTATAGTCAGTGATTTCGTACATTTGTGCGGTTGTTTCCCCAACACTTAATCCTCCAATAGCGTATCCGTCAAAACCTATGTCGGTTATTTCCCCGGCGCTTCTTTTGCGGAGGTCTTTGTGTATCCCACCCTGAATTATACCGAATAAACTTTGATGACTATCCAAAGCTACACCCTTACATCTTTTTGCCCAGCTTGTAGTAAGATTTACAGATTTTTCAAAGTAACTTCTTTCCAGATCACAACTGACACATTCGTCAAATGCCATTACTATGTCTGAGCCTATACATCTTTGAATATCCATTGACATTTCCGGCGACATAAAAAACCTTTTGCCGTCCAGATGGGATTTAAAATAAACCCCTTCTTCTGAGATATCCCTTAATTCAGAGAGACTGAAAACCTGAAATCCTCCACTGTCAGTTAGGATATTTTTATTCCATGACATAAAGTTGTGCAGTCCACCAAATTTTTTGAGAACTTCAATGCCCGGTCTTAAATAAAGGTGGTATGTGTTGCCTAAAATTATACTTGCACCGCATTCTTCAACCTCATGAGGTGTCATTGTTTTAACAGAACCCACAGTGCCAACAGGCATGAATATTGGTGTTTCCACAACGCCATGTGTTGTTTTTAGCGTTGCAGAACGTGCCTTTGTTTCCCTGTCTTCATACTTCAGATTAAAGCTTAGCAAATTGTCCTCTTTTTGATAAGTTCTTTCTAAGCCTACAGTTACTTAATAAGCATTGCATCGCCATAACTGAAAAAACGGTATTGATTTTTTACTGCGTATTCGTAAACGTTTTTTATTTCGTTCAATCCGCAAAAAGCGGACATTAGGACAAAAAGTGTGGATTTAGGCAGGTGAAAGTTTGTTATGAGCTTATCCACTATATTAAATTTGTAACCCGGGCGGATAAAAATATCTGTGCTTTTGTTTCCGTAATCAATTAATTGCCCATTATTAGATAAAGATTCCAGTGCTCTCAAAGTTGTTGTGCCTACTGCAACAAGTTTTTTACCCTTCTGCTTCATTTCATTTATTTGTTCAAAGGTTTTTTTTGAAATGGAGAATGATTCCCTATGCATAATATGGTCTTCCAAAAAGGGCTCTTTGACAGGCCTGAATGTTCCGGCACCAACATTAAGTGTTATTTCCACGATGCTAACCCCGTTGGATTTTAATTGTTGCATAAGCTCTTTGGTAAAATGTAAGCCTGCTGTTGGAGCAGCAACTGACCCTGGCCTGCTGGAATAAACTGTCTGATATCGTTCTCTGTCAATTTCCTCATCCAATCTTTTTACATAGGGAGGCAGCGGCATATGACCAATATTTTCCATAATTTCCAAAATATTTGCCGAAAACTCAATGACGCGCATACCATTACTTTTTATATCCAAAACAGTACCTATATAATCGTTACAAAAGATTCTATCTCCGTTTTTAATGTTTCCTTTTGTCATGGCTTCGCAGGTGCAATCTCCTGTTATGTTTATTATTAACACTTCCACCTTCCCGCCGGTGTTTTTTCTGCCGTGCAGACGTGCTTTCAGCACTTTTGTATTATTAATGACCATAAAGTCACTTGGTGAAATTTCGGATACTATGTCTTTAAATACTTTGTCCTTTATCTCTCCTGATTTTCTATTATAAACGAGTAAGCGTGATTCATCCCTTTTGGCTGCCGGGTACTGTGCTATAAGATTTTCAGGGAGATAAAAATCAAAATCTTTGATGGGAGTTTTAGCCATCAATCCCTCAATGTATTCTCAATAAATTCTTTTACTTTTGTTGTATCGTTTTGAATCTCAATAGAGTTCTTTTTTAAATGCTTTAGCTGTTTAATGCCTGCGGGTTCTTCCGGCATAAAACCAATGGCTTTGGAAACCGCTTCGGGGAATTTTGCCGGATGTGCCGTGGCCAGGCATATATCTGTGACATATTTGTCCCCACTACACACTTTAATGGCGTTTATTCCGCAGGCAGTATGCGGATCAAGGATATAGCCTGTTTCTTTGTAAAAATCTCTGATTGTGGTCAATGTTTCATTGTTTGTTGTATAAGCGGAAATAAAATCCTTCTGAACCTGTTTGATTTGGTTTTCTGAAAAAATAATTCGTTTCTCTCTCTTAAGCTCATCCATTTTTTTATTCAGTATGTCCGGGTTCTCTTCAAAAAGGTAATATAAATATCTTTCCAGATTACTCGAAAGCTGTATATCCATAGAAGGACTGTATGTTTCCACAACATTTTCAATACTGTAATCGCCGTTTTGGACAAGTCGGTATAAAATATTGTTTTCATTTGTGGCAAGTATCAGTTTATCTATGGGCAGCCCCATCATTTTTGCATAATATCCTGCCAGAATATTGCCAAAATTCCCTGTGGGCACAGCAAAGCGCATTTTTTTGCCCTCGAAAGCATCCCCGGTTACTTTAAAGTATATATAAAAATAGTAAACTATTTGAGCAAGTATTCTTGCCCAATTAATAGAGTTTACTGCCCCCAGCTTGTATCGGGCTTTGAAATCAAGGTCGGAGAATAATTCCTTTACAATATACTGGCAATCATCAAAAGTACCATTAACAGACAGATTAAAAACATTTTTTGAATCAACCGTTGTCATCTGCATTTCCTGTACAGCGCTTACTTTACCTGCAGGATGTAGTATGAAAATATTTATATTTTCTTTGCCTTTTACTCCATATATGGCGGCGCTGCCAGTATCCCCGCTGGTGGCACCCAATATGTTCATCTTTTCATCTGACTCTTTTAAAATAAACTCGAAGAGGTTGCCCAAAAACTGAAGGGCTACATCTTTGAAAGCGTAAGTAGGACCGTGAAATAATTCGGCAATGTAGATGTTGCCTTTCTTTACCACGGGGATTATGTCTTTATCTTCAAAAGTTGTATAGCTATTGTTTACAAGGTTGCTAAGATCACTGTTGCTGATGTCCTCAATAAACATTTGCATAATATTTAATGCTAAACTTTCATAACTTTCATCGGCACAGCTTTTAAGTTCGTCCAGACAAACAGAGGGGATATTTTCAGGTATAATCAGACCGCCATCTTCAGATAGTCCCATCATTACAGCATCTTTAAAATGTAGATTTTTTACCTGTCCGCGGGTGCTTTTATATTTCATATTCTACTGTTCTATACGCATTCTATGTCTGCAAAGAAAAAGCGTGTTTCAGCATCAGCAGTTTCTGGTGCGTCTGAACCGTGTACGGCATTATTGTCAATATTTTTGCCAAAATCTTTTCTGAGAGTCCCCTCTGCTGCATCTTCAGGGTTTGTGGCTCCCATCAGTTTTCTCCAGTCCGCTATGGCATTCTCCTTTTCCAGGATCATAACAACTGCAGGGCCGCTGCTCATAAAAGTTGTCAGTGCTTCAAAAAAAGGCTTTTCTTTGTGAACAGCATAAAATGATTCGGCTGTTTTTTTATCCATATGGATTTTTTTCATTGCAGCTATTTTAAAACCATTGCTTTCTATCCTGTCGATGATTTTGCCAGAGTATCCTTTGGATACGGCATCCGGTTTGATTATTGCAAATGTTTTTTCCATGTTGAAATCCTCCGATAATATATTTTTAAGACGTGCTATTTACCATTATTCAGGTATAATTGCAAGAAAAGTTATGTTGGAATCACCCCATTTTTCTCAGGCTTGTACCACATAATACGGCTGGAAATAAAAAAATTTGCTCAATTCCCTGTTTGCTCTGTAAAAAATCATTCCGCCGCGCACAATACACCTTGTAAAATATATTTGTTGATGCTGAAACAGTTGTTTGAAGTTATATATTCTGCTTGCATAATAAGCAAAATTACAGCTCAATTCAGACTATCGCTGCTGAAATCGAATGTGGAATTTGCAGCAACATACGCTAACCCGTCAAATAAAACTTGATTTTGCTGTGTTAAGTATTATGTTTATTTCATAAATTTATTTCTGAAAAGCATATCAGCAAAAAATACATTAACTACCTGAATGGGAATCAAAAACAGAGGAGAATGGATATGAGTATGAAACAAGCATACGAAAAAAAACTGCAAAGTAAGCTGGATGAATTGAAGGCAGAAATCGACAAATTTAAAGCCAAAGCTGATTCAGCCGAAGCAGATGCTCAGATGGAATATTACAAGAAGATTGAAGAGTTGCAGTCTATGTATGAAGCTGCCAGTAAAAAGCTTAATGAACTGAAGAATACCAGTGATGACGCCTGGGAAGATCTCAAGGCCGGTGTCGATAGCGCTTGGGATTCACTCAGTAGTGCAATAAAATCTGCAACTTCCCGTTTTAGTGGAAAAGGATAAACGAGACAGCCTATAATCACATATTCAGGGGATGATTTATGCCAAAGAATATGTTGATTCTTACCATTTCTGCAACAGTAATATAAGGAAAGTAGTATAGGCCTGCTCCGCCGTATCCCTCATGTATATATGTACCTAAAAAGCCCATTTCACCAATTTTTTTACCAAATCAGTAAGTATTTCATACTTTTATCGATATCAATGGCAATTGGTTTAACTTTATTTTTAACAAAATCTTTGACTGTGTTCTTTAAATTGTTTATGGTCTTGAGTTAGTTCAAGATTTTAAATCTATCCCCCTATTTTTCCTTTAAAATTTGCCTTTCGTTTCTCTATAAATGCGTTCATCCCCTCTTTTTGGTCATCGTTAGAAAAAAGGTTTCCAAAAATCTTACTTTCATACGCGTAAGCTTCAGAAATAGGCATATTGATTCCATTTAAGATTGCGTCTTTAGCAGAAGCAATAGCTACCACAGAATTAGAAGTAATTTTTTCTGCAGTATTAAGAGCTGATTCAAGTAACTGCTCTTTGCCTTCAAAAACTTCATTGATGATATTTAGACTTTTTGCTTTTTCGGCAGTAATTACATTGCCAGTAAAAATCAGCTCATTGGCAATCTTTTCTCCAACGATTCTTGCAAGGTTTTGAGTGCCTCCAAATCCTGGCATGATACCGAGGGTAACTTCAGGAAAACCCATCTTTGCATTTATGCTTGCATATATAATATCACAGGCAAGTGCTATTTCAAAGCCTCCCCCAAGGGCAAAGCCATTGACAGCAGCAATAACAGGTTGAGGCATTTTTCTTATAAGTCTCAGTATATCATGCCCTTTATTAGCAAATTTAACTGCTTCCATTGGAGTCAGATTTACCATTTCCTTTATATCTGCACCTGCAATAAATGCCTTTTCTCCATCTCCGGTAATTATTACCACACTAATATCTTTGTTTAGATTGATTTCATACAGTACGCGCTCCAATTCATTTAATATCTGAAAATTAAGGCTATTAAGTGCTTTGGGTCTTGAAATTGTTAGAATAGCCGCTTTGTTTTTTATATCCTGCTTGATGTAATTATCTTGCATGTGTGCCCTCCTTATTTATAAATTTAGTATTTATAAATCTTTTTAACTTAAATGTCAAGATTATTATAACAATATGATGAATGTAGTGAATCATTGTTCAAAAATAGAATATAAATCTATAACTAAATGATATATATGATAAAAATTAAAAGATGAAAAAAACTTTTGTGCTAATTTGGGGTGGTGTTGTAAAATTATACTTGCCTTCTATCCAGGGTTATGCTAAATTTTTCTATAAATGAAGAAAATGAACTTAAAATAAAAATAATTTTGCAAAGTATAAATACTGTATATTATATAACAGAGTTTTTGTAAACGGCAGGATTCTTGGTCGTAGTGGTTTTATACAGGTCAGAGATTATGATAATCAGCATTTGGCAGAACATTATGTAGATATTGTTATAGCAAACAAATTATCTCAAATTTGTTAGGATTGCCTATTCCAGGGCGTTTGTGGGAGATTATATCTAAATGTTTTTATCCTGTCTATTATATGTCTAATGGGAAAGATATTATGACATTTTGAAAAATAGGAGGAAATTATGGAAGATGTTTATGTAGTTGAAGCTTTGCGTACGCCATTTGGTTCGTTTGGTGGGGCTTTGTCAAGCATTGAAGCTCCAAAGCTTGCAAGTGAGGTTATAAGAGAGCTGCTTAGGCGTACAGATCTACCGGGTGAGTCTGTGGATGAAATTATTATGGGGGAGGTCTTGGGTGCAGGAGTAGGTCAAGCTCCCGCAAGACAGGCTATGATTTATGCTGGCTTGCCATCTAAAGTTCATGCAATGACAATTAATAAGGTGTGTGGCAGCGGCTTAAAAGCTATCATGCTTGGCGCAGGATCTATTATGATTGGTGATTCTGATATAGCAATTGCAGGTGGTGCGGAAAACATGTCAAATGCCCCTTACTATCTAAAAAAGGCACGATATGGGTACCGTATGGGAGATGGTAGCTTAATCGATGGTATGATTTTCGATGGGCTATTCGATCCTTACGATAACATACATATGGGTATTATTGCAGAAAATATTGCGAAAAAACACTCAATATCAAGACAAGAACAGGATGAGTATGCCATAAGGTCTTACAAATTAGCCCAGAAGTCAATAAAGGATGGTATTTTAAAAGAAGAAATTGTACCTATAAAAATTAAAAATAAAAGAAATGAGAAAATTGTAAATACTGACGAAGATCCATATAAGGTTGCGTTTGAGAAAATTCCTCAATTAAAACCTGCTTTTATAAAAACAGGGACAGTCACAGCTGCGAATTCTTCTACTATATCCGATGGAGCTGCTTTGAGTATTTTAGCTAGTAGAAAGGTTGTCGAAAAATATAATTTAAAACCTATTGCTAAGCTTTTGGCCTACTCCACTAATAGTTTGCCGCCTGAGCAATTTCCGGAAGCACCTGTAGGTGCTATACAAAAAGTTATTAAAAAAGCCAAATTAAGTTTTGATGATATCGGTTTGTTCGAGATTAATGAAGCTTTTGCTGTGGTTGCACTTGTGGCCATAAAAGAGCTTGGGCTTGATATCAATAAGGTAAATGTTAATGGCGGCGCAGTCTCTATTGGTCATCCCATAGGGGCAAGCGGTGGTAGACTTGTCGCTACTTTAGTTAAGCAGATGAAAAGACAAAACGTAAAGTATGGTCTTGCTACGCTTTGTATTGGTGGCGGCGAAGCAGTGGCAGCAATTTTTGAGAATGTTTAAGAATATTAATGTTTAAGAGGGTCAAGCAAATGATTAAAAAAGTAGGAATAATAGGTTCGGGTTTGATGGGCAATGGGATTGCTCATGTATTTGCATTACACAATTATAATGTTGTTCTTTACGATGTTTCCCAAAATCAATTGGAAAAAGCTTTAAAAACAATCGAAGAAAATCTCAAAAGACAAGCAAAAAAAGGGGTTATTAACGAAAATCAGATTGATGATACTTTAGATAACATAAAAAGCACCATAAATCTTAATGAGGTATCGGATGTAGATTTTTGCATCGAAGCAGCACCAGAGAACGAATCAATAAAATTGGATCTTTTTTCCAAACTGGATTCAATTATAAAAGATGGTTCAATTATTGCTTCAAATACTTCTTCCATATCTATTACGAAGCTTGGTTTTCAAACTAAACGACCAGATAAAATCATTGGTATGCACTTTATGAATCCAGTGCCGGTAATGAAGCTTGTAGAGATAATAAAAGGAATTGCTACCAGTGAAGAAACATACAACATTGTACTTGATTTAGCAAAGTCTCTCGGCAAAATACCAGCTCTTTCCAAAGATTATCCAGGTTTTATTGTAAACAGGGTAACGATACCTATGATCAATGAAGCGATATATGCTTACTATGAGGGGGTGGCATCGGTTGAGGATATCGACGAAGCTATGAAGCTTGGCACAAATCAACCTATGGGTCCGCTCACACTTGCTGATTTTATTGGACTAGATACAGTGCTTGCGATACAAAATGTTCTCTATGAGGGGTTTAAAGACTCTAAGTATCGACCATGCCCGTTGCTTGTTAAGATGGTAGAGGCTGGGTACTTGGGTAGAAAGACTAAAAAAGGCTTTTATGATTACTCAAAAAAGTAATAGAGGTTTTATAATGTCCTATTTTTAAAAAATAATGTTGAATCTAACATTATATCAAAGGATTAAACTGAGGAAGGAGGCTTTATGTATGTACCACTAAATCCAATTAGAGTAGTTAGTGCCACGAGCCTTTTTGATGGTCATGACGTATCAATAAATATATTTAGAAGGATGATGCAAGATTCTGGCGCTGAGGTTATTCACCTAGGACATAATCGTAGTGCTTATGAAATTGTGCAAACAGCTATTGAAGAAGACGTTAACGCTATTACTGTAACCTCATATCAGGGAGGTCATATAGAGTTTTTTAAGTATATATACGATTTACTAAAAGAAAAAAAATCTGATTATGTAAAGGTTTTTGGTGGAGGAGGGGGCGTTATTCTCCCCTATGAAATTAGAGAATTAGAAAATTATGGGATTTGTAAAATTTTCTCTCCTCAAGATGGCGTTAAGATGGGTTTACAGGGAATGATTGATTATTTGATATCCCAAAGTGATTTTCTGCCCTACAGCGAGGAAAAATTTGAAGATTATTTAGCAAATCTTCCTGATACCTTACCAAAGGCAATCAGTACAATCGAAAAACTTATCACACAAAATGAATGGAATGAGCATTATGAGGAAATTTTTCAACATTATTTTAATAAAACAGCTAATAAGGCAAAGGTAATCGGATTTACTGGTTCTGGTGGAGCAGGTAAATCTTCTCTTGTTGATGAGCTTTTGAGACACTTTTTAAATAATTACAAGGATAAAAAAATTGGTATTTTAGCAGTTGATCCAACAAAAAGAAGCAAGGGAGCACTGCTCGGTGATAGAATTAGAATGAATTCACTGCCTCATGAAAATGCTTATATGCGCTCAATGGCCACAAGAACTTCGAATATGTCTATCTCAACAGCTACACGTAAGATTATAGATTTATACAAAATGGCAGGCTTTGACCTTGTAATCTTGGAAACTGCCGGTGTTGGTCAAAGCGACATAGCCGTTATCGATATTGCAGATTATAATGTGTACGTTATGACACCAGAGTATGGTGCTGCACTTCAACTTGAAAAAATCAATATGCTTGATTATGCAGATGTGGTTGTACTAAATAAATATGATAAAGAAAACGCAGAAGATGCCTTATATGAAGTAAGAAAACAGTACATGCGCAACTATAAGCTATTTGATAAAAAGTTAGAAGATATGCCTGTGTATCATACTATGGCGTCAAATTTTAACGATCCTGGAGTAAATTACCTGTTTTACAAACTAATGCAACTTGTAGGATTTGAAAAAGAAGATGTTTTGACACCCATTAGCGATGCTGCGGTTGATTATCTAATACCACCGTATAGAAGTAGATACTTAAGTGAGATTTCGTCTGTAGTTAGAGATTACAAGAAAAAAGCCCAAGAGCAAGCCTCATTGGCTTCAAATTTATATGCACTAGATAAAACAAAAAAAATTTTGGAAAAGCAGCTTAAAAAGCCAAGTGATAACGCAGATACCAATTATACTCTCAAGGAAAATGAGAGTGGGCAAAACGAAAAATTAGAAAATGCTTTAAACGCTATTAAAGAAGAAATTAGGCAAGTAAACGCTAAGCCAGAAGCCCAAGCTATTACAGCACTGTTAAACAACTGGAATTTATTAAAAGAAATGTATTCAAGCGATTATTTGACTAGCAAGATCCGGGATAAAGAAGTAAAGTACGAACTAACATCAAAGACAATTTCTGGTAACAAAATACCCAAAATTAGTCTTCCTAAAACCGATGAGTATGGTGAGATAGTTAAATTCCAGCTTTTAGAGAATGTCCCTGGAAGATTTCCATATACTGCTGGCACCTTTCCACTCAAAAGGCAAGATGAAAAACCTACTAGAATGTTTGCTGGTGAAGGTACGCCTGAGCGAACAAATAAAAGATTTCATTATCTTTCCAAAGGACAGCCCTTTGCTCGACTTTCTACTGCATTTGATTCAATAACGCTTTATGGCCAGGATCCAGACAAACGACCTGATATCTATGGGAAAATTGGTAATTCAGGAGTGTCAATAGCTACACTTGATGATGCAAAAAAGCTCTTCAGTGGTTTTGATTTATGTGACCCTAGTACCTCGGTTTCTATGACGATAAATGGTCCTGCCCCTATGATGTTGGCTATGTTTTTTAATGCAGCTATTGATCAGCAGGTAGAAAAATATTTAAAAGATTCCGGGAAATGGGGGCAAGCCCAGGATAAAATAAACGACTATTATAAAAAACTTAATATGACAAGACCAACTTATAATAAGCACTTTGGTGTTCAAGATGTTTCTGATGACGAACATTTAGGGTTGGGTTTGTTAGGAATCAGTGGAGACTTGCTCGTAGAAAAGGAAATTTATGATGAAATAAAAAGAAATACGCTAAACGTGTTGCGAGGTACTGTTCAGGCTGATATTCTAAAAGAAGATCAGGCACAAAACACATGCTTATTTTCTACAAACTTTTCACTTAAATTGATGGGCGATATCCAGCAATATTTTATTGATAATGCCGTTAAAAATTATTATTCAGTATCGATATCTGGATATCATATTGCTGAGGCGGGAGCTAATCCTATTACACAGCTTGCATTTACTCTTGCAAATGGATTTACCTATGTGGAATATTACTTATCTCGTGGTATGAAAATAGATGATTTCGCGCCAAACTTATCTTTCTTCTTTTCTAATGGTTTAGATATTGAATATTCGGTCATTGGTAGAGTGGCACGTCGTATTTGGGCAATTGCAATGAAAAATAAGTACAATGCGAATGAACGCAGTCAAAAATTTAAATATCATATTCAAACTTCCGGCAGATCATTGCATGCTATGGAAATGGCCTTTAATGATATAAGAACTACATTACAAGCTTTAACAGCAATTTATGACAATTGTAATTCACTGCATACTAATGCTTATGACGAGGCTATTACTACACCAACGGAGGAATCCGTAAGAAGAGCACTTGCAATACAGATGATTACAAACTCTGAATTTGGTATGGCAAAAAACGAAAATCCTTTGCAAGGTAGCTATATAATAGAAGAACTCACGAATCTCGTAGAAGAAGAAGTATTGAATGAATTTGACAGAATATCAAAAAGAGACGGGGTACTTGGTGCAATGGAATCAAGATATCAACGCAATAAAATTCAAGAAGATTCACTCCATTATGAGGAGTTGAAAAATACAGGTGAACTGCCAATTGTCGGCGTAAATGTTTTTGTCAATGAAAATGAAACCGGAGAAGATGAAGTCAAGCTTTCAAGGTCAACTGAGGAAGAGAAAAAATGGCAACTCGAAAATTTACTTGCATTTCAAAAACGTAATGAAGCATTTTCAAAACAATATTTAGATAAGTTAAAATCTACCGCATTAAATCACGGAAACATATTTGCAGAGTTAATGGAAACTGTTAAGTATGCTTCACTTGGTCAAATTACAAATGCCTTATTTGAAGTTGGAGGAAAATATAGAAGAAATATGTAAATAAGATTTCAAGTACAAATATTTATATAGCAAGCGTCTCATTATTTTCTATCCTCACACTTCGCAAGTGTGAGGATAATTATTAAGTAAATGTTCACTTGGCATGATTCTGTGAAAAAATAGGAATAAGAGATCGCCAAGTTTAATTGGCTTTGATTCAATTGTGGTGTTATAATTAGATTATGAACGGTCTATATAACTATTCAATGTATTATTGTTAGCTATTTGGAAAAAGGAGATAAAATGGCACCACTTCCCACCCGTTCAGTGTGGTCATGGCTGCGCGAGTACTGGCTCAATATCCGCCGGATCCGGTTCTGGGTTGCCGTCGTAGTCATCATGTACACTCTTGTCGGCTTCTTCGTTTTGCCCTGGATAGCAACCGGCTTTGCGGTTAATACGGTAGCGGACGATCTTGGTCGCGATCTGCGCATAGGGGCTGTCCACACCAATCCGTACACGCTCACCGTCGAGGTCAAGGATCTCGCTCTGGAGGATGTCGATGGTCAGGAACTTATTGGTTTCAAGCGCCTGTTTGTTGACTTGGCTTGGTCAAGCCTGTTCAAGTGGAGGATGATCATACCCACAGCACGCCTGGATGGCGCCCGAGTGTATGAGGAACAGTTTGAATCGGGAGAAACGCGTTTCACCCGCCTGCTGTCCGATTTCCATCGCCGGCCGCTGCCGCGTAACGGATCAGAGGGGGAAATTATTCGGGCTGAACAGTCCGGTCCAACTGTGCCGCTCGCACTCGAGGATACCGACTTTTCGCTTGACGATTTCATTCTCGCAGACGATGCCGTCTCGCCGTTTCAAATCAGCGGTCGTTTCGAGCTGGGAGGGAAATTCACCTTCGACGGTAAAGTCCAATTACTGCCCATGTTCGACCTCGCCGGAACGCTTAATGTCGATAATTTGGCGCTTGTGCTGGTGGAACCTTTTGTCCAGCGTTTCGCGAACGTTCGTGTCGACAGTGGCAGTCTGAGCGCCAAAGGTGAGCTGCGCAGCGGCCCTGACGATCCGCTGACCTACACCGGAAGTGCTCGGATCAATGCACTGGACATTGCCGAACAAGCCGGTGGCAATGATGTTGTGGGCTGGCAGGCGTTGGCAATTGATGAGATCAATTTCCGCCTTGGTGAGCGTTTTCTCAAGCTGTCGATCATCCGTCTGGATCAGCCCTACGCCCGGGTGTTCATTGCTGAAGACCGCTGTACAAATTTGGGCAAATTGTTGGTCGATCAGCCCTCCGCCCCGGATGCGGCCCCGAAAAATGAAACCGGGCTATTCGATATTGTGATTGACGGTATTCGCCTTGACGGTGGGGTATTGGCCTTTACTGACCGTTCTCTGCCGTTGCCGTTTGCTACGCGTGTGCAAAAGCTGAAGGGCGGTATATCAAGGCTTTCGCCAGGACAGGAGGAACCGGCGCGGGTTGATCTGGTAGGACAGGTCGCGGAGTACGGCCAGGTCCGGATAAATGGCGAATTGAATCCGTGGAGCCCGCTCACCCGAGCTCGGAACAATCTCGTCTTCGATAACCTGGATATTCCGGAGTTCACACCCTATGTGGTCCGGTTCGCCGGCCGACGAATCGCCGCAGGCCGTGCAGACCTCGATCTTAGCTACGTGCTGGATAATGGCCGTCTCGACGCCAGCAACCATATCGTCCTGCGGGATCTGAAGCTGGGTGAACGCTTCGAACACCCGGACGCGACAAATCTGCCCCTGACTTTGATAATCGCACTTCTGAAGGATAGTGACGGTGTGATCAGAGTCGATATACCTGTCAAGGGGGATGTCAATGATCCCGAATTTTCCTTCGGCCCGGCAATTCGACAGGCACTCACGGATATCCTGCAAAGCATTGTCAGTTCACCGTTTGAATTGTTGGCTAACCTCGTCAACGGAGACCCCGATGAGCTCGCTAAAGTGGCCTTCACTCCGGGTTCCAGCGGAATAGTACCGCCACAACGGGAAGACCTGGATCAGCTGCGCGCCGCCCTCAACAAACGGCCAGAACTCGCGGTTGAACTTCCCGCACCATATGTCCCGGAGGCTGACCATCCGGCACTCCAGCGTCAACAGGCTCTGGCAGCCATGGTTGAACGGCTGCACCAGGCAGGCATTGACGTCGCCAACCCGAGCCTGGAGGCCGCCGCAACCAGTGAAATGCTGGAGGCGATGTTTACCGACCGGTATCCGCAGCGGGAGCTCACCGATGTTCGCGAGCGTTTTACCACCGCCGCGGAAGGTGAAGAGCCGGAATTCAACGCAGCTGCCTACAGAGAATACCTGGCCAACGAAGTGACTGCCGCCCAGCCTGTAACAAAAGAGGAGCTCGAAGCGCTTGCCCGTGCCCGCGCTGACGCTGTCCGCAATTTCATTCTGGGCGAAGGAGACGTCCCGGTAATTGAGCCTGATCGTGTACGGCCGCTGACACCCATTGAAGTTGAAGCCAATGGGGCTGTTGTCCTGGAAATTGGTCTCGCCGCCGAATGAGAAGCGGGATAACTATAGGGCGCCCACCCTGTTCCCTTTTGCTAAATCAATCGAAGTTTATTTTACAGGTACTTGTTATCACATCCGCTACAGGCATGGCTGGCTGTGCTAAATCAGCTTTTAATTATTCTTTATGCAAAACTTTACTTTATTAAAGTGCTCTGTCAGTGTGAGCTTGCAGGTGAAAAAGGGCACATATCAGCGCTGTTTTTTGGATAGTTGAGCTGAGAATCTATCCAAGTCAATGATAAACCGCTCATGCTGGCCTCGCCCGATAACGTCTATTTCGTCCCGAGCTTCTACTTCCCATCGTGTCCTTCTGCCTTCCACAGCAATGCAACGTACATGTGCAGTCACTTTCATCCCTGGAGGCGTAGCAGCCTCGTGTGTTACATTAATCATAGTGCCAACAGTTCGCTCACCTGGATCGAGATGCGGTTCGAGAGCTTCCATACATGCCCATTCCAGAAAGCCTACCATAAAACCTGTCGCAAAAACCTCCGGCATTTCCTGAAAACGATCTGATTCCGGGTAAAGATAGGGAACTGTCTTATTTTTCGGAACCTGAAACTCAAGGTTAAACTCCATCCCTGGTTGTAAAGTATCTTTCATGAATGACCTCCTTTTCTGAAGGATAATATAGCATTTTCAACTTCATCCTGACGATTATTACCATATTAAGATAATAGCTCAATATTCGCACTTTAAAAACAATAAATTCTGAATAAAAATTCTAATTCAAATATTTTATTTCATAGCATATCTTTTGAAAAAAAACTGTTCCTATATGGATATTCCGTAGGGAATTGATCACCCTGTCCGATAAACCGAAACCCTTCATGAAGTCCTTAGAGTGTAAATTCAGATGTTCAAGTAAAAGTTCACTTGGCATGATGACGTGAAAAAATATGAGGGCGGAAAATTTAATGGTTGACAATTCCAAAACTAAGTTATATATAAAAAATATCGAGTGTTGAATTTTCTATAGGTGATCTTGGCAGACCAGCTTAGAAAAAACCTATAGACAAGCCTTCAACTTCATCAGGAATTCGGTTGGTCCCGTGTGAAGGACGGGAATGGATGAATTAAATTCTGACATGTTTGAGATTGTGCAGTTTTTTGAACACTGTTTCAATTTCAGCACAACCATTCAAACAACTATCAGAATTTTTGAATTCATACCTTTTATTAGCGTGATTATATGCGCATAATAAAAGGCAAACCATCTCTCCATTAATCCATAAAATCATATTCTGCAGCAAGTTATGAAAAGAGGCTGGTTCTTTATAGCTTCTGAGGAGGTAATCATAACATGGAAAAGGTCTACCAGATTTACAGCTTTAAACAAAAACAAGAGGAGGTACCAAATGTCTAAGACAATGGCAGACATTTTTGCAAAATTCATCAGAGAAACCGAGCTAGAAGATATCCCGCCTGAAACTGTTCTTTTTACCAAAGAACTATCGTTAAAAACCTTAGCAGGCATGGTTGCAGGTTCTGCCACCGATGCAGGGAAACCCTTAATCAATTATCTAAAAGATACAGAGTGTTCTCAAGATGTCGGGGTTATTGGTAGCAAGTTCAAAAGTTCGCTGGAAGGTTCCATACTCGCCAATGGTCATTTTGCTCATGCAGCAGAGTTAGAGGATGACCAATTTCCTTCGGTTACAAGCGATATTACTGTAGTCCCTGTAGTTTTCCCTTTGGCGGAAAAACTCGGGATATCGGGCAAAGAAGTTGTAGAAGCTACAGCAGTTGCCTCTGAAGTTATGAACCGCGTTGGAATGTTTTCGCTGGCATATAAAGGAATTACGGATCTTCCTTTCTTTGGGATTATTGGTGCAGCAGTAGCAGCGGCCAAAACCTTAAAACTGGATGAGAATCAAATTAAAAGTGCCATCGGTATTGCGATTGGCAGGGCAAGCGGATATATTGAAAATTTTGGAACCGATGCTCATTACTTTGAATCATCGATGGCATGCCGCGATGGTTATTTTGCTGCATTGATGGCTCAAAAAGGATTAACAGGAACTTGGAACCTTGAAAAATGGCTTATACAACTTCATGATCACAAAGACCTGCCAATTGAAGAAATTGTGAAAGGTCTCGGTGAACCGCGGTGGCACACTCATAATTTCTGGATTAAAAAATATCCATGCTGTTTTTTAACCCATCGTCAAATAGATATTATGTTTGCGATCAAAGAAAAGCATGGATTGACACCGGATAATATCGAACTTATTGAAATCGATGCCGGCCCGGTAGATGCCACATGTGATCGTCCATCTCCAAAACATGTTGAGGACAGTCGATTTAGTTTTCAGCACATTATGGCTGGAATCATAATAGATGGAGATGTCAGCTACGAGACATTTACATTAGATAAGATCAATGATCCCACTTTCCAAAAAATGCGTGAAAAGGTCCGGGTTATTCATAAGGATTTTTGGAAACCCGAGTTTAACTCTGGTGTCGCTAGAGTGTCGATAAAATTTACAAGTGGGAAAACTATTGAAGAAACGGCTGAGCAACCTCTTGGAGGCACCAAAAATCCCCTGACCCAGGATCAGTTTTTAGATTTGTATAAGAAGTATACGAAGTGTTTCCTATCAGAAGAAAAGATTCAGAAAACAGCCAAAATGATTATGGAATTGGAAAACCAACCAAATGTAGGCCAATTAATGCAAATACTGACGTTTGGTTAATACGTCATGGAAATCATTAAATAAGGAGGATATTAGGTATGTTTAAAAACGCTGATGGGGTGTTAAGCAAGTCTAACACACTAAAAGATTTGTTGCTTGCCAAGGATGAGCTTACTAAAAAAAACAGGCTGTTATGTTGCTGGCATCACCCCAAATTAGCAAAATTGCGTTGTAGTGCTAATCAATTTCAATTTAGTAAGAGGAGGTAGACTATGAGTGCTGGTTTAAGCGCTTTGGGGATTATATTAACCCTGGCAATAATTATGTTTTTGATTTTTCGCAGGTGGTCTATTTTAATAGTGGCGCCACTTGGAGCTGTTGTGGTGGCACTGTTCAGTGAAAGTTCTGTTTTAGGGTCCTTGGTGGGTCCTTATTCTCAAGGACTGGCTAACTATGCCAAGCTTTTCTTTTTAATATTTTTACTGGGTTCCGTTATGGGTAAATTAATGGAAGATTCCGGCGCCGCTGAATCTATAGCTTTATATTTAACTCGGTTTCTCGGTAATAAAGGTAAGCTTTGGGCTGCACTTTCAGTTGCGTTAATTGCTGCTATTCTTACTTATGGTGGAGTAGTAGTTTTTGTAATAGTTTTTGCCATTGCACCAATTGCGTTACCTCTTTTTAGAAAAATGGATATTCCTTGGCAAATTTTTCCTGGATTAATGGCATTTGGTGGTGCCACTTTTACTATGTCAATGCTTCCAGGCTCTCCTGCCATACAAAACGTTATCCCAACCAGGTACCTGGGGACAAATGGAATGGCAGGAGCTGGTTTGGGATTAATTGCTACATTTGTGGTTATTGTTTTGAATATCTGGTATTATTACCGAATTGTTAAAAAAAGCGAAATAACAGGTTTAGGCTTTGCCGGGTTAGGCGAAGAAGTTTATCAAAAAGAATTTGGCAGCAATGAAAAAAAATTGGACTATGCAGATTTGCCTAATTTTTGGATATCTTTGCTCCCCTTGGTGATGGTTGTTATATGTTTTGCTGGTCTCAAACTGGATATAGTATATTCACTATCGATTGGTATAATACTGCTTATTCTGTTCTTTTGGAAGCGTTATAAAAATATAATTTCAAGTTTATCTACCGGATCATCTAATAGTATTCTTCCCTTGATGAATACTTGTGCTATCGTTGGTTTTGGTAGTGTAGTTGCTGGAACTATTGGCTATAAATTTTTGCAGGATGCAATATTGTCACTACCAGCAGATCCGATAATTACTTTAGCTGTGGCAACTAACATATTAGTTGGAATAACTGGATCGGCTTCAGGTGGGTTGGGGATTGCTATGGAAGTCCTTGCTAAGCCTTTTATGGAAGCAGGTCTTAGCCCTGAAGTTATCCACCGTATTTCAGCCATTGCCGCTGCTGGTATAGACACACTGCCACATAATGGTTGGGTAATTAGTACCTTGGTTATATCACGTATTACTCATAAAGATGGATATTTCCATATGTTTGTAAGCAGTGTTTTAATTCCTCTAATAGCTCTTATAGTTGCAGTATTAGCAGCAGTGGCTATTTATTAGAAGCCTAAAATGCTTGAGATACTATAAAATAATATACTGAAAGATTGGTTAGTTTCTATTTTTAAATTTTGAAATGGAGGACTTTAAATGAGTGAAAAAATAGGTTTTATAGGTTTGGGCGAAATGGGATTGCCTATGGCTATAAATTTGCAGAAATCAGGGTACCAAGTTTATGCTTATGATATTAATCAAAGTATCTATGAAATGTTGCGGCAAAAAGGTATTATATGTTGTGATTCAATAACAGAAGTGGCGGAATATTCTGATCGGGCTGTGATATCTATAGTACGAAATGAGCAACAAACAGAAGGAGTCATTTTTGGGGAACAAGGGATTAGCTCAGCAGACAAACAAGGACTATCAATAATAATCATGAGTACACTTGATCCTTCAACTATTAGCCTGTTAGCTAAAAAAGTTGAAAAAATGGGCTTTCAATTGGTGGATGCCCCTGTAAGTGGGGCAAAGTCCGGGGCAGAAAGTGCTACATTGACTATTATGACTGCTGGCAAGGAAGAAGTGGTCCAAAGTTGCAATCCCTATTTTCAAGCCATGGGAAACAATATTTTTTACTTTGGCAACCGATTAGGAGCTGCTCAAGCGGCAAAGCTTGCAAACAATTTAATTCTTGCTATAAATATGGTTGGGTGCACAGAAGGGCTTAGGTTTGCACAGAAATATAACCTGCCCTTAGACGAGTTTTTAAGTTTGTTAAGTGTGAGTACAGGCAGTAGTTGGGTAGTACAAAATTGGAATGCTGTAAAGAAATGGTGGGAAAATTATGAACCGAATACCACTTTGGATATTGTATATAAGGATTTGTTTGCTATTATCAATGAATGTTCAAAAACCCATTTTTCTTTACCTCTTGGAGGTTTAACTTTTCATATATTAATGGATGCTTGGGATAAGGGCACTATAAGCTAGAAAATTAATACTGCCTTACTTTATTTAAAGCTCAAATTTTGCAGTTGACTGCTCAGATGTAAACACTTGTTGTTAATACAAAAAGAGTGGAAAAAGCCTCCTGTATAAGGTATATTGACTTCACCAAAAAACAACAACCAAAGGAGGCTTTTTCCATGAATAATTTTAATCCAAATGAGGCAAGGGTGCAAGCGGCATTATACAAGGATTTTGAAATATTTCGTGTTATGAAAGAATTAAATTTGAAGACAATAGTCCGCAAGAGCAATATAACCAAATCTAAGGGTGTTGATGCTTTTTCCATCCTTACCTCTTTAATGTTTCTCTTGTTTCTGGGTACAAGTATTTGTAATTTTGTAACACATAGTAAAAACAATTTGTTTTTACTGGGTGGTAAAGATATTTGTTATCGTCTTAGTAGTAAGAAAGAAATAAACTGGCGGAATTTTCTGTATAGCATCTCGTTAAAAGTTCTTTGTAACTTCAGTTATTTCAGCACCTGGAGCAATAGGAGCTTAATTTTAGATGACACGAGAATTTCTTGTAGAGGTAACAAAATTGAGCATTTGTCCTGGATATACGATCATACCAAAAGCAAAAGTGCAAAAGATTTTTATGCAGTTGTGTTAGGCTGGAATGACGGTTCGTCTTTTATTCCTCTGGATTTTTCATTGAAAGGTGGTAAGAAGAAGATAGTTAAAGGTAAATTATCAGAATCTGCAGATAAGCGTCGTGTATTTTGGAAACGCCGTCAGGAAATAGATAAAAACAAATTTATTTTAGCCAAAGAATTGCTTTACAGAGCTAAGCAGAAAGGAACCGATGCTGGTTTTGTTTTGTTTGACAGCTGATTCTGTATGCCAAAATTCGTATCAGAGGTATATAAAAATATCGGTTACAATGTAATAGATATGCTAAAAACGATGCCCAAGCTATTTGCAAGAATAGGTAATAAGAATTATGAAACAAAGAGGCTTTGGGATGTTATGGTTCCTTCATTAAAGAAGCATAGTATCTCTGTTGGAGAGGAAAAAATTAGCGTTTCTTCGATTAAGAGTACTTACGGCGATGTTGAATCAAAGCTTATATTTTGTGAACCTGTAAAAAAGAGTAAAGGCAAAAAGCCTATTATTCTAATATCAACAGACGTGTCAATGATCTGTGAGCAAATAATAAAGAAATATCGACATAGATGGTCAATAGAAGTTCTTTTTAAAGAAGCTAAGAACAAGCTGTTTTTTAGTAAATATTATTGCCGTAATTTTGAGTCGAATGTTTATTTCCTTACGTTATCGTTGGTCAGATTTGTTATACTAAGTTACATGGAGCGAATTAATGGAGATTTTCGTTACAGGAACAGTCTGTTTGAGGATTTGCGTTATGAGATAGAGTGTTTTATATTTTAGCTTTTGTAAATAAATTTTTAGGTTATTTCAAATATTATATCGGTGATGCTGAGTCAATATTTGCACTTTTTTGGGGGAGGCTGGAAGAAATGCAAGAGATACTAAAGAGTTCCATTGAAAAACTAATGTTTTTAAAGTGCAAAACGAGTTAAATACTTTAAAAGGGGGCATTTTATGGAAGATATGGGCGTCAGAAAAAACTTTAAATCAGGCGAACTGCATGGTGCCAACACTGTTTTGGTGACTGGCTATGCTCCTGGGCCTAGAGGCACAGCAGTTCATCATGAGTACAATTACCTTGGAGTTATAATGGAAATAGACCTTGAGTCTGACATCATAATTGACGTTGAATTTACTTTTGTGACAAATCTGGCGAGAGAATTTTTTTCAAGGTTGGTCCAGGGTTATTCACTATCAAACGGGCCGGATGAACTTTACAGCCGGATTCGTTCCAAATTCTGGACACCCTCTACAGAGGCTATTGTTGCATGTGTCAAGGTAGCTGCACAGAGGTATCTTGATACCAAAAAGACAGCATACAAAAGCAATGAAGATGTTTAGAAATATTTTATGACACTATCAAAAACAGCCGGATACCAGCTTGGCGGGATATTGCTCTTTATCTCAATTATAACATCACTAAGCAGTGATATTGTTCATCTCTCCGGTGTTTATACAGGGGTTCTGCACGTAGCGGTTATCGTCCTCGGCTGGGAAATAGTTCCGAAAAGTCTTAGAAAACTTAGTTTGTTGCTTGTTTTATCCGGTATGCTTATGCTTTACTTTGCAAAAGCAGGATTGACGGAATATCTGTTTTCACTCTCAAAAAACCGCAGCATGATAAGTATGCTGGCTGGCGTCGGATTCCTTCGTCTGATTCCCTTGCCAGACACTGTAAAGGAAAATCCTGTCGGACGCAAGGCCATGTGGCAGACAATATTTGGAATAAGCTGGCTGGGTGCATTTATTAATATGTCATCTATAGTTATATTTGCCGACAGGATGTCCGACAAATTTTATAAGCTGAAAACTGAACAATGTCTTGTGCTGACCAGAGGATTTATAACGGCTGCCCTGTGGTCTCCTTTCTTTGTGGCAATGGCGGTTGCTATTTCTCAGGTGAAGAACGCAAGTGTCTGGAAACTTATGGTTTTCGGGCTCCCTTTTAGTCAAGCCATTTTGGTTATAGCAGGATTATATACCACATATACTATGCGTAGTGAAATAGACAGTTTTGAGGGCTACCCTTTTTCTGTAGAAACGCTCAAGGGGCCTATTATTCTGATTGCGATCGTTTTTGCGTCACATATGATATGGCCAAATGTTTCTGTGATAGCTTTTGTCACAGTATATGCCATGATTTATGCCCTTTACCAGACCATAAAAGAAGGAATAGCGTCCAAATTTATCGGTTATGTGATTAACGATCTTCCTAAAATGGCTGCTGAAGTATGTCTTTTTTTGGCGGCAGGTTTTTTCGGGGCTGGGATATCAACAATGGTAAACCATGGGGTGCTCCCTGCTTTTCCGGCATTAAGCAGTTTCGGTACGTCAGTATGTGTGCTTACTGTGGTATCTGTAACTTCTTTACTCGGAGTTCACCCCATTGTCAGCATATCTTCTGTTGGAGCTATGATAGAAAATTCCGCTGTTTCGCCAAACTTGCTTGCTATGAGCTTTCTAATGGGCTGGGTTATGGTTATTATTAATCCAATTTCAGGAATACATCTGCTTGTTTCCGCCAGGTACGGATTTGACAATAAAAATGTCTGGAAATGGAACTCTATCCTGGCAGGCATATATTTTGTGCTGTGCTGTTTGTGGTTATATGTTAATAAATCATTTATGTAAAAGGTTTTATTTTACATGGAGTTACTGGCGTCACCCTAAATTAGCATAAAAGATATTGTATGACATACAGAGAATTATTCGTCTCTTCTTGATACAAAGAATAAGACAGTGTGCAAATTTATGAATTATAGGATATCAGACGGTATTAGGAACATGTTATTGTCTTATAATAATAGGCTTTTTAATTTTAGAGATAAGAAATATAAAATAGTGTATTATATGAAGATACCGTATTGTTCAGAAAGATATAGAGAAAGAGAAATTATTGACGGTATTCCTGTGGTCAAAAGAAAAAAAAGTTTACTCGTAGCATAAGCCTGCGAAAAATGAGGTGATGCCAGGAAAACTATTTGTTGACTTTCACAACGCTTTATGGTAACTGGTAAAAATTCTTTGCTGACCTATTTTATGTAATATTCCGGCCGACCAGACGGAAAACCCTTCATAAAAACTCAAGTCAGCACCAACAGAATCATATCGGTGGACCCGCATATATGGGAGGTTTTTCCGTGATGGCTGTTGGTATTCCGGTATATACAAACAGACTTTCTGAATACTTCCTTTTTTCGCAAATGAGATTGTCTTGCCTGACCACACCTTCGGCAAGTGCGCTGAACCTGATAATATATTCAGGTTTTCAAAATTATAAATATATATTTGAGGTGGATTATGAAGCACAATGAAGCATGGCTTATCGACGGTGTTAGGACACCAATAGGGAAACACGGTGGCAAACTTTCCGGTATAAGACCGGACGATCTTTCAGCGCTGGTTCTGAAAGCCGTTACTGAGCGCAGTAGTATAGACCTTAAAGAGATTGAAGATGTTTATATGGGGTGTGCTAATCAGGCAGGCGAAGACAACAGAAACGTTGCAAGGATGGGGCTTTTGCTGGCTGGGCTGCCGGATAGGATCGGCGGCTGCACAGTTAACCGTTTGTGCGGTTCCGGACTTGAAGCTGTTGCAGAGGCTGCTAGGGCGGTCATTGCTGGTGAAGGGCATCTTTTCCTTGCTGGAGGGGTGGAATCTATGAGCCGCTCGCCACTGGTTATACCTAAGAATTCAAAGCCTTTCCAGATGGGGCATGTACAAGCTTATGACTCTACTTTGGGCTGGCGGTTTGTACATCCTAAAATGGAGGAGATGGGACACACAGACTCGCTCGGGGTAACTGCAGAAAATCTGGCTGAAATTTATGACATCAGCAGAGAGGAGCAGGACGCATATGCTCTACAAAGCCAGAAGAGAGCCCATAGTGCTATGTCTTCGGATAATCTCAGTAGCGAAATCATATCTGTGAAAGCCGAAAAGGAGATTATCTCCACGGATGAAGGTCCCAGACCAGACACAACCATGGAAAAGCTTTCACAGCTTAAACCAGTTTTTAAAAAAGGTGGGACTGTTACAGCCGGAAACTCAAGCCAGATTAGTGACGGTGCAGCTGCTCTTGTTGTGGTCTCATCAGAATTTGCAAAAGCCCACGGACTGAAACCTATGGCAAAGATCAGAACCACTGCTATTTCAGGTTGCCCCCCTCGCATAATGGGTATAGGACCTGTCCCTGCCACAGAGAAAGCTCTTTCCCGCCTTGGATTGAAGCTTTCGGATATTGACTTGATAGAGATGAATGAGGCATTCGCGGCTCAGGTTCTTGCTGTTTTACGTGAATGGAAAATGGACTACCAGGACACTAAACTAAATGTAAATGGCGGTGCTATACCATTTGGTCATCCATTGGGTTGTTCCGGTGCAAAGCTCCTCACTTCCATGATTCATGAGATGCAGCGAAGGAGTTCTGTGCAGTTCGGGCTTGTTACAATGTGCATAGGAGTGGGACAGGGGATTTCCATGGTTATTGAAAAAGCATAAAAAAAGAGAGGGATGTTAATATGATACGAGATCAAGAAACACTTAACGTGATGCTTAGTACAGTTTCCAGTTTTGTAAAAGAAAGGCTGATTCCCGTAGAAGAAGAAGTAGCGGAAAATGATAATATCCCTGAATCTATAGTTGATGAAATGAGGGAGCTTGGGCTTTTTGGTTTGTCCATACCAGAGGAACATGGCGGTCTTGGGCTGACACTTGAGGAAGAGGTCAGCATAGTTTTTGAGCTTTGTAAGGCTGCGCCAGTATTCCGCTCTATGATAGGAACCAATGTTGGGATAGGTTCACTTGGCATAATTATCGCTGGTACAAAAGAACAAAAGGAAAAATACTTACCTCAGCTTGCATCTGGCAAGATGATAGCATCTTTTTGTCTGACAGAAACGGATTCCGGGTCAGATGCAGCTTCCCTCCGTACATCAGCAGTTAAAGACGGCGATTACTATGTAATAAACGGTACAAAAAGATTTATAACCAATGCACCGGATGCTGGGCTTTTCACAGTTTTTGCCAGGACAGACAGTTCTAAAAAGCGTGCATCTGGCGTTTCAGGTTTTCTTATAGAGGCAGACACTCCAGGAATAAGCCTTGGTAAAAATGAAAAGAAAATGGGACAGCAGGGTGGGCATGTGTGTGATGTGATTTTTGATAGCTGCCGAGTACATAAAAGTGCCCTTATAGGCGGTGTCGAGGGTAATGGTTTTAAAACAGCGATGAAGGTACTGGATAAATCAAGAACACACATCGCTGCTGTGTGTGTAGGAGTAGCTGAACGGATTATTGAAGAATCTTTAAATTATGCTGTCAGCAGAAAGCAGTTTGGAAAACCTATAGCTGAGTTCCAACTTATCCAAGGCATGATTGCAGACAGTAAAGCGGAAGCCTATGCAGCAAAAAGTATGGTTATAGAAACAGCACGAAAATATGACGAAGGAAAAAAGGTAACTATCGAATCATCCAGCTCTAAATATTTTGCATCAGAGATGGTTTGCAGGGTCGCAGACAAGGGTGTTCAAATTCACGGTGGTTACGGCTATATAAGGGAATATGCTGTGGAGAGACTGTATCGTGATGTGAGGTTGTTCAGAATATATGAGGGAACCAGCCAGATACAGCAGCTTATCATTGCAAAAAATCTGATCTCAGATGCTGAAGATAAATAAGCTTGTGGGTAGTGAAAATGATTAATAAAGTGGTTTATACTATGGAAAAAGCTTTGGAAGGCTTGCACGACGGAGCAACTATTATGGTAAGCGGTTTTGGAGATGCGGGATTACCTTTTGATCTTGTGCACGGTGTTCTTGATACCGGAGTAAAAGACCTTACCATTATCTCCAATAACGCCGGCACACATCACAGAGGGATAGCCCTTCTTATGCAGGAAAAGAGGGTAAAAAAAATAGTATGTTCTTTTCCAAGGAGCAGCGGGGCAGTTGTAATGGAAGAGATGTATAAAAAAGGTGAAATAGAGCTGGAGCTTATTCCGCAGGGGACTCTTGTGGAAAAAATACGGTGTGGAGGCTCAGGCATTCCAGCTTTTTATACTAAAACAGGCGTAGGCACACCGCTCGGCGAGGGAAAAGAAGTTATGACTATCAAAGGAGAACAATGTCTTTTGGAAGAGCCAATTACATCAGATTTTTCCCTGATAAAGGGAAGGATGGCTGACAGATGGGGAAATGTATTATACGACAAAGCAGGGCGTAATTTTGGTCCGGTGATGGCAACGGCAGGACGCATAACCGTTGTGCAGGTTGATCAGGTGGTGAAACTGGGCGACATAGACCCCGAAAACGTTGTAACTCCAGGGATATTCGTGGACAGAGTCATTCAGATCAGGAGTAAGATATGAAAGCACTGGATAAAAAATTTGTCAGACTCAAAAGGGAACAGATATCTTGGCGTGCCGCACAGGATATTGAAGATGGTAGTTATGTGAATCTGGGCATAGGTATGCCGACCCTCATCGCAAATTATGTAGATAAAGAGAAAGAGATAATCTATCACTCTGAAAACGGTATCCTTGGTGTTGGGCCAGCACCGAAAAAAGGTGAGAAAGATGATAACCTGATAAATGCCGGTAAATTTCCAGTAACAATTCTCAAAGGGGGATGTTTCTTTGACTCTTCATATTCTTTTGCAATGATGAGAGGCGGACATTTGGATATGGTCTTTCTTGGTGCTTTTCAGGTTGCTGAAAACGGAGACCTCGCAAACTGGATTACGGACAGCAGCCTGATCCTTCCTTCTGTTGGTGGCAGTATGGATCTTGCTGTTGGCTGTTCAGATGTCAGAGTGCTAATGAACCATACAACAAATGACGGACAGCCAAAGCTTTTGAAAAAATGCGTATATCCTCTCACTGCAAAAAATGTTGTTAAAAGAATCTATTCTGATGTCGCCGTAATTGATATTGATAGCAAGGGCTTCATAGTGAAAGAGATGATAGAAGGGATTACGAAGGAAGATCTTCAAAAACTATCCGGCGCGGAGCTTCGTTTTGCTGATGATGCTAAAACATTGATAGCGCCCGAACTTTAAGGAGGCCAGATATGAAAGATATAATACTTACCAGACAGGATAATGGGGTTAGCATAGTACAGCTTAACAGACCAGAAGTTCTGAATGCTCTCAATTTAAACGTGAGACAGGAACTTGCAGAAGCAATTTCAGAGCTGAATAGTGATAAATCGGTTAGATGTATAGTGATAACAGGTAATGAAAAGGCATTTGCCGCTGGAGCAGACATAAAGCAGATGGTAGAAACAGGTGCTGTTGAAATGATGCTTAGAAATATGCACCACTACTGGAAATCTCTACAAGAATGCACAAAGCCTATTATAGCTGCGGTTAACGGCTTTGCTCTTGGCGGCGGCTGTGAGCTTGCGATGCTTGCTGACATTATCATAGCTGGGAAAGAAGCCAAGTTTGGTCAGCCTGAAGTAAAGGTTGGCATAATGCCGGGCTCAGGCGGAACTCAACGTTTGACCCGCGCAGTAGGAAAATATAAAGCGATGTATATGCTTCTGACTGGAGACATAATCAGTGCAGATGATGCATTTAATATGGGTCTTGTGAGCAAAGTAGTGGAAGATGGTGCAGTGTTTGAAACAGCCCTTAAAATTGCAGTAAAAATTGCATCCATGCCCCCTCTTGCAGTTTTACAAATTAAAGAGGTTGTTTCCGCTGGGCAGGATATTCCGTTGGAATCCGCACTGATGCTTGAGAGAAAGGCTTTTCAGCTTCTTTTTGATTCAGAAGACCAGAAAGAGGGGATGCGGGCATTCATAGAAAAGCGTAAAGCTGAATTCAAGGGGAAATGATATGAATTTTAAAAATTTCAGAATAGGTATAGTCGGAACAGGTGCCATGGGGCGAGGTATAGCTCAGATAGCGGTTCTTTCTGGAATAAATGTTATTTTATACGACATATCAGAGCAGGCCATCAAAGATGCGCACAATTTTGTGTCCAGCATGATAAACCGCCTCGTGGAGAAGAAAAGGATAAGTAAAGAAAAAGCAGATGACGCAGTTAGTCGCCTTTTTGAAGCAAGCAGCCTTGATGATATGGCCGATTGTGGACTGGTGATGGAGGCCATAGTGGAAAAGCTTGACGCCAAACAGGATCTCTTTTGTAAGCTGGAGGATATAGTTGCACCAGATTGCATACTAGCGACAAATACATCTTCTTTATCTGTGACAGCGATAGCATCCAAATGCATAAAGCCCGAACGTATTGCCGGATTTCACTTCTTTAACCCAGTGCCTCTTATGAAAGTTGTTGAGGTGGTAAAGGGTGTAATGACCTCGGATAACGTGTGTTACCGTCTCGCCGCATTGGCTGAACATATGGGACATACCCCTGTGCATGCAAAAGATACTCCTGGTTTTATAGTGAATCATGCGGGGAGGGCATACGGAACAGAGTCAACATCCATAGTGGAAGAAGGTGTAGCGGATTTTCGACAGGTAGATTCCATTATGCGCACATCAGCAGGCTTCCGTATGGGACCTTTTGAACTATACGACCTTACAGGTCTTGATGTCTCACATCCTGCTACTGAAGCTATATTCAATCAGTTTTACAACGAACCAAGATACAGACCATCATATATGCTTCGTCAAAGATTTATTGCCGGGCTACTTGGAAGGAAAACAGGCCAGGGATTCTACAGCTACAATAAAGAGAATCTTTTGCAGGCTGAAAAGAAGAAAATACATGAATTTCCTAAATGTTCTGTCTGGATAAGTAGAGAGAACACTGAAGGATTCACAAAAGTATCTGAAATGTTGTTCAGAGCAGGTATAAAACAAGATGAAAACGCACGCCCATCAGTGGAATCACTCTGTGTAGTTACTCCACTAGGCAAGGATGCTACCACCTGTGCTACGGAACAAAATCTTGATCCAAAAAGGACTGTGGCTATTGATACTCTTATAGGATTTGATAGTTTCAGGACGGTTATGACCACACCTGTGACAGATGCTGAATTTAAGGAGTATGCAAAAGCGGTGTTTACCTTCGACGGAACTCCTATGGAACTTATAAATGATAGTTTCGGTTTTGTGGCTCAGCGGGTTCTTGCCATGATTGTAAATACAGGCTGTTTTATAGCACAGCATAGAATAGCTTCACCTGCTGATATAGATATGGCAGTTAAGCTTGGTCTGGGATATCCCTATGGACCGCTTGAGTTCGGTGATGTACTTGGTTCTAAAAAAATATTGGATATTCTTCAGGCAATTTATGCTGGCACGGGTGACCCCAGATACAGACCATGTCCATGGCTTGTGAGAAGGGCTAAGCTGGAAATATCTCTCCAACAGCAGGAATAAATCCGGCAGGAGTTTATGATGGAATTTTCAAGACAAATTTACTGGAATGTCGGACACACTGTATTTATTCCGATGTATCTGCTTGCATTTATTGCTATAGGTATAATGATTTACGGTTTTTATAAAAGGTATCTTGTTTATAAGACAGCAGGATCTGAAAATCGGCTGGATTCACTCTCTGAAAGAATTTTTTACATGCTCAGAAATGTTTTCAGCCAAAAGAAGGTCATAAGAGAAAAAATTCCAGGTATCTTTCATGGCATTTTTTTCTGGGGTTTTTTACTCCTTTTTATCGGTACCGTTTTGGTTCTGCTTCAGGCTGACTTTACCAATCCGTTGTTCGGCATTAAATTTTTAACAGGTATCTTTTATCTTGTTTTTTCCCTTGTGCTGGATCTGGCAGGTTTGGCTGCAATTGTAATGTTGTCAGCTCTTTTGATAAGACGGTTTTTCATAAAACCAGAAGGGCTGGAAACTATCAGAGACGATTACATTATTCACGGAATTCTGCTTGTTATATTAATCACGGGTTTTGTCATAGAAGGCTTAAGGATTTCGGTGACTGAGCTGGGCAGCGGAAGTATTCTTCCCTTTTTCTCTCCGGTGGGGATGTTTGCTGCCAATATTTTTGCCGGTTTCGATGCCGGAAGCCTGCAGAGTGCTCATAAATTTATCTGGTGGTTTCATTTTCTGCTTGCAATGACTTTTATAGGTATTATCCCGTTTACCAAGCTCAGGCATATTTTCACTACGTCTGCCAATCTGATGTTTCGTGATAACAGACAGAAAGGATTTATCAACACACCTGATCTTGAAGATGAGGAAGCGGAGCAGTTCGGCTGTGAAAAACTGACCGATTTCACATGGAAGGATATTTTTGACGGAGATGCCTGTACCAAATGCAAAAGGTGCCAGGACAGATGTCCGGCTTATGCCACGGAT